>Ga0210393_10000631_pt1 | contig 31541 bp, 24 predicted proteins | sample IncBWC27OmetaG_FD_160068 | JGI IMG/M metagenome (GOLD analysis project Ga0210393, IMG submission 160068) | Forest soil microbial communities from Barre Woods Harvard Forest LTER site, Petersham, Massachusetts, United States - Inc-BW-C-27-O ...
CATCGCTCAACGCTATTCCAAGTTGTCGCGCGCTCATGCAACGATCGTCCGGCGATTTTTCCAGGCAACGGACGCAGATGTTGTTGAGTTGGACCGGCAAGTCGGGCCGCAGTTCGTTCGGCGATCGGACCGCCACGCCGGAGACGACTTGCGCAAGCACATCGGCAAGGGTTGCTCCTCGGTAGGGTGGCTCGGCGGTCAACAGGTTAAACAGGACGGCACCCACGCCATAAACGTCGGTCCGCGGACTGATCGAACCCCACCAGCCGGAGACTTGTTCGGGTGCCATGAAGCCGCACGTCCCTTCGATGCGTTCGCTCAGCCAAACGTCCGCGCCGATCGATCGGGCCAGGCCAAAGTCGGTAACACGCACCTGCCCGCGTTCATTCAAGAGAAGGTTTGCTGGTTTGAGATCGCAATGGATGATCCCGTGTTGGTGTGCGTGTTCGAGGGCTTCGCAGGCCTCGACCATCCATCGCACCGCGGCTGCAATTGAAACCTGACCCCGAGTGATGCGATGCGACAGGTCGCCGCCTGGGACTAAATCCATTGCGAGGAAGTAGCCGCCTCCCGGGGTCTTTCCGACGCCATGGATCGGAACGATTCCCGGGTGTTGCAACTGCGAAACGGTTCGCGCCTCGCCGATAAACCGCTCGACAGCCTCGGGATCTTGCTGGAAGGATTTTCGGAGATATTTGAGCGCGACCGGCCGGCCGAGACTTCTCTGCCAAGACCGATAGACCCTTCCGAATCGGCCCGCACCGAGCATTTCTTGCAGCAGATAGTCGCCGTAAGAGAGTGGCGCGAGCGAATCGGGAATCACAGGTGGCCGCGTGTCTGGCACCTTCTCGCGAGCGATCCGCGAAGTCGTCTTCGGCAGGTCATCCAACTCGTTGCGAAGCTCGCGATCGACTCGTTCGAGCTGCGCTCGGATGTTCGGGTGCTGCTCCTCGTAAGCTCGCGCGAACTGGTTGAGACTCGGCTTGTCACCCCATCGGCGCCTTACGCGATATTCTTCCGCGATCAGGTCCCGCTGCAATTGGAGCGGCATTGGCAGCTCCGCGAACTTGGCGAGGTAATCGGCGAGCGTCCACGGCAGCCGAGCCGGCGTTGAGTCCGCTGCGCGCCAGCGGAATTCGAGATCGACGCAGATCAGCTCGGCCAACAGGCGCTGTCGATCTTCTGTGTCCTGGTAGCGGCGCAGAACGTTGCCGATGTCGGGCTCGTCGCCGCGCTGCCAGGCTCGCTCGAACTCCAGGATCAACGACTCGAAGGACGGCTCATTATTCATCGGCGGCGCGATCGAGCTGTTTGCACAGGAGATGCTCAACCGCGGCCAGTGTCCGACGAACGGTGCGTTCCGAACGCCCCATATTGACCGCGATCTCGGAATGAGATCGGTCCTGAAGTCGCAATTCGACGACACGGCGAGCAAACGCATCGAGTTTTGAGAAGAACGCCTCCAGTTCGTCGGCAAGAGCGATCGCCTCTTCCGGCGAGGGCTCGCGCGAGAACTGCGATTGCTCCGCCGGAGAAGGTTCTGCGGCCCGCTCCGCCAACGCGCGACCTTCGGCCCGCTGCTTTCGGGCCTGTCGGTAAAGTTTGTGCAACGTGATCGCGACGAGCAGTCGCCACAGGTCGCCGCTGCGCCGGAGCGTGAATCGTCCATCGCGGGCCCGGATGAAAAAGCTCCGGTAGGCCGAGAGGACAACGTCCTCGGGGTCGGTGCGGCTGGCAAGCGTCGGGGAAAGGCGGCTACGCGCTAGCAGCGTCAACCGAGCGACGTAACGAGCGAAGAGTTCCTCGGCGGCGCGTTCGTCGCCGCCGCGATATCGTTCCAAAATCTCGGCCGACGTTTCCTCTAACGGCATGGCCATCTCGACTTTGTCGTCGGGCTTCGTTCGCCTTCGCCGATAGCGATCCAGATGCAGCCTCTGGCAATTTTATCCGAATTCGCGCGTTGGGGTCGCTTTCATGTCCGGGCAGTCGCCCGAGAAGGCATCTACCGGCAGAGAACGCCTGCGAATGTCGACTCAACAATCGAGGTGCCTGATGACCTATGTTGTCACTGAGCCGTGCTTCGGCTGTAAGTACACAGATTGTGTCGTGGTTTGCCCCATGGATTGCTTTCACCAAGGGGAACAGATGCTGTTCATCGACCCGGTCGAGTGCATCGACTGCGATGCCTGCATCTCCGAGTGTCCGGTCGAGGCGATCTACTTCGAGGACAACGTCCCGGAGCAGTGGCAGGCTTATATCGCCCTGAATGCTGAAATGGCTCCCAAATGCCCGCAGATCGTGGAACGCAAGGAGCCGTTGGCGGATTGCCGGAAAACGGCCTGAAGCCGCTAGGCCTAGTTCGAACGTGTCTCTGCTCGACCGGAAGAGATCGAACGATGCGGGCAATCACCTTCCGAGGCTCGGCCGGCGCCTTACAGCTGCACCGCGACCACGCGAAAGCCAATATGGTCATAGCGTCTCGCGGGTTCGAATCGCTGTCGGAACGCGGAGCGCGACGGCCAGCCATCGTCTGTCCAACCGCTGCCCCTTCGGGATCGCGAGTAATCTCCCGTGCGATTTTTGCTGCCCAGCACATTCGAGAGGTCGGGATCCGTGCCTCCCGGCAATCGATTGTGAAACCAATCACGACACCATTCCACCATGTTGCCGTGCATGTCGTGCAGACCCCACGCGTTGGGCGGATAGCTGCCGACTTTGGCGGCCCGATTGAGCGACGGCCCCGGCTCGGCCCCGTTGTAGGGCTTGCCCTTAAAGTTGGCCTGCTTGCTGCTGATCTTGTCACCGAAGGCGGTCGCCGTTGTCGTTCCCGCGCGGCAGGCGTATTCCCACTGAGCTTCTGTGGGCAAGCGGAACTCCCATCCGCTCGGCAATTCGCCCGACGCGCGGCCCTTCTCGGACAGCTTGCGACAGAAATCGACCGCTTCGGGATAGTTGACGTTGTAGACCGCGAAGTCGTCTCCTTCGCCGCCGCCCGGAGTGAGCGGCCCAGGCAGCGTGCCGACAATCCGCTTCCAATCACCCTGCGTGACTTCGTACTTGCCGGTCCAAAAACCCTTCGACAGGGTCACTTCGACCTGATTTTCGCCGGGCCGCCGCTCCGGTTCGGTGCGCGGACTGCCCATCGTGAAATGTCCGGCCGGACACCAGCAGAGCTTCACGCCGGTCACCTGACGCTCGTCACCGGCCTTAGAGCCGACAAATGCCTCCGGCGCCGCTAGGCGACTGGGATGATCGTCGTCGGCTTGCGAATCGACTCGATCGCCGAGAATTCCCGCGCAGGCAAGGAGGATCGCCGCATAATGAGGGGAAAACGACATAACGGGTGAGTCCACAGCTCATCGCACGACTAGAAGCCGATTGTATCCGGTCGACCGGCTAGCAGCACTTTCGATTTTGCGGCACGCAAACTGCATCGTGCTGCCCATCGTTCCTGCCCGTCCTGCGGCCAATCAACACTGCACCCATCTTGCTCATCCGCGTCGGCTACGAAATCGCTTTCCGTTTCTCACAGCCGACGGCCGTGTTGATGCTGCTTTACGTACACCCGTCGCGATCGGCGTCGCTGCGACAAGCCGAGCGCATCGAGGTCGAGCCCGCGATGCCGGTGTCGGATTTTGTCGATTCGTTCGGCAACCGTTGCGGTCGCGTGTTCGTCCCGGCCGGCCGTGTGGTGTTCCGCAATGATGCCCTCGTCGAGGACAGTGGCCAGCCCGATCCGCAGGTGCCCGACGCGCAGCAGCACGACGTCCGTGATTTGCCCGAGGACGTTCTACGGTTTCTGTTGCCGAGCCGCTACTGCGAGGTCGACAGCGAGTTGAAGGACGTCGCTTATTCCCTCGTGAATTCAACGGCGCGGGGTTGGCCTCGAGTCCAGGCGGTCTGCGATTTCGCTCATCAACATGTTCGTTTCGACTACAAACTAGCGCGGGCCAACCGCACGGCTTTGGAGACCTTTCGCGAAAAGGTGGGGGTCTGCCGCGACTTCACGCATCTGGCCGTCACGCTTTGCCGCTGTTTGAACATTCCGGCCCGTTATTGCACGGGGTACCTGGGCGACATCGGCATCCCGCCGGTGCCTTATCCCATGGACTTCAGCGCGTGGTTTGAGGTCTTTCTGGACGGAACGTGGTGGGCCTTCGACGCGCGCCACAATGTGCCCCGCATCGGCCGCATTCTGATGGCCCGCGGCCGCGACGCCGCTGACACGGCCCTGACGACGACCTTCGGTGCGAATGAACTGGATTCGTTTACGGTCTGGACTGATGAAGTTGGGGAGCCGGGCTGACGAGCACCCAATAGCGCGCCTCGTCGATGGCAAGCATGAGAAATTGCGGAAGGATTGGGCACCCGTCGCCTAGAGCCTTGGCTGACGCAAACGCCTGAACGCTCGCCGGCTTAGCCTTTTGGCTTCCCAGCTTCGAGCAACGATTCTACTTCGTCGATGGTCGGCATCGCCGGCTGTGCGCCCGGGCGGGATGCGGCTAGTGCCCCCGCGGCGCAGGCGAATCGCACAGCGTCGGCGATGGCGACTCCTTGGGACAACCGGACTGCCAGGGCGGCGGCGAAGGCATCTCCGGCGGCCGTCGTGTCGACGGCGTTAATGTTGAACGCGGGGATGAGCAATGGACTCGAGTCCGGCTCGCAGAGGACCGCTCCCCGCGCTCCGAGAGTGACGATGCCATGCTTCGGACCGAGCGATCGCAAGCAGCAGGCTGCGCGCTCGGCGTCGACCACGGTGTCAATTCGCACGTTCGTGAGCGCCAGCGCTTCCGATTCGTTCGGGCACGCGACCTCGACTTGCAGCAAGTCAGCGAGGCTCGACGAACCATCGGCGCCAAATGCCGGAGCAGGGGCGGGGTCGAGAATCACTGGAGTGCCGCACTCGCGGGCGAATTTAACCGCTGCGATTGTCGTTTCGAGTGGCACCTCGAGTTGCAGCAGGACCATGTCGGCTCGTCGAATGACTTCGCCGGCGGCGAGCACGTCGTCGGGTGTCAATCGGCCGTTGGCGCCCGGGACGACCAGAATGGCGTTTTCGCCGCTGTCTTCGACTGCGACGACGGCCAGTCCGCTCGCGCAGTTGGGCGTGGTCAGGATCCAGTCCACGCCGACGCCGTTATCTTGCAGGCCCGACCGCAGTCGTTGGCCGAATGCGTCGTCGCCCACGCGGCCGATCATCGTGACTTCCGCACCGAGCCGGGCGGCGGCCACTGCCTGATTGGCACCTTTACCGCCGGGGAGTTCCGACACGTCGCGGGCTGAAATGGTTTCGCCGGGCCGCGGAAGCTTCGCGCAGCGCACGACGAGATCGGTGTTGATCGATCCGACGACAGCGATGCGCGGGCGAGTCATGATGCGAATCTTTGTAGGGTGGGACTAGGCCCGCTCCGGGCCGACGGCCCACCGTTTGTCCACAACCATGGTGGGCCAGCGTCCGCCTTCCGCGGACTTGTCCCACCCTACGGCAGATCGCCTACCAATGCATCACGAATCCACCGTCGACGTTGATCGTTTGGCCGGTCACGTGCTCCGCCCGATCGGACGATAGAAATACAATCATGTCGGCGATCGCCTCGGGCGTCTGCCACTTGCCGAGCGGCACGACCGCTTGGATCTTTCGCGCGGCCCAATCTTCATAAGTCATTCGCTCCGCCGCGGGCGCTTGGTCGTACCAAGCTTGCCAGACGCCTTTGTTCAAAGTGGTCGGCACCATGCCGGGACAGACTGAGTTCACGCGCACACCATGCGGTGCGAGGTCTTTGGCCAGGCACTGGGCGAAATTGATGTTGGCCGCCTTCGAGGCGCTGTAAGGCGGATCGGTTTGCGAGCCGATCTGGCCGGCGACCGAGGCGATGAACACCATCGTCCCGGTTTTCCGTTCGTACATGTGCGGTGCGACGACATGCACGACGTGAACCATGCCCAGAATGTTCACTTCCAGCACGCGCGGCCAATCGGACGGCTCGAGATTCGTGAAGGGAAACCCGAATCGACCCGAGCCGATGGCGGCCGCATGCACGAGGTGCTGAATCGGTCCCAGCGCTTCGACGGTTTTTGCGAAGGCTGTGCGAACGGAAGCTTCGCGGGCGACGTCGGCCGCGACGCCGAATGAGCGGACGCCGAGCTCGGCGATTTCCGTGGCAGCGGATCGGGCCGCGGTTTCGTCGACATCCCAAATGCCGACGCTGGCCCCCTCGCGAGCAAAGGCCAGCGCAGTCGCCCGACCGATTCCATTCGCGCCGCCGGTGACGACGGCCACGCGGTTTGCGAGATGCAAGTCCATGGAATCCTCGTTGCGACTTGCTCAGCCAGCGCGCCGGCGTCTAAGGCGAGCGGTCCGCCGCGGCGGATCAGCCTGCCGGTTCCTCAATTTCTATTGGCGACTCAACTCTGATCGACGACTCAAAAGAATCGGCGGGCTTACGCCCGCCGTTCGCCAAGTCGATTCGCGCTTACTTCGTCTTCGGGTTGGCCCAGCCGATGATACCGACTCCAACGCGGCCGCCCGCGGCGCCGGTCGGTTGAACGAACGTGTCCGCCTTTTCATGGACAACAATGGAGCGACCGATGATCGATTCGCCTCCGGTGAGTTTGATCAGTTTATCGTCTTGATCGACGACGGCGACGCCCTCGGAATTGGCCTCGATATTGCCAAGGTCACCTACGTGCCGAGTCGTGGCGTCCGGAGCACCGTGTTTCATTGCGTGGGGGTTGAAGTGTCCACCGGCCGATTCTCCTTTATCGCTATCGGACAGATCGCCGAATTGATGAACGTGAAAGCCGTGCTTGCCCGGCGTCAGGCCGCTGATCTTGCCACTGATGTGTACGTGGTTTCCGACCATATCGAAGAGGAGCGTTCCCGTGACGCCGCTTTTGGCGATCGGTTCGAGCACACAGACGGCCCGCGTGCCGTCGCCCGCGATGGCCATGCGGGAACGACCTTGGGCCTGAGAAACGTTGCAAGAGCCCAAGGCGACAACTGCGGCCGACAGCAACAGAGAGAAACAGGTTTTCATGCGACTCATCCTTTCGTCTGCGGTTGTAGAAGCGAGGCTGCTGGAGGGGTCATTCTACTGCGATGGCCGCGCCGAAAACAGTTGCCCGCCAACCCCTACACGAGTTGCCCCACTCGTCACTGGCAGTGTGGTCAAGGCTGACAATTTGGAACGTTGAGTCGCGTCGTCATCCGTTCTAGGATGCTAGCGGCTGAACAACCCCACGCGTGAAGGCCTCCCGAGGACATTCCGATGCGATCCCGCCGAAACTTGACCTGTTTGGTTTGCCTGGCTGTATCGTTCTGTTCCCGCGCTTCGGCCGACGACGCGGCACTGCGCTGGAGTGGGGACGTCGACGCGGGCGCGAACAAGTCGCTACGGCCCATCGTATTCGTGCATGGGTTTGCCGGCTCCGGCGAGCAGTATGGGCGGCCGGCCAAGCTTTTCGAGGCCAACGGGTATCCGCCCACCTGGATCAACGTTTACGACTACAACTCGATGGGCGCGACGGGCGGCTCGGAGCCCTTGGACAAATTCATCGACGCCGTCCGCGCGCGCACCGGCTTCGACAAAATCGACTTGATCGGACATTCGCGTGGCACAAGTGTCAGCAAAGAATATCTGTCGGACCCCAAGCGGGCCGCGAAGGTCGCGCACTATGCGAACGTCGCCGGGCGTTCGGCCGGAAACGAGGGGGGTGTTCCGACGATTGTGATCGGCTCGAAGGGGGACAAAATGCTCGGGCCGGGATCGGCCAAGGAGGGAGCGAAGCACGTCGTCCTCGAGAAACCCGACCACGTTGGAGCGGCGACGTGCACCGAATCATTCGAGCATGTCTTCTCGTTCTTCAACGATGGCAAAGCGCCGAAGTCGCTCGACGCGACCCCGCAGGAACCGGTCGCAGTGGGCGGCTACGCAAAAGTCTTCGGGCCCAACAAGCCACTCGAGGGCACGACCGTGGAGGTTTACGAAGTCGCCGCTGAAACCGGTCGGCGGATGCATGACCAGCCGGATGCCAAGTTGACCGTGCGCAATGATGGAGCCTGGGGGCCGTTCCGTGCCAAGCCAGGGCAGCACTACGAATTCTGCGTGACTGCGCCGGGCACGAGCCGACCGATCCACTATTACCGCGAGCCATACGACCGCACGGATTTGTTGGTCTATCTGAAAACGCGCGACCCGAAGGCCGCGACCACCGTGCAACTCGACAAGGCGCTCAACCTCACCGACGAGTCTTCGCTGATGGTCGTCTCACAACTCAACGGAGCGATCGTCGCCGGCCGCGACAGCCTGAAGGTCAACGGCACAGAGATCGCGACGGACAAAATCGCCCCCGAGCGCGGCACCAAGGTCGGCTTCTACTTGTTTGACGCGAATCAAAACAAGAAGACCGATGCGACGCTTCCCGAAGGCCAGATGTGGAACTCCCCGTTCATTACGGCGGCCGACGTTTATGTTCCAACGGCCAAGCCGGAAACGATTACATTCGAATTCAATGGCCACGTGCTGCACGTTCCCAATTGGAAAGGAGCCAGCGAAGGGCAGATCTTCGTTTCATTCAATTAATAGTGAAGGGTGGTCGACTCACTGCTTTCGCAGCGAGGCACGTTCGTAGCACGGCTGGGCGCGGAGTGTGGGGATGGCGGTAAAGAGTTTGAAAACACTCGACATGCGGACGCGACGGCAGTGGCGAAATTGGCTGCAGAAGAATCATACTTTGGAATCCGAGGTGTGGCTCGTCTTTTACAAACGCCACACGAACGCGGCGTCGATCCTCTACAGCGACGCAATCGACGAAGCACTTTGCTTCGGCTGGGTCGACAGTCTCGTCAAGCGGTTGGACGAAGACCGCTACGCCCGCAAGTTCACTCCCCGCAAGCCTGACAGTCGATGGTCGACGATCAATCGTCGACGTTACGCCGAGCTAAAGGCCGCAGGCCAGCTAGCGCCCGCAGGACTGAAGCGTCCACCGACGGACCGCGACGGCGACGCGCCTCGACCCTCGATCGCGGTCCTCCCGTCTTATATGGAGCAGGAACTGAAGACGAACGTCCGCGCTTGGGAGTTCTTCGAGAAACTGGCCCCCTCGTGTCGCCGGAACTATATCGCCTGGGTCGATTCGGCCAAACGCGACGAAACGAAGCAGAAGCGGCTCCGTGAAATGATCGAGCTTTTAACGGCGGGCAAAAAACTCGGCCTCAAGTAGCGAGGCGGATGGGTCGACACAGGCCTCAGCTATCGCCGTCGGCTTTGGACGAACCCTTTCCATCGCGTCGCCCAAAAATCTCAAAATCGCCGTGAACCAACGGCCATCGTGTCGCGTCTAAGCGAGAAGAGAGCTCGCGGGGCTTGGTGCCAAGCGGCTGGCGGCATCGACATTTGCACGTTGGAAGCGAATCCTTCGATGGCATTTTTGCGGCCCAGTTTAATCCAAGAACGCATGTGCGCGGTTTATTCCGCCCAGCGACGAAAATCGCAAGGTGGGAATACCTCCTTGCATCCATTGCGCTTGTGACACTGGCCCATTCCTCTGGAGAGACAATCCACGGCCCGGTGTCAAAAACGCCGGGCTTTTTTGTTGGACGGTGAGGGGCTCCCCATGTTCACGAATTGGGTCGGTAGCTGAGACGGTGTAGCACCTGGCTGAAAACCAGGAGACGAGGATTCGAGCGCCTCTCGACCCACTTGCGATCAGGTTGCGCGCCGACGGAAAACACAATCGGCTCGTTCGTCTAACGGTCAGGATTCCGCTCTTTCACGGCGGCGACGCGGGTTCGAATCCCGCACGAGTCAATTTTGGCAGGCAGGAAACGAACTCGGGCAGAAAAAGATTTCGGGATGAAGGGCTCCGGGCGCCCGCGTGTTTCGGGAACACGAGCAAGCTGGTTCGATTCCAGTCATCCCGACTTGTGAAGTGGACAACTATCACGCTCGGTAGTGCAACGGGAGAACGTCGCTCTGATAAGGCGAAAACGGTGGTTCGACTCCACCCCGAGCGACTTTTGGTCCCTTTTTTCGGAGACAAAAAAGTGAGCGATACTCGCCGTTTGAAACGCAGCCACGGCCAATCGGGGGGTCGTGGTGTAACGGCAGCACGGCAGACTTTTAATCTGCGAGGCGTGGGTTCGAATCCCTCCGGCCCCATTCGAGTGTCCACACGGGATCGAGGTGTTAGCGGCAGCATGCCTGGCTCTTAACCAGGTCGGTGAGGGTTCAAGTCCCTCTGGTCCCACTGTTTTGGTGACGAACAATTTTGACGACATAAAGCACGGGTCGTTCAGCGGCGAGGACTCCGCACCCGTAATGCGGAAACGTGGGTTCGAGTCCCACCCTGTGCTCTGACTGTGTTCTTTGCCACGGCCCTGCAGCCGTGGAGGTTAGTTGGCACGGCTCTCGAGACGTGTCGGGCTCTTTGACAATTCGACCAGGATAGAAAAACGCACCCATGATGTAGCGGCAGCGTGCTGCCTTGCCAGGGCGGAAGCGCGGGTTCGATTCCCGCTGGGTGCTCCTAAATAGGCGAACGTCTCTCGGCGGGCGGCGGGTGTAAGTCCGCCGGTTCTCCCAAACAACATTCGATTGCGGTGGGGCCCGTGTTGGTACGGGCAGGTGACTGTTAATCACCCTGACGCAGGTTCGATTCCTGCCGCCGCAGCTTAGTTGGAAATGTGATTGTTCGACGGAAGCCATCCGGCCGGATGAGGGACCTGTCTTGAAAACAGGCGGCGAGCACGACTCGTTTGTGGGTTCGAGTCCCACGGCTTCCGCATTTGAAACAGCGTGCCCTTGGCCGAGCGGCAAAGGTGCCGGCCTTCCAAGCCGGCGAGGCGGGTTCAACTCCCGCAGGGCACTTTTGGGAATTGAGGTAGGAAATCGACGGCGATGCTCGGGGATCGGCTAATGGTAGGCTGCCTGCCTTTGAAGCAGGCGATGGAGGTTCGAATCCTTCTCCCCGAACTTTGTCGCAAGACAACGACTCGTTAATTGCGGGGCAGTTGCTGTTGGTAGTGACGCCAGGCTCTGAACCTGGAGGCCGCTGGTTCGATTCCAGCCCCCGCAACTCACGAAGCGAAATCAGCGTGTTCAATACGAGGAAGTCATCCGGCCGGATGAGGGGCCTGTCTCGAAAACAGGTGTCCGCCAAGCGCGGATTGTGGGTTCGAGTCCCACGGCTTCCGCTTGCTCGCATGACAGAGGAGAGAGGTGACCGAAGGGAGCCGTCAATTCGTGTACGCGTTCTGAAGCAAAATAGTCCCGTGGTCCAGCGGCAACGACTCCTGGCCTACACCCAGGCAACGATGGTTCGAGTCCATCCGGGATTACTGCGTGATTCTATTTGTATGACTGAGGCGAGCGGCCCGTGTAAGCCGGCCGGTTCATCGCTCGAATGGCAGACTTTGGTGTTATGTCCTCGTAGGGGAGCCCGGCCGTCCCCGCCACCCTGTCACGGTGGAGATCGTGGGTTCGAATCCCATCGAGGACGCCTGAGAAATCAGAGAAGGGGCACGGTACGCAAACGGCAAAGCGGCGAAGCTCAAACCTTCGTGAACTTGTGGGTTCGACTCCCACTCGTGCCACTCCTCATCAGACAAATTGCGTCGGCTGGGCATTGGCGTGCCCCGGTGCCTGTAAAGCACCCGCCCGTTGGCAGTGCAGGTTCGACTCCTGCCCGACGCACTGATCGGTTTTTGAAAACAGCGAACCAATCGGCCCGTTCGTCTATCGGCATAGGACGGTGGCCCCTCAAGCCGCAAAGGCGGGTTCGATTCCCGCACGGGCCAATTACCGGAAAGGGAACGAGTCGGGCAGGTCGAAATACAGAAGCACCCGACACCTCACGCTGGCGGCTCGCCTGGACATACAGAACGCGACATCAAAACGGCCAAGTGGTGCAACTGGTAGACACGCGACGCTCAGAACGTCGTGCCCATTCGGGCTTGGGAGTTCGACTCTCCCCTTGGTCACTGGAATGGTCAATGACAACGACGCAGGGGGGCCAGTGCCCAGTGGAGCCTCATAAGCTCCAAGCGCCGGGTGCGACACCCGGACCTGCTACTGATCGAACGGTGAAAGAAGGAACAGACAACGACCGGGTACGCAAATCGGAAAAGCGGCGGTGTCGAGAGCGCCGTGATTTTGTGGGTTCGACTCCCACCTCGGTCAATTCGCCTCACGGCGAAGGTCCAAAGTCCAAAGTCCAAGGTCAGAAAGCAAAAGACGGCAACAGACGTTCTCGCTGTTCTTTCCGACTTTGAACCTTGGACTTTGGACTCTCCAACCCGGGCTGCTCGTCAAACGGGAAGACGCCTGGCTTGCAACCAGGAAATCGGGGTTCGATTCCCCGGCGGTCCACTCAATGCGCGTCCAGTGTCGTGGCGCGCTGACCCTCTGCTCCCCTCTCCCCTCGCGGGAGAGGGGCCGGGGGTGAGGGGGCTTCGAGCTGACGTGAGAGAGTTCGTACAGAACGAAAAAACGGAAGGTAGCCGGATACGGTTGGCCGGGCCGCTCTGCTAAGGCGGTTCCGCCCTTGTGCGGATGAGGGTTCAAATCCCTTGCCTTCCGCCTGGAATGAAACGGCGCGCCTCGATGGTGAAACGGAAATCATTCCTTGCTTCTAACAAGGAGTTCTGGGTTCGAGTCCTGGTCGAGGCAATTTGATTGATCATCGGGTGGCTGGGGTCGGCGTCTCCGCCGCCCCCAGAACGCAAACACCTGGGGGCTCGCCTACGGCTCGACCCCAGCCACCCGACGTCCATTGGACGGTGTCTGTGGTGTAGCGGTCTTGCATGTCTGGTTGTGAGCCAGAAGGTGACGGTTCGACTCCGTTCAGACGCCCTGGTTTAGAAAGGTGAATAACAATGTCATCGCGAACCCTCCAGCGGCCGGCGCTGGTCCTCAATCGCAATTGGCAGCCGGTAAACGTAGCGACGGTCGCGCGCGGGCTGGTGCTGTTGTGGAACGAGGCGGCCCGCGTTGTCGACCCGCTCGACTTTCGGCTCTACACGTGGGCCGACTGGGCGCGCCTGCGCCCGGCGGAAGGGGACGACTTCATTCAGGCCGTGCGGTCGACGCTGCGCGTGCCGGAGGTGATTGTGCTGGCCGAGTACAACCGGGTGCCGACGGCTGCGGTCAGCTTTAGCCGGCGCAATATCCACAAGCGGGACCATTGGACGTGCCAGTATTGCGGACGTCAGCCGGGCGGAGCCGAGCTGACGATCGACCACGTAGTGCCGCGCTCGCAAGGGGGCGTCTCGTCGTGGGAGAACTGCGTGCTGGCGTGCATTGATTGCAACAAGCGCAAGGCCGACCGTACGCCGGCGCAGGCCCGGATGAAGTTGCATTGTGAGCCGGTTCGACCGGCTTGGAAGCCGCTCTATGCACGGACGAGCGAGCGGATCGAGAGTTGGTCGAAGTTCATCAGCGAGGCGTATTGGAACGTGCCACTGGAAAGTTGAGCAATTTTTGGCTCGGCGCGACTGCGTTTGTCGCGCCGAGCCGGAGGATCATCCAATTGGAAAGGGTTCGCTTCAGCTACTCGAGGACTGGTGTCGGGAGGAAACACTATCTCAATGAGCAAGACGTGCGGGTATTGCTGTCTCGGATTTCTTCCCAGGTCTGGGCAGGGCTTCGTGCCGTGCACTTCAACGACAGGGGATTTGGTTGCCGCGTACTCGGTTACGTAAACGGCGGGCGCCGCGAGATCGCGATCTGCGCCTTACCGCAGCGCGTCAGCCTGACCAGGTTTTGGGCCTGTCGGTCGCCGCGCGAGTTCGGAGCAAAGCGTGGGTGGCAGTGGCCCGAGTTGGCCGTGCGAAGGTTCATGTTGTACGACGTGTTTCTTCACGAACTGGGACATTTGCAGTTGGTTGACCCGAAGGCACGCCGGCACCGCAGGCGATTTGCCAGCGAAACCAAGGCACAGGAATTCGCCGATTGCTGGAGAAGAAAATTATGGTCGAGCAGGTTCGATCATCCCGATCCCATTCACAATCCGCCGTCGAGCAAGGAGCTTGAGCAGATCGAAGCCGATCGGGTGCTGACAAATGTCGCTCGATCGACGTGAAGTGCTGACGGTAGGAATGACAAAGAAATACGAGTGTGCTCCTGGGAGAGCCGGCGGCCTCCAAAACCGCTTCACGGGGTTCGACTCCTCGCGCTCGTGCTTGTCTCGATGGTGTAACGGATCGCATCGGACCCTCCGAAGGTCCTGGTCCTGGTTCGAATCCAGGTCGAGACATTTGGGTTCAGCGACGAGCCCCCAGCGTGAGCTGGGGGAGGTTAGTTTTTTGCGTGAGTGAACGAGACGCCCTGCGAGTGTGTTGGATCGCATGGCAGCCTTCGAAGCTGCCGGACGAGGTTCGAATCCTCGGCGGGGTACTGACAGCGATGATTTTCCAACTGTCCTCGGAGTGTGGTGGATCGCACGCGACCCTGCGAAGGTCGAGGACCAGGTTCGAATCCTGGTGAGGACATTTTTAGGAAACGTGACCTCAACTGCCCGACGGGACTACATCAACACCCTTGGAGGTGTGCCGCAAGGCACGATGTCTCGTCAATCCCTCGTTGAGGTCACTTGTGTGTAACTACGAAATGAAAGTGGACCGACTGCCGGTTCGGAGTACATGGTCTTCAAAACCCGCGGTCGTGGGTTCGAATCCCACCAGCCTCGCTTACGTTTCTCGAGGCTGTAGCTCAGTTGGATAGAGCGCGAATCTCTGGCCAACACCTTCGTCGGTTCACTTTCAATTCGCTGTTGCGATAGACGCTCGACTGCCGGTTCGGAGTCCATGGTCCTCGTGAGTTCGAATCTCACTCGGGTCGGCTTTTCACTAAGCCGGCTCGGAGTAACTCTGGCCAAACCTCGTCGAGTGTTTCTTGAAAACAACGATTCGAAGATCGTCCGTTTGACTCGTCGGGATATTTCGCAACGTTCCGACGCAAACAGCAAGGAGACGGGTCATGGCAAACAAGTCAATATTCGCTAGCCTGAAGGCGCTGGTGCCGCGCGCGCTCGAGCTCAACGAGGCCGGCGGACCGGCGTACGCGCTGTCGCACAAGCACGCGCTCGCACAACTGGCGGCAACGGGTTGTTTCAACGGCACGTTCTACGCCGACGCGCAGACGCAGCTCGACACGCTGAAGTCGCTGATCGCGCAGGTGGACGACAACGTCTTCCTGGCAAAGCTGGCGATCTACAGCCGCGAGCGGGCGTTCCTCAAGGACATGCCGGCAGCGTTGGCGGCGACGCTCGCGTCGCGCGACGTGGTTCTCTTCCACCAAGTGTTCGATCGGGTGATCGACAACGGCCGCGTGCTGCGCACGCTGTTCCAGATGATCCGCTCGGGACAGTTCGGCAAGAAGAGCCTCTCGAGCTCGGTGCAGCGCGCGTTCCAGCGCTGGCTGAACACGGCGTCGCCGGAGACGATGTTGTCGGCCTCGATCGGCAAGGATCCGAGCTTGCGCGACGTGTTGCGCCTGGCGCGGCCGAAGCCGGTCGACAATGCTCGGCGGGCGCTCTTCGGCTGGCTGACGGATAAGGAGTTGGCGAAGTGGGCGCCGGCGGGTGAAAGCGACCTGCCGGAGCAGGTTCGTCTGCTTCAGCAGTTCCGCGCCGCGCAGACGGCCGAGAAGCAGGTTGCGCTCTTGGATCGGTTGCACGCGCGGTGGGATCTGCTGGCGGACACGGCCAAGGGACCGCAGGTTTGGACGGCTTTCGCGCGGACGATGGGTCCGCAGGCACTGCGGATGAACCTGAACACGCTGCTGCGTCAGGGTGTGTTTGAGGACGCGCACTCGGTGCGACTCGTGGCCAACCGGCTGACGGATGAGAAGGAAATCCGCCGGTCGCGCCAGTTTCCGTACCAGTTTTTCGCCGCGTACATGAATGCATCGGACTCGTTGCCGAAGGCGATTAAGGGTGCGCTCCACAAGGCGGCCGAGATTGCTTGCGGAAATGTTCCGGAGCTGCCGGGGCCGGTGGTGATCGGTCTCGACGTGTCGGGGTCGATGCAGTCGCCGGTTACGGGAAACCGCGGTCGGGGAGCAACGACGAAGATGCGCTGTGTGGACGTCGCTGCCCTGGTGGCGGCGGCCATCCTGCGTCGCAACCCGGAGAGCGTTGTCGTTCCGTTTGACACGCAGGCGTTCGAGGCCCACGTTGACCCGTCGGACTCGATCTTGAGCCTGGCGGAGCGGCTGGCCAAGTTCGGAGGAGGTGGTACGGATTGTTCGATGCCGATCGCGAAGGCCAACAAGGTCTACCGCCAACGCAAGTTCGCGGGAATCGTGTTGGTCAGCGACAACGAGAGTTGGATTCGCCGCGGTCTGCCGTACGTTCACGGAGCGCACGGATCGACCGGCGTGATGACTGAGTGGCAGCTGTTCGTGCGGAACCAGGTTCGACTGCAGGGTGGCGACATCCCGGGGCCGAAGCTGATTTGCATCGACGTGCAGCCGTACACCACGACGCAGGCCCCGGAGCGAAGCGACATTTTGAACGTCGGCGGATTCAGCGACGCGGTCTTCCACGTGATGGCCGCATTTCTGAGCGGTGACGAGGGTCGTTTCGTGGCCGAGGTCGAGAGCGTGGTTCTCGAGAAACCGCGAACGGAGTAAGCGGTGAAGTGTCGATAACGACGCCCCTCGAAGGCAGGAGTTCGAGGGGCGTTTTTTGAATTCAAGACTCGACGTCGGAGCCAGACGGAAAGGCGGCCGCCTGCAAAGCGGCTTTGAGTGGGTTCGACTCCCACCGGCGTCTCCTTGCAGGTTTGCTCGGTTGGTGCCGTCCGTCCAGCGGCGCGGGGAGTTCCGGGATCCGTTCCTAGCGGCATCGCGGATTGGTTCTCTGTGTTCCGGACATGGGTTCTAAAACGGCGTCGCCAAATCCCACCAGAGTGTGAAATCTGGAGTCACGGGTTCGAGTCCCGTACCAAGCAACTCGGCTGTTAACCGAGACGTTGAGGCCGGAACGCCTCCCAACAACGCCCGAGGAGGGAGACGTGTGTTCGATCGGCTTGGGCCACCATGCTCGGCAGCGAGCGGAGGTCCGCGAAAGCGGCTCTTCGCGATCGGGTCGGGCGTGTGCCCGGGCAACACTCAAGGATGCCCTGTAGGGCGCGGATTCCGCCGGAACGCTCGCTCGGCAACGGCGCGTGGACGGAATCGCTGATGGGTTCGGGGGTACGCCACCGAACGAAAGCGATTCTCGAAACGCGTCGACGCCGATCGAGCCTGCGGCTCAAGCGTCTTCCGCATTTTTGCGTGTGATCGGCGAACGTTTTTCCCTCTGACGGCGTCTTTATCTTCCTGTTTGATGTTTCAAAGAGCCGCGCACGAAGTAAGCGGTGCGCCAGAGGCGGCTCATGCAGGCTAGCTGCATGGGTATCGGTAAAACCCGACGCGGCTAGCCCGCAATAAGAAATCCTCCCAGAAGGAGGTGGGTGATGTTCGTGTTCAAGCGTTACAAGATCCGCAGCTACCAGATGGGTCTCTACTTCCGCGACGGCGAGTTCCGGCGCGTACTCGAGAAGGGTACGCACTGGTTCATCGACCCGCTGTTCAAGGTTGCGGTTGATATCGTTTCGCGCCGCGACACGTGGCTCGTGCATGACAAGCTCGACCTGATCGTGAAGTCGGGTGCGCTCGGCGACCGCGCGGTAGTTCTTGACCTCAAGGACTACGAGCGGGCCCTCGTGTGGATCGAGGGTCGCTTCGCCCACATTCTGGCCGGCGGACAGTACGCGTACTGGAAGGGCCAGAAGCAGGTCGACGTGGAGGTACTCGACGCGCGGAAGGTGCGCTTCGAGCACGACCAGTTCAAGGTGATCGTGCGCTCGGCAACGGCGCAGCGGCTGCTCGACATCTGCACGGTGAAGCGCGAGTGCGTGGGCGTGCTGTTCGTCGATGGTCGCTACGTCGACACGCTGGCGCCGGGCGAGTACGCCTTCTGGAAGGGTCCGGCCGAGGCCCTGGTGGTCGAGGTCGACCTGCGCGAGACGATGGTTGACGTCAGCGGTCAGGAGATCATGACGGCCGACAAGGTCACGCTGCGGCTGAACGCCGTTGTGACCTACAAGATCGTGAACGCGCGGCAGGCCGTGAGCCAGACGGATGACCTCCGTCAGGCGCTCTATCGCGAGACGCAGCTTGTGCTACGGAGCGTGATCGGTGCGCGCGAGCTCGACAACTTCCTCACGGATAAGGACGCGGTGGCGAAGGACATCGAGGAGGGCGTGCGCCGTCGGGCGAGTGAGTTGGGTCTGGAGATCGCTTCGGTGGGTATCCGGGATGTGATCCTGCCGGGCGACATGAAGGACCTGATGAACAAGGTGACGGAGGCCAAGAAGGCCGCCGAGGCCAACCTGATCGCCCGCCGTGAGGAGACGGCGGCCATTCGCAGCCAGGCCAACACGGCCAAGCTGCTGGCGGACAACCCGACGCTCATGCGACTGCGTGAGCTGGAAGTCCTGGAGAAGATCGCGGGCGCCGGCAAGCTGAATGTCGTTGTCGGCGAGAAGGGCCTGACGGATCGCATCGTCAACCTGCTGTGAGGCCTCACGGCAGGCGCGGTGCGCTGTCTTGTAGTTTCGAGCTTAGCCGGGCCGCGGTTTTCAGCGACCGCGGCCCGGTGGGGCTTAATAATCTGAGAATGGGTGGCACTGGCGGCTTGTCCGCCAGTGTCTTGCTTTCCGTCCCCCAACAGCCACTGGCGGACAAGCCGCCGGTGCCACCCGACCGCCAGTGGCTTCTTGGAGCCGCGCGCGTCAGCAAGCGGGTTATGAGGCCAGCGGTCGATAGCCCGCTCCCCCACGAACATTTTGCATCTCGGGCGCAAGTCGTTGCGAAATCCAGATGAACGAATCAACGAGGGAAGTCCTAGCGAGGCACACGGAACGCGGCAATGATTCCATCTTCGACGGGTCCAACTGCAGCCGTCTCGGCGAGTTGCGACCTAGATGCAAAACATTCTCACGGTCGCGGCTCCAAAGCAGTCGCGTTTCTGGCGCATTGCTTAGCTCCCACGCTCGCGCCGATTAAGATGAAGCGATTCCCAAATCGACGCAAGCTCGAGCTCGAAGGCAACAGAATGGCAGACAAAACCCGTTGCGGCTGGGTGCCGGTCGATAAACCGGATTACGTGAAGTACCACGACACAGAGTGGGGCAAGCCCGTCCACGACGATCAGAAGTTGTTTGAGATGCTGATCCTCGAGGGGGCTCAAGCCGGACTGAGCTGGTACACGATCCTGCAGCGGCGCGAGGGCTATCGCCAGGCGTTCAAGAGTTTTGATCCGCAGCTGGTCGCCCGAATGGCCGATGGGCAGCTCGAGAGCCTGCTTAAGAACGAAGCCATCATTCGCAATCGGCTCAAAGTCTTCTCGACCCGCACGAACGCGCAGGTCTTTCTCGCGATCCAAAAGGAATTCGGATCGTTCGACACGTATCTCTGGCGTTTCGTCGGAGGCAAGCCGAAGGTCAATCGGCCGAAATCGCTCAAAGACGTCCGGCCAACCACTCCTGAGTCCGACGCGCTTTCGAAGGATCTCAAAAAGCGCGGGATGAGCTTTGTCGGTTCATCGATTATGTACGCCTACATGCAAGCCGTCGGATTGGTGAATGATCACACGGTCGACTGTTTTAGAGCCGCTCGCTGAATCCAACGGCACCCTGATGTTGCCGAACCGTCACCGGGACTTGTGTCGAAAACCGCAATCAAGCTTCTCCGCGGCGAAGGAGACCCTGGAGCGATGCACGCCTGCCGAACTCGCGCAAGAGCGAACGATCCAGGGCAATGCGACCACCGGCTGGAGCGCGGTTTTTAACGCCGTCCCGCACTTCAACGCCACATGCAAGAGATCATCTCCTTTACACGGATGCGGTTGGGAGACGCTACAAGTTCTATTGGCAGCCGCAACCGCCCGCGTAGAGAGCGTAAGATCACCCCTCGGTGCGGCGGGACCTATTTCTTCCGCTTGTACGTGACAACGAAAGCCGGGTCTTTGCCGTCGCCCATGTACATGGTCATGACTTCCGTGTTGTCATCCGGCGTATCGGTCACCGACTTATACTTCGTCGCCGGGCCATTTGGTCCGGGGCCCTCGCCGGCCAGCGTCAGCGTTTTCTTCTCTTTGTCGTAAGTCCCCTCCATGACCACCGGCGACGTGTTCATGCTGTCGAACCATAGGCTAACGTACTTTTCATCGGGTCGTAGCTGTCCATACTCCGGCCGGAGAATTTTTGACCGAACATTTCGCTCTCCAGCGATCCCACCAACCAGAGCCCGCCCAACTCCATTTTGAAGGTGGCCGTCCCCTTGGACGCCTGCTCGCCAAACTTCATCGTTGTCTCCCAGACGCCTTCCTTCTTTTTGAGCTGCCCGTGCTCCGGCCCCGGCCGGGTCGGTTCCTGGGCCATGACTGGGAACGCAACCATCGCCGCAACGATCAATGCAACTTTCCTCATGGCAACCTCGTCGTGGGGTAAGAAAGTGAACTGCCGAAATACGAACGGATGCACTGGAGACCCAGGTGCGCCCTTGGATGCTCACGATTCCGCCGGCCATAGTCAAGGTGTCAGCCGCGCCGCGATGACGAGCGACGCGTGCGTCACTCTACGTGTCGGAGCCCATGTTGGCATTCGTAGCCGCAGAAGATGTCTTTGTCCTTAGGGGTTAGCGGTTTCCGGCTCCGCCGTTGGCCGACGTTCTGCGATTTGCCTCGCGACGGCTCGCAGTTGCGCACGAACGTCGAGAGCCCGCTGGGCGACGATGGCGGGCCGATCGAAATAGGCTTGCTGACGCGGGGCCCACGAGCCGAGCGCCTCGGCCACTTCTTGCATCGAGGCGAATCGCTTGCGTCGGTCGGAGGCCATCATTTTCTTGACGATTCGCGTGACATCCGCAGGCAGATCGGGATCGAGCGACCCCAGCGGAGCAGTCGCGGCCGCCGCGGACGAGTGACCGCCCTTGCCGCGAGCGGGCTCCCCAAAGGGGGGAGAGCCGCTGAGCGCGTGATAGATCGTGCATCCAAGACTGAACACGTCCGACTGCGCGTCGATAGGTTCGTCGCCCAGAAGTAATTCGGGGGACGCGTAAGCTGTCGCAGCCCAAGTGGGCACCGACACTTGATCGGGATTCTCGTGCAGAAAGGCCGCGTCAGCCGTGCCGAAATCGGCAATCTTCAATCCGCCGTCCCGTTCGATCAAGAGATTCGCCGGCTCAACGCCGCGATGCACGATGCCTGCCTCATGCAACGCACCCAACCCGACGGCCGCCTGAAAGGCGTAGTTGCAAGCCTCGCGCCAGGTCAGACTGCCGTGCAAGGCGATCAGCTCGGCGAGCGAAATCCCGTGCACGAGTTCCATCACCAAGAACGATCCCTCGTCTGAGGTTCCAACGGCCAACGTGCGGACCAAGGAGGGATGTGCAATCGCTTGACCGACACGGCCCTCGGCAGCCAGGCGGTCTCGTGCCGCCGCTTGCAAGTTGAGGGACCGAGCGAGGATTTTTAAGGCGACTCGTTGCTTCGATTCGGGGTCGAGCGCTTCGCAAATCCAGGTCTCTTCGCCGCGTCCGAGGAAATCGACAATCTCGTAACCGCCGAGCCCCGAGTCGCCGAATTGATCGTCGGTGAACCATTCGGCTTGGGCCTCGTCCACAATCCCCTCGGCAAGCAGCAGTTGGACCAATTCACGGTCTTCGGCAATCTGCTTCGAGCCGACGCGACGGCGACGATGGCGGTCCCGATCTGCGCGAATCGCGCCGATGGCCATCTGGAAACGACGATTCTCCGATCGAAACTCGTCGATGGTGATTTGAAACTGCTTCTTGGCGGCCCGGGCAAAGGCCTGTTCTTCGCGCAGCCGTCGGGACCACTCTTTGAGGCGCAGCCGCTCCTCGTCGATGTGCTCAGCGTCGGCCGCGAGCGTGATTTGCCGCGTCGACAAGTCGACTTCGGATTCGGTCAGGCGGCGTTCGCGCTCGTCGAGTTCTTGTTGAGCCCTAGCCAAGTCCTGGAGCGCGGCCTCGGTCCCCGCACGATCTTCTGCGAGGCGGACGTGCTGCCCGTTGATTTCAGCGCGGACCGATTCGAGCCGCTTGCGTTCCTGCTCCAAAGCCCGCTCACGTGCGGCGAGGGCTTCCTGTGTAGCGTTGAATTTCGTCCGATGCTCGTCCAACTGGTCTCGGTCGCGCTCGATGGCCTCGCGCAACCGACTGGTTTCGGCCTTGCTGGCCTGCAAGGCTGTGTGGTGTTCGTCGATTCGAATTTGCTGCTGTTCAAAGTTCTGCTGTCGCGCTTCGATCGCGAACCGTTCCTGCTCGAGTGCGGCCAGATCGCGAGCGAGATCGGCTGCGGCTCGCTCGAATTCGCGCCGCCGCAATTCGAGGCCTTCGTGTTGAACGGTGTGCTCTTGGCGCGAAACGGCTAAGGCGGCTTCCTGAGAGTTTAGATCGTCGGCACGCTTCGCCAGTTCGCGGGCCGCTTGTTCAACTCGAGCCTCCTCGGCCGAGAGCTGCCGCGCGCGTTCGGTCAGGTCTGCGTTGAGCCGCGACTGCTCTTCGCCGCGAGCCGACAACTCGGTCGCTTCTACCTCAAGGGCGGCTGCCCGTGCGGCGAGTGCCGCAGAGTCCTCGGCGACCCGCTTTTGCTCGGCCGTGAATCTTTGTTGCTCGGTGTCGAATGCCTTCTGCCGAGTGGCGAGTGCTGCCGCGGCTTGTTCGAGTTGACGTTGGTCGTTCGACAACTGTTTTCGTTCGGACTCGAACATCTTCTGTGCGCCGGCGAGGGCTGTGGCGGCCTGGTCGTGGCGACTTCGATCGCCGGCGAGCGTCCTCTGGTCCGATTCGAGGGCTTGCCGCGCTTTCGCCAGTGTCGTGGAAACTTGTTCGAGATCTTTGCAATCGCTGGCGAGCTTGTCGCGATCGAGTGCGAGACGGCGGCTGGCCTCCTCGAGCGTGTGGTTTCGCGACGTTATCTCGTCACGCTGCTGCTGCAGCGCTGCGGACGTCGCTTGCTGAAGGGACGCTTCCGCCGACAGACGCTCGGATTCCTTCTTGACCGAGGCCCGTTCGTCTTGAAGGTGGCTTCGCTCAGTTTCGACAGTCCGTCGCAGCTCGGCCACGGCGGACTGTTGCGATTCAACGTCCTGTTGGCGGGCGGCGATCTCAACATCGAGTCGGACCTGGGCCTCGCGGCGCGTTTCGAGGGCGTTCGTTTTTTCCGCGAGGTCCTTCTCCCGCTGGGCCAACTGTCGTCCGACGCGTTGTTGCTCCTTGGCTTTGGCCTCGTGGGATTTCTGCTCCTCTTTGAACGCCACTCGCTCGGCTTGGACCGCCTGACGGTCCGTTTCGTGCTGGCGTCGCGCCTCGCCGAGGGCAGAACGATCGGCGTCGAGCTGTCGCCGCAGCTCAGTCAATTCGGCTCGATCGGCATCAATTCGGGCACGCGCGGCCGTCAGACTTTCCCGATCGCGATCAAGCGCAGCCCGCTCATGCGTCGCCGTCTCGTTGTGCTGCCGAATCCGTTCGGCTTCCGAAGCCAATCCCGCTGAGCCCGAGTCGAGGGCCGCCTCGCGCAGGCGACATTCCTCCTCGCGACGCCGGCAGTCCTCTTCGCGTTGACGGCAGTCTTCCTCCCGCCGCCGCGCCTCTTGATCGGCCGCGACGAGCCGGCTTTCCGCCGTTCGAAACTCCGTTTCCCGCTCGCCGTGGCGAGTCGTCCGCTGCTCGAGTTCTTGGAGCGAGGTGGCCACTTGCCGTGCGCGAGCGTCGACTTCGGTCTCCAGCGTCCCGATCGTCTTCCGGTCGGCATCCAGGGCATTTCGTTCTGATAGCAGCGACTCACGATCTGATTCAAGGTCCGCCCGAGCGGCGACGAGCGATTTCTGGTCCGCGTCGAATCTGGCCCGAGCCGTCTCAATCTGTGACCGCTGCTCGGCGAGGTCGGCTTTCACCCCAAGAGCTCTCTGCTCGCGAACGGCGAGCGCAGCGAGTCCTTTCTCTAGTGTCTCGACTTCGCTGCTGTGAACCGCTCGTTGGGCAGTGAGTTCGGCTTGCGAGTTCTCCAGGTCGCGACGCGCGGCCGCGAGCGATTCGGAATCCTGGCATAAGCGATTGTGTTCCTGCTCGACTTCGGCGCGAATCCGCGTCAAGTCGGTCCGCTCAATCTCGGCGGCCCGGCGTTCGGCGGCAAGTTCCGCTCGCTCCCGCTCAAGCTGCTCACGCTCTTGGCTCAGAACAGTGGCAGAAGGGCCAAAGCGCGGGTCGAGTTGGTCCTCTGCATTTTCGGCCGGTCGCTGCAAGCTCGTCTCGACTCGTGCTCGGTACGGGCCGACTTCGATCTCGTCGCCGTCGGCCAGCGTCCAAACGCTGACGGCTCGCCCGTTGACCCGCGTCGGGAAGCGGCTGCGCAAATCGCGAATCCGCAACTGGTTCGCAAACACCGTGATCACAAGATGGGCCGCCGCGATTTCGGGACCGGCGAACTGAATGTTGCAGCCCATGCGGCTTCCGCACAGCGTCGTCGGACGCAAGACGTCCTTTACGATGCTGCCACCGGCGCCGTCGGCGATTACTAAGCGGGCAGTGCCCGAGGCGAAGTCGGTTGAATCGGCCCGCCGTGACAGATTCGTCTCGACCAGACACTCGAACTCACCGACGCGAACCACGTCGCCCGCCGTTAGCGGAGCCATCTCGACGCGCTCGCCGTTCAACCAGGTGCCGCTGGTTGTTCGCAATGCGTGAACGCGCAGACTGCCGGAATCGATGGCGAACACACAATGAGCGGGGGCCACGTCCGGGCCCACCAACTCGATGTTGCACGGGCCGACTGAACCGACCAGCGTGGTGGGTCGCAGGATGTCTTTAGGAACGGACTGACCGTCGGGCGTGCGAATCACCAAACGGGCAAAAGGTACCGTGTCAGCAGATGACGCCGGTTCATTCGCCGACGGCGCACTCGCCAAATTGTTGGCCGATTGGCTTTCCACGGATCATCGTCAGTCCAGAGCCCGCAAGTCGCGCAACACATCGAGTCTAACCCAGAGGGGGACACGGAACTACCGGTTTTCTGGCTCAACGGATCGACGACCTGAAAGCAAGCGCGCGCTTCCGCTCGGGCGTGTTGCGATAGAGCTAAGGCGGCGTACAATGCCGCCTGACAGCGGCGAACCGGCTGCTCCAGGACCTTTGTGCCGGCAAAGGGGGGCATTTCATGAGCGGACTCTATATCGTGCTCGAACGGGAGATTCCCGGATTTGATCCCTATATAAACGGGAAAAATCTCGACCGGGCTTCGGACGAACTGGATGCGCTGGCGAATCGGCTGACTGTGCGGCCGCTCATGGGATTCTTCTCGGCGCACCCGAATGAAGTCGCCGATCTGCTTGACGAAGAGTCGGGCGGTCCCGGGCTCGACGGACTGGATCTGCCGCCCGAAACGTGGTTCGAGGCCGACGATGGCCTCAAGACCGTCGAACGACTCCTCGCGCACCTCGCCGACCATTCGGATGCGGTTTCCGAATCGCCTCGAGTGATGGAAGACTTGCGCGAATTCCAAAGCGTTTTAAAGCGAGCGTCAGCTGAGCACTTGAGATGGCATCTGTCGGTGGATTATTGAAAATCATGCCCGTGAAACCATTTCTGCAACTTCTGCCGGATTCGCCGAACCGCTTACATCGGCAGCATCAGGAGTAAGGGGGACGATCATGCGTCGACGTGACTTTCTGACAGCTGCAGTTGCCGCCGCCGCGACATCGACGCTTCCGCGTCATGGGGTGGCGGCGAACCATCATCAGGAGCCAACCGGCTCCGCTCACGCGACCTACGCGTCGCCCAAGGCGGCCATGCAGAGCGAGCGCGAGAAAATTGCGTTCGTCACCGCGACGTATGCCGCCACGCCGCAGCAGAAGCCAGACTTTCTCGCGATCGTCGACGTCGACCCGGCCTCTTCGACCTATTCGCAGGTGATCGAACGCGTGCCGATGCCCGAGCTGGGCGACGAGCTGCATCACTTCGGCTGGAATGCGTGCAGCAGTTGTCACGGCGACGCGAAACACATGCGCCGCTTTCTGATCGTGCCCGGCTTGAAGTCGACCCGCATTCACGTGATCGACGTCGCCGACCCGCGCCATCCGAAAATGCACAAAGTGATCCCCCCCGAAGAGATCATCTCGAAGACCAACCTCACCGGGCCGCATACGGTGCACTGCCTGTCGACGGGCGAGATCATGATCTCGATGCTGGGCGACGCGAAGGGGAACCTTCCCGGCGGGTTTCTGCTGCTCGACGACAAGTTCAACGTCGCCGGCCGCTGGGATCCCGAAAAGAGCGGCATGACCTTCAACTACGACTTCTGGTATCAGCCGCGCCACAACGTGATGGTCAGCAGTGAGTGGGGCGCGCCGAACACCATCAAAGGCGGCTTCAAACCGCCCGACGTTCAAGCGGGCAAGTACGGCAAGCATCTGAATTTTTGGGACTGGGAAAAACGCCACATCGTCAAAACGGTCGACCTAGGCGAAGCGGGGCTGATTCCCCTCGAGGTCCGCTTCCATCACGATCCGGCAAGCACGCACGGCTTCGTCGGAGCCGCCCTCAGCAGCTCGATCTGGCACTGGCACAAGGCGGGAGACGAGTGGAAAGCGGAGAAGGTGATCCAGGTCGACCCAGTCGAGCAAAAGGGCTGGCCGTTCCCGGTCCCCGGCTTGATTACCGATCTGGTCCTCTCGCTCGACGACCGCTGGCTTTATTTCTCCGATTGGCTGCACGGCGACGTCCGCCGCTACGACGTCAGCGATCCGGCCCATCCGAAATTGACGGCCCAAGTCTGGGTCGGCGGCGTGCTCGGCAAAAAGCGCTCGGTGAAGGGCCGCGAACTCAACGGCGGCCCGCAGATGCTCAACCTCAGCCTCGACGGCAAGCGGCTCTACATGACCAACTCGCTCTACAGCAGCTGGGACAACCAGTTCTACCCCGACCTCGGGAAGCAGGGTTCCTACCTGATGCAATTCGACTGCAACCCCGACGGCAGCCTGACCGTCAACGAGAACTTCCTCGTCGACTTCGGCAAAGAACCGACCGGCCCGGTGCGAGCGCATGAGATTCGCTTCCCGGGCGGGGATTGTACTTCGGATATTTGGGTTTAGATCCTCTCGCGAAGAAGCCGTCCAGATTCGCCATAATGTCGGTGCGCGGCGAACCGAGCAACCGATGCCGTGCGCTGCTATTTAGGGAGTGCTATTACCTTATCGATCCGCAATCTGACTTTCGGAACAGGACGCGGCACTGCGCCGGGCAAGATCTTCCATCCGAGTAGGATCTGCTCGTTCCCATCGCGCCGAATCCACGCCTTTGACAGTGGAACATCGGTATAAATGGGAGGGATTTGGCCCTTGCTAACTGGGACCACACCGATGCGCCCAAGGTGAACTTGGTCCTTTGGCGCCTTCGGATTCTTCACGGCGAAGAGATCGACGTAATAATCTTCGGTTGGTTCGGTGGACTCGACGGCCATCGTAACGGCTAGTCTTCGGAATTGGGCAGCATCGCTCCCTTTGGGAAGCTGGTAAAGGCAAAGTACCGGATCATCTCCAGCATCGCCTCCCTTATCTACCACGCGTAACAGCTCAACGCGACTATGACCGTGACCGAACGGCCCCGACCCGTTTGATGGTTGGTCCATAGCGGCCAATGCGCCCATCCAGACTGCGTAAATAAGCCAAGTTCGCCAACACACCTTGATAGCTCCGGACGACGGCGCCCGAGCATCACCGAGTCGCCGAAATTCCGGCGGATCGTTGCTACGCGCTGATAATCTCGATTTGACCAACCTCGAAGCTGGCAGCCGCACCGCGTGCCATGAATTGCACCCTCAGGTCATTGGCATGCCGCAAATCAATGTTACGCAGCGCGCCGGTTAAATCAACAACGAAGTTGTGGCCAGCGTCGTGATCGTGCGCGTGAGAGCCAAAAAATGTGAATGTTCCGGCGTAGTGGGGGTCGCTCCAGGGAGTTTGCGGTGCAAGGTACGGGCAATTGACGTACACCCCTACCACCGGCGGCCGCTCAAAATTGCCCTTCACATTTCTGAAACGGGCCAAGATTTGGCGAGGAATTTGCTTTGCTCGCCCAAAGTCCACCAGCATGTCTGCCTTGAGGCCCTGCGCTTTTTGCGTTGCCACACTCGGCAAACTGGTTCCGAGAGTCGTCCGGTCGCCCTTTAGTTGCGCCGCTAAGTCCGAAACTTGGATTGGTACGGTCTTCGCGACACCTACATTGACTTTAGTCGGTTGGGCCACCGAGCCAATTGTGACCGGGTTGTTGTTGATGTGCTCGCGAGATGTGAACGACGCAAGTAATGAAGCATGGCTTGTTGCAGACGCGAGACCTGCCATATCGAGAAGATTCCGCGGATTTTCGAATTGCTCGTAGGAGTAGCCGAGCGCGTGAAAGTCCAGGGCGCCGGCCGCGGTCACGTTGACAGGATGCCCCGTGGCATCAACGAAGTCACCGTTATAATTGCCCTGAATGGGAGGGGTCGTATTTCCAGCGAGCTGCCACTGAGCCCACAAGCGATCAACGTTGCAATGATGCAACCAAAAAATGGGATCAAGGGGCGATAACCCGGAGGCCATGTGCCCCGCCTGTCCGTTTGCGGGCTGCCCTACGACGATGTGCCCTGTGTTGTGGGGTTCTCCCTCCAATCGTCCTTCGAAGATATCGAAATCGGTCTCTTGCAGAATCGACTGGATCTTTTGTGCCGTGAACGCGCCCCCGTTTGTGGGGTCGTTCTGCACGCCAAACCCCTTGCTGATCGCGCGGATGTTGGTTGTGTTAATTGGTCCCCAAGCAGCCCCATTATATTGCCCGTCGTCGTTCCAGTGCGTGACATTCAACGCGGCCACATCGAAGAAGGGATCGGGAAGCTTTCCGGCTTTGTCGGTCCAATCCCAGTAGGGCAGAGCAAACGTATGGTCATTGATGAGCTCGCCACAAATCTGCTCGAATTGGTTGAGGTAATGTCGGTGCCAGGGCAAAAAACCCGCCGTACCGTGTTGGCAATGGTCTGCATGGATTCGCGCTTGGAGCAGCCAGCGGCGAGGATCATTCTGGGGCAAAGCATGCATCGCCGTCACCGCATCGGCGTATTGGTGGAAAACTTGATCGGTCGGCGGCAACTCGAGCGCGCTTTTCCGGATTCGCAACGACGACGAAGGTTGCGCAAACGCACTGCGTCCCAGGCCCAGCGCGCATGCGCCCGCGGCTATGCCCTGAACGAAACGACGTCGAGAGATTGGCATACTCACATGAATCTCCTGGTTAAAAATTGCAATTTGGAACGCCCGACGACGCTACCCCCCGGTCAAATCGCCGGTGTAAGAGCGCCGCTGCTAGTGTGACGTGCCTGCGATATCTCTGACGAACCTATGAAAGGACATCTACAAGCAATCGCTGCAACGAGTTCCAGAACATATCGTAAGAATCTCTGCCGCGAGCGATATATGCAATAGCCTAAATAGGTCATCCAGAAAAAACATCTATGACGATCTAGATAGCGCAACCTTAAATATCGGCGCTATCCGAGAAATAGAGAGAGCAACACGCTCGCGACTTTGGGGCGCAAAGCCCTTATCGAATAGGCCGGTTGCACTAGCGTCTTTTCGCCGTCTTTAGGGCGCTCGGTGTCGCGGAAGCCCCGGTGCCTTCATTCTCGGAGCTAGCAAATTCCGGGGCTTCCGCGAAGCGCCCCGGCCACCACCCCGCGTTTATTGGGTCGCCTCTGGCGATGATGTGGCTAGGCGACTGCCTCCGTCGCTCCGCCGAGCCCGCACTCCTGGTTGTAAAACGCGGCCACGCTCGCGAGCCACACGTCCGGGTCGCTCAGTTGGCAAAAATGCCCCACGCCCGGCATCAGCGTCAGCCGTGCGCGCGGGCAGACATGCTCCTTCAGGTGTCGAGCGACCTTCACCGGCGACACCGCGTCGGCGTCGCCCCAGCAGATGTGTACCGGCTCTTTCACGAGGGAAAGCGATGGCAGCCAGCGCGACTTTTCGAAGCGCATGCGGTCCTTGAGGTACTGGATCACCAAATGGTTCTTCCGGTGCCCGTCCTGCAGCTGCACGTTGGCCCACATCAGCTCGACGTCTTCCGGCAACAGCCGGTCACTACCGTGCGCGGTCAGCACCGTGCGGTTGAAGCCGCGCCAGTTGGCAAGCCGGCTGAACAATGGCCCGGCGGCGCCGAGCAGTACCTTCTGACCCAGCCGCAGCTGTGCCAGATCGAGCACCATGTTTCCGTTGGTAAAGGTAAAGCTCTTGAAGCCGGCCGAGAGCCACGCGGGCAGCAGTCCGCTGACGTGCCGCGCGATCAACTCGGTGTGCACGCTGTCGCCCATGTCGTGCGACAGCACGTGACCGCCCGTCACGCCGTGCTCTTTCCACACCTGCAGCGCGACGTCCGCCTGTTCGAACAACGAGTAGGTGTAGTTCGCAAGCGGCTTGTCGCTGAGCCCATAGCCGGGGAAGTCGAACAGCACGACGCGATCGAAGAGCTGAGCGAGCCCGCCGACCACCTTGTGGAAGGAGAACGAGGATTCGGGGAAGCCGTGCAGCAGAAACAAGGTCCGCTCCGGCGGCGCGGAGACGTTGCCGACTTCCCTGCAGAAGACTTTGTGCTGGAACAGGACGGTCTTCAGGTACCGTCCTTCCGACTCCCATTGCCTCAGATGCGGTGCGAGCATTACTTCCCCATCCTCCTGGCATGCCGGCTCGGAAAAGCCAGAGCCTTCGCGAGGTGTGAGCGCCCCGGCTACACGTCCGGACTATGGCCGCTCCGACAAACCTATTGCCGTTTCGCGGCCGGGACAAGTTGTAGTGGCGGTCACCCCGGGCCGACGGTCGAAAAACTGATCTTGGCCGATTTGAGTTTTTGTGGCTGAATGGAGAGAGCGGATTTTGCGCGAGCGCGCGGGTGCGCGCGGTTGGCGGCAAATTCGAGCTCGGCCTGTACTTCCGGAATTTGGGGACCCTAGTGCTGCATCGCAGTTCGGGCAGCGAGTCGAGAGCGTCCGGCAATTCGATGGGCATTTACTCTTGGCCCCGGGGCCGTAGAGCATAGCCGAGGGCGCGAGCCCTGGGAAAAGATGCCGAGAAATGTTGCAAAGCCCCGGTAAGGGGGCGCCAGAGACATTCGGTCGCTCGTCGAATCTCTGTCGCCCCTTGCGGGGCTCAAATCCTGTTGTTGAATCCGTTTCCCAGGGCTCGCGCCCTGGGCTATTTTCTGTCGCCCCCTGGGGGGGCTAAGATCTCTGCGGGGTCGAATTCCTGGCGCGTCTTTACGGTCTAAGGCGAGTTGCCCAAACCACCCGACCTAAATCGGGTCCGGACACTGACCCAAGGAACGGCAAGCCCCGGTGCCACAAGTAGTCCGACGTGTCGAATCGCCGAAGGCGAGTCGGCACGGAGGACGGGACTCGAACACCGGGACGGGACTCGAACACCGGGACGGGACTCAAACACAGCGGCGGGACTC
>Ga0210393_10000632_pt1 | contig 31532 bp, 35 predicted proteins | sample IncBWC27OmetaG_FD_160068 | JGI IMG/M metagenome (GOLD analysis project Ga0210393, IMG submission 160068) | Forest soil microbial communities from Barre Woods Harvard Forest LTER site, Petersham, Massachusetts, United States - Inc-BW-C-27-O ...
TCTCCTCTTCTGGCCAGCCAAACTTGTCGCGCCTCAGAACTCTCTCGACTTCATCCAGGATCGCATCCGAGACGGCAAGATGGATGGCACCATCTTCGGCCATCTCAAGGACGTGCCGGGGATTGCCCGAAAAGTTCAGGCCCGAAATGATGACATTCGTATCGGCGGTGACGCGCAGCACGTTTTATCTGGCTCGCTCGGAACGTGCAGCAGAAATCTCCGCGTCCACGTCTTCAGGCGTCAGTCCATGCGCGCGGGCATTACGCTCTCCGAAGTCGAGCGTTTTGCGCCACTCCGCACGGCTCAGACGAGCCTCAACGGCATCACGCACCAGTTCCTCCGGTGTGATCTCTTCTTTCGCAGCCGCCTCTTTGACCTTTTCGATCAGCTCGCCCGGAAGCCCTATGTATTCGGTCGCCATACAGCTATTCTGCTCCTCTCGGGGGAAAATATCACCTTCTTAACGATTGTCAATGTCTATTAAAAATCACTTGCGACGGCGGCGATGAGCATCGCCCCGAGAGTCGATACGGGCCACTTCGTCGCCCACGGCTGATGCTCACCGCGACCCAACACTTGGTTCATCACCGACTGCGCCTACTCTTTATGGAGAGACTTTCATGGGCAGATGGAGGTCGTTACCGGCGGAGTCGGAGACCGCGTAGGCAACCATCGCCAGCTCGCGTTTCTTTCCCGGAGCGGTCTTGTACAGCCACTGCACCGGGACCGCCACGGTGGAGTGGTAGTCCACGAAGGCGCCCCTAAATAGGCTCCCAGGTAGTAGTGCTGGACCGGTGGATAGGCCAGCCAAATACCAGAGTCCAGAGGCAAGAAAAGCACTCCCGAGAAGGGCAGCAATACTAGCCCAATCAGCCAGGGAAACCTTCGCGGAAACTGCCCCGGCCTCATGCTTTTCTTCTCCCGGGATGCTCTGCCTGGGCAAAGAAATCCCGCAGTAGCTTGCGGGCTTTTTGTCGTTTCTGGGCGTCGGCCTGGTCGCGAATCTTTAGTACGGAATCGGGTAACAACTGCTTCCCTCCCGCTCCCGCCAGAGCGGTTGCGTGGAACAGATTCAGCAGGGCATAACGGGTCGCCATCAGCTCGGCAACAACAGCTCGATCGGGTCTCCTATGCGTACATGCCGTCGCCAATATCCCGGCAGGTTCAATGGAGCTTGTTCGCTCGTCTGTCTCCATTGCCAGCGGCCTTCCCCGTGTAATCGTAAGGTCGGCTCCTGCAACTACTTTTTCGGGACCTGCTCAGCGTTCACTCACGTTACGGCCTGCACGCTCGCGGAGTCGCCAAGCGACCCTTTCCATCGAAAGCTCCGGCAGCTTCGTTGCCTCCGCTGCCGATGCGAGGGGAACACTGAATGCGGTTGTTTCCGCGATGACGCAAGTGAAGGACATCAAGGTGGATTCGGCTGTCTTCACCTTCATGCTCGAGGTTGCTCTTGCGGGAGCGGCTGATCCCGAACCGGTCTTTGATCCGAAGTACCACATGCCTTTCGATTCTCCAGGATGGGGCAGCCCATCGACGTGGATTGAAGCGGCCCAAGCCATCGTCAACTTGACATGGAACTTCCCGCAGGATCAGCGCGCTCTCCCGGCGTTTCGACGGCTCGCGGATGATCCCGTTCCCGCAGTCCGTTTTCAAATTGCGCGCGGTCTAGTCGCATTGTATACGCGGGAGGAAACGCGGGAGGAGTTTTGGGAAACAGTCGGGCGAATGCTCAAGGCAGAACCAACGAGTGGCGTGGTTTTGGGACTCTTGCAGTCTTTAGGCCAGATCGCTGGGCGTGAGCCGGACAGAACAATGTCTGTCTTGAGCGAGTACATCGAGCAGAACTATCGACAGTCAGAGAAGTCGGAGGTGACGCGGATGGTGGTCGGCATCGCTGTTGGGCTCTACTTGGCGCAGGGCACTCCATCAGCCCCTTTCCCAGCTCCAACGCTTTGAGCAAGATGTCGAGAAGTACCATCGTGAACTTTCGCAGATGGTCTTTACCGCGGCCCAGCAGATCACTCCTGTGGACGGTACGGAGCTGCAAAGAGAGCGAGCACGAGAGATATGGAATGACGTTCTCGAAGCGGTACTGCTTCGATCGGCGGAACTCCACAAACAGGAACCGCCACGCGACTTCCAAGCCGTCGTGCGCGTCCTCGACTCGCTCATCTCACGACTCTTCTTCTCGTTCGATTTGATCGGAACGAGAGCCCCGAACCAAAATGCCCTCGATGGAGAGGGGCGGCGAACCCTCTTTCACGAACTCAAGGAGTTCATTGAAAAGCTTGTGCAAGCTGATGAGGTTGAGCGTGACAAGGATGCGCCATTGATCCCGCATTCTGCACACTATTTTCTACAGTTGATGAATGGGATTCTCGAATTTGCACCTGACAACGTGCTGCGCTACGCGTACACGATCTGCAAACGTGGGGCGCGCACAGGATATTTAGAGGATTCCATGGCGCGGTCGGAAGCGGTCAATCTAGTCGAGAAGGTGCTTGCTGATTATCGTGACCGTCTCAAAAATCCCAAAGTAGCGACCTCAGTAAACGGACTATTGAATCTCTTCACCGAACATGCGTGGCCGGAAGCGGTGACGCTGACATTTCGGCTCGAGGACGCATTTCGCTAGACACCTTCGAGTTGGAGGTCCACGCGCGTTTTCGTGCCCTTCTGCTGCACTTCACTCTGGTGTTCGTGGTAGCAGCAACGGCGCTCCGAAGCTCGGAACTGCTCTCGCTCCGCTGGGCGGACATCCTTTGGGAAGAGCGGAAGATCAGGATCGTCAAAGTCGTGGAAGAAGACGGGCGTTGACGGAAGCACCAAGACTCCTTCTTCGGAACGCGACGTACCGATGGGCAGGGTGTTAACCCACTACTTGCACGAATGGCACAAGCAGACGCCATACGCCAAGCCCACGGACTTCGTGTTTCCGTCGATGAATAGAAGCGGCAGGGTGCCGATTTGTTCGTCGGTATTTTGCGCGGACTACTTACGCCCTGCGGCGAAAGCGGCTGGCGTGCTCATCCCCGATGGGCATCGCTGGGGTCTACACAACCTTCGACACAGCCTGTCGAACTGGCTGGTGAATAAGGCAAAGGAGAACCGGAAGACGGTGCAGGACATCTTGGGTCATTCTCGTATTCAGACCACGCTCGATCTGTACACGGACGAAGACCTCGACGAGATGATCGCCGCTCAAGACAAGTTTCTTGACGCGGTGGGATTCGAGAGGGAGACCGTCCAATGAGGGTGTGGGTGAAATTGTGGGTAAACTTGAGTGGAAGCACCATTCATTAACCGCTTTAGAATGAATGGCGGGGACGACGGGACTCGAACCCGCGGCCTCTGCCGTGACAGTCCACCATTTTTAGGCTTTACAACAAGTTAAACGAACCGCGAGGACCGCCAAGGGTCACGCAAAGCCAGTTAAGACACCCTCCTCTGTGGGTTGCGTTGTGGGTTGGAAAATACACCCCTCAAGCCCCTGCCCTTTCCCCGGTAGCGTTGCTCTCGAAACAGTTTTTCATCCTTGCGTGCTCCCGCCGGACGGCGCGCTCAAACTGATTGCAGATACTCGGTAACCGCTTGAACAAATTGGATTGCACAACCTATTCTTCACCCCTACCCTCTTCTTGCAGCGGGTATTCTCTATACCGGGTCTCCTACCAAACGGGCGGAAGCCCTGCCTTCTGGTTTCCGGCATTGGGCCGAACCATCTCGGCATTGCGACGCTACAGTGTCACGACGTAACGGCGCTGTGCCGTCGCAATACTGGACCATCGTGACACAACGACATTACAGAAGAACAAAACCACAGCGGCACACCGTTGTAAAACTACGCCATCACAGCACCAGAATAGCGCAACGCCACGATAGCTTGGCATTTCAACATCACAATGGCACGACATCCTGACATCTAAAGTCTGTGCCATCGAGACGCTACGATATCGGAGCATTAAGCAATCAGAGCAGTATAGTTTTGTGGCATTGCAGTGCTGAAACACTACGATGTCGAAGTATCCTGCCGTTGCACTATTGCAACGCCACGACGGCAAAACGCTGTAATACCGCGCATTCGTAGCTGCATGGCGTTGCAATGCTGCGTAATCGCGGTATTGTGATCTCGCACCATCGCACAATCACCGCCAAGGTCCTACATGAAGAAGAATCGCGACTCCAGTGAATTGGCCGCCCGAATTGCGGCAGCAGCCAGACAGCCGGCGGGGACGAGTTCTGCGCCCGCACCAGTATTGGTATCTTCCACGCCTGCGGCCAACGGGTCCGTTGCTGAATCTAGGCCTACGCGTTCCAAGGCGAAAGAGATTAAGCCCAAAGAGCCAGATACAGTCCCCATAACGCTTCGGCCGAGCAGCACTCTTTTGAACAAATTCGTTCTCAAAGCGTCCGAACGCACACGGGAAGAGGGCAGGGTGATATCGGCCCAACAGATCATGCTTGAAGTCTTAGAACGGAGCGACGCATGAGTAAAACTAAGATCGTGTTCTTTGGCGGCAGCAAGGGGGGCGTCGGTAAGTCTACAACTTCACATTTGGCATGCCTGGGTGCAATTCTGTGCAATCAGGCAGCCGCGTACGTGCTGACTGACCCGGATCGAAAAATACGCAACAAGGGACGGCCGTATGAAGTTCTCGATGGTACAGACCCCAAGGAACTGGCGAAAATCCTGAAGGCGAGTCAGAACACTTCCGGCGGATGGCTGATCATCGATGGAGGCGGAAATCGGCCGGCTTTCGATTCGGCGATTGCCGAGGAAGCAGACCTATGCATATTCTCGTTTCGTCCGTCTCACGAAGACATGGACACCGTTTCCAGCGACATGGACAGAATCGCCAACGCATTGGCGTGGCCTACGGCATGGCCCACCAATATCTTTGCTATACCGGCTGCGCAGTCTTTCATTAACCGCCTATCCAAGAAATATCCTTCACGAGTGATTACGAAGCCGATTCCGTTCGTAAATTCGGCGTCAGACTTGCTCGCCGAATCCCTCGAATCACCGTCGTCGCCGGTCCGCCGCTTGGCTCGAAGGGTATTCAGTGTTATGGAAGAACAATACGAGCGTCGGAGCGTGAAATCTAACAAGCGAAGGGCAACTGCATAGAGCATCAATCGCTACGGAGAGGGTAGGGGCCAAAGGGTTCGGCCTTCATGATTCGGCTCCAATTTACGGGTTGGCTGATTGCTGCCAATCTCTCACGAACTGATCGATATCTGCCTGCGGTGCGCCCGATTCGCGCATCGCTTTAATCGTCCGGTCCACCTTCTCCGGGAGGTTGGCCTGAGAGAGGGTAGGGGTCACCGAAGCGGTTTCTACTTCACCGCGCAATCGCGCCGTGCGGCCCACTTTGCTCCGGTTTCTTTCCTCCAGGGCTGCCCTCGATTCGTCGCCGGATTTCTTCCACCAGGAAATCGCGACTTCATGAACGGGAGCACGCGCGTGCCGCCGGCGCAGATCGATTTCGACCCCCATGTCCGACAAGCCGTTCACTTCGAGAAGGGCAGGGTCCATGACTTTCCGCTTGAAGTCCAGTCCTCTTTCGTAGGTATCTGGCGGCACACCCAGTAGATCCCTGAATTGTTCCAAGGAGAATACCTCCACACAGTGATCCCGGTTCGCGCGCAGGCAAACAAGTTCATAAAGCGCGATCGCATACTTGCTGCTCATGGCGTATGAAATTTCACACCGAATGCGGCCCCAGCGATTGGACTTTGCCAAAACGACGCGCAGCCGCTTCGGTATTCCGAACTGCACGGTCGCATCTCTTGATTCCTCTTCATCCGTATCGGTGAACTCCAGCAGATGCGTCTCCATCACGCGGGACTTCCCCGTTCGCGCGGAAACATAGGTGACTTTGACTTCCGTGCGCCGCAGTCGCCGCAGACTCTCTCTCACGCGGTCATTGCTTTCATGCCTGGAGGACGCCTTACGAAGCGAGGCGAGCGTTATTTCCCATTCCGCATCGGGTTCCACCATCCGGTCGCTGTCGTGCGCGATTTGCAGCAGCTGATTGAAAATTGCGCGATCGGACGCCTCAAGTGCATGTGCGCCGGTGATCTCGATCAGCTCGGCGGCTTTCGGAAAACCATTTTGATTCGTGAATTGTCCAACTGTGAGGCTCATACGAGCGATCCATAATGCGACCTAACCTAATATGCAAGTCGCATTTCGGTACGGCAAGACAGCGCTCCGCCCACTTGGTCGTGTCTTTACAAAGACCCGCCCGCTTAGTCGCATCTTTGTGCGAGAGTGGGAGAATGCGTCCACCGCCCATTTAGTCGTATTTGGCTCCAGTAATTGTCAGGCCGCGGCGCTTGGCGTGAAAGCAGGACCGCCCGGTTAGTCGCATTTGTGAAATGCAGTCCACGGACATAGCCTCAACGTTAAATTGCTGCATTCGGCTGTCACAGCCGAGAAGGCACTATTTCAGTAATATCTCCGAGCCAATCCGCCCGTTTGGTCGCATCTTGCTCGGCCTTGTCCGCGCTCCCGCCCGGTTAGTCGCATTTCTTCGCCCAGTTGGTCGCACTATTCTGCCCGTTTGGTCGTCCCCAATTGCCCACTTGGTCGCATTTCGACCGGCTAAGTATTTGACGCGCAATTTTTTTCTAACGACGAACTTGAACTTAAAGAGAAATTGAATTTTTCCGTTGTGGACAGATTCACACCTCACCATCTGGAAGCTCAAGCCCATCGAGGGCTCTCGCTTCCCAAGGAAGGGAAACCCTTCCTTGAACTAACCAAGAAACAGGAAGTCGCAAAATCCAAACGCCCTTTTGGTCGCATTTCGATTTTCCCTGCTAACACTTCGAAGGCTCTATTAGTTGATCGGAGCTATGCATTGCTTGCATGTGCGCAGCGGGGGCGCTATCGTCTCCACGCCTCGACGACCAAATTAAGAACGGGGAGGGGAGTGACCAATCTCAGTGAAGCTTTCAGGATGCTCGACATCTTCGCCAGCTGTGGCGCGCAATCGTTTCTCGTCACAAAAACAGAGCTTGAATGGAAGGGCCACAAGAAAGTGAAGTGGGGTAAGCCCTATTCACTTCAAGCCCTGCGAGGAAAACTGCCCCAAATGCTCCGAACCGCCGACATCAAGCGTCCCGTGACCCTGCCGGAGGGGCAGGTAGTGATGGCCGGCGAGAACGTCATCATCCGGCCGACGGGCCCCGGCGTAGTTTTCGTTCAGCTTGATGACCTCAAAACCCAGGAACAGATTGAACGTGTCCGCCCCGCTGCTTGCGTAATTCATGAAACGAGCCCAGGCAACCATCAGGCATGGATCGCGGTGTCTGGCGTGCCGGCCGGCAAGGAAGAGTTCAAGGAGTTCACGCGTCGTGTGCGCAAGGCCGTAGGGGGCAACGATAAATCCGCCTCGCATGCCACGCGCCTCGCTGGCACGGAGAACTGGAAAGCAAAATACCTCCCCAATCCTCCCACGGTCAGAATTCTCGAAGCCCATCCGGGCCTAATCATGACGCCGGCGCAGCTGGAGTCCCTCGGCTTACTGGCAGCACCGCAGCCTGCACACTCCCCAATAATTGATTTTCCCGCCCGCCGTGCTCAACGCTCACACAATCGCGAACGCTACTGGCCGGATTACCAACTTGCCCTTGCCGGTGCGCCGCCTAATCAGGAAGGTACGGGCCCGAGCCGGAGCCATGCCGACTATTTCTGGTGCAAGATGGCCGCACAGCGTCATTGGAGTATTGAAGAAATCGAGCACAAGCTCCTTGAGGTCAGCGAAAAGGCACGGGAGTGCCTCCGCGATGGAGACGAGGGATATGTCCGCATCACCGTGCAGAATGCCGCTGCGGCTGCAGAAAGAGGCCGGCAGCAGGGCAGGGGCTAGACATGGATATCCATTTTTCACTCGTTCATACCCAAAATTCTCCGGCAGCATGTTCAGAAAGCAAACCAGCTACTGCCCGGAAAGAATCCGCCGCACGTCCTTAAGCAGCACGAAGAGATGCATCGGGTCCGAAGGGGAGGGGATGAAGTCGAATTTCAGATAGAAGCGCCGCGCCTCTTCGTCTTTCGCATGCACCGCGAAAGCGCGTATGCCGGCAATGTCGGCCGCCTGCAGCGTGCGCAGCATCGCGTCCTTCAATAGCGCCTTGCCCACGCCCTGGCCCTGCCAGCGGTGATCCACCGCCAGGCGCGCGAGCAACATGATGGGAACCGGATGGCGGGCAAGCCCCTTGGTGAGACGCTCGGGTGCTTCCTCCCGCATCACGTGGCCCACGGCAAGCGTGTAATAGCCGATGACGGCATCGCCCGAAAGCCCGACATAGGTTTGAGCCGCGCCTGCCTGTTGGTTCTGCCAAGCATAGCGCAGCAGATAGCGGTTTAATTCTTCCCTGCCGCAGTCAAAGCTCTCAATCGCGTGATCGGCGCGAAGCTTTTCAACGCGGCGGGCTTCGTTCACTGCCGCGGTCCGCTGTCGAAGAATCCCGGTTCTTTCAGGAGCCGCTCAAGGTGGGGCAGGGGGCGAGGAGGGGCATCAAGCGCCGCCAGGAACACCTTCCACTGTGTAGCGTTAAGACCGAAGCTCCGCCGGTCGGCCAAAGCCTCATCGGCCCGCGCCAAAGCGCTTTCCAGCACGAACTCGCTCACGGAGCGATGCGCAACAGCCGCCGCTGCCTGCAGGGCGCGCTTCGCATTGCGCGTGAGGCGTAGATCGAGTTTCTCGGTACGTGTGGTGTGCGATGGCATGATTTTTCCCTTCGTTTGAGCCTAGCGTTTCTGCCCGACAATGTCAAGACAATGAGGGGATACGCTGGAATGGCCATGTTAGGCCATATCCCTCGGGTTCACCCAGCACTACAGTTACCCTGGCACCTTCGCCGTGTCTTGCAGCGCGGTGCGCCGACAAGCACAATAGGTTGCTGAAACTATTCGGGATTCGGAAACGCATGTCCGCATCGCCCGGCAAATAGAATGCACGGGGGGGGCGGTTCCACACGATTTTGCACTGACAGCCCCAGGGTGATCTGCTACTCGTTAGTCAAGGAGAAAGCGCCCATAAGCGACGTTGCGATAAACAGGAAAGACCTCAGCGAACGCGACATCTGCTCCAAGTTCATCGGTCCCGCCGTCAAGCGCGCGGGCTGGGACGGGATGATGCAGATCCGCGAGGAAGTCGCTTTTACCAAGGGGCGCATTATTGTCCGCGGAAAACTGGTCACGCGCGGGAAGCCGAAGCGCGCCGATTACATCCTTTATTACAAGCCCAATATTCCGATCGCCGTCATCGAGGCGAAGGACAACAACCACAGCGTCGGTGACGGCATGCAACAGGCCCTCGATTATGCCGTAACCCTCAATATTCCGTTTGTTTTCTCATCCAACGGCGACGGGTTTGTCTTTCACGACCGGACGGGCTTAAGCGCCGAAAAGGAAGCCTCGCTCGCGCTCGACCAGTTCCCTACCCCCAAGCAGCTCTGGTCCAAATACTGCAAGTGGAAAGGCATCACGCCGGATGAGGAAGAAATCATCCTGCAGGATTACTTCGAAGACGGCAGCGGCAAGGCGCCGCGCTACTACCAGACGAATGCCATCAACGCATCGATAGAGGCCATCGCCAAAGGCCAGGACCGCGTGCTGCTCGTCATGGCCACCGGCACGGGCAAGACCTACACGGCGTTTCAGATTATCTGGAGGCTGTGGAAGGCCGGACGCAAGAAACGCATCCTCTTCCTTGCCGACCGCAACGTCTTGGTCGATCAAACGATGGTGAACGATTTCCGCCCCTTTGGCCCTGCAATGGCAAAACTGAGCACGGGGGCGAAGACCATCGAGCGGCAGGACGGCTCCGAAGTCGAACTTACGACGGCGCTCGACAAAAAGCGCCGCATCGACACCGCCTATGAAGTCTATCTGGGGCTTTACCAGGCCATCACCGGGCCGGAGGATCGCCAGAAGCTCTTCCGGGAATTCTCGCCCGGCTTCTTCGACCTTATCGTCATTGACGAGTGCCACCGCGGCAGCGCCGCCGATGATGCGGCCTGGCGCGAGATCCTCGAATACTTCTCCGCTGCCACCCAGGTCGGACTCACCGCGACCCCGAAGGAAACCAAATACGTTTCCAACATTCATTATTTCGGGAAGCCGGTTTACACCTACTCTCTCAAGCAAGGCATCGAGGACGGATTCCTGGCCCCGTACAAGGTGATCAAGGTCCATATCGACCTGGATGTGCAGGGTTACCGGCCGGAGAGGGGCGACACGGACCGGGACGGCAATGAAATCGAAGATCGCATCTACAACACCAAGGACTTCGACCGCAACATCGTCATTGACGACCGCACTAAGCTCGTGGCCAAAAAGGTCTCCGATTTCCTCAAGGAGAGCAAGGACCGCTTCCAGAAAACCATCCTCTTTTGCGTGGATGAGGAACATGCCGCGCGGATGCGGCAGGCTTTGATCAACGAAAACAAAGACCTGTGTAATGAGAATCACCGCTACGTCATGCGAATCACCGGCAGCGACGCCGAGGGCCAGGCGCAGCTGGGCAACTTCATCGACCCGGAGGCCAAATATCCCGTTCTCGTCACCACCTCGCGGTTGCTCTCCACGGGCGTAGACGCACAGACCTGCCGGCTCATCGTGCTTGACCGCGCCGTAGGCTCCATGACGGAATTCAAGCAGATAGTCGGGCGCGGAACGCGCGTGCACGAGGACACCAAGAAGTTTTATTTCACACTGATTGATTTCCGGGGCGCCACCAACCATTTTGCGGACCCGGATTTTGACGGCGAGCCGGTGCAGATTTACGAGCCCGGCGAGAATGACCCGATCGTTCCACCCGATGACGTTCCCCCCACGGACGAAAACGGCAATCCTATTCCGCCTCAGCCAGGGGAAGACGAGGTGATCGTCGATCAGCCGCCCGACATCACCATCAATACCAACATAGATCCGCCGAGGAAGATTTATGTCGATGGGGTAGGGGCCACCATCGTCGCCGAGCGCGTGGAATACCTCGATGAGAACGGCAAGCTCATTACTGAGAGCCTGAAGGATTTCACCAAACGGGCACTGAAGAAGCGCTTCGCTAGCCTGGATGATTTCTTGAAGCGCTGGAAGTCCGCGGAGCGCAAGCAGGCCATCATCGAGGAACTCGAAAACGAAGGCCTGTCGCTTGAGCCGCTGGCCGATGAAGTAAGCAAGGACCTCGACCCGTTCGATCTTATCTGCTACGTGGCCTTCGACCAGCCGGCGCTCACCCGCCGCGAGCGCGCCGATAACGTCCGCAAGCGCGATGTCTTCACGAAATACGGCCCCCAGGCCCGCGCCGTGCTTGAAGCACTGTTGCAAAAATACCAGGACGAGGGCCTCATCGACCTTGGCGACCCACGGATTCTGCAGATCCCGCCGCTTGATACGATGGGAACACCCATGCAGCTCATCAAGGAATTCGGGACACGCGCGGATTTCATGTTTGCGGTACAGGACCTCCAGTCCGCCCTCTACCAGAAGGAAGCTTAAGCAATGTCCGTTCGCAACACCGTCAAGTCCATACAAGACATCATGCGCCAGGATTCAGGCGTCGATGGCGATGCCCAGCGCATCTCCCAGCTTTGCTGGATGTTCTTCCTCAAAATCATCGACGATCAGGACCAGCAGCTGGAACTGATGCAGGACGGGTATCACTCACCCGTCCCTCAAAAACTCCGGTGGCGCAGCTGGGCAGCTGACCCGGAAGGCATCACCGGCGAGGAGCTTCTCACTTTTGTTAACACTCAGCTCTTCCCTGAGCTAAAGAAGCTGTCAATCACGGGCAAGCAGGGTGACCGCCGCAAAGTCGTGCGCGATGTGTTTGAGGATGCCTATAACTACATGAAGTCCGGCCAGCTGATGCGTCAGGTCGTTAACAAAATTAACGAAGTCGATTTCAACAATCTCGCCGAGCGGCAGCACTTTGGCGACATCTACGAGCAGATCCTGACCGACCTGCAGAGCGCCGGCAATGCAGGCGAATACTACACTCCGCGTGCCGTCACTGCATTCATGGTGGACCGCGTCGATCCCAACCCCGGCGAGATCCTACTGGACCCCGCCTGCGGCACCGGCGGATTCCTCACCTGCGCGCTTCGCCACATGCGCGATCGTTATGTGAAAAAAGTAAAGGATGAGCAACACATGCAGGAAGGGCTGCGGGCCGTCGAGAAGAAGCAACTGCCGCATATGCTCTGTGTGACCAATATGCTCCTGCACGGAATTGAGAATCCCAGTTTTGTACGCCACGACAATACCCTGGCGCGGCCATATATCAGCTACACTGCCAGCGACAGGGTGGACATCGTTCTCACGAACCCGCCTTTCGGCGGACGCGAGGAAGATGGCATCGAGAGCAATTTCCCCAAGCACTTCCAGACCCGCGAGACCGCCGACCTCTTCCTGGCCCTCATTATCCGTATCCTGAAACCCGAGGGCCGGGCCGCCGTGGTGCTACCTGACGGCTCTCTCTTCGGCGAAGGAGTTAAGACGCGTCTCAAAGAGCATTTAATGGAAGAGTGCAATCTCCACACCGTTGTCCGCCTGCCCAACAGCGTCTTCAAGCCCTACGCCAGCATCGGCACAAATCTCCTGTTTTTCGAGAAGGGCACGCCCACCAAGGATATCTGGTTCTACGAGCACCGCGTACCTGACGCGCAAAAAGCATACTCAATGACCAAGCCCATCCTAATTAATCACCTTGACCCCTGTGTTGAGTGGTGGGGAGGCGCGAAGCGCAAGGGTAGGGTGGAAACAGAAGTTGCATGGAAGGTTACCGCCGATCAAGTAAAGGCTAGGGGATACAACCTCGACTTCAAGAATCCCCATACCGTCGCAGATGACGTTGGCGACCCGGAGGAGCTACTGGCCGCGCTCAACGAGGCCGAAAGCCAGGCAAACACCCTCCGTGATCAGCTCAAAACCATTCTGGCAGAGGCACTCTTGCGATGAATGCAGAATTGGTTCTTAAACATTTCAACTACATCAGTGATGCACCCGAAGCGATTCGGCGTTTTCGGCAATTTATTATAGATCTCTCGGTGCGAGGCAAGCTTGTTGAGCAAGACCCGAGCGATGAGCCAGCTTTCGAGAGCCTGAAGCGGGTCAGGAGTGAACGGAAACGTCTGTCCAAGGAAAAAATCGTAAAAAACGACAAAATCTCAGGGGAAATCCAAGCGCTTGAAAAACCCTATTCCCTACCGGGCAATTGGCAATGGATTCGTCTCGGCGAATGTCTGGACATGATTAATGGTCGAGCGTTTAAGCCAACGGACTGGATACCGTCCGGCTTGCCGATTGTACGAATTCAAAACCTTAATACTGAAAACGCGCCCTTCAACTATTGCAACGAATCAATTGTTGAGCAGAGACACATAATTGAATCAGGCTGCTTCCTGATCAGCTGGTCGGGAACGCCCGGCACATCATTCGGCGCGTTCATCTGGAAGCGGGGTAAAGCCGCGTTGAATCAGCATATCTTTAGGTGCGTTCAAGTTGGGGGCGCTTACTATGACCGCTTTCTTCAAATTGCAATTAATGGCCGCCTAGACGAGATGATTGCCAAAGCTCATGGTGGAGTAGGACTGCAACACATTACGAAAGGCAAACTGGAAAACCTCCCTCTATCGCTTCCGCCGCTTGCTGAACAATACCGTATCGTCTCCAAGGTCGATGAATTGATGGCGTTGTGTGATCGGCTGGAAATGGCACGAACAGAGCGGGAGAGCCGACGGGATCAACTGGCTGCAGCATCGCATCATCACTTAAACAACGGTGCAGATTCGAAAGTCTTTCGCAAGCATACCCATTTCTTTATAGGGCATCTTCCGCAACTGACTGTCCGTTCTGACCAGATCAAGAAACTTCGCCAGACGATTCTCGACCTCGCTGTTCAAGGCAAGCTAGGCGCTCAGAACCCAAGCGATGAACCTGCTGAGGACCTTCTCGAACGAATCCAGACGCGAAAAGCGTCCTTGTTGGGTAACGCCACGATACGACAAACCAAAGCATGTCGGTCTTTTGACCCGAATGACGTGCCGCATTCGATTCCCTCATCTTGGAAATGGACCATGCTTGGAGAAATCACTGACATCGGGACTGGCAGCACGCCATCCAGGACGCAGCCGTCGTTTTGGGATGGGTCAATTCCGTGGGTTACAAGTGGCTCTACGTCTTTGAGCTTAATCTCTTCGGGTGACGAATATGTAACGGAAGCAGCAGTTAAAGCACATCGCTTACGGCTATATCAGCCAGGAACACTATTAGTCGGACTTTACGGCCAAGGCAAGACCCGAGGGCAAGTCGCTGAACTAGGGATCGAATCAACAATCAACCAGGCATGCGCGGCGGTTTGTCCGTTGCCAGGATTCGAATCGGTGCATCCGTATCTCAAACGTCTTCTTCAAAAAAACTATGATGAGGTCCGCTTGCTTTCAGCCGGAGGAACACAACCAAATCTAAACGTTCAAAAGATCAAAGAGCTCTTGGTACCCTTGCCGCCGATTCCAGAACAAGCACGCATCGTTGCCAAAGTGGACGAATTGATGGCGCTGTGCGACCGCCTGGAAGCGCAGCTCACTACCGCCCAAACCGAGGCCAGCCGATTACTCGAATCAGTCCTCCACCATGCACTAGCGAGTTCAGGAATCGATCCAAAGACATCGGGGCCGGATTTGCCCGCATCGGATCTGCCGTCTGCGACCCTCAAACCCGCCCTCATCATGTAAGTACAGGGGCGGAGAAGGTCCCGGCCCCATATCCAGAGTCTTTTCTTGAGCCGGTTCAATGCACCGAGGAATCCTGACGCCCCCGTGTTTTCTTCTTGACACTCCACGTATTTACCCGATATTTTCCTTATACCGCACGACTGCACGGTGTGCGACCGCACGATAGTGACTAGGAGGATTCATGAGCAGACCAACCATTGCCCAGCTTGAAGCGATTCTGGACAACGAGGAGGAAGTGGAACTTGAAATCCTCCCCAACGGCGAGGTTCGGGCGAAGGGACAGACCTCTTTGCTCGAAACCGGCGGACGCAAGCCACTCACCATGCGCGAAGACCTGGGTGGCGAATACTAAGAAAGCTGGGGCTAATTCAAAATGGACACATCGCGTATCCGCTCGGAAGTGCTGCAGGCCACGACCAAATTTGCCCTGGTGGAAGCCCACCCGACGAATGACGGTGGCGTTTTTGTGAAGGCTGGGCTGCAGACTTCAGTCGGGAATATGTACATCGCCGCAATCTACTTCAAAGAGTACCCGAACCGGATGCCGAGCGTATTCATAACCAAACCGGTGATTCGTGACGGCAGTCCACATCGGTACGACGCCGGCAATATCTGCTATCTCCACCCGAGCATGTGGAACCCCGGCCGTCACGATCTCACATTCGTTTTGGGACGCATAGCGAAATGGCTGAACAAATATGACATCTGGTGCATAAGAGGCCAGTGGCCGGGTGCGGAGGTGAAACACTAGATGCCACTCGATTTCGGGCTACTCTCGATGACGGAGTTGCGCAATCGCCCAGGCGAGGTGCTGGATCGCGTTGCAGACCACGGCGCGGCATTCATTATCGAACGCAACGGCCGCCAGAAAGCATGTCTGGTGCCCTTATCCGCATTCTTCCCCGACATTCAACCCACCAGAATTGCCGACGAAATCGAGGAGCTCGTCCAGCATGGCGAGGAGCCGCGGACTACATTTACCGAGGACCGCGAGCTGGCGTTTCGTTTTCCCTGCAGGCTGGCCGACGACACATCGATCGAAGCTACAATTTTCCTTCCGCACGGGTATCCCAACAACTGTCCGCGCGTCTATGCGAGCCCCATCCAGGAAGGCACGCCTCACCGCTGGTCCGATGGCGCTTTGTGTTTATACGGCGTCATGACTGGCTGGAATCCCGGCAAACATACCGTTTTCTCTACCCTGAATCTCACTCGCCAGTGGCTCCAGCGCTACGACGCCTGGCGTCGGACAGGCGAATGGCCGAAGCAGGAGGCGCAGCCAAATGAATGATGACCAGCTGTTTGCGCGCATCGCGCCGCTTTTCGACGTTGGACTTTTGGGGGATGCTCGCGTTCTTATCGCCGGGTGCGGCTCGGGAGGAGGGCAGGTTGCGTTGCAGCTCGCGATGGCGGGCATCCGCAAGTTCAATCTCTTCGATTCCGATGCACTCGAACCCGAAAACGTCATCCGGCATGTCTGCGGCCGTCGCTACCTGGGCCAACGGAAAGTGACCGCACTGGCCGACGTGCTGCTCGACCGCAACCCCGACCTTGAAATCGAGCTGCACGACATCGACATCATGACTTGTGCCGATCTCCCCGACCATGTGCGTCGCAGCAGTGTCGTCGTGCTCTCCACCGATAATGATCCCACTCGGTATCTCCTCAATCAGCTGTGCGTTGAAAACAAGATTCCCTTTGTTGTCGGCAAGGTGTTCACGCGCGGCATTGGAGGTGAAGTCTTCAATTACCGGCCGGGCGAAAGCGGGTGTCTCGCTTGCCTTGAAGGCTTTCTCGAACGAACGAAATACCGCGACGGGGTGCGTGAGATCGATCTGGTTTCCGACGAGGAGCGGGAAAAGATGTACGGGCTTGAGATCGGCGAGATCAAGGACTCGCCTGGCCTCAACGTCGATATTTCATTTATTACCGCTTTTCATGCACGTTTTGTGCTGGACGCGATCGCGCGCACTCTCCCGGAGAGGCCGAGATTCTTGCCGGCGATTGACCAGAACTACTTGGTTTGGGGGAATCGCCCCATCCATCCGTTCACCAAACACTTTGAAATTCAACGAATAAGTCTTCACCCCCAGGAAGGGTGCCGCATATGCGCAAACCGAGAATCGAAATGAAATTTCACTCGACCGACAAGATTCGGCTGATCATGCCCAAAGCGGCGCTAGATACGGTATTCGACGAATGCGACGGTTTCGACCAGGATGAAACGGGAGGCCGAGTTGTCGGAACTTTCGAGGAGCATCGCGGCAAACTTGCCATTCGCGTGACCGGCATCATTGAGGCAGGCCCGCAAGCGCGTCGATCGTCGGTCAGTTTCTTTCAGGACGGCGAATATCAGGAGCAGGTGTTCCGGAAAATCGAGAGCAACCTTCCTGAGATCGAGCATTTAGGCAACTGGCACACGCATCACGTCAATGGCCTGCAGCATTTGAGCGGCGGCGACATTGAAACGTACTACCGCACTGTAAATCACCGCAACCACCATGCGCCTTTCTTTTATGCCCTACTCGTGACGGCGAAGCACAGAACCTCCGATCCATTGGGTCGCTACACCGTGAAGCATTACGTATTCCGGCGCGGGGACGAGCGAATCTACGAACTACACAGCGATCAAGTCGAAATCGTGGACACGCCGTTGATCTGGCCGTCGGCGTCGAGACCCAACCATGAGAAACACGACGCCCATCCAAAAGCTGCAGGCCTGCGCGCCAATCCAGAACGCGCATACGACAAGGACATTCTGAGAGAGTTTTACCAGGAAATTCGTCCGTTCTCCTCCGCAAAGCTGGGGATGTACTGGCGCGGCCCTCTTGAACTTCTGGACGGCAGCGCCGTAGAGGTTGTGCTGCTGGAAGACTCGGCCGCGGCCAAGCCGACCTATTCAGTAACGATGCGTAAAGCTCCCGCGGCCCTCAAGGCAATCGCTGAGGAGCTCGCCGGTGTCGAGTTTCCATCGGCGCGCGCGGCATTGATCACGACCGAGCGAAGCTGCAATCGCGCAATATACCGTCGCCACGGGGAGATGCACAGAGTAGAGTCTTCCGCTTGAAAAGGAGTGTCTATGGACGTTTTTACGTTATATGTAGGGCAGGGGTCTCTCGCCGCAGTTCGCGCTGGAAACGAAGCCATCATCGTCGATGCGCACATGCCGGAGTGCGATGATGTCACGTCGGAACAAATCGAGAAGAGCCTGGATCACTACCTCGCGAAGAGTAGCGTTCAGGGATTGATCCTTACGGGCCTCGATAGGGATCACGCTTGTCCGGCGGGCGTGGAATCCATCCTCACCCGATATCAGCCGAACTGGGTCATGTATCCGAAAGTATTCAAAGACACGGATTCGGCGGGCGACGTATTCGCCACCATCACACGGCACGAGAAACGGCGCGCCAACACGTCGCGACCGCTATTGCGGCACTCGGTGCGTGTTGATCGGGTTGAGTCGCGGAACCTCACCGGACTCGCTTCGTGTTTCACGTTTGAGTTGTTTTCGCCTCACATGGACGACATGGACAGCTCGAACAACAGCAGCATCGTTCTCAAGCTGGTGGGACTAGACCAGAACGGGTTCAGCTATCTTATTACCGGCGACACCGAGACCGAGCGCTGGGACAACATTAACCGCTACTTCGGCAAGTACCTTGCTTCCGACGTGATGGCTGCTCCGCACCACGGAGCGCGTACCGGGCTGAATTCCAAAACGCTGCTCCTCGTCAACCCCAATACGGTACTCATCAGCGCGGGCGTCGATAATTCTTATGGCCATCCGTATGGAGTAGCGGTGCAGGCGTACCAACAGGTAGCCAAGCATGTGTATTGCACCGTCGCGGAAGAAGGCAAATGCCTGCTCACACGCCGAATGAACAACGACTTCCACACCCATCTGGTGCAACATTTTGCCCCCGTCGAGAAGGCGCTCTGATTGGCGATGACACTGGACGACATCGTCGCAAAAGTGACAGATCCATATGACCGGCAGGCCCGGCTATATCCGGCTTTGCTCTGTCTTCTGCCTTTGTTGGCACTTGTGGCGCTTCTTTACGCACCCGACGTGTCCGCCCTGACGGGAGTCGTGACCATCGCCGTATCCTGCGGCGGATTGTTCCTGATGACCAATATTTGTCGCGAGATGGGCAAACGCCTTGAGGACAGTCTCTACCGCGAATGGGGAGGAAAGCCAACGACGCAGCTACTCCGGCATCGTGACGGCATCATCGACTCTGTGACCAAGCGCCGCTACCATACGTTCCTGGCCGCCAAAATAAATGCGGCGTTTCCGGACGCGGAACAAGAAAAGACCGATCCAGCCAAAGCCGACGAGGCATACCAGTCGGGAGCCCGCTGGCTTTTGGATCACACACGGCCTGAAGCCGGAAAGCAATTCGCCTTGCTCTTCCGCGACAATATTACTTACGGGTTCCGCAGGAATGCGCTAGGCACCAGACCGCTCGGAATAATCATCGCCTGCGGTTGCCTTTTGTGGGCTCTCGTCAAAGAACACGTTCTCTTCAATGCCGGAGGGAAACTTTTCGATTGGCCCGTGTTGGGCCAGCTTTCGCCGGCTGCTATCGCCTCACTTTCCGTGTCCGGCGTAATGCTTCTGGTTTGGCTGTTCTTTTTCACAAAGACCACCTTGCGATCTAGCGCATTTTCATTTGCGGAGACGCTTCTCCGAACCTGCGATACCTTGCAGTAACTCTGGGTATGGAGGGATTCTGAAATGGCCGCCTCAATCTTGGATTTGCTCAATGTACCCCGAGCCTTGACGCTGGAATTTCTAGCGACCTTCGCACGATTTGAATTCGCACTTAAGAAAGCAGGTTATGTCAAAGGAGACGACAGCAGAGTGTGGCCCGATTGGGATTCCTTTGCTGGGGATGTTGCTAAACTGGATGCCGCACTCTTAGCGCCAGCGCTGAATGCCTGCCCATATCTATGGCAACACCCTCCGAAAAAGCAGATCCTGCAGAATGGCCAGCTGCGCTGGACTGATCGGCAAGGAATCTCCGGCTCTGCAATCGGAAATGTCTTATTGAGCATCCGAACCGTCCGAAACAACGTATTTCACGGCGGAAAGTTTCCGGATGGGCCCGTGGCAGAGCCACTCCGAGACGAGCAGCTGATCCGCGATTGTCTTGCGGTCTTGGAGGCACTTCTTCAACTGCCACTGCCCAACGGCGTGGCTGATAACTTCAAGCCGTAAGCAGGCGTTATCCCCTCGACTTCGTCAAGGGTCACATCATCGTTGCGCCGGTCGTAGCGGCCCGTTGCCTCCGCGCATCACTCTGACAAAATCCACATCACCATTCCGGACGCCCCTTGGCATACCCCTCAGCACGTGATAATCCGGTTTATCACGTAGTGCATAACAGGCGTAGAGGGCTGTAATAAAACAGCAACAGAAAGTTGGAAAGCAGTAAAGATTTACCAATCACCGTTGATTTTCCGGAAGCGCATGTTCCGGATTCTAAGCACTGCGACGCCGAATTGTATGACCTGGCTCTGGATTTTTGCCGCGAGTGTCTCGGATGGTCCAATGCTTCACGTAATGGGCACCGCTCCATTGTTGAGAACAAGCGCCGCCCCGAATGCCCGCATGCCTGGACCAAGATTAACGGGTTTCAACTCGATCCCCACGACATCAGCCATCTGATCGATGCGGCGAGGCAATGGAGTGACGTTCACGGTTGCAGCCTGTTCATCGCATATTCTCCAGGCCAAGAGCCCAACCTCTGGTCCGTACGCATTGCCGCCCACGCTTTCTCCGGCCATACGCTCAATGCGGCGCTCATGCGGGCGTGCCTGGCGGCCAATCGCGCAATGCCGTCCACCGCTCAGCTTCACCCTGCTGATACGCCGCTCACACGAAGCAATCCCGCCATTCTTGCAGAGCCGTGGGGAGATGTTCGCGCCAATGGGCCCATAGCGCTGGCCTTCTGCAAGGAATGTCTCGACTGGACAGATGCCAGGCTCATCAATGATTTTGGCTATCTCTATGTGAAGGAGTCGGTCGCAAAGGAATTGGCCGACACGCCGCTCCCGCCTTGGGATCGTAGTTTTCATTTCAACGAAAACCACGTAGACAAAGTGATCAACGCCGTGCGCAAGTGGAGTGACGCGCGCAAAACAGGATTCACGCTTGAGTATTTTCCCAGCGGATCGGCCACGGATTGCTGGCGCGCAGCGGTAGGTCCATCCGCGACATGCGGCGACCTCGCCAGCGCCGCCCTCATGTCCGCCTGCGTGAGCGCACAGCACAGGCTCACCTTGCCCGGAAAAACCGAAGGACATCGCGACAGATCGAATGACCAGCCCTAAAGAAGTACAGATTGTGCTCGACTCCCCCGGCGCGCTCTCCCCGATCGCCGCGCTCGCCGACATCCCCGAGGAAGAAATCTGGCTCGCCAAGCAGAAAAGCCCTCGCACCCGCCGTGCTTATAAACTCGACGTGCAGCATTTCATGCGGACGCTGCATATCACGTCCTACGACGAGCTGCGCAAGGTGGACCACCGCGCCGTGATTGCCTGGGAGCGAATGATGCGGGAGATTGATGAGGCTGAGCCCTCGACCGTCCGGCGCAGGCTCGCCGCGCTGTCGAGCCTCTTCAAACACCTCGTCCGTCATCATCACGTCAAGACCAATCCCGTCGCCGACGTGGAACGCCCGGCGATTAACCGAAGGGAGGGTTCGACGCTGGCATTTTCAAAAGCGGAAGCGGCAAGACTACTCAACACTCCGCCGGAGGACACAGTGGAGGGGTTGCGCGATCGCGCGATCCTCTCCATAGGACTGCAGGTAGGGCTTCGCCGCGCGGAAATCGCCGCGCTTTCGGTGGAGGACCTGCATCAGAACCGGGGCTTCGACTCCCTGCGCATCGTGAGGAAAGGCGGCAGGCGCGACGCGCTTGCCATCCACCCGAATGTTGCGCAACGCATCCGCGCCTATCTTGATGCCGCCGGCCATGCCGAGGATCTCGATGGGCCGCTGTTCCGCCCGTTAAGTCACAATCGCAAAGGGCAAGAATGCCGGCGATACATGGACCCTGACGCCATCGACCGTGTGCTCCGGAAACATGCCAAGGCCATCGGTTTAAGCCGGGGATATTCGGCGCATTCGATGCGCGCGACCTTTATCACGACGGCGCTGGATAACGGCGCAACACTCGACGACGTGCAGCGCGCGGCCGGGCATGCCGAGCCCGGCACCACTAAGCTCTACGACCGGCGCGGCTATAATCCGGAGAAGTCGGCGAGTTTCTTTGCAACCTACTGACATGCGCGTGAAGCTGAGGGGCGAACAACATGGCAAAAGCATCGAGAACCAAGCCTATTCGGCTTTTCATCATTGAAGCGCAAAGTCCCATGGACCTTCTCCAGAACCGGGGAGAGGCGCCCGCTTTGGAGAAAGCCTGCACTTTAATAGGTCACGAAGTGGCATCGCTCAGCGCGAAGTCGAAAGCTGAGTTGAAGCATCTTTGCCAATACATTGCTGATATCGACTCGGACCAGGACCACCGTAACAGGAAAGGTGTGCCGCTGTGCGTCCATATCGCGTCCCATGGCAACAAGAACGGACTCAGTATTGGCATGGATCTCGTAAAGTGGGACGACCTCTTCGACATTCTGAAACCGCTATGCGGTATGAAGGACTACGACGGGGATTTCATTCTCGTGCTCTCAGCCTGCGAGGCCAGCGAGCAGCAACTGACATCCCACTTCAAGAAGAAAGCGACAGACGCCGCAATGCGTCCTCCGGTCTATCTTTTCACGATCGCGGATGCGGCCCCGACCTTTCCCGATGCACTTGTCTCGTGGGTCGTGTTCTATCACCAGTTGCCACGCGTTTCCCTGACTGACAAAAAGGCGGTTAAAGAGGTTTTGACGCGCGTGAAGGCGGCGGGAGCCACGACACTGAAGTATTCCCGTTGGGACCGTAAAAAGGGCCGATATTTGCACTACACGCCAGGCTCCTAGATTTGCGCGTCTTTAGCAACAAGTCTGTAGCCAGCGCCGTAGTGCGCGATGAGCCTGTAGCTGACGGATTCCTCTTATGTCTTCTTCGTCCTCGGTTTTTTCAACTTCAAATTGGTTACAGACGACAGCACGGAATTCTTCCAAATCGTCGAACAAACAACCTCACCGTGATCTTCGAACCAATGCGTTGCACCCGGAAGTAATTCGAAGTCGATGGGGTGTGTCGCCATTGGATTGTGAAAGACCTCCAGTTCTTGGCACCATTGCTCGCCGCGAGGCCACATCTGCTGATATTCAGTGCTGAGAACATCCAGACTGAAGTCAATCGGATCGACCGCGCCCGGTGTACGGTCAAAGAGGATTCCCGTGCGAGTCATAGACAGGCCGGGTGGGCGCCAACCTGCCAAGAAGCCCATTCGGTTGAATTTCCCTAGTGTGGCGGCGTTGCTGAATACAATGGCCGACAGATGTGACATCGAGGGGTCACGGAACAGTCCGGCTGGGATTCCGTCAGGTCCGAGCAATTTCGTCACGGGCGCGCCGACCGCTTTTCGACCCTCAGGGCCGTCCGAAACATCAGCGAAGAACCCGTATAGATACGACGGCAAAGCTTCGCGGCTCCATACCATTGAACTTGGCGCTTGGAAATCCGCCAATGCTAGAGCAAAGGGTTTCCCTTGAACATGCGGCAGTTTCTCGTATTCGCGCTGCAGCTTGCTGCGCAGGGTTTTGGCGAAGCGCACCGCCGGCGATCCTATCGTGCGTTCTTGCCTGGATTCCGGTGCGAAAGTTGGGCTTGTTAGTCCTTGCGCCCGCTTTCCTTTGGGGTTGGCGGTTACGGCCTCAATGTTGGCCTGGTGTCCAGCCCGTTCGATGAAAAAATCCGGTGAAGCGTGATCTTGAGATACGGTCGCCCCTTGTTCACGAAAAGTGGCAAGCAGGTAGAGTTCAAATAAGCGTGAATCGAAATTGTCTGTCTGCAGGTCTGACACGAAATTGTCATCAGGATCTGGCATCGCAAAGTAGAGCTCGCCAGCGGCAATCAGGGCCGGATAGTGCGTAATAGTGCTTGTTAAGAGCTTGAACGTTGCGTTTACGTCTTTCGCGGCAGCTGGCAGGAAGGGCCGTCTCTTCTTTGAACCAGGCGGGATAGGCTCTTCGGCTTCACCCGGTCGCATGGCCGCAGTTAGCTCGACCAATGCGGCCTCCTGTGAGCTGAATCCAAACTTGCTGGCGACCGTAACGAAACAGTGATCGACGCGTCTGCGAAACGCCCGGATGCCGTAGTCGCCCGTGTCATGATTAAACAGCACACCACCTACGCTTCTGGATTTATCGCATTTCCAGCCGGCGACCACTACATAAGGTTCGAAATTAGGCCCTTGGGGCAATGCCAAAGCATACAGATTGAATTCCTGCTCTGGTATCGGAACGATCAGCATGATTCCCAACGATTATCCAAAAAACTTGGAGGGCGCGATCAACATAAATGATAACGCCCTTGCGCAAATCCTGACCATTGACGAAACATGTGATAACGTCCTTTATCACACGCTACCAGAACAGGCGACCCGATTGTGGAGTGAGGTCGCTTTTCACACGCACCTGAGACAGGAATGCAACAATCCGTTCACCACACCGACCGATGAACAGGAAAAAGAATTGTGGCGGGCGCGGTGTTATCTTTGGAGCATGCTCATGCGAAGCGAAGAGCTGCCGGATATCGCTCTGGAATTTGCCAGGCTTTGCATGGGCTGGGATGACGCTGAACTGAAACTTAACCAGCCAGACGATTTTTTGTTTCGTGCGCGCGAGAACGAAAAATCGCCCGACGTAAAATGGTTTTTCTGTTTTACATATTTCAGTCACGTAATCGAAGTAGTGGTTGATTGGTGCACAGATCATCATGCTTCGATGACGCTTTCTTGGATCGAAGGCAAGTATGCAGACATCCGCGTACCCGAACTCGGTATTGTAGCGTCGAGCGGAAATCAAGAGTCCGGTTGCGTCGCGCTCCTGAGTGCTTGCGTGGAGGCGGCGCGTAGTATTTCCAGCCGGTGAGCAGCCCGTCAGCCAATGAGCGACATAAGCGAAAAGAAACGCCTGTTCCATGAGGATGTACTGCTCTCTAACGCGGTGAAGGATTCCCTGGGGAGCGCACGCAGCGGGCGGCCCATTTATAAAGAGGGCCAACAGCACGACGCCTTTAGGGATGCGCTCAAGTCGGAACTGCGCAACCTGGCCAAGCATTACTCGGGTGTCGACGTGGACGACGAGACACACATTGAACGCATCCGGGGCCTGGCGTCCGACCTGACGAAGGTTCATGCGCCGATCCTGTACGGCGATGAGTTTCGCTTCGGAGTGGCCGCGAAGGGGCTGAATGTCTACCTGAAACATCTTTGGTGTGGAAAGCCGAACTTGGACATTCGTCCCACCCACTGCCCATTTGACAACAACATCATCGAGTTGCTGAATCCCAAGGGATTCGAGCGGCGATGGACCTATGGCGAGGAGAAGGACTACCGGGAATGGGTTCGGCTCGCGAACCAAACCGCCGCTGTCGAGGGATACTCCAATCTGTCTGAGTGGGAACTCGATAAGTGGAAGCCTTGAAAGCACAGCGCCGTCCATCAAGAATTTGACATTCACAGGCCTGCTGTCCCAGCGACGGAGCAACCCCGCGCCTTCAAAAGAGCGCCGTAGGGGTTGCGTAGCCGCATTTGGCTTCGGGATGGCAACCCATAACCTCTTTTATGGGTCGTTATCCTTCATACCCAAAATGGTTTATATTCGTTAACGCTTTTCTGGAGACATGCGATGGCAGACGAAGATTGGAAATCAAAGCTCGCCACCGGATTGATCGAGAACGTTCACGTCCTGATGATCGCCATTGGAGCGATCTTGGTGGTCTTGGGACTCACGAGCGGTATTCACGGTTGGATAGCCATCGAACTTCCTTGGGCTAGAGTTGTTGCTGTTGTGCTAGGAATACTCTTGATAATTGCGGCTGCTTTTGCGTTGCCATACACAAAACGTGCCGTCGACGCGGAATCGTTAAAGATCAAAATCCAGTACCCGGCCCAGAGATCGAAACAGCACACCATTGTTTTAGGTGGGACTATAGCAAAGGCGAAGCTTCTTGGATGTTGGAATCAAATTCTTGAGCGTTCCTTCCACGATCATGCGCAACATCTGCTTATACTGCAGTGAATTCCTGAATTCCTCACTTTGCTCAATCTTCTGCAGCTGATCTAGTACGAGCACTTCCCCCGGCGAATTTGGTCGTCCCAATCCCATTTCAATAATGCCGTGCCCACAGGGCGCTCGTACTTATAAGGCTTAACGTCGCTTTACTCGTCCTTCCGCGACCCCTCCTTCACAATCCGCACATGACAAACAAAACCAAAGCCGCTTTCGCCGCCGCCGGGCTCGCAGCATCCATGATCGCTCAAGCCCAGCAAAACCCACAACCGCCATCCGCGCCTCCTCAGGCTGCCATCGCAGCTTGCGAGGAAGATGCGGCTAAAACTAAGAGCCCAAACGTCGCACAGAAGGAGACGGGCCGCGTCGGCAACCGAATGTTCGCCAAGGTCCTGAATAAGGTGGCCCCAACCATGGCGCGCAGTAGCCACGGCGGCATTCAGCCATCCGACATCGCCCAGGCCGGGGCGGAAACCGAAGCCCAGAAAGCGCGTGAGAAACAGGAGCATGCGAAATACTGCGCGGCGCTCAAGGAAGCCGCAAAGAAAGCGTCTCTGCCATTGCCGACCACAAAGGTAATTGAGGCCTGCCCGCCCAATACATCGAAGGCGGCAGGAACCCCTTACTGCCTTAAGTCGGACAACACGCTGGTGGATGTGCTGCACATCACGGTGCCCATTAATCCCCCAGTTTCCGCACCCGCAAGCTTGACGCCGGCGCCGCCAGCTCCTGTGGCTCCGACACTCGCGCAGCACTAATGCGCCTCGGGGCCGCGGGTAAATAGCTCACGGCCCCGAATCCAGTCCATTAACCGGAGGAAATATGCGAAGAAATCAAGACCTTCTCAACACACCGATTCTTTCGTTCTCTGAGGCAGATTGCGTGGATTTCAGGCTGCTCAGCCAGGGCACTTTGATAGTGGGCTCTGCGGGAAGCGGGAAAACGACAACCAGCGGAAGGCAGCTCGCATGCGGGCTCCTGAAAATGCTCCCCACCTGTGGGGCGTTAATACTGACCGCAAAATCTGAGGAAACGCAGAACTGGATTTCCTATGCAAAGGCCTGCGGACGCGAGAAAGACCTCATTGTCTTTAACGCTGAGTCAGGCCTGTCCTTCGATCCTTTGCACTACGAATGGAACAGGCCGGGACGTGGCGCGGGCGACCTGGAAAGCATCATCGATTTCTTTTCCACTCTCGTTTCCATTAACCAAAAAGAATCCGGACAGGGGCATGACCCATTTTGGCGGCTCGGAAATGAGCAAGTCATGCGTAATGTCATCAAGTTGCTTGATCTCGCTGGCGAGCGCATCTCTATCGCCAACATCGACCGGGTCATTAAATCGCTTCCCACACGGGTTGGTGAATTCGAGGAAGCGGCGTGGCAGAACAATTCCTATTGTGCTCAGATCGTCGCCGCCATTCGCGCGCGGAAAGAGTCTCTCACGGAAGACCAATGGAGCGATCTCGATTTCGCCACGCAATACATCTTCAACAAATGGCCGGCCTTCGATGAGAGACCCAGATCATCTCTGGAAATGACCTGGTCGGGAATGGCCGATAAGTTCCTGTTCAATCCACTCAACAGGGTTTTCTGCGGGGGGAAATGCTCATTCACTCCGGAGATGACGACACATGAAGGAAAGATCATCATCTGCGACTGGCCGCTCCTGGAATACGGCCACGAGACCGGAAAGCTCATTAACGTAATTCTTAAGCTAATTTTCCAGCGCGCATGGCTGCGCAGAAATTTAGCCGACTCACCCAACCCCGTCTTTCTCTGGCAAGACGAATTCCAGTATTTCGTTACCAGAAGGGACAATTTCTTTCAGCAGACTTGCCGCGGATATCGCGTGGCCGTCGTCTGCCTTACCCAGAACATATTGAATCTGGCTGAAGAACTGGGCGAGGACCAGCCGGGCTCAAAAACCAAGAGCTTCCTTGGAAACCTCGCCACAAAAATCTTCCATCAGCAGAATGAAGTTGAGACTTGCAACTACGCGGCCGACCAAATCGGCAAGGAATACCGGTATCTCGATAATTTCCATATCGGGCACGCCGGAAGCGACCAGGCCAATGTCAGCGTCGGAGCGGGCCGCCAGCTCGTGCACATCATCGAGCCCATTGAATTTACCCGTCTCTTGACTCCCGATGATCGCAACCCGTGCTCCCAGGCGATCGTGTACCGCTCCGGGCGCACATTCAACGCCACCAGGACCGAGCAGAACCCGATAGGGCTCAACTATCTGCCCGTGCTTTTTTCACGCGAATAAGGAGGCCACATGCAGGAAATGCAGCAGCAGCAACCGCAGATGCCCACGAACCTGGAGCAGCTGCACCGGATCGCCATAAACCTCGTCGAGTTCGTCTGCAGCATCATCACCATGCCGGTCGAGATCATCATCCGCTGGCAGTACGGCACGCGTTATTTCCCGATTCCCGTCGTGTTCCTCTCGACGATGCTGATGTTGTTTCTGCCGCTCTTCGCGGCGACGGCCGACAGCGTCTCGCGGATGATCCCCTTCCACGTCGTGCCTCCCACGCCGGGGATGTTCGGGATCGGCTCCTTTTCGGGCCTCTATTTCTTCCTGTCCTTCCTTCACGGCTTCCGGATCTGGAGGCGCATGATCTACATGCACCTTGAAGAGCACAGCCGCTGGGAGGGGCCGCCCCTGCCCTTCCTTTATCTCGTGCCCGGCAGCCGCTCCCACTGGGTCACCCGTATCGTCATCGAGCCCCTCTTCCTTTTCTTCGGCTCGATACTGCTGGAGCACGCTTTCATCTTCCAGCCCGGCCTTGCAACCTACATCCGCGTCGCGGCCATCGCGCTCGTCTTCAAGAACTTCATCGTCTGGTACCGCGTCTGGGAATTCATGCGCGACCAGGCGGACATGATCACCCAGGCGCCCATCGTCGCGAATCTCATGCAGAACAAGGCCACCGACCAGGATCTCGCCAAGATTCACGTCGCCACGTTCCCCAAGGCGCCTCCCGACTTAAGGGCAGGCGCGGCGTCCCGCATCGCTCAGGTATTTTCACCGGCAACTTCAGAGACTAACCAGCCCAAGGAGGCACTATGAACCGCATACTCGCAAGCCGCAAAGTCGTCTGGCCCGCTGTCATTATCCTGGCGGCCATCTACTTCTCTTCCACTCTTATCAGAGGGTTCCATCCCCCGGCAACGCCGGGAATGGCTCCCGCCAATCCAGCCGCGGTAAAGCCATCAGCCGCCATCCCGCCGCCGGCACTTCCGCCTCCGCCATCCGAGCAGCAGGGCGCAACCGCATCACTCGAACCGCGCAACGATCCTTCTTTCCCTAAATTTCTCGGCTTGTGGCAGGGCGGCGTGGCGCTGCCGAAACGCGGGACTTGCCAGCTGCATCTGGACGTGCAGGACAACCACGAGAAGGTGCATCCCTTCACGGCCTACTCCACCCTGTCCTGCATGCCTTCGGTCCTGGAGATGCTTTCCAGCGCCAATGCGCGAAAGATGAATCCGGCCGGCGCCGCGGACAACATGGTGAAGGCCATGGCCCCGATATCTTCGATCCTGAGCGGCACGCTGCAGAACGGCGTCGTCACTCTGGAAGCCAAGAAGTCCTTCGGCTTGGGCCAGGTCGATAGCGGCTGTCCCCTCTCCTCTCTCACGCTTACGCCCTTCTCGGACAATATGGCGGCCGAGTGGAAAGAGAACGGACAGGACCTGTGCCAGGGCGGCCAGATCATGATGCAGAGGGCTGCGAGGTGATAAATGACGCCAGAGCCTTTTGTTTCCGCTGAAGAAGCGGTGAAATTCTTACCCGTAAACCGGCGTCATCTGCTCGCCCTTGCGCGCAAAGGGATTCCCGGCGCCTATCCGCTTGACCCACAGGCCAGGCGGAAGCGCTGGGTGTTCCGTCTCTCTGAACTTGCGGCCGCGATTGCTAAAACAGTGATCCACAATTCCCGGGAAATATGCGATCCTGCAGTGGACCTTGGCGGTCCTCGCTGAAAGGCATACATGGCTTACCAGCGAGGCAGTTTGAAAAAATTACCGCGCAAGGCAGGAGAGACGTGGGTGCTGCGTTACCGGGTCACTCAGGACGAACGTCGCGTCGAGCACATCAGGTTTGTTGGGCTCGTGCGCGACTTTCCGAAGGTTAATGATGCGCGGCGGGAGGCCGACCGGCTTCTCGCGCGCATCAATGAGGAAGCCCAGGACGCGCGTATCCATTTCGACGCTCTTGCCGAGCATTACCTTAAGTCGGATTTCGGGGAAGATGCCGTCCGCCCGAAATCCTTAACCACGGTTCCGATCGTCCGGCACTATGTCCGCGACTACCTCATCACACAATGGGCCCATCGCATCGCCGACGAGATAAAACCGCTCGAAGTGCAGAGGTGGCTTAAGTCTCTGCACGACGATGAAGGCCTGGTCTGGACAACCGTGAGCAAAATCAAAGGGCTGATGCACCGGGTCTATAAAATCGGCCGGCTGCATGAACTCGTCACCAAGAACCCCGTCCAGCACGTCGAGACGCGAACGAAGACCGACTACCGCGCTATCGTCATCACCCCCGCCCAAACGCTTACCATTCTCGAATCGCTCACCAACCCGCTGCACTATGCCCTTGTGCTCACCTGCGCCGCGACGGCTCTGCGCTCGTCGGAGATTCTTTCGCTGCGCTGGTCGGACATAAGCTGGGCTGAGGAGAGGATTCGGGTTTCAAAGCGCTGGGCCAAGGGCCAGGACGGCGAGACCAAGACCGAAAGCAGCAACGGGTACGTTCCGCTTCATCCGGTGCTCGCTGACCGTCTGCGCGAGTGGCAGCTGCGATCCCCCTACCCTGCTCCGGGCGATTTCGTGTTTCCATCGCTGACCAAGAACGGAAACCTGCCGCTCTACGCTTCCACTTTCGTCGCCGACTATCTGCGTCCGGCGGCGATCAAGGCAGGCGTTTCGATCGCGCCAGGACAGCGCTTCGGACTCCACAATCTGCGGCACAGTCTTAGCAATTGGCTGGTGAACGCAGGGAAGGTGCAGCCGAAGACCGTGCAGGGTCTTCTGCGGCACTCGAAAATACAAACCACGCTCGATCTCTACACGCAGAGCGACGACGATGAGACGCGCGCGGCCCAAGGACGGTTCCTGAACGCCGTGGGTCTCACTCAGAGGGTACAGTAATGTGTGGGTTGAATTGTGGGTTGGAATTTTTGGCCCCATTCTCTCCAAACACTTGAAAAGAATGGCGGGGACGACGGGACTCGAACCCGCGGCCTCTGCCGTGACAGGGCAGCGTTCTAACCAACTGAACTACGTCCCCACTTTGTTTTCTTACCTTTATCGGAAACCCGCGTATTTAGTGGCTTTCCTCAGGTTCAATCGTGTCGCCTGCGTCGCCCATTTCAACCCATAGAACCAAATTCCGAGGTTAATGGACACCATGGACACCAAGCTAAACTGCCGTGCAGGCAAACGCCAACCCAGAGCAGCTGTCCCTGCCCCGTGACTGAATTGTAGCAGAGCGAATTCAGATCAGTACAGTTGCCGAGACTGCTCGGAGTTTCTGCCACGGGCGATGGAACGCGGGCGGCCCGTTGAATT
>Ga0210393_10000633_pt1 | contig 31523 bp, 27 predicted proteins | sample IncBWC27OmetaG_FD_160068 | JGI IMG/M metagenome (GOLD analysis project Ga0210393, IMG submission 160068) | Forest soil microbial communities from Barre Woods Harvard Forest LTER site, Petersham, Massachusetts, United States - Inc-BW-C-27-O ...
CGGCCTAAGGGCCGCTAGCGTCCCGCCGCTGCTCGCCCATGGCAGCGGGTCGGGGCGTCATTTAGTGGGCTAGGGAACCGCAGTTCACCGGCTGGGCGGCTAACCGAAACTTCAGCCGGCTGGCGTCAGCGAAGCCCGTCTGTGGGCGTCTCGGGCGCGAGCTAGAAATCGCAGACTAAGCGTGTAGTGGCTATCGCCGGAAGGCCTTCGGACGGGGGTTCAATTCCCCCCGCCTCCACCATATTCTAGTCCAAAGCAATCCTATTCTGTGTAAAAATCCTTGCTAATGCGGGAAGTTCTGCAATTTACGGTCCCAGACCGTCCAACACAAACCGTTGCCAGCTACCCCCAAATGGGGGTAAACTTGGGGGTAAGATTAAAAACTGAAGGGGTAACTTTCGATGCTCTCCGATATTGCCGTTCGTCAAGCCAGACCCGAAACCAAGGCACGCAAACTCTTCGACGGTTCCGGCCTTTACCTACTGATCACGCCAGGGGGTGGGAAGTGGTGGCGTTTGAAGTACCGCTTCGGCAGCAAGGAGAAGCTGCTGTCGCTCGGTACCTATCCCGAGGTCGGGCTCAGGCAAGCCCGCAAGAAGCGCGATGCGGCGCGCGAGCAGGTCGCGGCCGGTATTGACCCCAGCCTCGAACGCAAGGCGGCCAAGGCCGCGCTCGTGCAGCGTGATGGTGGCGGTTTCGAGGTCGTAGCGCGCGAATGGTTCGAGAAGTTCCGTCCTCGCTGGGCACCGACTCACGCACACACGATTATCAAGCGCCTTGAGCGCGACGTTTTTCCTTGGCTCGGAAAGCGACCGGCAGGCGAGATAACTGCCGTAGAACTTTTGCCTTTGTTGCGACGAGTCGAGAAGCGCGGAGCCTTGGAAACCGCACATCGGATTCAGCAGGTCAGCGGCCAGGTTTTCCGGTATGCGATTGCGACAGGACGGGCGCAGCGAGATCCTTCCGCTGATCTGCGCGGCGCGCTGCCGCCGGTACGCGAACAGCACCATGCTTCGCTGACTAAGCCAACCGATGTGGCGGCTCTGATGCGAACGATCAACGGCTATCAAGGGACGTTCGTGGTGCGCTGCGCGGTGCGGCTGGCACCCCTGGTCTTTGTGAGGCCCGGCGAACTGCGGAAAGCAGAATGGCTCGAGTTTGATTTGGACAGCGCGACGTGGCGTATCCCGGCGGAGCGCATGAAGATGCGCAACGAACATCTTGTTCCGCTCTCGCGACAAGCAGTTGAGATCCTGCAGGAATTGCATCCTCTGACCGGGGCCGGCCGATACGTTTTCCCCAGCGCGCGTACTAGGAGTAGGTCAATGTCTGAAAACGCTATCCTGGCGGCGCTCAGGCGCATGGGCTACGAGCGAGGCCAGATGACCGGGCACGGCTTCCGCACGATGGCGTCTACACTGCTGAATGAACTGGGATGGAACGCCGACGCAATCGAGCGCCAGCTCGCACACGCGGAACGCGACGGCGTGCGCGATGCCTACAATCGGGCCGAGTACCTAGCCGAGCGCCGGAGCATGATGCAGGCGTGGGCGGACTATCTTGATCGGCTGACGGGCAGCGCTGCTACCTCGTCCGAGTTCGCCTGCGCCGGACCCGCCTAGGGCCATGGTGTCTTCTGTAGTAGTTGTGCTGCCGGATTCGGTGCGAGTGGCTCGGACAGCACGCCAGCATCAAGGGGTGACGCGCGTAAAACATCTTGTTGCAGACCTCGCAGAACCTCAGTCGGCCAAGATCTGTGATCTTAATGGTCTCGATCAACCGTTCCTGAAGATCGCACAAGACATCGAGAGGATCGCGGTACCAGCGACCGCGATCTGATGGCAATATTTGCGAAACCACATCACGGAGATCATAGGAGACCTCGTCGAGTGGACCACACGGGGGAGAAACCTGCCGCTCCTTCTCAACCGCAGACTCGATCACCCTGGCAGCGAACGGGCCGAATCGACTGAGGGCGTGCGCAACCGACCAGGGAGCGGGATCGCGCTCCGCTGGTGCATCAGGCCGAGGTGACCGATCTCCACCGCCTGCGCTCGCCCCTTCGCCGCCAATCGCAGAAAAAATCACGTCCACTTCGTTTTCGATCTCGCTTTCGCAGTCGGGACCGAATCTTCCTGCCCTGGCTAGGTTTCGGATCGCGACGAAAGGAATGATGAAATTTGAACGTCTGGGCATAACCCGTCAGTAGGATATCAGTAAAGAGTCTCAGTTTCAGCAGGGGCTATCTTCAAACCCGTCAGCTTGTCGAGATCTCGAAATTACGTACACTATAGTGTGTGAAACAACGCGACCACATTTCCTTGGACTCAATAGCGCTTTTGCGATTGCCCGAAGTGCTGAAAATCGTTCCAGTATCGCGTTCGACGTGGTGGGCGAAAGTCCGGCTAGGGCAGTACCCTGCGCCGATTAAACTTGGACCGAGAACGACATGCTGGCGGGCTTCGGACGTGTTTGCCCTTATCGAGCGTGCCGCCGGTACGAGCTGCCAGTTGACTCCGAACCTGAACTCCGAGGCCGAGAAGAGTGGCCGACTAGACCATGATGATGCGCTCGACAACCGCGCGGCTGCCGTGGACACCGCCGCCAAGCCAGTAGCCGGGAATGTAAAACGCGATGAAACCAATCTGGCGGTTCGCGGCCGGTCGAGCATTACTAAGTGACACCCGGCTGCACCGACGGGCCACCAAGACATAAGAGCAACTATCTGTGATGTTGCCTCAGCCAACGAAAGATACCTTCAAAGAATTAGTCAAGCTAACTAAGGCCGAACCCCCTGGAGAACGCGGGTACATTTTTCACTGCCTCGAATGCGGCGGGCGCGCTACCATGCGACAGACCGATCCCGACTCGGACGACCTCAGCCAGAAAATTCTGGCGTGGTGCCAGCGGTGCGGACATCACGCTGATCTACAATCGCGCCAAATACGACCGCGAGAAACGAGCGGCGCTCGAACTATGGGAACGTCATGTGCGGGAATTGACCGTTGCCGATGTGGCGGGCGCAGTCGCCTAGACCTAGCCCTAAAAATGACCGCATACTGGCGCCGTAGAGCACAGCTAAGGCGTTTTCATTGCCAGCGGGTATCCGCCCCGCGCCGATTATATCGACTCTTATAAATGGCAATTTTGGTGATGAGGATCGTGCTGCTCGCCGCCGTCGAGGAAGTAGCCATCGAAGTCGCCGTCGAGCTGGATAAAAGAAATCCCCACCAGCGACTGATGCGCCGCGTCTCGAGCGCCATCATCGGCGACTTCGGACCATGATCTCGCACGGCGCGTCGCCAGCGATTCACAGCGCGTCACCAGCGCGTCACCACGCATGTAGTGGTAGACCGATCCGCATCACCACAGCAATTGTGGCTCACTTGACAGTTCCATTTTTGCTATCCTTTTAGTTGCATGAGGTGTTTTGTGATCGTTAACTCGGGCTTTGACACTCATGAACCCAACGATGCCTTATACTCCGGTATGAGCAAAGGGGCTGCTAACTAGAGACTGTACATATTAGGGCTAGGGGAGATTTTAGCAGACGCTCCCGATCACGATGTTACAGTGATTAATAGCTATCGACAGCGAATACGCACAGTGGAAGTAATTGGGAAATACCCTATTGTATACCCCTTCCTCGCCTTGCCTCCGGTATGAGACAGGGAATCAGTAGCTACATCACTACATCCTGATCCTAAGGAACGAAGTTCCTCCGCGTCCCTCCCGAGAGACGTTCTGAGATAGGAATACTGAACCATGAGTTTACGACACAAAGTAGATCTGAAAACTGTAGTTGAAGTGAATCGCATCATTGAACAATTGAGTAAGATCCCTGAATCACTAAATGAATGGGATAATCATTTCGTCCAGTACCACAAGGACAAGCTCGACAAGCACGGTTCCGAGTTCACAATATCTGACCTCGAACTGATCAAACTTCGCTTCATGCATCGCGTGTATCTCGATCCAAGTTGGAACACTTCACCTGAACTCGAAGCCGATATTATCGCGAAAGAAACCAAGAAACTCCGCCTGGAAGATCGCATTCGGAAAGCAAAGCGGGCACGGAACCGAAAGAGAACTCGTGGCGTCCAGAAGCTGAACTTTCCGAAGTGGAATCAACCAGCAGCTCCGTCACCAGATCCTAATGCGTTGGAACATGCACCGACTAAGCTATGGGAAGCAGTCCTGCCCAAGAAATCAGGATCATAACCTAAGCACACCACTAGCTTATGATGCACCTGTATTTCATTCGGTGAATCCTGTCCGCCAAGGAACTAGCCAAACTTAGCGAGATCCAGCCCCAGCACTTCAGACTGTTCCCGCATCACCTTGATTCATAATAACCCCTAGATCCGACGGATCTATACAAATGGTAGGAGAGACAACGATGGCTAATGTAAAAGTTGAATTAACGGATGACCAGTTCCTTTGGGTTCGGTCATCACTAGCCCGACTGGAATCTCAGCAACGGGATTTTGATCGCAGTGAAGCCAGGATCTACCACGGTCTTCTAGAAGACTTTTTCCAGAACGAGTACCCGCCTGTGATTACTACCGGCGAACTAGAATGGCTTAAGAAAATGGTAAACGGTTACTGTCAGGGAGCAGATGAATTCCCCGAATCAAACAGTAATGATGCTGCCGTGGTAGGGAATTAGAACGGAATTACACATCCGCAGTCGTAAGCAACAATAGGTTGCAATCGCCATTAGGCAGGCTGCGGAGAGGATCGCTCTCGAACGTTTCGAGGGCGATCCTCGAATCATTGCACTGGCAATATGGAACTCGATCTTGAAGACGAAATATGGTTGGAAGACTGGGCGAGGATTATTCTCGATCCTGATGTTCCCTGTGACCAGTGGCTAAAAGATTTCGTGGCTGATCTCAGTGCCCGCCGAGAAAAGGCCGACGGTCCCCTGCAAATCTCCCTTTTGGAGTTCCTTAGACTCCACTACATCAAGACGCTTTGCTACTATAGTGAAGAGCCGTTTGATCGGTAATACTGGCCCTTTAGTCTGCTGCGTCCATGCCGAAAGTGAACTAGCTCGGTCGTGATCCTGCTCATCCCCTATCGAAGTGTGTCGAACACAGACCACGCCTCAAGGGAAACTAAGCCACTTCACTTTTGAGTGATGCTCGGCTGGGTAGTGGATGGGTTTCGAAATTCAAATTAGGACACCACCGGGTTCGGCCTTTCGCTTATCCAATCGCGGGCACATTGAGAAAGTCTAACGATGGATGGTGCCGAATGAGAGCGCCGATCTTCTTTTGAACATTCTGATTCCGTTGATTTTTTGCGTACCACGCTTCAACAGCATGGGTCATGTCTTCGGCGAACGTATTCAGGTCGAGAGTGAAGGCTTCCTTGTGTTTCTGCATATGGGCATCCTTTGATCCCAAAGTGAAAAAGATGCGTTTGGATCTGATGTTCCGATGCTGGGTTTTCGCCTCATGTGCAAGTCCGCAACGAAGATAGTACAAGTCTTTTGCAAGTGATCCGTACTCGTTCGCTAGCCATTGTTCGCACCACTTTTCGTACAGGTCTCCGTTTGTGTTGCCGTTGGGCAATTCTAAGGATACGCAAATATCCGGCAGTATGAGAATGAGGACCAAAGCTGCATACCACAAGTCCGCATTCAGGCATTTGGTAATTTCATCAGTCAACGTTTTAATTTGACGATGCTGCCACTCTCGCCGCTTACGCCCTTTCTTCATGGTTTCAGTACCCCATTGTTTGGGCCATGCCCGGAGCTACTCAACCAAATCCAGAAAATTAATCTCGGTAGTGCTGTATCCGCCCTCGTTCTACCCGCGAATGACCAACCGACCATTCTTGACAGCGCGCCAATTCTACCGGCTCGCAATCGCCACACTTTCGCACGCCCTTCATTTCCGTTAAAGCATTTAGTTGGGTTGCCTTCATTTTCCCTCTCCTGTCTTTGGGGAAGGATCAGCAAAAAGCAGCACCGGCTACCCGCTTGGGCGAAAAGCCCGATTCAGCCTCGTTGGGGGCGTTTTTTCGTATCCAGGCAGGATAACGAGGCCATCCGATAGCTGCTAAAATATAACTAGCCTGATTCGACCTGTTACTGAGGTGCTATGGAATTGAATCGTAACGAACAAGGACGTTGGCAACCAGGATGCGAATCTCCGAATCCGGGCGGGCGTCCTAGGGGCTCGGTTCGGCTATTTCGAAATTTGTGTATGGAGGCCGCACCTGGTGCTTGAAGTGTTATTGTTCATCGCTGGCGATGAGCATGCCAAATCACGGGACAGGATCGCGGCCAGCGCCCTGATATTAGATCGTGCGTTCGGCAAGCCTCAGCAATTTGATGATGATGTCATCCACGATCCCGCTAGTGCTTCGGCGAGACTTGTGGCACTGATTTCGCCGGAGTTGAAGGCCCGACTAGGCGTGCCGAGGGAGATGGAACAAACGAAAGTACCGTCACTCACCACCGCCGCATAACCGCGTTCAGTATCAGCTAACGCGCGGGGTTTCGGACGCAAGAGATCTGTCCTTTCGAGCTCGGAGAAGAAAATATGGTGAACTCTAACTTATCGATATTTGTCTGGCTAGTTGCAGTTGTCAGACTTATCGTCTGATGCATCAGCATTCTTGGTGGCGGCTTTCACATGGCGCGCCGAGTTGACGCAGGAGTGCTATCCGGCTAAAGCTCTCGTGGTTGCAAAGTCAAAACGGAAAGTCCGGTTAAGGTCGCCTCACAAGACGATACAGGGTCTTTCAATGAAGCTTGCGCTCTGGTGTTTGATTATCGCGACCGTGGTCAGCCTACCAGACGCAGCCTCACATGCGATTGCCTGCTCGGCAAAGCAAATTCAGTTACGACCGCTTCCGCGATCAAAGTTGGCGCACTCCAGCGCATCCGCAAGCTACCGAAGGTGCAAGGGTATTTAGCGGCAGAGTACATCGTCGAAAAAGGCTGTTGGGTGATGGTAGCCGATCACGGAAGCGGCAGATTAGTCACAGCGCCTTACATGTTTCCATGGATTGCAGCATCTCAGGACGGATGCGAAGACTCGCTGGAACGTGCCCACGACTTTGCGGTTGATCGCTACGAGGCGGCTGCGGAATCCTACAACCAGGCAGTCGAGAACGGCTGGGCAAGCGGAGCCAACGCGCTGGGCGTGAGCCAAGCTGAATCAATAGCAAAGACAATTGGTAGAAGCCGTTGCGTTGAGAGTGATGGCTCGGCGCGATTCACGGTCCCGGTCGCAAAACTCGGTATCAACACATATGCTACCTTGGTTCGCCTAACGGGGATGTGTACATAGCAGCGCCTTATTGATTGTTGATCTCTCGACAGGCAGAGCGCCCAGTATTTGCCACGTCTTCCCATCTTTCGCTGCAAGCAGGTCCGCGTTTGATGCCAGTCCTTCCTTATTTAGGTCGCTTACCCGAAATCCGTGAGACTCCAGCTCATATGCGACTATGCGCTCAGCAATGCGGCCAACATTGTTTTGGTTGATGCCGATTGGATTTCATCTTTCGCTACCTGACGCGTTGGAATCTTCCTCGACGTTCCAGCCACGCTGCATCGTACCATTGCACCATGAGAGGCACGAGCCACTGGTCGGTCGCGCGACAGTCTGCTAACTCAGTGATCGATGATCCGCCGCCAAGCCCGCCCGCACTCGCGGGGTTGATCACAACCCTAGAGGTCCGGAGAACTTTGAATTACTGGATCTTTACCGCCGCATCGCACAAAGAGAAATCAGAGTCGCTCACTGCGAAGCAGGTATTCGAGCGCCGTATGCAGGACCATTTTTGGGGGCTTGGCGAGAATACAAAAAACCGGAAGAATGTTCGGAAGGGCGATCTAGTCGTTTTCTACCGCGCGACACCTGAGCAGAGTTTTGTTGGAACCGCCCACTTGGCATCCGATTCCTTCGAACTCAAGGCCGAGGAGCAGGCGACGCTCTCGCATGACAGTCCTTTCTTCACCTCGAAGTACGGCGTTTGGCTGGATGCGATTGAAGTCTGGCAGAAGCCGCGTAGCATGGCAGGCCTGGCTTCGATTCTGAAATTCGTTAAGAACCCAACGCAATGGGGCAGCCATCTGCAAGGCGGCATACGGCAAGTCGAAGAAAGCGATTTTGCAGTCATCACGAGTGGGTCTACTCCGCTGAAACCTTCTACTCCAAGTGTGGAAGAACTCGAAGCGCAGAGTCTCTTCGCCCTGGAATCTCACTTAGAGGAATTCATAGAGCACAACTGGTCGAAGGTTTCTTGAGGGGCACCATTGGAACTCTATCACGAAGGAGAGCAGACGGGACGGCAGTACCCCGCGTCAACGTGGACTATAGACTTCCTCGCAGTTGACAAAAAGACTAACGAGCTTGTCGTAATTGAACTTAAACGAAATCAAACCAGCGATGCCACTGTGGGTCAGGTTCTTCGCTGCATTAACTGGGTAAAAAAGAATTTGGCTGCGCCGAATCAGAAAGTGCGGGGAATCATCGTCGCAAATGAAATCGACGATGCGCTCCGTTACGCCGTCATAGGCTTGGCGAACGTGTGCGTGAAAACTTACAGAGTGACGTTCTCACTACAAGCTGTGGAAATCTGACGGGTAGATCGAAAACAAGATCAATGCCTTGGCTCGCCGCGCGCATGATAAGAACCTGCGCCCTCTCTCAATAGCTGGTGCGCGCTGAGGGACTCTTGGATAGGCACACTAACGAAGGAGCACGATGATCGTGGTGGACTCAGGAAGATGACATCACCGGGGTTCTACTCTCGTCTCTTCAGGTATTCCGCGACTCCGGCATTATCGCCGCTAGAGAATTTTCTTACCGAAGCTGCCGCCTATCTGTTGAATCGGCTACCCGCAGAGGCGAACGGCCGATTCGTAAAAGATGTGCTTTTGGCTGAGTCCATCGGCTCCAGCGAAATGAAGGATGACCTTGTGCGCGCCATCGTGACAGCGAAGGCGAGAGAATGGACAACGCAGAGGACCATTCTGAGCGACGGGCGTCACCAGTTCTTGGATTTCGCTCTTTCCCTCAATGGCCGGCCGTTTATCGTGATTGAGAGCAAAGTGGGTAGTGGCGCATCAAGGGAACAATTGATTGTTTACGACCGATGGTTGGCTGAGCAGAATCCGTCGGGCGCGCTGGTCTTTCTTACCCACACTACCGAGCCGCCTATAGAATTCATGGGGCCGGAACTCTACAAAATTAACTTGCGCTCGGTGTGCAGGTGGTATGACGTTTATCGTTGGTTGAAAATGATCGTCGACAATCCTGCGACCATCGATCCAGTCGCGTCGTTTCTCAGCGATCAGTTGAGAGTCTTTTTGAGGGAGAAAGAAATGGCCTTCGACGATCCCGGAGCCTTGGATATTGCAGCGGCGCTCATCTATTACAGTATTGCGGATGGAAAGCTGCGAAACTCGTTCACCCAATTCCGAAACTTGGTCCAAAAAACACTCCCAAAGGCCGGAGGGTTTTCAGATTTAGAATTCAAGGCGGCAGACGAAGGTCGCAAGTTGTGGGGCTTTTGTTATCCTGATAGAGAGGGAGTCTCAAAAAGCTGGTACATCGCCTGGGGAATCCTATTTCCGGAGAACGGCAACTACACTGAATTGTTCGTGGACCCAGTACAAGAGGTGCTCGCATTCTTTGTTGTAAGCAGTGATTACGACGACCTTCCCCTATGGTCTGTTCCCGCTGCGCAGCGTCCCTCGGATTGGAAGTGGCCAGAGCAAAAGCTGGCGAAATTACCCTATGCAATTGTCACCCAACCGCTAGCTAACTTCTATTCCCACAGCGCGGGATTCACCGAAGCGTTCAAGTTATGGCTCAAGCCGCGTTTGGACGAGGCAACCCTTATAGTGCAGATGGTCAAGGTTCTGCTCGCGCCTTCCGCGCAGCCCTAGGTTTGCAGGTTTGTGCAGGAGCGCCAACGCATATTGTCGCGATGTGTGGCCGCCAACGATCCGCGCCTCAAGGAAAGTAAGTGAGACGTTTCCGAAGCGACGCTATTAAACTTGTGCCGCTCAAGAACATCAAGGTCGGCCACCGGCATCGCGTTGATTGGGGCGACCTCGAATCGCTCGCGGCCAGCATCAAGACCGAAGGACTGTTGCAACCGATTGGCATAACCGAAAACCTGCGCCTCGTGTTCGGCGAGCGCCGCTTGCGTGCTTACAAGTTGCTCGGTCGCAAGCGCATACCCGCGCGCATCGTTTGGGTCAGTTCGATCCTCGCCGGTGAGTTTGCCGAGAACACCATGCGCAAGGACTTCACAATTTCAGAGCGTATCGCGATCAAGGAATCGCTCGTCCGTTTTAGGCACGGCGGCGACCGTCGTTCCGATCAAGCGCAAAATTTTGCACTTGAAAAAGCAGACGAACTGGCCCGCCGCCTGGGATTCGGCAACCGAGAAAGCGCGCGGCAAGCGGCGCTCGTGGTCGAGCACGCCGCCCCGGAAGTGGTGACCGCGATGGATGCGGGCACGATTGCCATCTCTGTTGCCGCACAACTCGCGCCACTGCCGACCGCGCGGCAGCGGGAAGCGATTAAAGGCGGTCGCAATGCGATAAGCGCAGCACTTCGAGAGGAACGGCGCGAGAGGCGGCTTGGAGAAATCCTGCGCCGGACACGGGAGCCGCTTGACGGATCACTCGGACGCTTCGGCATTATCTTAGCCGATCCGCCCTGGCGGTTTGAGCATCCGGTCAGCTTGGCTACCGAACTGGAAACGAATCACTTTCCCACTATGACGTTGGACCAGATTTGCGCGCTCCCGGTCGCCGATCATGCCGCCGACGATGCGATTCTGTTTCTTTGGACGCCCGCGTCGCTGCTTGCACACGCTGTGCGCGTGATTGAGGAATGGGGCTTCAACTATCGAACCTGTGCGATATGGGACAAGGGCCGGATTGGGATGGGCAGCTGGTTCTTGGTTCAGCATGAAATGGTGTTGCTTGCTACGCGCGGCAAGCCGCCGACGCCGATGCCGAAAGAGCGTCGGCCTTCGATCATCACCGCGCCACGCGGACGGCATAGCGAGAAGCCCACAGTACTTCAAGAAATGATCGAGCTATGGTATCCCCGCGTCCGTAAGCTCGAACTATTCGCGCGCCGGCGTCGCAACGGATGGGTTAGTTGGGGTCTCGAAGCGCCGCCCTCAGAAGCGTCTCAGGCACACCAGCCACGGCGCGGCGGTGGGCGGAAGCGCGCGAGTGGATCGCGGACGCCGAGAGTAGCGGTCCGCTCTAGTTAAATGTAGTTTGTGGGGCGCTGGGAGTGGATGCTGAGAGGATAAGAAGAAAGGTCGCTCCGTAACCTTTCTCCAGTTCTCCCTTTCAGTTTAGTGAGACAACAGAATGAATCGAATCACGTACTCTACCATCTTGTTACGATCTGGGCATCTGATCCACTTCGAGTCACGGCGCATCCGAAAAGTTGGTGACGTGGTGTATTGATTGGACGTGCCCGACCTTATTCGGAAGCGCGGCAAGCGGGGTCGGCTCTATTCCAGCGTGGAACGGCGCCGGCCCGATCGAGGGTGTCGCGATGCGCCTTGGCCGTTACCGCGGAACTCACCTGCGATTTCTCTCGCTCAGCTCGTACCATTCGACACCAAAAATTGAAATTCCGTGCGAGTCTCAGGAACGGACACAAAGGGCGCTTCTCGCTCCAAAGGGTCAACCTTCCATCAACCGTCGCTTCTGTCGCTCGAATTCTTGTTTGCTAAGAACGCCCTCGTCACAGAGCGCTTTGAGTTTTCGCAACTCATCCGCCACGCTAACAGGTGATGCGCTCCTCGTTTCGGACGCTGGCCGATTAGTTTTCCAATCCTCGATATAACTCTTGATCACAGCCGCATCCGAATTGGAAGCCTTTTTGAACATGACCGTGTTTGCATCCTTAGTTGCGTCAAAGATGCCCCCTCGACTCTCGATACCGCCCGGCAAAGTGAACTGGATATATCCGTTGAGTAAGACTCCGCCGGGTTTTAATTGGACACCAGTAATTGAATCCAGAGGAATCGTCGTGTCACCTTTTATGCCTTGGGTCATGAAGGCCAAGACCCCCTTACGCCTTATCACCACCTTGTCGGCGTACAACTCTAGCTGACCGTTAACACCTTTGAGAGCCCGAATTGCACCGGAGGTGGTTGGCGCGAACCCGGTAGACCCCTTGAAGTTCGCGGTCCCGCAGCCTGGACATTTCAGCGCCGTGTCGGCGACGATGTGATCGCAGATTTGACACCTTAAGAGCGGCATTTTACTCCTTACGTTTGGGCCCGAGGGCTTCGTGCATTCCTTCGGTCACCGTACTACGATTCCCCGCCTTCCTCGACGAGATGCTCTTTCACGCTCAAGAAGGGCTCCGCTTCGAAGTTCAACCTTGCAACTTTCGCCAGAAGAAAGTCGCTCAGATCCAGGCGTTGAGCGAGCACAGTCCGAAGATCGAAGCCATCCATCAGGACGATCGACTTCACCGGATTTTGTTTAAGCAGCCTCGGAACATTCTCAGACCAGCCATTGATCCCGAGGAACAATCCCATCGTTTGTTTCCCCGATCGATCCACCTGTCCCTTCAAGCCATCCAGTTCGCGGATATCGGCCAGTTTTTCGCGCCACCGGCATTCGACGAGATAATGCCAGCCTTCCAGTTTGAAGGCACCATCGATTTGTTCGGCCCGCTCATTCCTCACGAATGATCTGACGATGGGAATCCGATGAAGGTCAAATAGCCGACCAAGCAAATCTTGGAGCAGGTAGCCGCGTTGCTGATGATCGGAAGACGTCGCGAGGTAATCGAACATGTTCATGAGAAGCTCGGAGTGCTTCTCGAATAGCTCCGCACGCTCGCGCTCAAGGCGGCCAATTTCCTCTTTTCGGGCCAGCTCACGCTGAGCCGCCTCGCGGGCGTCCATCGTTTGGACTTGATCGAGAATCTCACGGGCTTTCTGCACCGTTGCTCGCGCAGCAAATTCATCTGACGCCAGATGAAAGCTTTTCCAGGCCGCTGCTATTTCGATTATAGCTCGCACCACTCCCGTGCAGTCCGACCGACCCTCAATCGCGTCGAGAATGATCGGAGCCAGTTGTCGCTTCGAGAGCGCCCGACCGGTATTGGGATCCCTCTGGTAAAGGAACGGGCGATAAACTTCGACCGGCACACCCGCAGGACGAAGGATCAGATCCGCCAGCGCGTTCTTCATATGCGCCAGCGTCGCGATCACCTCGATGGCGGTCCGCCGCTCTTCAATCCCCGGATCCATTTACCCTCCGCGCACATATTATATGAGACCGTTGCCGATCTCGCACGTCCCAAGGTCTGCGCATACATAGGGTTCGAGTCAGGGACTCGAAGTCCATGGTCCGCTGATTACGCCCGCTATCTTTTCTATGCCAAGGTAGCGGTGACAACCGTTGTCAGGCAACTCTGGTACGCTGTTCGCGTGACTCGGTCGCATTCCGTAGCCGAGATGGACAGTGGCAACGAACTCAGAAGACGAACTGAACAATATGATCTGGAGGGAACGTCAATGTTTAAAAGCCGATTCGTTCGTGGAGCCAGTGGCCTAGTAATTGGACGGATTGACGAAGATGACCATGGCGCGCGAGCGTACGATGCAAGAGGCACATTTGTAGGACGCTACAATCGTTTCCCGGACCAGACTTTCGACAATAGCGGACGAGTCTTCACTCTCACCGGCGATGCGCTAACGGCCTTGATATTCGGAGGAAAGAGGAAACAGTAGCCGGCCTTTCTGGCACGTTGCCTCGAAAGTAGCGCTCCATCAATAGGTCATTCGCGTGAAACTCAGGTTAGGTTGCAGTCGGTGTCGAAAACCCATGGCACTAACGACTTCCGATGAAGATCGTAGTCGGGATCCAGACCGCGAATGGTTTCTGTGCGCGCATTGTGGAATGTCTGCGTATAAGGATACGAAGGGCGCACATTACATACCGCTGACGCACACAAAGGACGTTTCAACAGCATCAAAATCCGCCATCACTGCTCCCATAGAAAGCACTCGGAGGCTTAGCGATTGGAGAAGGAAGTTTCGACGGTCAAAGTTCGACTGACGTAGAATCATGACACTTCTAGTAGTTCAGTCCTTGCCGCAGTATCAGGTTGCAATATGACAAAACACGAAGTTATCTCAGAGTCACTCGGACTCATCTTTAGAGGCATCGAAGCTCTGAACAAAGCCTTTCCGAATCGAGAATTCACCATCGATGGCCGTCTGGTCGGAGATATCGGAGAGATAATTGCTGGGCTTGAATATGGTGTAATTCTCGACGACGTTGCGCAACGAGACCACGACGGACACACAGTCGATGGTCGTAGAGTTCAGATAAAGGCAACCTTCAAAAAACACCTGACCTTTAAGACTGTTCCCGACTACTATTTGGGATTCAAACTCAACAAAGACGGCTCCTACTACGAAGTATACAATGGCCCAGGCCGAATCATTTGTGATCGGTATGCGCATCGAAAGGACATTGGAGTCAAACTGCTGTCGCTTCCGATATCTAAACTCAAAACTCTGTCACAGACGGTCGAGCCAATTGAGCGCATTCCAAAACGAGAGCTGATAAATAGAGAATCGACGGCGCAGTCTATATAGGTTCCAATTCTGTGGGACGATACAATCGTTGTTCGGATCAGACTCATGACAAAGGTTGTCACGCTCAGCGACGATGGTCGGCCACCGCACGGAATCGATCGCCGCTAGGAATCGCCGATGAGGCAATGCTTAAGGAGAGCGTCGTCAAACTGGCAGCATTGCATGCTTTAGAAACCAACGCGGGCAGCATCACGAGAATCGGCCAACACTGATTAGAGCGAAGATATTGAGCGAAAATTCAAAGTGGGAACGAGAGGTGGGAATATTTGAGGCGTTTCTACAGGCCGCGCCCGATTTCGCTGGCGAGAAAATCACCGATTGGAAGCACAGCCGCAATGACTCTCCGGACATAATTTGCGTCGATCGGGCGGGAGCTAGAATAGGATTAGAGATGACAGAGTGGCTCCACGAGGAACAGACTCGCAACTTCTCTAGATGGGAAAGAGTCCTTCGCGACGTTAAATTTTCTTCCGATTGGACCATCGACATTTACTTGGACCCATTCGGCCGCGACTGCGCCGTAGCCGATCGCGCAAGTTTGGTCGCTGAGACAAACAGAATAATTACTGAAGCTACTTCGCGACCACAGGTATGGGAGTCCGGTCTGCTCTCGTTTGCAGTTGCTGGCGGCGAACTAGCTGACCGAGCGCCTACTGTTGCCAAATACTGTAACGTGGTCGCCGGCCACAGTCCCGGCTCGGGACGTCTGCTGCTGCAAAGCGGCGGAGCGTTCTCTCCTGCAGATGCCGCGCGAGCGCTAGCGACCGTGATGGCCAAAAAGGTGAACAACGAGTCGTACAGCAAACTCAAAGAGCTGCTGCAGCTGCGCTCGCTTTATCTGCTTATCTACTATGACATCGCCATTTTAAAGAACACGCCGAACCTCGATGTCGATGTCGCGCGGACCGCGGCTTCGACACTTCAGGGTCCAACTCCCTTCGATGCGATCTTCGTACTTATGTTCCCAGGGGCGGAGGTGAATTCCAGGCAAGTTTATCGAATTCCCAACTAACTGGGTCTCGCGTCGCGATGGTAGGGAGCATTCCGACTTCGGAGAAGCCGGCGCTGCTGCAGAAGTCCACGGGAGCTATATCCTTACTGCGGCCAGACCCCAAAAGAGCTGGCGAGCCCCTTCAAAGTCATATTCTCAGCAATCGCGTCGTGCGGAATCAGGAGATAGCTCCAAGGTTTTCCGCCGGATTTGGTCGAGTGCTCAGTGGCGTGCTGGCACCATTTGACGGCAGAGTCTTTCTTCGCCTGAACCATGCGATCGGCCATCTGACCTGCGGCTTTCGATTCAAGAAGATAGATGCGGTCGTCGGTCTCGGCGACGAAGTCCGGGATGTATTCTGATTGGTCTGCGCCGTCTTTATAGAAAATCTGAAATTGACCGCTAGCGGGTTTGAACCACTTTTGCGATTCTCGATCGAGAATCAGAGCCAATTTGCGCTCAGTGTCTGATTGGAACTTTTGCGTCCGATAGAGGCAGCGTTGGAATCCTCCGAATAGCATCTGCGCGATGCGCGATTTGTCCTCGACAGTTTGTCGGAAATCGTAAATCGGCTCGTCAACGTTTTTGGTAAATGCACTCTCTTTGAGTTCCGTAAAGCCCTTGCTGACGACCACCTCGTAATCTGCTGCTTTCTCCCATTGATGCTCCAGCATTTGTGCGTGAACGAAGGCCGCGATCTGCCGTTGATGATAGATCAGCACATTTCGGACATCCTCTTCAGGTAGGTAGCTGCACACGTGCGCCACAAGCTGCGCGGCGAGGTTGTAAAGGAGGTCGGCATGGTCGTCGTAGGACACATCGTCGAAATCCATCAGACCTCTGACCACGTGATCCTCTAGGCGCAGTTCTGATCTTGGATTGTCGCCGGCGCTCAATGCCTCCTGAAGATGCGTTCGAAGGTGTTGGATAAGCAAATCACGCGAGACCGGCTGATAATTGATGGCGGATGTGTCCAGGGTGAACGGATGGTACCCGATCGTCATCTCGCCCTTCGGAACTACCAGGATTCGAGGGATGTCGATGGTTTGCTGGACAACCAGACTGGTTGTTTTTCGAACGATCTCCGAGATATCAGGCTTCTCTTGGATGCCGGCGAGCTGGAGTTGGTTCGGCGCGATACTCTCTGTGACTTGCTTGGTAATCTCTTGCTGCACTTCAGGTTTGAGTAGCGATGCGGATGAGGGCAGCGATTCGAGACTCTTGATCACCCTATAAGCCGTATTCGCGATGGCACGCTCAGCATCATTTCCGAAAGCTGAAGGTGCAGTTTGCGTAATTGCGCTTTCGGTCGGAGCTAGTGCGGGCGCGACACCCAGCTGGCCAGCGATGTTTGATTGCGAGATGACCGTGACCGTCCTCTGCAGGTCGCGATTCGGATCCAAAATCACTTGTTGGAGTCTGACGACAGAATCGGGTCTATTCGCCGCATCGATAATTTCCTGAAACCTGTCATGCGCGATGATATTGAGCCGATCAATTGCTGTGACGCCGGTGCGTTTCCCGTAAGGGAGCCGTAGACCCCGACCAACCGACTGCTCGATCAAGATTCGAGCGTTTGCCGCGCGTAACGGAACGATCGTGTAGAGATTCGTCACGTCCCAGCCCTCTTTCAGCATGTTGACGTGAATGACGATCTCCGTCGGCTCGTCGGGACTCTCCACGGCTAGAAGCCGTTGAATCATCTCCTCTTCCTCAGCGCCGGTACGGCTGGAATCAACTTGGATGACCTTATCTCTGTAGCGACCATCGAAGAATTTCTCGGATTGGATTAGCTGCATCAGCTGACTCGCGTGCGTCGTGTCGCGCGCGATGATGAGCATGAATGGTTTCACTATGCGCCGGCCGACCTGGCGGGCATAGGTCTCCAACTCAACCTTTGTGCTCTCGTGTAGGCGCACTCCGTCTTGGAGCTTGATCTCCTCGATTTGTGTGGCCGTAAATTGGGCGGGATCGAAGTTCTTTTGCGTGACAACGGCGGGTTCCTTAACGAAACCGTCTTGCATTGCCCTCGCCAGCGGATAGTCGTAGATCACGTTCTTGAATTGGAGAGGCGCTTTCGCGGTTTCAACGAACGGGGTAGCCGTCAACTCCAGACCCAAAATTGGCTTCAACTCATTGATTGCCCTGACGCCAGCCGAGGCCCTGTAGCGATGCGATTCGTCCATGATGAGCACGAGGTCTTTGAGCCCCGCCAGGTAATCGAAATAACTCTCGCCAATGTACTCGGACAAACGCTTGATGCGTGGCGACCTTCCGCCGCGGACTTCCGAATTAATTTTCGAGATGTTGAATATGTTGATCTTGCATCGGATGAACTGATCGAAGAGCGTTCTCGCGCTCGATTCATAGTCTTCCCCGGTAATCAGGGCGGGTGGATCGGTCGCAAACTCACCAATGCCGGTAAACACATATTTTGGCGTGTTCGGCGTGAAATCCGTGATCAGCTTGTTGTAGATCGTCAGGTTGGGAGCCATGACGAAGAAATTATTGATGCCGTGTGCAAGGTGCAGGTAGCTGATAAACGCGCCCATCAGACGGGTCTTGCCGACGCCCGTCGCCAGCGCGAAGCACAGCGACGGAAATTCGCGCTCGAAATCGGTCACGGACAGAAACTCGGAATGGATCGTGGAAAGAGTTGTCTGGATATCGTGTTCTTTGCGAGGCGACGCGATTTCGGTTGCGCGATCGAGTATCTCCAGCGAACGATGCTGCGGTGGTCGGAGGCTCATACGACCGGCGATGGCGTTCACCAGCCGATTCAACGTCCGTCTCCTTCCGCTTCAAGAAAAAGCTCCTGCTGTCCCCTCTTGGGTGGGGCTTTCGGAAGGTTATTTACCTGCAGGCTGTAATCGTCCTGGTCCCACTCGCAACGAGCCCGGATCGCTTTCGGAATCTTCTTAATCGTCAGGTTATGAAACAAATCAGATTTTCCTCTGAACGCTGAGCACATGATCAGCAGCGTACGGTTTGGTCCGACCTCGTCGCTCAGCTGCTGAAGCTGCGAGTGATTCAAATTTTGCGTGGTCACATATATAAAGTCGCGTTCCGTGGAATGGCCATGCCGCCAGTAGGTAGTGTCGCTGGGCGCGTATATGAAACCTTCCAGCTTGCAGACCGCCTCGGCTAACATTTCGGGCCTGTATTGTTTGCTGATCACCCAGTTGCCCCATTTGTCCTTTTCAAGAAGCGACGAAGCCAAATGGGAGTATCGAAAGCCACCGCCTCCCTTCCAACCAACCGCCTCAGTGATACCGCCGGAGTCCGAACCGTCGATAACTTTCTTGAGGCGTGGAATTATGTGCGTGTGGCAATGCTCGCCAAGCTCGACCATAATCCAATGGCGCCCCATTTTGTGAGCGACGGCCCCGGTCGTGCCAGAACCAGCAAAGGAATCCAGCACCCAATCGCCTGGCTTCGTGGCAATCTCAATCACTCTCTTTAGGAGGCGCTCGGGCTTGGGAGTGATAAACAAATCGGCATCTTGCAGCTCCGAAAACAGAGCGCGCACTTCCGTTTTTGCCTCTGCGTTAGTTCCGCAATCGCCATGAAACCATAGAGTCGCCGGGACGACTCCTTGTTTCGCTTCGCTCAGGTATTTCTTAATTCGCGGGATATTAATGCCATCCTTACCCCACCAGACGCGGCCATCCTTGCCTAGTTCTTTGAATGTGGATTCAGACACACGCCAGTACGTGCCCTTTGGTGGCAGAAAAATCCTTCCCGATGGCGACTTGATCTCGTAGCTTCCCTGGCTGTAAAAATTCCTCGCTTGGATGGCGTTGGTCGTCCACACTCCTCGAGGATCGTTGTCCGGATTGGAATAGGAGCTGTCGAGATCTTCCGATCTAGGAAGAAGGTTCCGCTCCCAACGTCGCGCATCTTTCGCGTACACGATGACGTAATCGTGCATATCAGAAAAATGCCGCGCAGAATTCTTAACCGTGAACACCTTTTGCCAGATAATTGATGCGACGAAGTTTTGTCGACCGAGCATCTCGTCCATCAGCACCTTGAAGTAGTGGCACTCGTTATCGTCCAAAGAAACCCAGACGCTTCCGTCGTTCGACAGTAGACGACAAATCATTTCCATTCGGTCACGCATCAAATTGAGCCAGATCGAGTGCTCAACTCCATCGTCATAGTGACTAAAAGCTGTGCCGGTGTTGTATGGCGGATCAATGTAGATGCACTTGATCTTACCGGTGAACTCCTGTTCCAGTGCCTTAAGGGCGAGCAGATTGTCTCCGAAGATCAGGCGGTTGTCGAAAACGTCGTGGTTGGTGACGCGGTGCTGAGCATGGTAGGACTTCTCCGAGTCCTCCAGTAGAATGCGAGGCTCCAGCTTCGGCCGATTCTCCTTACCGATCCACGTGAGTTCTAGTCTTTGGCGTTGGGAGCTCATTAATACCTAGGTAGGTTTTTTGTATGGATAGAGCTTTCGAGTTTCGCCGGCAGTAGCCCAATACTCCCCGGATTTGCCTTGGCGGGGCCATCCGGCGTCTTCGTCCGCCAGCGCTTCGATGAGCTTCAGTACTTGTTGCCCAAATGCCAAACCATCGGAATCAAGCAACGCGAAAGACAACTCGTTGAAATGGCAGCCGACGACGTTTCTTACCTGAGCAATCCGCGCCAGCTCATCCAACATTGGTTTCAAGCTGATCGTGTTGTAGCTTTTTCCCCCCGTGCCGGTGGTCGCGAGTACATCGACCCGCAACGCCGTTCTCAGTCCTTTATCGATGGCAGGGAGCAAGTCCCCCAGAGTATAGTCGCCGCCGAGTTTACGGGCGACCTGGCAGCCGTACTGGAGCGTGAGAAAATCCAGGGCCGCTTCTAAAATCACCCCAGCTTTGGCGCAAACTAACTGTGGATCTGGAGACGACTCGGCGAGCAACTGCCGCAGCCGATCTACATCCGGTACGCTACGAATGAGGGTAAGCCCGGCTTGAGTTGTCCATTTGGTCAGTTCAACGAATTGGCATTGTCCATTCTTTAGCCAGCCCCAACGGTACTTCTCCTTCCACGGCCGATAATGGGTGGTAATCACCGTGTGGCGAAATTTCGCCGCCTCTGAATAGAGCATTTCAATCACGCGCTCAACGTGTGGTTCATCTACACTTGCGAGAACATCGTCCAGCACCAGTGTTGTGTTCTCAGGTCCGTCGAGACTGGACAGCGCAACGAATATACACAGGCCGAGGGTGTCTAGATGGGAATCGCTGAAGTATGCCTGAGGCGAAGTGTTCTGTCCGCCGAATATCGTTCCAAGATCCAAAGAAGCGCGTTTGCCCGAATCGAGCTGGAGGCTGATCTTATTGAGCCCCTCGCCGGGATGGACAATCTCGTATAGCCTGCCGACTTCGCCTGCTATACCAGCCAAGATGCCGTCCGTGAACTGTCGGCGCTCTTCCTCGGCGATTTCCAGCGCTTTTTCCAAGCGGGGAAGCAGGGCATCGATCTCCTTCTGAGCCTGAGTATTGGTGCGCCAAGTCTCTAACGCCTTCCGCAATGTTTCTGTAAACGTCTTTTTCTCGGATCGATCGTTCTCGGCTTTCTTCCATTCGGGTGGCACGTGGGCGATCGAGGTCAGCCAGGAAGGCAGATACGATATGTCCGAGGGGATCTTCGATGGCTTAGACAAATCATCCGGAAGATCGCTGTGGGCCAAGCGTTTCTCAAACTCGGCAAGATTTCGGCTCGCGTTCTCGCAGCAACTCTCAAATTGGCTTTCGGCTTGCTGTAGTGCCTTCGCTGCCGCTTCCATTGCGGCTCGAGCTGTTCGCAAGGCGGAGAATCCACCCAGCCGTTCCTCGATCCTTTCCGAGAGCTTCGCAACCTTTTCGGAGCTCTCGCACACAGGGCAGCCCGCGGGCGAGGGAACTTTCTTCAGGTACACTCGGGCCGCTTCTAAAACGCTGACGATTTCGCTCGCGTCTTTGGCAATACTGTGAGCCGCCGTGCTGGCTTGGCCTTCTGCAGCGGTGTTGCTCTTTCGAGCTGCGTCCAGTGAGTCGGATTTCGATTTAAGAAGTTGGGGATACTCCAGCAGTCGAGTGTAAGCGGTCTGAAGCGCGGTCAGTGCCGCGACTTCAAGTGCGACGGCGGTCAAATCTCGTTTACACTCGGATTCGGCCCAGGAAAAAGGATCTGGTTTGGGTTTGCCGGCTGACTCCCAGAAATCTCGGATAGTTTTTGCGTTCTCGTCGATTCGCGCGACGGCTTGGTCCCGGCCCGACTTTAAGTCCTTAACAATTAGGGTGCGTAGATGTGCTTCCGAATCTTCCACGCCTGAAACATCGATGAATCTCTTGATCGCCTCATAGCGGTTTGCTGGGGTTGCTTCGATGAGCGCGAGAATTTGACGTTTGCGGAGCACTTCTACTCGTGGCCGCAGTTCCGGAGGCTGAACGACGACATCTCCGCCTTTCAGCACCATGGCCTTGCACACTGCACCATCGGCAGTTTGAAGAGTAACCGAGACGTCGCTCAGTTTTTTGCCGGAGGACGGCCAATATCGACCGGTTTTGCCCAGTCCCCTGTTTTCGAGCGATCCTACTTGGCCCTTGCCAAGGAACTCCAGGGCATCGCATATCGTGGACTTCCCCGCTGCGTTCTCCCCATAGACCACTGTCAGTTTTTTCGCCTTTTCGAACGTTAGTGAAAAGGGAGCGACAGCGCCTCGGAGATATTGAATGCTAAGTTGTTTGAGCGCGGCTACACTCATCGTTTCCTTGCCTTGGTATTGCCCAATTCCAGCGGAAGCCGCCAGTCCTCGGCCTGCAGCGTGCCGTCCGCGAGTTTTGGCAGCATCTTGGCGCCCGCTCGTTCGGTTATCAGACCCTCGCGGATGAGCCGTTCAATGATTTTGCGGGCCAGCTTTTCAGATGGTGTCTCCGCGCTCACAATAGACTCCAATGAATCTCGAAGAGGGTTTTCATCGAGACTTGCTGAATTAATTTGCTCTCAATGGATGCAATAAGCTGGGCTCTCTGCTGGTCAACTTGGTCCTGGGCATCGAACAACGAGCGTCGCTTATCGTTGCGCGTTGCTTCCAATGCTTTGATCTCCTTTTGTCCGGCAAGTTTCTCCTCCAGCGTCAGGGCTGTGGTCGCTCTTCTACGAACTTCTTTTATTTGTCGATCGAGGTCCTTTATTTCGCGTTCCAAGCCCAACTTTACATCGTCGGCCCAACCTTCAAGTTTTTCCGCTTCAGCTTCAAAAAACCGCGCGTTCCGTTCAGAGACCCTGCGCTGAATTTCGGCCTGGCGCTCTGCTGTAGTGAAACTGAGTAAGCCTGAAGGTCCGTTCACCGGCTCGGCCTGTCCGACGACTCGGGCCGGCAACGTCATCAGCCGCGCCGCAGCATCTTCATGTAGGGGTTTCCCGTCTTGCGAAATCGCTGCAAAGATTAGGTGGTCCTCTGATTGGTCGAGTGATTCGATGCTAAGGAGACCTAAAGTCATCCAACCGGATTTTCCGATGAGAGGTTCGAGAAGCGAGACCTTGCCGTGATGGTCACTATAAGCGAATTCAAGTTTCGCGGGTTGAAGGTCACGATTTTTCGCTCGCGTGACCACAGCCTGGGCGAGAGGATGGTGGAGGCGATAAAGGTGTGCTTCTCCCGTCCTGCGGGGAAGCTCGTATAGACCGACTGGAATGTCAGTATTAAGATTCTCGAATGGATTAGATCTTAACACGAACGATGAATCGCCGACGAACTCTGTATCCGGCTCAAGCTCGTGTCGAGTGAGCTGCATGAGCAGCCGCTCGTATCTGTTCAGATATGCCTTCGAATCGGCCTCGCGAACTCTGAGTTTCTCGCGCACCTCATCGTCGAAGTTTTCGAGAAGCTTTTTGCGGGTCTGAGTGAGCGACTCGTTTATTTCGGAGCTGAGTTCTAGTTGAAGCTGGTCGAAGGCAATTTGTATCTCTTCCGTCTTCCGGCATTGCTGATAGATCGCAGCGATGCGCTTTTCAAAGTCGACACCGGACTCGATCACACCGAGAACTTCGTCGCTGGCGCCGAAGATACCTTCGAAGAGACGAAACTTTTCGGAGAGCAACTGGAATACGCGTTGGTCTGCTTCGTTCTTCTGATTGAGGAAATTGACCACAACCACGTCGTGTTGTTGGCCATATCGATGGCAGCGTCCAATTCGCTGTTCGACTCTCTGCGGGTTCCACGGCAGGTCAAAATTGACGACGAGTGAACAAAATTGAAGATTGATGCCCTCGGCACCGGCCTCGGTAGCGATCAAAATGCGCCCTTTTTCACGGAAGTAGTCCACAATCGCTGAACGCATGTCCGCGCTGCGGGAGCCACTCACTCGATCGGTGCCTCGATGGCGTTCAAGCCATTCCGTGTAGATTTGTCTGGAGCGCTCGTCGGAATTGGAGCCATTGAACAGAACGATACCCTCAGCGAAGGGGCTGTCGGCCAGTACTCGAAGTAGGTAGTTCTGCGTGCGGCGCGATTCCGTGAAGATGAGGGCCTTCTGCGCGGCGCCAAGGTCGGCGGCCTTGGCGAAAGCGATGTCCAATGCCTTGAGTAGCGCGTTGCCTTTAGCGTTGTGCTGGATGGACGCCGCGAGGCGTGCGAATTCATCCAGGTCCGCAATCTCTCCTTCAATTGCCTCTCTATCGGCCGGAGAAAGGATCGTAGATGATTCATCCTCCGTCCATTCGTCCGCGGTTTCATCAAGAGCCTCGTAGTCCTGATCAAGTTCATCTTCGAGGGACTCCGAAGGTTCTTGCCGTTGCAACTTCATCTTGAGCCGATTTGACAGCGATTCGAGAGCGCCGGCGATGGCGAACGTGGACGAGGCGAGCAGTTTGCGCAGCACCATCGTCATCAGGGAACGCTGGCTGGCCGGCAATGCCTGCAGATTATCGCGTTGCAGGTATTCCGAGACGAGGTTGTAGAGCCGGTCCTCGGCCTCTTCGGGAGTGAATCGCTGAACTATTGGATGCCGGGCCGTGAATTTGACGTATGGCAGGACTTGACGGCGGAGCGTGCGGTGGCACAGCGGTTTGAGTCGCGCCTTGAGAGTCTGGAAAACTTGCGCTTGGCTTAAATTCGAGAACTGCTCGCGGAAACTCTTCAGGTCGCCGAAAGCGTGCTCATCGATGAAGCTGACAAGCCCGAAGAGTTCAAGAATGGAATTCTGCAAGGGCGTTGCCGTGAGCAGCAGTTTGTCTTTTCCGGCAAGCACCGCCTTGAGCGTATTTGCTATGACATTGGAAGGTTTGTAGACGTTGCGGAGGCGATGGGCTTCGTCGATGACAACAAGATCCCAGAAAACGCCACTCACATCACCCGCTTTGCTCTTCGCAAATTGATAGGAGCAGATGACAACGTCGGTCCCCTCGAACGGTCGAAACTGCCCTTGCTTGATTGCGATATTGTACGATCGTGATTCGAGGATGCGGCAAGGTAGAAAAAATTTCTCCGTCAGCTCCTGATACCACTGCTTGCGTAAGTTTGACGGCGTGATGATGAGAATGCGCCTTTTTCGTTCTGCCCATTTCTGCGATAGGACCAGCCCGGCCTCGATCGTTTTGCCGAGACCAACCTCGTCTGCGAGCAATGCCCCTCTAGAAAGCGGCGACCTAAACGCGAAGAGCGCGGCCTCTATCTGATGAGGATTCAGGTCGACCTGCGCATCAACGAGTGCGCCAGCGAGTTTCTCAGCGCTATCAGAAGGGCATCGTTTCGTTAGCTCATAAGCGAAATACTTCGCGTGGTAGTGCGTGAGGTTCTGACCAAGTCCCAACTGGTCGTTTGCGGTGGTTACGGTTTCCATTCCCCTTACTAGACAATCAACTCCGTCAGACGGAACCAAGCGCGTCACTGACCGGCCGTGAGTCGCCAAGCGCCGAGCTGAGGAACGCAAGTCTGCCAGTGCCTGGCCGCCCTCTGCGGAAGTTAGGAGACCATTCCGTCGATGATTGGATACTCACGCATATCATCTCGGAATTTCAGAAATCCCGACAATTTAGCAACCCTTGCTAACAAACGTTCCCACGGTTTGTCATCGACGAAACTGATGATAGCCGATATTACGCTCGCAAGATGGGGCCGAGGTCAATAGAACAGGGGCGCCCTTCCCAGTCCGGATGATTTCAGATAATTTTTTCTTGGCGAGAAGGTTGACACCTGAGACTAAACCCTTGGCCAAGCGTGCCCCCACCTCCCGGCGGGGGTGGAGCGGGCACCCTCGAACAGGCGATTGGTGGGAATGAGGTGGAAGTAGTCGGGAGCCGCGCTGAGACCGAGCCGACCTAACCGCGGTATTGTCGGTTACTGCCGAGTGCTTGATGCGAGGGGGCTCGTGTAAGAGGAGCAACTGACGCCAGTCCGACGGCGAGATCGCAGGGCAGGTCTGTGAGCGACACTACTGGTGTGCTAGGAACTTGGACCATGGCTGGGCGATAGAAGTGGCGACTTGGCGTCAACCTAACGCTGAACTCAATGGAACCATCTCGACGGTAATCCGCAGCCACATTTTGGCTGAGACCGTGATCGCAACCTGATCGGGAATAGAAACTCAATCTTGGGGGTAGTTCTGGGGGTAGCTTTCACCGGCCGGGTGAAAATTACCGCTTGAAACCGAGCTTTAATTCACCAGTTTGATTCCCCCCGCCTCCACCATCCTCATAACACCTTTTCCGGGTCATCTTCCCTTGGGAATGAATCCCGGGACGCCCGTTTCAACCACCGAATTGAGTCTGACGCGCTTGCTGATCCCTTGAGTGATCTGTTCGATGGCGTCATCGGGAAGAATCGAGATATCAAAATTTTCCTCGATGTGCTTGATGCTTGTCGCCGTGGTGAGAAGAGCCGTCCCACGCTGTACCGCCCAGGCCAGCAGGACTTGAGAGGGGGTTTTGTTGACGCGCTTCGCGATGCCGGCGATCACAGGATCGTCGATCAACCTGGGTTCAATGCCATGACCCAACGCAGCGAAGGCCTGCATCACGATGCCATTTTTCTTGCAGTAGTCCAGCAGATCCCATTCAGGGAGATACGGATGAGATTCGACCTGAACGAGAGCTGGCTTTATGCGTGCGCTTTCAAACACCTCTTTCAGTTTTCCTAAATTGACGTTCGCGAGGCCGATCGCCTTGCACCGACCTTCGTCGACCAGGCTCTCCATAGCCTTCCAGGTATTCGTCAGCGTCGTCGCATCGTCGTAAATCACATTACCGTTCTCGTCTCTCGGGTCTTGCTCATCGCCGGGTTTGAAAGCGAATGGAGTATGGATGCTGTACATATCGACATAATCCAGTTGCAGTCTTCTCAGACTTGCCTCGAAGGCGGGCTTAACGCGTTCGGGACGATGATTATTGTTCCAGATCTTCGTCTCTACAAAAACGTCCTCCCGCCTGACCTTGCCCTCCTGGAACACCGCCCGCATTGCTTCGCCGACCTGTTCTTCATTTCGGTAACGTTCGGCGCAATCGAATTGACGAAAGCCCACCTCGAGAGAGATCCTGACTGCCTCTTTTGTTGTGATTGGATCAGGAATCAGCGTGCCAAAGCCGAGCGCCGGAATCTCACCAGAGCCATTGTTCAGTGGGATCTTTGTATAACGAAGGCTGTCGGTGTCGCTCATGAAACCATTGCCTCTGTGCAAATCGCATTCGTTTTACGCATACTGCTTTCGGAGCCGGATTCAGCTCCCTCTGAATGATACAAAGACCGGGATTCTTCGCTCCGCAGGACTCCGCTCTGAATGACACAGTGGAACTGCTCGCTCGTGTATGTCGATTCGTTACGGCCTTTCTTTGTGTCATTCAGAGCCGATGGGGCGAAGAATCCCGATTCTTTTCCTCGATTGCAGCGGACTCCGATTCAGTACTCGAGTCTTGCCTCGATCGACTCTAACAAACCTGTCTGAGCAATGAGAATCAAACGCTTAACGCCGACTCTCTTCCGGTCGCGAATCCGGATAGTTTCCGATGAAAAAGGACAGGAGTCGGACTGGCTTGATCCCGCTCATGGCCGAATCGGTAGCGGAGAAGGGAGCCCACATTGGTGGTGAGTAGCCAGTTCTCGTAGGAGGCGACCGACATGGATAAGAGCGAATCGACCACGCGCCAAAAGGCGTTGGCGATAAATCTCGACGCCACGACCTATGGAACATTCGCCGAGATTGGCGGCGGCCAGGAGGTCGCACGATGGTTCTTCCTCGTAGGCGGCGCGGCTGGAACGGTGGCGAAGACGATCTCGGCCTATGACATGTCGGTCAGCGATTCCCTTTATGGTCCAGCAAAGCGTTATGTGAGCAGGGAACGCCTCGAGGCGATGCTGAAGCTGGAGTTCGATCAATTGCTCCAACGCCTCGATCCTTCCCGCGGCAATACGAAGAGGTTCTTCGCCTTCGCCAACACAGTGGCCACCAGCCGCACCGGGGAACCCGGCAAAGGACGCGGCTGGCTCGGGGTCCGATTTCAGTCCCGTCCTCGCGAGGAACCGTCCAGCATCATCATTCATGCTCACCTGCTGGACTCAACCACCGAATACCAACAGGACGCGCTCGGCGTGCTCGGCGTCAACCTGATTCATGGCGCGTTCATCCGACGCGCGAGTATTGCGGACTTGATCGATTCACTGATGGACGACCTGTCTCGCGAACGGATCGAGATCGACATGATCAAGCTCGCCGGACCAACCTTCGCGGATGTGGACAATCGCTTGCTTAGCCTTCAATTGGTGGAGCGCGGACTGACAGACGCCGCCATGTTCACGGCTGACGGCGAGGTCGTGCAGCCGTCGGAGGTCCTTTACAAGAAACCAATCCTCGTCGAGCGAGGCAGCTTCAGGCCCGCGACGAAGCTCACGCTCGACCTGCTCACCAGGGCGCTCGATCAGTTTTTGCAGGAGCCAGGCGTTGCAGGACAAAAGCCCGTAGTTCTGGCTGAGATGACGCTGCGGAGCCTGAGTGAGAGAGAGGGCCTCGGTCACGAGGATTTTCTCGCCCGCGCGGAAATCCTCGAGGCCCTTGGTTTCGACGTTCTCATCTCGCGGTTCGAGCCCTACTACCAATTGGCCGAGTACCTGGCCGGCTACACCGACTGCCTCATCGGGCTCGCGGTTGGGCTGCCCGCGGTTCCACAACTGGTCGCGGACGAGAGGTATTTCACGGACCTGCCCGGCGGAGTGCTTGAATCCGCGGGACGCCTGTTCAAACGTTCCGTGAAGATGTACGTCTACCCGACTCGCGACCGCGCTTCCAACGAGATCCATACTGTCGTGCAATCACCGATTCCCGCACCGTGGAATCACTTGCGTGACTTGCTGCTGGAGATCGGCCGCCTCGTGCCCATTCACGCTTACGACGAATCTCTGCTGTCGATTCACACACCGGATGTTCTGGAACGGATCCAGCGACAAGACCCAAGCTGGGAAGCGATGGTCCCTGCCGTTGTAGCCGAGGCGATCAAGACAAAGAACCTCTTCGGTTTGAAATCCAACAGCCAGCGCAAGTAGCGACCCGTTGCGTTCAGCGACCGACTCTCGCTATGCGTCAAAGTCAGTGGTGTCGACATGAATTCTGAAGCATCGAACATCGAATACGAGCTTGACGATTCAATCGCCATCATTCGGCTGAATCGGCCCGAAAAGCTCAACGCTTTCACGTTCGCGATGGTCGGTCAGATTCGCGATGCGGTTGAGCGCGCCGCCGCTGACGAAGGCGTGGTCGCAATCATTATTACGGGAACCGGTCGCGCCTTTTCCGCAGGGCTTGATGCGGGAGATCTCGCGCGCTCGACCGCGGGGGGCGTGCCGCCGAGCGCTCGCGATACTGACCCGAATGAACTGCCCGCGCTGTTCAGCTATTTGCTGCGCGTGCCGAAGCCGGTGATTGCGGCCGTCAACGGCGTCACTGCAGGCGGCGGCTTCGTACTCGCAATGATGTGCGATCTGCGGTTCGCGGCGTCCGACGCGAGCTTCACGACCGTGTTCTCGAAGCGCGGGTTGATTGCGGAGCACGGCACGGCGTGGCTGTTGCCGCGGATTGTGGGCACGAGTCGCGCACTCGATCTGCTGTGGAGCTCGCGGCGCTTCGACGCCGCCGAGGGCTATCGAATCGGATTCGTCGATCGCGTGATGCCGCGCGAAAACCTGCTCGACGAGACCAAGGCTTATCTGCGCGAACTCGCAACGAACGTCTCGCCGAACTCGCTCGCCGTGATCAAGTCCGAGGTGTATCGCCACTGGTCGCTCGCGATGGAAAGCGCTTTTCGCGACGCCGATGGCCTTATGACAGAAGCGCTCACGCATCCCGATGCGACCGAGGGCGTCAAGTCGTTCGTCGAGCGGCGCGCGCCACGCTTCCAGCGAATCAAAGGAGGAGAAAAACCGTGAGCAGCTCTCGCCGCGAAACGATCATCTATGAGAAGTCGGGGCCGGTCGCGCGGCTCACGATGAATCGTCCCGACCGCATGAACGGAATGACCAATCGGATGCTGGCCGAGACCCGCGATGCGCTTGCGGCCGCCGCCGAGGATCGCGAGCTCAGGGTGCTGGTCCTGACCGGCGCGGGCAAGAGCTTCTGCCCCGGCGCCGACATCGGCCGGGTAGCGTCAGCGGCGCCGGACGATCCTCTCACGGCGGACGACTTCCGCGTTCCGATTCTGCTGCACAACATGCCCGCCGTAACGATCGCGGCGGTCAATGGCGCTTGCGCGGGAGCGGGTCTCGGCTGGGCGCTTGCGTGCGACTTCAGATTTGCTGCGGAGTCGGCGCGCTTCAACGTTGCGTTTCTGGATGTTGGCGTTGCAGGCGATATGGGCGGGCCATGGAGCCTCTCGCGAATCGTCGGTTCAGCACGTGCCCGCGAACTCTATTTCCTGGCCGGCAAGTTCGACGCCGCCGAGGCGCTTCGGATTGGATTGCTCACGCGCGTTTTTCAGGATGATCGATTTCGGGAAGAAGTCGACGCGATTGTGAATCGGCTTACCGATTGCGCGCCGATCGCGCTGCGCACACTGAAGGCTAATTTCATCGACTCGGAACGGATGGACTTTGCGGGGTATGTTGCGCTCGAAACCGAACGCCACTTCAGGATGTTCGAAACCGAAGACACTCGCGAGGCATTTGCGGCCAAAGCCCAAAAGCGCAAGCCCCAATTCAAAGGCCGCTGACGGGAAAGTTTTCCGATGCGGCTAAGAGGGCGGCACGCGGCGTCGCCTGCGTTAACTGCGCACCAGGCCCACCACACGGCCGAGCGTCGCGAGTTTCTCTGCGAGGTCGCGCCCTTGGGGATTGACGCGTAGCGTCGTGACTCCTGCATCCTTGTAGGCTCGGATGCGGTTGCGCACCATCTCGGTGTCGCCCAGCAGATTCGCCTGCGTCACCATTTCCAGCGGTACCTTGGCAATGGCTTCGGGACGCTTGCCGGCAATCCAGAGACGCTGCACCTCGAGGGCAGTCGCCTCCCACCCGCCACGCTTGAATGCGTCATTGTAGAAATTCGTCTTCGCCGAACCCATCGCGCCGAGTGTAAATGCCATCGCAGGCTTCAAAGGCTCCACGAGCGCGTCGAGATCGTCGCCGAACGCAACTGTTCCGCCGACCTGGATGTCGATGTCGGCCAGGCTGCGACCGGCCCCTTCTGCGCCCCGCCGCAGATAGTCGAAATGCGCAGCGGCATGCTCCGGCGTAAACGAAGTGCCCAGCCAACCGTCGGCTGCGGCACCGGTGTATTCCAGCGCGCGGGGTCCAAGCGTGGCGAGATAAATCGGAATGTTAGGATTGCCGGGTTGTGACAACTTGAGCGCCTTGCCCTGTCCGCCCGGCAGCGGCAGTTCGTGATACTTGCCGTGGTATTCGATCTTCTCGCCGGCAAACGCCAGCTTGATGATCTCCACCGTTTCTTTC
>Ga0210393_10000635_pt1 | contig 31489 bp, 19 predicted proteins | sample IncBWC27OmetaG_FD_160068 | JGI IMG/M metagenome (GOLD analysis project Ga0210393, IMG submission 160068) | Forest soil microbial communities from Barre Woods Harvard Forest LTER site, Petersham, Massachusetts, United States - Inc-BW-C-27-O ...
TCAGCTCCGCAAGGCTGACCGGTGGCCCTGTGAAAACAACAGCAGCGCAGATCCTTTCGCCTAGATAGGGATCGGGCAGCGGAACGGCCGCGGCAGAGAAGATAGCCGGGTGGCTCAGCATCTGCTCTTCGAGGTCTGCTGCGGCGATGGTTTCACCGCCGCGACAGATGACGTCTTTGACCCGACCGGTGACCACCAGGTAGCCATCTTCCCTGCGGCGGACAAGGTCGCCGCTGCGGTAGAAACCGTCAGGATCAAAGCAGCGCTCGTTGTCGCGCTCGGCGCGGAAGTAGCCGTTGAGCGTATACGGGCCGCGCACCAGCAGTTCGCCCTCTTCGCCGGGCGCCACTGGGTCGCCCGCGCCGTCGATGATGCGCAGTTCGTCACCCGCTGACAACGGCCGGCCTTGGGTGCTGACAATCATTTCCGGCGGATCGTCGAGACGGGTGTAATTCAGCAGCCCCTCTGCCATCCCGAACACCTGCTGCAGGCCCGGGGTCAGTGTTGCGCGCACCCGTCGAGCATCCTCGGGCTCCAATTTGGACCCGCCAACCTGCAAGAGTCGCAACGACTTCGGGGTCACCGGTTCCCAGTCGCAGGCCTGCGCCCACAGCTTGGCCAGTGCAGGCACCAGGGAGGTGACGGTGACGCCGTGCCGCTCGATGGCGGCGAATGCGGCTTCCGGGCTGGGATCGGTGCCGAACACGGTGGTGGCGCCGACGGACATCGCGCCCAGGATGCCGGGGCACGCCAGCGGAAAGTTGTGCGCCGCCGGCAGCGACACGAGGTACACGTCATCATTTGACAGCCAGCACAGCTCGGCGCTCGCGGTGGCGTTGTAGACATAGTCATCATGTGTGCGAGGGATCAACTTCGGCACGCCGGTGGTGCCACCCGACACGAGCAACAACGCGGGGAGGGCTGTGTCGGCCACAATCTGAGGCACGTCACCGGCGGGCAGCCCTGACCACGAGGTGAATGGGCCGGGGTCGCCGTCGACGATGACGTGGCGCAGCCCTGGATGCAGCGCGACCAGCTGTTCGGCCATCGAGCGGTAGTCGAAACCGCTCGCCGTGTCGGCGATGACCAACCCGACCGCATCGCTGACCGTTATGAAGCGACTGAGCTCAGCCAACCGATACCCGGGGAGGCACAGCACCGGGATAGCCCCGGCGCGCAGCAGACCGAACAACGCCACGGCGAACCGGCAGGAATTGGGCAGTTGCAAGAGCACGCGGTCAGCTGGTGCGATCCCGAGAGCGGCGAAGCCGCTGGCCGCCAGGTCCGCCAGTTCGTCCAGTTCGGAGTAGGTATGGCTGCTGACAGCGTCCACGACAGCGACGCGATGCGGCCACGTCGTCGCGGCCCGTCGCAACACCGAATCGACGGTGCGACCGGTCCAGTAGCCGGCCGCTCGGTAACGAGCCGCACGTTCCGATGGAAACGGAACGAACCCATGCAGCGTCGCAGTCTGTGCTGCGGGTTCGGACGGCTGGGGGAAGTTAACTGGCACTCAACGGCTCCGTCGGGGGCGAGCGTATCCCGCCCGGCAAACATAGGGTAGCGTACTCGAAGTTAGGACAGCCTGAGCTAATCTCTGGAGGTGTGGTTGTGGGTGATGCTGCCGCGCAGACCTTCCGGCAAGAGGTCGCCGACCTTGCCGGTATCAGTACCCAGGCCGTCAACCCCGACTGCGACGTGATCGGCCAGCTGCTGGCTGGTGCACCATGAGTCCAACGCTCGTGATCATCGGGGCCGGCGCGAAGGCGGTCGCAGTGGCCGCCAAGGCGGCGGTGCTGCGCGAAATGGACGTCGACGTGGCCGACGTCGTCGCCATCGAACGCTCTGGCGTGGCCGCGAACTGGCAGGCCGGCGGTGGTTGGACCGATGGTCGCCAGCGATTGGGCACCAGCCCCGAAAAGGACATCGGCTTCCCGTACCGATCGACTCTGGTGCCCGGCCATGACAACGAAGTCGATGAACGGATGACGCGATTCAGCTGGCAGTCGTATTTGGTTGCGACGGACCAACTCGTGGGCTGGATCGACCGAGGAAGACCGGCGCCGACCCACGATATGTGGGCCGGATACTTGCACTGGGTAGCCGACGTGGTGGGTTTGAAAGTCGTCCTCGGCGAAGTGGTTCAGATCTCCGTCGATGAATCGCGCTGGGTGCTGGACACGCGTGACTCGAGCTTGACCGCGGATATGGCGATGATCACCGGTCCCGGCCAGCCCGAGCGGTCCATGCTTTCGGGTGACTCGCGGGTGTTGTCGATTGCCCAGTTTTGGGAGCGCGCGGGCCGGCACGACCGGATCGTTGCCGATAGTGTTGCGGTCATCGGTGGGGGAGAGACGGCCGCATCAATCCTCAATGAGCTTTTCCATCATCGCGTTTCGGCGATCACGGCGATCTCGCCGCAAGCGACGCTGTTTACTCGTGGCGAGGGTTTCTTCGAGAACTCACTCTTTTCCGATCCCACTGGCTGGCGCAGCCTGACGCAGGATGAACGGCGTGACTGCATTGCCCGCACCGACCGTGGGGTATTCTCCGCGCGGGTTCAGGAGTCACTCCTCGCCGATGAAAGGATCAAGCATCAGCGCGGGCGCGTTGCTCGAGTGGTCAACCGCGACAGCAAGATCTGGATCACGCTCAGCACCGACAACTGTGGTGAACCCCTCGAGACCCTGCATCGCTTCGATCTTGTCATCGATGGATCAGGTGCCGATCCGCTGTGGTTCCTGCCGTTGCTGTCCCCGGCTGCTGTTGACCTCCTAGAGGTAGGAGTGGGCGGACCGCTGACGGGCGAGCGACTTGAGGAGTCTATCGGCTATGACTTGGCCGTCAGCGGTGTCACCCCGAAACTGTTCCTGCCCAACCTGTCCGGAGTCAACGAAGGCCCGGGATTTCCGAACTTGAGCTGCCTGGGGCTGCTGTCCGACCGTGTGCTGGACGTAGAGATGAAAGTAAGCGATCCCCCGATGGGGAGAAGCGGTGAGTACCAATCCGCTTCACGATGACACCGGCACGTGTACTAGATCCGTTTGCTAATTGCTCAGCTTGGTGAGAAGGTCCGCCATCGAAGCCCCGCCCAGGAGATCAGATATCTCGAGATCGTGATTGAACTCAGCCTTGACACGACGGCGTAACTCTAAGGCCTGCAACGAATCCAGGCCGATCGCGACCATCGGGACGGTGGTGTCGATGTTTTCGACGCTGTCGACACCGATGGCCCGGGCCAGCAGGTTCATCAACCGCCTCGAAACATCCGTCTCCGCAGCGGGGGGTTGGCTTGTTTTTTCAGGGTAAGCGGGGGTTTCGGTGACAGGTGACGTCAGCTGTGACACCAACGGGCCGTAGCCGTAGGCTTCCAGTATGGGCCGTGCGCGGTCAAAGTCGTATGCCAAAACGATGGCATTTCCCCGGAACTGGGCCATTCCCACAGCGAGCGCATCCGCAGGAGACATTGGAATGACACCGATAGCCGCCAGTTGCGCCTTACCAGTCGCATCGAGATCGAAATGGACTGTCCACTGCCCCCATTGCACCGAAACGCAGTCCAGACCCTCGGCTCGTAGTCGATACGCCATGGCGTCGAGCATTCGGTTGGCCGCAGCGTAGACGACCTGGCCGCGGCCGCCGATCGTTGCCCTCGCCGAGGAGCACAGGAGCACGCGACAGTTGCCGGTTCGGGGATACGTTTCGAGCAAGCGTGAGATGCCGACGACCTTGGCGCGCAACGCCTGGTCGACTTTCTCGACGGTGATGTCCGTTAGTTCGATCGCCGAATAATCCACCGCGGCATGGACTATCAGATCTGCAGGCGTGTGGTGATGTTCGGCGGCCAGCCGCGATACCGCAGCTTGGTCGCCCACGTCGCATTGAGCGACGCGGATGTCCGTCGTTGTGGCCGAACGGATCTGTCGCAGTCGATCCGCGACTGCGGCGGCCGTCTCGCCCGATCTGCTTACCAGTGTGATTCGGCGCGCGCCACGCTCCGCGAGGTGATCGCAGAATTCGAGCCCGAGATTGCCGGTGCCGCCAATGATGAGCACGTGCTCGGGTGGTGTGCCATCGGAGTCGGGGACCATGTCGCCCTCGGCGATCCGCTTGGCGTAGAGGCCGCCGTTGCGCAGAGCGAGCTCCGGCTCTTGGCCGGTGTGCAGTGCCGCGAGGATCCCATTCGCCGATTCGGACGTCGTCGATCCGGCTGGCAGATCGAGATGTTTGAATCCCACGCCCGGATGGTCGGCGCCCATGCTGCGGAAGCCCGCACTTGCCGCCGCGTGCACCGGATCTGGCGGCGCGTCGTCGGCCACCGCCGCCTCGCCGCCCACCGTCACCAGCCAGCAGTCGGTAATCGTGTCGTTCAGTCCCGGCCACCAGGTGCGGTTGGAAAAAAACGTCGCGACCTCGGCCGCGGCGGCGTAGTCATCCAGTTTGGGCGATTGCGGAACAATTATGACCAGCGTATTGAGATCGCTTGGGACGCTACCGACGTCGATCAGGCGAGCCGTGGCACCAACGTCTCCGGCCGCACGGCACAGGGCGGTGGCTAGTTCCGCACAGGCCCCGGTGTGATCGATGATGCCGATGGCACGCGGCGGCACCAGCGAGCGCTGCGACAGCCGCACCCACTCCTCGACGAAGAGTCGCACCGGTGTGGTTGGAGCGACGGGTTCGGGGGCCGGCTCAGCCGTCGGGGGGAGAACCGGGCGGTAGAGCTGCCACAGCCGGGTCTCGTTCATCCGGGTGTTCGGGAAATCGAGCAGTGGCAGCGGGGCGGGGCCGTCGGGCTCGGCGCCCAAGCACTCCCACGGGTAATCCAGGTCGTGAACCGCCAGCTGCGCGAGGTTGCGGGTGAACTCGCTGAGATCGCTGGCCGTTCGGAGGGAGGTGCCGACTACCCGGGTCTCGTCGGTCGCGCCTTTGTCTCCGTCGTGCAGGGCGGCGAGATTCTCCTGGATCGCCAGCTGCAGCGTGGGATGTTCGGCCAGTTCGACAAAGGTGTCGATGCCGAGCGGTAGCGCGGCGGCGATCGCCTTGTCGAATCGAACGGTGTTGCGCAGGTTCCAGAACCAGTATTGGTCGACCGATAGATCCTGAGTGATCCGACAGCCGAGAGTGGCGCCCAGGCAGTCGATCTCGGCGTCCAGGAACTTCGGATTCTGTATTTCGCGCTGCGTGGCCGCGCGTACCTTTTCGGCGAGCTCATTGATCAAGCTGGTGTGCGCGGGATATTGGACGCGAATGACTCGCGCGAACGTGCCGCGCTCGGTGAGCGTGTCGACGATGTCCTGGACCGCTTCGCGATCGCCGGAGATTCCCGCCATGCCCGGTGAGTTGATCACCGACAACTGAGCCCAACCTGGGCAACGCGTCAGCAGGTCCTCGCACGTGTCGCGGTCGGCGGCGACGACTGCCATTGCGTAGTCGCCGGATTCGAACTCGTCGGCGGCACGCGCGCGTATCCCGACGACACTGACGGCATCCGCCAGCGTGATCGTGCCGGACACGTAGGCCGCGGCGATCTCTCCCTGGCTGTGGCCGATGGTGATGGTCGGCGCAATCCCGAATGATCGCCACATCGCGGCCAGCCCGACCATCTGGGTGAATAATGCCGGCTGGACGGTACGCGCGTTGTCTTCGGCCGAAAGATGTTCGTCGAGAAGATAATCCAGCGGCGACTTGCCAAGCCGGCTCGTGAAGGCCTCGGCGCAGCGATCTGCTTCGGCCCGGAACGCGGGGACCGCTTCATAGAAAAGCCGGCCCATCCCGGGCCGCTGGACTCCTTGCCCGGGAAAGACATAGGCGAGCTTGCGGGCCGTAGCGGCGGTTTCGGTGCGAACCAGCGCGGTATGTTCACGGCCTTCGAGAACCGCCCGCAGGGCGCCGAGCAAGTCATCGCGGTCGGCCACCATGGCCAGGGCCCGGTGCCGGCGGGCGATCCGCGTCCGGAACAGCATGTCGGCGATCTCCTGCGGTGTCACCTCGGGATGATCTGTGGCATAAGAAAGCAGGGCCGCCGCCTCGTCGTGCAGCAGATCGGGGGTATCCGCCGACACCAGAACCGGAATGCTGTCGTCCGGTAGCCGGTAGGTCAGAGGCTTCACTTTCTCACTCCCCGGAACTCGCGGGCATGGCGATGATTGCGTGCGCATTGGCGCCCCCGGCGCCGAACGACGAGGCAGCGCCGTAGCGGATGCCATCTTTCGGCTCCCAGGGGTGCAGTTTTGTGGCCAGCCGCAGGCCCGTCGAATCCCAGTTCACCGTCTTGGTTGGGTTGTCCGAGAAGAGGGTTGGCGGAATGTGACCATGCTGGCCGGCCAGCAGCAGCTTGGTCAGCCCGAGCATGCCCGACGCCGATTGCGCATGCCCGACGTTCGATTTGATCGAGCCCAGCAGCGCCTCGGATCCGGCCGCGCCGTAGGTCTTGAACAGGGCGATCAATTCCTGTGGGTCGCCCGCCAGCGTCGCGGTGCCGTGCCCTTCGATCATTCCGATGTCGGCCGGATCGATTCCCGCCGCGTCGAGCGTCTTGCTGACCAGCTGCACCTGCGCCCGAGTCCGGGGAACCAGGATCGGCTTGCCCTTGCCGTTGTGGTTGGTGCGGATGGCCAAGATGCGTCCGTAGATCCGGTGACCGAGTTGTCGTGCCCGTGATTCGCGTTCGACGACAACCATTCCCGCGCCTTCGCCCCACACGGTGCCGGTGGCGTCGTCGGAGTAGGCCCGGCAATGCCCGTCCGCGGAAATGGCGTTGAGCCGGGAGAACTCGTAGAAGGCCGTCGGCTCTCCCAGAATGCACACGGCGCCGGCAAGCGCCCAGTCGCACTCGTCCATTTGAACCGCGTTGGCGGCCAGCTGCACCGCGGTCAAAGACGACGCGCAGGCCGAATCGAGAGATATGGACGGGCCGACCAGCCCAAGGCAGTGCGAGATCCTGCCGGCGCCCCCCAATTGCCCCAAACCGACGGTCCGGAATCCGGTGTAATCATCGGCCACCGCCGTGCGTGAGCCGTATTCGGTCATCGACATCCCGACGAAGCAGCCGCCTTCCGAACCCTCGAGCGTCCCGGGATTGATCCCCGCGTTCTCCAGCGCCTTCCACGCCACCCGCATCGCGACCCGCTGCTGCGGGTGCATCACCATCGCCTCGTGATGGGTGATGCCGAAGAAGGGCGGGTCGAATTGCGCTGCGCCGTCCAAGAATCCGCCGGAGTCGCAGACTTGTCGCCAACCCTCTTCTACCCGGGACGCCGACAGGAGATCGTCGACGGTCCACCCCCGATCGCGGGGGAACGCGCCGAGCAGCTCCCGCGACTCGGTTAGCGCCGACCATAGGGCGCCCGGGCTGTCGATTCCACCCGGCGCCTCGACGGCTATTCCCGAGATGACGACCGGGTCGCTTGCCGTCGCCGCGGCAGATCCGTTGTTGCTCAAGCCGTTTGCTCGCATTGCGCGCTCGACGCCAACAGCTCCGCGACGGCGTCGATGTGCGAGTTCAGGTAAAAGTGCCCGCCGTCGAACATCGTGACCTTGACGCTGTCGGTGTGCTTACCCCACCCGTAGAGATCCCCAAGGGTGATGTACGGGTCTTGATCACCGCCCATCGTGTGTATCGGAGCCGCTATCTTGACGTCTTCAGCGCAGGCGTACGCATCAAAAGCCTTGTAGTCGGCTTTGATGACCGGAAGTGCCAATCTCATGAGCTCGCGGTTCGCGATCACATCCGAGTCGGTACCTTCGAGCACCGCGAGATGATTGAGGATTTCCTCGTCATCCTTCGGATGCGGTGGTTTGCCGGCGGCGTTACTGGGGGCGACAGCCGCGGAGACGTTGAGCCGCCGCACGTCGATTCCCGCGGCTTCCGCGAGCCGGACGAACTCGAACGCGACCAACGCCCCCATGCTGTGGCCGAACGTGACGACCGGGGCACCGCGGTTGTGATCCGACGTTGAGAATTCGCCGAAGGCTCCCGCGGCGATCTCTTCCAGCGAGGCCAGTGCGACTTCAGCCGCCCGGTCCTGGCGCCCCGGGTACTGGAAGACGATGACCGTGAACTTCGCGCTCAGCACTTTCGAGAAGTCCCGGTAGGTCGACGCACCGGCCCCAGCGTGGGGAAACACCAGCAGGGGAAGGCTCTCGGGCGACTCCGGTTGGTGGAACTGCCTGATCCACCCCAGCGTGCGCGGCAATGCACTACCTCTCGATCACTTCACTTCCACAGGCCACATGACCTTGCAGGAGCCCATCGGTGAAAGGATCGATGTCATCTGATCGCCGCGGTTGCCTCAAGTACCATGCAACTTAGCGAAGGCTAACATAATCTCTAGTGGTCGTAAGCGCGGGTATTGAGCCGCCGACTTCGGGGCGCTTCACTGCTCGGTGCCGCTAGCGCTCGCGGATCATCAGGGCGGCCCGCTTGTTCGGTAGGTCGAGGTCTGTGACTCGCACGAACCCGGCACGCTCCCCCGCGCGAATCAGCCGCTCGTTGCTCGCCTCGGGTTCACCGACAACCCGAGTGGCGAGTGGATCGGCCTCCAGCTGCCAGCTGGATACGGCGCGCAGGAGGCCCGCCGCCAGCCCCCGCCCCCGGCATTCGGCTGGACCCAGCAGCACATGTATGCCGGCGTCGTGCTCGCGGGCGGAGTAGTGCTGAGCCAGGGGGTCGAGATCCGCGCGGTAGAGCTCCCAGTAGCTCATCGGGACCCCGTCCAGCACGCCGAGATAGGCGGTGGATTGCGTGCTGCGGTCCTGTTCGCGCAGGTAGCGGGCGATGCGGTCGCGGGGCCAAGGCATCTTCCAGGAGCTGGCTACGTCTGGGTCGTTCATCCAGACATGCACTAGGTCGAGGTCGTGGTCGGGATCCACCCTGCGCAGCGAGAACTGCCCAAAGGGCACCTGGAGATCGACTGTGGCGGGATGGTGTGGCGGAACCAGTGCGCTCACCCTGTGCCTCGTCTCCAGGATTGGTAACAGCTCGGACGGTCGGCGACCGCGGCGGGCGATATCTGGAACGTACCAGTGGCTGCGCCGGCAGCTCCACGAGCCATGTAACTTAGCGAAGGCTAACATAATCTGCGCAACTTGCGTTTGGTACTGCCGGCGAGGGAGTAGGACCACTACATGGCAAACGATGCCAGGACTTTGCAAGAGCGTCGCCGGGAGCTGCTGCGAAGGCGTATCGCTGAAAGTGGTGTCGCAGCACCCGAAGCTACCGAGCGGGCTCGTATCTGTGCTGGGGAACGTTACCGCCTGTCGGCGGGTCAGCGTCGGATGTGGTTTTTGCAAGCGATGGACGCGAGCGACGTAACGCTCAACATCTGTGTTGCCTATGAACTGACGGGCGACCTGAACCAGGAGCGTTTACGCGTTGCCTTCAACGATGTCGTTGCGCGCCATACCATTTTGCGCACCGTGTACAGCGTCGACAGCGAGGGCGAACCGTATCAAGTTTTCTCCGATGACGCTGAGATTAGTTGGTCGACTTACGATTTCACTCATCCTCTCGAGGAGGAGCGGGAGCGCCGGATTGAGACCCTAGCGCGAGACGAGTTCGGCCGACCATTCGACGTGACCAACGAGTTGCCGCTGCGGGTAACCCTCATCCGCACTGGTGCAAGTCATTTCGTGTTGATTCTTGTGGTGCACCACATCTGCTGGGATGACGATTCCTGGGCTGTCTTCTTCCGCGACCTCAACGCTGCATACAACGGCCACCACCTGGAGGAGTCCGCCTCACAGTTCGTCGCGGTTGGGGTGCTGGAGAACTCGGCGGAGCCCACCATCGCTGACGTCGCCTACTGGGCGGACACTTTGCGGCCGTCACCAGAACCGCTTGAGCTCCCCGGTGTGGCTTGCGCACATCCGTCCAGACGGGCCGAACGTCGAACTCAGACGCTGCCCCCCGACCTCTACGGCCGGGTCGAGGACTTCGCCCGCAAGGACTCCGCCTCGCCTTTTATGGTGTTGCTGGCCGCCTATGGTGTGCTGGTGCGTCGCTATACCGGTGCATCGGATTTCCTGATCTCCGTGCCGGTAACCGAGCGGGCGGCTGCGGCCGAGCGAGGTATTGGGTACTTCGGTAACACGCTGTTGCTGCGAATGGCCGCGCGATCTCAAGACACGTTTACCTCGTTCCTCGAGGCGGTACGCGAAACATGTCTGCGTGGCTTCGCCCATCAGTCCGTCGGCATCGATCGAGTGGTACGCGAAGTAAACCCTGAGCGCATGGGACACGATGGCATGGATCGGCTTGTCCGACTCGGCTTCAGCATGCGCAAAAGCGTCAGCGGGCTCGCGTTGGACGGCGTCACCGCGCGACAACTCCCACTGGGCGCGGTGGCCGCCCACATTCCGCTCGCCCTTGCCGTTGGGATCGAGCCCGAAGAAGTGTTCGTCGAGTTCGAGTACCAAACCGACGCGCTGAGCTCTGCACTCGTCGATCAGATGCTGTCCGACTACATACAGCTGCTGGACTATGCACTGGCTGAGCCCGGAAGTCGTATCACCAGTATGGGCATGCTCGGCGGTGGCGAACGAGATGCGGTCCTGGCTGCGTCGCATGGCGAACTTGTCGCAACGCCGGCCACCACGATGGTCGCCTTGCTCGAAGCCGCCGCGGATACCAATCGCGACAAGGTCGCGCTTGTTTCCGACGAGTCGGAGCTGACTTATGCCGGACTACATCGCCGCGCAAATCGCCTGGCGCGCTGGCTGATCGGGCAGGGGTTCGGAGTCGATGACATCGTCGGCCTGCGCATGACCACGTCGATCGAGTTCATTGTCGCGGTGTTCGCCGTACTGAAAGCCGGTGCGGCCTATCTGCCGATAGATCCGGCCTACCCGGACGATCGCATCGAATACCTCATTACCGACGCCCGCCCAAAAACGGTTATTGGGCCGCAGGAACTCGACGCCGCGGAAAAGGCGGCCGCCCAGCTGTCGGATGTCGCCTTGACGGACTCCGACCGGCTATTCCCGTTGCATCCCGATCAATTGGCCTATGTCATCTACACTTCCGGCTCGACCGGCCAGCCTAAAGGTGTAGCGGTCTCGCATCGCGCGATCAGCGACCACATGCTTGGGTTCATCGCCGAGTGCAGCATGACGGCTGAAGACCGAATGCTGCAATCGGCATCGGTGAGCTTCGATGCCTCACTGTCGGACATCTTCCTCACCTTGTCGCTTGGCGCACAACTCATCGTGCCGAAGCCCGACGCGTTCAGCGACATCGCTTATGTCGCCGGTCTGATCAGCCGCCACCGCGTCACCGTACTGCAGATGGTGCCTTCCATGCTCAGCACAGTGTTACTGCTGCCGCAGCTCAGCGAATGGCGCGTGTTGCGTCACGTGCCGGTCGGCGGAGAAGCGCTTCCGGGGGAGGTAGCTGACAAATTCACCAGCTACTTCGACGCGGAATTGCGCAATCACTATGGTCCAACTGAGGCCGTGGTCTGCTCAACACACATGCCGGTAGAGGGGCCGCAGGGCACCCGTGTGGTGCCCATTGGCGTACCCAACCGCAACGTCTACGCGTACGTACTTGACGAGGAATTGCAGCCGGTGCCCGCCGAAGTGATCGGCGAGCTGTACCTCGGTGGTGTCCAGTTGGCGCGCGGGTATCTTGGGCGTCCCAAGCTGACAGCGGAGCGATTCGTCGCCGACCCATTCAAATCCGGCATGCGGCTGTATCGAACAGGAGATCTGATCCGCCGCAGTATCTCTGGTGAGCTGGAATTCGTCGGGCGCGCCGACGAGCAGGTCAAGGTTCGTGGCTTCCGTATCGAGCTGGGCGAAGTCGAGTCGGTGATCGCAACGCATCCAGCGGTAAGACACTGCCTCGTCGTCACCGAAGATAGCGAGGCCGGGCCCAGGCTTGCCGCGTACCTGGTGTCGGTGAACGGTGACAATCCGGCCAGCGGCACAAACTCTTCCGCGAATCTCGACCTCGACGAGATACGTGTACATGCGGCGTCGCTGCTGCCCGAGTACATGGTCCCCAGTGCGTTCGCAGTGATCCCCGAGATCCCGCTGACCGTGAGCGGCAAACTCGACAAGCGGGCGTTGCCCGCCCCCACCCCCGTCGCGATACGCGGCTACCGTGAGCCGGCGACGACCACCGAGCGGCGGATGTGTTCGATCTTCGCTGCGCTGTTCGGTTGGGAGCGAATCGGCGCCGACGATTCGTTCTTCGGGCTCGGTGGCCATTCGCTGCTGGCAGCCCGTCTGGTCGCACAGATCCGCGCCGAGTTCGGCGTGGAGCTGTCGGTCCGCAGCGTGTTCGATACTCCAACCCCGGCCGGCTTGGCGGAACGGCTAGTCGAGCAATTCCGTGCCGAGTTCGAGATCGAGCTTGACGAGCTGGAAACCGAGGAGCCTTTCGATGATGCGGTGTCGGCGTCACCGTCCGCACGTCCGGAACTCGCCGAATCGGTGCTCCCGGAACGGCTCCCGTTGTCCTACTCCCAGCTCGCCGCGTGGTTCCAGTATCGGATGGAAGGCCCGCGTGATGGCTTCAACATGCCATTTGCGCTTCGCTTCACCGGGCGGTTGGACATCGCCGCACTGGGGGAGGCGCTCAACGACGTAGTGGCCCGCCACGAATCGCTCCGCACGAACTTCGCTGAGCACGAGGGCGTTCCGTACCAGGTCGTGCATCCCACATTGAAGCTTGAACTGCCGGTCGTCGAGACCGCGGAAGGCCAGCTCGACGAGACGGTGGAGCGGTTGCGTCGACATGTCTTCACGCCGGAGTCCGGACCTCTGATCAAGGCCACCCTGTTAGCGCTCGGCTCAAAAACGCGCGTGCTGTTTCTCGTCGTTCACCACATCGTCAGCGATCACGCCTCACTTGGTATCTTGTTTGAAGACCTCATCACCGCGTATCGCGCTCGGCTGGCCGGCCAGCAGCCACGGTGGGGGCCACTGCCCATCCAGCTCGCGGATTACGCACTGTGGCAACGGCATGCATTCGATGCTTCGAGCCAGTGGGGACATGCTGAGCTGACCTATTGGCGCGATGCGCTAGCTGGATTGCCCGATGAGATCTCGGTAGCCCACGACCACTCGCGCCCGCCGGTGCTCGGGAAGCGTGGGAGAGTAGTGAGTTTCACGATGCCCGCCGCCCGCCGCGCGGCCCTCACGCACTTCGCCGAGCAAAATGGCGCCACCGAATTCATGCTGTATCAGGCTGCGCTCGCAATCTTGCTGCACAAGCTCGGCGGCGGCACGGATATCGCGGTTGGTAGTCCGGTCGCGTCCCGGGTCGAACCCGCCACCGCGAATCTGATCGGCCTTTTCGCCAATGTGGTGGCGTTCCGTAACGACCTATCCGGCGATCCAAGTCTGCGCAGCATGCTTGCACGTAGCCGTGACGTGGTGCTCGACGGATTCGTGCACCAGGAACTACCCATTGAAAGCTTGGTCGAGGCTCTCAACCCGCGTCGCTCGCGATCCTGGAACCCACTGTTCCAGACCCTGATCCACTTCCGTGGCGCGGACTGGGCGCTGATACCATGTGACGTCACCGGAACAGGAGAAACCACCGTCGTTCCGCTCCCAGTGGACTTTGAGCTCTCCCTGCTGGACCTGGACATCGCGATGAACGTGACACTCGACGGAGGGCTCGACGTTCGGGTTGTCGCCAATGCGGATCTTTATGAGCCCGCGACCGTTGCACTCATCGCAGATGCTCTGAATGCCACCTTCGAGGCGTTTGTGACGACGCCCGACTGCAACATGTCGGCGTTGGAGTTGCTCCCGGCGTCTGACATGGCGAAGCTGCTCGCCCCGCCAAAGCCGAGGGATGTCGAGCCGACGCCGGCCGTTGCTCGCGGTTCTGCCGAAACCGAGCGGGTCCTTATCGAGATGCTGGAGCAATTGCTCGAGATCACCGGTATCGATCCTGACGACAACTTCTTCGCTGTGGGCGGTGACAGCATCATTTCCATCAAGTGGTCAGCCCAGGCGAACGCGCGGGGACTGGCTATGACCCCGCCCATGGTGTTCGAGCACATGACCATCGCCGAGCTGGCCGCGGCGGTGGACGCGGCCGCTGATCAGCCTGTGGCCGAGGCGGATTCGGCACCAGAGCAGGAATACACGCCGATGAGCGCATCGGGCTTGAGCGGCGATGCATTGGCAGAACTCACCGCGTCCTGGCAGAGGCAGTCTTCGGGGGAGTCGTGACCTCAGCTCCTGCACAGATCGAGGATGTTCTCGCCCTGAGCCCGCTGCAGGAAGGGCTGTTCGCGTTATACCGACTGGCCGAGGACAGCGTCGACCTCTACAGCATGCAGTTCATCGTCGATATCGACGGACCGGTCGATGTCGAGCTGCTGCGCCGCAGCGCGCAAGCCATGCTGGACCGGCACCCGAACCTGCGTGCCGCCTTCTGGGATCGTGACGTACCGAAGCCCGTACAGATCGTGCCCGCCGAAGCGGAGTTGCCGTGGTCCGAACGGATTGCCCAGCCAACAGAATTCGATGCCATCGCGCGGTCGGAACGGCGTCGCCAGTTTGACTTGAGCCGCGGTCCGGCGTTGCGCGTGGTTGTGCTCACCGTCCCCGGTGAGACCAGGCGCCGCATGATCTTCACCGCGCACCACATCTTGGTGGACGGCTGGTCTCTCGCGGTGTTCTTCACCGAGATGCTCGCCGTGTATCGGGCAGGCGGATCGGGCGACGGGCTAGTACCCCCGCGTCCCTATCGCGACTACATCGTCTGGCTCGCCCAGCAGGACAGAGCGTCGGCGATCGCCCAGTGGAACGGTTACTTGAGCGGCGTGTCCGGCCCGCTGATGGTGGCCGATGGCGCGGTCGGCACGCGCGACGCCGTGCCGGAGAAGACGCAACTGCTGTTGCCCGCTGCCGAGACGACGCGACTACGGCAATGGGCTGGCCATAACGGTCTGACGCTCAATACCGCAGTGCTTTTCGGCTGGGCTGTCGTGCTCAGCAGGCTCACCGATCGTCGCGACATCATTTTCGGCACCATCGTTTCCGGCCGCCCCGAACAGTTACCGGGCGTGGAGGGCATGGTCGGACTGTTCATCAATGCCGTGCCGGTCGTCCACCAGGTGAGCGGTACCGACCCGGTCGTCGCGCAATGTGCCCGGTTGCAACGTGAGTCGTCGGCGATGCGCGAGATCGGTTATCTGAGTCTGTCGGAAATCCAGCGAGAACATGGCCGCGGAACACTGTTTGACAGCCTATTCGTCTTTGAGAACGCGCCGATCGAAGACGCGATCCGTCCCGTTACCGCACCAGACGGCGCCCGCTTCTCACCGATCGAGATGGAAAGCCTGACGCACTACCCGCTGACGGTGGTCTCGCACATGCACGGCGATGCGCTGCTCGTGCTTGTCGAGGCGATTTGCGAAGCGCTGCCGCATTTTCGGCCCGCAGAGACCGGAGAACGACTGTTGTACGTACTGCGTCAACTCCCCGACATTGGCGCCGACACCCCTGAAGCGCTGGACGTTCTCACGCCGGCCGAGCGTATTGAATTGAGCGGCCTTGCGACGCGGCCGCCACCCGATCCGCAGAGCGCCACGGTGTGGGAGATCTTCGAGCGGCAGGTTCACGCCACCCCGGACGCCGTCGCCCTGACAGCCGGAGAGGGCGAGCGTTACACCTATGCCGAACTCCACGCCGCCGCCGCCCGGCTGGCGCGTGAGCTGACCCAACAGGGGATAGGCCCGGAAATGGTCGTTGCGTTGGTACTGCCTCGCTCGACTCGATCGATCGTTGCGATCCTGGCGGTACTCGGCGCCGGCGCCGCGTATCTGCCGGTCGACATCACGCTCCCGGATGTGCGCATCGAATCTATTTTGCGCCAATCCAATCCGGCTATTGCTATCACCGAGGCCGGATGCTCGGAGCTCGTCGCAGCGGGGATACGCGCCTTGGTACTCGACGATCCCGCTGTGGCCAAGCGCATTTCGCGATCCACACCTGCTGCTCCGACAGTTCATCGGCAGTCCCAGCACCGAGCGTATGTCATCTTCACGTCCGGTTCCACCGGTGAACCCAAAGGGGTCATTGGCACCAACGCCGCAATACTGGCTTATTTCGCTGACCACCGTGAGCGCGTCTACGTGTCGACCTCGAGGCGACTGGGTCGCCCGCTGCGGATCGCGCACGCTTGGTCCTTGAGCTTTGACGCTTCGTGGCAACCAATGATCGGATTGCTCGACGGTCACGCCCTGCATCTGTTCGGCGCCGAGGAGATGCGCGATGCGGATCGTCTGGTGAAAGGTATGGCTGCCTACCAGATCGACATGATCGACACCACCCCGTCTATGTTTGTGCAGCTGCGTGCTGCCGGACTGTTGGACCACCCCCTGGCGGTGCTGGCCCTGGGCGGCGAGGCGATTGATACCGCGCTGTGGGAGCAGTTACGCGCGCTATCGCCGACTGCGGTCTTCAACTGTTATGGGCCCACCGAAGTGACCGTTGAAGCGGTGGTGGCGCCGGTCGACGAGTATCAGACATCGACGATTGGCACGGTGAACGTTGGGACCTTTGGCTACGTGCTGGATTCGGCGTTGCGGATGGTGCCCGACGGTGTGGTGGGTGAGCTTTATCTATCTGGTGAACAGTTGGCCCGCGGTTATGTCGGCAGGTCGGCAATGACCGCTGCCCGCTTCGTGGCGGACCCGCTGCGCCCGGGACAGCGCATGTACCGCACCGGAGACTTGGTGCGCCGACTACCGCATGGCGGGTACGCATATTTGGGACGCGGCGACACCCAGGTCAAGATCCGCGGCTACCGCATCGAGATCGGCGAGATCGAGGCCGTCCTGCGTGGCCAGCCTCAGGTGGACGATGCGGCAGTGTCGGTGGTGCGTCGTGAGGATGCCACCACCCTGGTGGGTTTTGTTGTGTGGAACGAGCTTGTGGGTGGAGACCCGGTCGGGCTGCGTACCGTGCTCACCGACCTGCTGCCCTTGTACATGGTGCCGGCTCGGATCGTAGCGTTACCGCAGCTTCCGGTAAACGCTAACGGCAAGCTGGACGATCACGCACTGGACCGGCTGGCCGAGAATGCTCTCTCACAGGTCACCGCCGGCGGGACAGCATCGGCGTCCACCGCCACCGAGCGGTCGCTGTGCGCAATATTCGGCGAGCAGTTCAACGGCGTGGCGCCGCACGTTGACGACGACTTCTTCTCCCTCGGGCTAGATAGCATTGTGGCAATCGCGCTGGTGCACAAGGCTCGACGTTGCGGTCTCAATTTGAGCCCACGGATGGTGTTCTCCGCGCCCACAATTCGCCAACTCGCGGCTGCGATCGACGCAGCCGGGTCAGATGTCGCCGTCGAGAACGCCGAATACGGTGAGGTGCTGCCGCTGCCGATCGTGTCCTGGCTCTACGAGCACGGGAACTATCGGCGCTTCACCAATTCGGTCTTGCTGCGATTGCCTTCCGACGTGGACCGTTCATCAATCGAAATGGTGTTGCAGCTGTTAATCGATGGACACGACACCCTGCGCTCGATCTTGACTGACACTCCCGACGGGCCACGTCTGATCACCCGTGAGCCCGGTACGGTTAGCGCCGGTGACCTACTTACCCGCGTGGCGCTAGCGAATGCGACTGCCGCTGAATTGACCTCGTCAATCACGGATTCAGCACGCCGGGTGACTGACGAGATTGACCCGCACCTGGGTGCAATGGTACGAGCGGTGTGGTTCTCCGGTGCTGAGCGCGGTGAGGTGCTGCTGATCACCGTGCATCATCTGGCCGTGGATGTGGTCTCATGGCACATCATCCTGGGCGACATTGCGTCTGCGTGGAGCGCGGTGAAATCAGGCAACACGCCGAAGACGCTGCCGGAGTTCACTTCTTACCGGCGGTGGTCGGAGCTGATGTGGGAACGTGCCGCCACGCCGGAGGTGGCGGCCCAGCGCGACTGGTGGACCACGCAGGTCCGCGATCCCGATCCCGCGCTAGGTGAGCGGTATCCGGACCCGACGCGTGATACCTGGTCCACGCTGCGGGTCGCACCGGTGGTTGCGCCGGTAGACGTCACAGAGCGCGTGCTGGCCACGCTTACCAGAGAGGAGGGGATGCAGGAATTCTTGCTGGCCGCAACGACGATGGCCATCGCGAGCTGGCGCACTGAACGTGCACAGGATGTGGCTTCGGGCGCCCTGATCGCCTTGGACAGCCACGGACGCGCCGACGCTGTCCTCAACACCGACACCACCAACACCGTCGGTTGGTTCACCAGCGCGTTTCCGATTCGGCTAGGGGTGGGCGCGACAGCGGTCGATGTTGAGCGGGCAGAGACTGCTTCGGGCGCGGCCCGGGCTCTGCTCAACTCGGTGACTGACCACCTCGCTTCGATCCCATTCGGCGGCTTGGACTATGGGCTGCTTCGTTATGTCGATCGCGTCCCAGAACTACAGGAGGCCGCCGAACCGCAGATTATGTTCAGTTATCTGGGTCGCCTGGATCTCAGCGGTGCCAGGGATCAATCATGGGCGCTACTCACCGGATCTGAAATCGATGAACTGCCGGTCGCCCCCGAGCCAAACCTGCCACTGCGCTTTGCGCTGTATGTCAGCGTGTATGTTCTTGCCACACATGAGGGCTCGCAACTGACAGCTAACTGGCTTTGGAGCGATGCCCTGTTCACGCGAACCGACATTGACCGTCTGACGCATTTCTGGCAGCGGAGCATCGCGGTGCTCGCCGCCGGTTTGGCATAGGGGACCGAGGGATATGCGAATCAACAGGGACGAGATCAGGGCTACGATTGCAGCCCAACTCGGCTCCCCGGTCACCGACCTCGCCGACCACGACGACCTGATCCAGGTGGGCCTGAACTCGATCCGAATGATGGCGCTGGCCGGGGGCTGGCGCAAGCAGGGTGCCGACGTCACCTTTGCCGAACTTGCCGCCAGCCCCACAATTGAGTCGTGGCACGGCCTGCTCAGCGCGAATGAGGTGCGAGGTGCTGCAGAGCCAGTCGCCGATCGGCCCACCGAGCCGGTGGCCGAACCGGTTTTCGAAGACGCACCGTTTCCATTGGCCACCATGCAGCACGCGTACTGGATCGGCCGATCGGACGAACAAGAGCTCGGTGGTGTCGCCGCGCACCTCTATGTCGAATTCGATGGCGGCGCAGTAGATCCTGCGCGCCTAGCGAACGCGGTGTCCGATCTGGTCAACGCGCATCCGATGCTGCGCACCCGATTCCTCCCGGATGGGACGCAACAGACTATGCCCGCGCCGGCCAGGCCGGTGTTCAGCGTGGTCGACCTTCGCGGACAGACTTCCGACATGGTTGAAACCGCACTGGCGGAGATACGCGACCGTAAAACTCATCAGCGGCTGGACATTGAACACGGCCAGGTCATAGATATCACGCTGACCCTGTGCAGCGAGACCCGAAACCGGCTACACCTTGACATCGACATGTTGGCGGGCGACGCGATGAGCTATCGCGTGCTGGTATCCGATCTGGCAGAGTTGTACCGCGGAGCGACCCTGCCCGCCGTCGGCTACAGCTACCGGCGTTATCGCACCGAGCGCCGGCAGAACGGCGCCGTGCGTGAGCGAGACCGCAATTGGTGGCAACGGCGGTTGCCCGAGATGCCTGGCCCGCCGGAACTCCCCACCGTGCAAGTCGGGGACCGAACAGACCCCCATCGCACTGCCCGGTACGAGCACTGGTTGGCACCGGATGCCAAGCAGCGGCTCGTGGCCGGGGCGCACCAGCACGGAATCACGCCGGCAATGGCGCTGGCCGCGGTCTTCGCCGACACGATCGGCGGCTGGTCGACACAGAGCAAGTTCCTGCTGAATGTGCCGCTGTTTCATCGTGAATCGGCGCACCCGGAAATCGACCGCGTGGTCGGCGACTTCACCTCGTCGATCATGCTTGAGGTCGACGTCACGCAGGACATGTCGGTGGTCGACCGGGCCCGCCAGATGCAGCGCACCATGTACGAAAGCGGCTCGCATGCAAGCTACTCCGGGCTCGAGGTGCTGCGCGATCTGAGTAGATACCGGGGTGAGCCGGTGCTGGCGCCGGTTGTCTTTACCAGTGCACTCGATCTCGGAGAGCTGTTCGCGGACAACGTTATCGAGACATTCGGTGAACCGGTGTGGATCATCTCGCAGGGGCCTCAAGTAATGCTGGACGTCCAGGTCACCGAGCTGTGCGATGGATTGCTGCTGAACTGGGACGTCCGCGAGTCGGCGTTCCCGCGCGGCCTGATCGATGCCATGTTCGCCAGGTTTACCGAGGCGGTCGAACGGCTCGCAGCGGGCGATGCAGGTTGGGATGCCGAGGCGGCGGTGCGGTTGCCGACGGCCCAGGCAGAGGTACGCGCTGCGATCAACGCGACCGACGGCCCGGTCAGTGGGCGGTGGCTGCACCAAGGCTTCTTTGAGCATGCCGCCGCCAACCCGGACGCACCGGCCGTTGTTTGGGGTCTTTACGACGCGGAAGGCGCGTGGAGCTATGCGGACCTCGCCGACCGCGCGCTTGCCGTCGCCGGGGCGCTGCGTGCTCGCGGTGTTCGGCCCGGTGACGCGGTCGCCGTTCAGTTGCCGAAGGGGCGGGAGCAAGTCCTGGCTGTGCTCGGAGTGCTTGCCGCCGGGGGGACGTATGTGCCGATCGGATTCGACCAACCGGATGCGCGCCGTGCCAAAATTCTTGAGACCGCGGATATTGTCGCCGCGCTGATGAGCGATGGCGCAGATATGCGCGCGGGAATCCCCTGCCTGTCTATTGATGCGGCCTGCGAGGATCCAGAGCCGCTGCAGGGCCCTGTCTTTCCCGATAACGGCGAGATCGCCTACGTGATTTTCACGTCTGGTTCCACGGGTCAACCCAAGGGAGTCGATATACCACACCGTGCGGCGATGAACACTATCGACGCCGTGAACGAGTGGTTCGGGGTCGCCAGCACCGATCGGGTGCTCGCGCTGTCCGCCCTCGAGTTCGATGCATCGGTTTACGACATGTTCGGGATGTTCTCGGTCGGCGGTTCACTGGTCGCTGTCGATTCTGAGGAGAAAGCCGCGGCAACCTCATGGGTGGAATTGCTGCGCCGCCACCGAGTTTCGATTCTCAATTGCGTACCGAGCATGCTCGATATGATCCTGGAGCTCGGCGGCGATCGGCTGGGCGACTCGTTACGAGCCGTCACCCTCGGTGGCGACTGGGTGGGCGCTGACCTGGCTCGCAGGCTCGCCAAGCAGGTGCCGGGGTGCCGGTTCGCTGGTCTCGGAGGTGCGACTGAGACGGCCATCCACAACACCATTTGCGAGGTGGTTGGCGAGCCGCCGGCAGGCTGGGCAACCGTGCCGTTCGGTATTCCACTGCGCAATGTTCGGTGTCGTGTGGTCTCGCCATCGGGCCGCGATTCCCCCGACTGGGTTGCCGGTGAGTTTTGGGTCGGTGGCGCGAATGTCGCTGCGGGCTACCGCAATGACCCGCAACGCACCGCCGAGCGTTTCGTCGAGCATGACGGAATGCGCTGGTACAGGACCGGTGATATGGCCAGATATTGGCCCGATGGCACCATCGAGTTCCTCGGACGGGCCGATCACCAGGTACAGATTCGCGGATACCGGGTTGAACTCGGCGAAGTGGAGACGGCGCTTCGGACGGTGCCGGGGGTGCGCCATGCCGTCGCGGCTTTCGTCGGCACCAGTGCACCGAAGCTGGTTGCCGCCATCGCGGGTGATCCCAGCGAGGTCGGCGATGTCACTACCGCAGTTGCCCGGCTGCTACCGAGCTACATGCTTCCCACTCGCACCGTGTACTTCGAGCAGTTTCCGCTGACGTCGAATGGCAAACTTGACCGCCGCGCGGTGGCCGCGCTCCTCGAACCCGAAGCCGCAGAGGCTTCGGATGCCGAAGACCGTACCCCACGCAACGATGTGGAGGCCGCAATAGCTGAGATTATCGCCGAGGTGTTGGGTGTGGATTCCGTTGGCGTGCACGACGATTTCTTCGCGCTGGGCGGCGACTCGGTGTTGGCAACCACTGTGATCGCGCGGGTACGCGACTGGCTGGACATCGACCATGCGTTGGTGGCCGACCTGTTCGCCACGCGATCCGTAGCCGCTTTCGCCGATCGGTTGGATAAACGGGAAGTTGCGCGTGGTACACCCGAACGACTGGCTGTAATCGCACGCCACTACCTCGACGTCGCCGCGTTGACCGACGACGAGGTGCTGGCGGAAAGCTAGTTCGGGGCGCGCGAGCCGACGATGATGCTGCCGACGCTGCACTCCTGTAGTTCATCGACTCCGGTTGCCGCGACGAACGCGGCCGTGTCACCGAATCCTTGCGCGCACACGCCCAGGCCCATTGCGGTTGCGGTCAAGTAGATCGTCTGCATCAAAACGCCGACATCTTTGAGAATGGCAGCGTAGCCGATCTGTTCGTACGTCCACATGATGCGACCGGCGCGCGCTGCAATGACGAGGAGCAGTTGCGGCTCGGCACCTCCGGTCAGCGTCGCCGAAGTCGGCTTGATCAACTGGGACACGGCCCGCGATTCGGCGCGGGCCACTGGACGCAACACATGCTCGAACGAGTCGTAGTGGTACATGCCTGGCTCGAGTCCCGCGACGTTTCGCACCACGGGGTAGAGCTCGAGTTCATAGACGCCGCCACCGGAAGGGTATGGCCGAGACAAGAGTTCCTCGCCCGCGTCGACCGGCTGGATTCCCCGCGTCCGTGCTGTGCGGTATAGCAACTCCGCCAGTTGCTCGACAGTGATCGGGTGCGCGTCGTCGAATGTTCTTGTCGAGATTCGATCTTCGAGGACAGCCGTCAGGGTCGGGCCTTGCGTCCGTGCGACGGTGAGGTCGGGGACGGGCAGGGCGATTGGTGCACCCGGGTAATTCGGCCTGCGTGCACTGGGCTGCGGGAATCGGCCCTTGGCCCATTTGGTGGGGCCGAAATGCTCCCAGGTGACGGTGCGCTCGCCGAGCGTGCTGCGACGGTGAAACCACAGATCCGGTGCACTCCAGCTGAGCATTTCGAATCTGGTGTCCTCGTCGCCGACGGCCACTAGGACGCCGCACCACTGCAGGTCCTCGATGAACTGCGACGCGACGGCAGTCGGCAGGTCTGAGCCGCCGGCTGCAAGCCCGTCGAGCAGGACGAGCAAGCGGGAGTCATGGATGCGCACATCGCACCACGACAACGGATGCTCTATGACGAAACTCTCTGCGTCCCGGTGCAGCAGAGCGAATCTCGATAGGACGGTTGATCGGGGCGACAATGGGGCCGGCCGTGACGGGGGTTGTCCCCACGGCAGTATGGAATAGAGATCCTTTCCACCGTCGCGCACCGTGACCGAAAGCCAGCCGCCGGCGGCGAGCTGATTTATCAGAGGGCCGATTTCGCTTTCGGGTGAGTTTTTAGATATCTCCGTCAACGTTGCCGGGCCTAGGTTTAGCGCCTTGAGTGCCCGTAGCTGGCCCGCGGTCAATCGGGTCAGCTTCTCGCTATGCCGGGGATTCAGCAGCACGGCTCCCGCGGGAGTGGTTAAGCATGTGACGCCGGAGCGAAACGCGAAGCTCGTTTGGTCGGGATATTTCATTTGTCCGGGGTGGGTGACGGCGGGCAACCCGCAACCCCTTTCGTCTTCGAATGCGACTTATCGTGCAAGCCACCCAGCGTAGGTCAGCGCTGCGCTCAGCAACCCTGTAGCCCGGGCTGGGCCAGGGAAAAGAGTCGGCTGCGACACGGTTTAGGTACAGGCTGATGAGACAATTCCCACATTGCTTCGGGGTAACCTAACCCAGGGGATATGAAACACCAGTCCCAGGGTGCACAATTGCAACACGGAGCACATCAAAATAGCCGTGTTCCGCGCTAATCGGAGGGGATGACCTGACCATGACAATGACCTTGAAATCCGTCGCCACAAGCGTTGCGGCGGTGGGCGCCATTGGCGCTGCCGCCGTCGGCGTAACGTCCGCCGCATTTGTTCCGGCTAGTCCGGCTCAGGTCCAGCTGGCCGCGGTCGGCGCGCCGCTGCCGCAAGACCCACCACCTCCGCCGCCTCCGCCGGGGCAAAACCTGCCGACCCCGGACCAGTTGTCGAGCCTCTGCACCCAGGCAACCGATCCCGGCGTGTCGTACACGACCAAGACAAATCTGGTTGAAAACGGCCTCAGTCCCGACGAGGGTCATGTGGCCGACCACGACCTGCGAAAGGCCTACCGGGACGGGAAGTTCCCGGAGACGTTCACCGTGACGAACATCCAGCCCGCCGGTCCGAATGCTGCCACCGCCGACGTGGCCATCAACGGTCCGAAGTTCGCCGGGCCGGTCACCAAGAATCTCCTGTTCCTCAATCAGGGCGGCAACTGGATACTCCAGCACCAGGCCGCACTCGCTCTGCTGCAGGCAGCGTCGGGCTAGCCGGTTACCGCACTCGAGGTCGATCCGCGTGATGCGCGCCGGGTCGGTCAGGACGTCGATCGTGGCGCACTTCCCGCTCGGGTGCCGCGTAACGTCAGGCCGACCCGGCGAATTCGTCCAGATACCGCAGGGTGATGGACAAGGCAGTGGATTTACCGGTGGTCCAGCCAGCAAAGCTGAAATTCTGGGCTGCTACACAGCAAGCACACAGATTACTCACGTTATTTCACATAACGCGGTCATAAGGTAACTGTGCCCATGGAAGGGGGACCATGAAAACCGTTAAATTCTTTGCCACCAGCGTGGCAGCCCTGGCCGTCATCGGGGGCGCCGCCGCCGGCATAGCGTCCGTCGCAGTGCCAAGCGAGCTGGCCTCGGTGCAGCTGGCCGCGGTCGGCGCGCCACTGCCCCAGGATCCGCCACCGGCCCTGCCGCCGGCCGCGGGCGCAAACGTCCCGAGTCCGGTTCAGTTGACCGGTCTGCTCAACAGCCTGGCCGACCCCAACGTTCCGTTCGCCAACAAAAGCAATTTGGTTGAAGGCGGCATCAGCGGGACTGAGGCGCACATGGCCGACCACGAGCTCAAGAAAGCAGCCAAGAACGGTGACCTGCCCCTGGCGTTCAACGTGACGAACGTCCAACCGGGCACCGCCCCGGGTTCCGCGACCGCGGACGTTGCGGTCTCGGGCCCCAAGCTGCCCAGTCCGGTCACGCAGAGCGTCACGTTCGTCAATCAGGGTGCGTGGGTGTTGTCCCGTGCCTCCGCGATGCAGCTGTTGCAGGCCGCAGGGCACTAGATCGATCGACGTGGGCGGATAGCGAACGTCTCGGCGTCCGTTATTCGCCCATCGAGCTCAAGTCCAGTTTGGCGATGCGTGCCGGGTCGGCCAGGACGTCGATCGCCGCGACGCGTCCGTCGCGCACCACGAATCCCATGATCGCCGTCGCGCGCCCGCCGACGAAGATGACCGCGCCGGCGGCACCGTTGACAGTAGCGGCACGCGTCTCGCGCTCGGGCCCCGCATAACTGCGGGCCAGCTTGGCCACCGAGGCCGCACCGTCGGCCCGGAACCCCGCCGCCTCGGCGCCGAAGTCACCGCGCAACACCACGTCGGGATGCAGCACCGACACCAATCGGTCGAAGTCGCCAGTGCGTCCTGCGGCGAAGAAGGCGTCGACGGCCTCGCGTTGCGCGGCGATGTCCCCGTCGGGAACCGGGTCCGCCTGCTCAATGCGCCGACGTGCCCGGCTGGCCAGCTTGCGGGTCGCGTCCGGCGTCCGGTCGACGATGGGTGCGATCTGGTCGAACGGGATGGTGAAGACATCGTGCAGCACGAACGCCAGCCGCTCCGCCGGCGGCAGCGTATCGAGCACCACGAACAATGCCAGGCCCACCGCGTCGGCCAGCATCGCGCGGTGTTCAGGGTCGGAGTCGCCGACGGGATCCACGATCGGATCCGGCAGATGGGCGACCAGCTCCCCACGGTGGCGGGCATGGCGGTCGCGCAATGTCTTCAGGCAGATCCGGGCCACCACGGTGGTCAGCCAGGCGTCGAGGTTGGCGATACCGTCCCTGGCGGCCTCAGCGCTGCCGCTGAGCCGCAGCCACGCTTCCTGCACGGCGTCCTGAGCGTCGTCAATCGAGCCCAGCATGCGGTAAGCGATGGCGCCCAGCTGTGGTCGGGCCGCCTCGAAACGCGCTGTCAATGACGCATCCGCGGTCACGTGCGACCGGCCCCCGGCTGTGACTCGGGTAGGGCGCATACCCGGTTGCCGGAAAAGCCCGACGACCCGATGTCGAGTGCGATGTTGAACCGGGCACGCAGGTTGCCCAGCGTGATGACATGGGTGAGGCCGACGAGTTGGGGTGTGTCGAAGTGGGCGCGCAGCGCATCGAAAAGCTGGTCGCTGACCTCGACCGGGGTGCGGCTGATTGCGGTCGCGTACTCCAAGATCAGCTTGTCGACGTCGGAAAAGCACGAGGCGTTTTGGTAATCGGCCATCGCCAGCAATTCCTCGTCGGTGATTCCCCACTGGCGCGCGATCTGTGAACCGAGGTCGATGCAGTATTCGCAGCGCACGGTCGTCGCCGATTTCAGCTCGGCCAGCGCGCGCTCGCGAGGACTGAGGATATCCAGTTTGGACTCGGCCTGTTCCAGCCTGCCGTAGGCATTGAGCAGCCGGGGGATATGCGCATACATCCGCAGCGGTTCCAGCATCCCGGCCGTTTCGAGACCGGTCATCTGCGCCAGCTTGCGCTTGGTGAAGAAGAAGGCGATCTTGGCGCCCAGGCCGGCGTCGCGGTCGGACACTCCCTTGAGACGAGGCATGGCAGTCCTCCTGAAAGTGACGGCTGGACCTTTAATGGTCCTCACTACGTCGACACCTGGCGACGGCCAAATGTGACCGGCTTGACCGGCGGCATTCAACAATCGGCCCACACGCGCGAACGCCGATCGAGGCTAGGTCTGCTGGCTCAGCGGCAAATCCATGTCGAATACCCGAGCATGCAGCACGGTGCGATTCCGCAGCGCGGCGCGCACCGCACGATGCAGGCCGTCCTCGAGATAGGTGATGCCCTTCCACCGCACCGCGTGCGGGAAAAGGTCGCCATAAAAGGTGGAGTCCTCTGAAAGCAGGCGATCCAATGCCAGCACTGTGGTCGTGGTGACCAATTCGTCGAGCCGGATCTGCCGCGGCGGTATCTGGGACCAGTCTCTATAGGAAAGCCCGTGCTCGGGGTAGGGCTTGCCTTCCCGCACGCCCTTGAAAATCACTGGTGGATCTTCCCTGACGCGTCGCCCAGGCCCGACCGCTGCATGTTGGACAGGCTAGTCGGAAAATTACCCGCGACTGCCGCCAGAGGCCCGCTGATGGCGGTTCGCACTTCCTGAGACCGTAAAATGAACGCGATCAAGGAGGTGGGAGTCGATGGGAAGCGCCGACGAGCGTCGCTTCGAGGTGCTGCGCGCCATCGTCGCCGACTTCGTCTCCACCAAGGAGCCGATCGGCTCGAAGTCGCTGTTGGAACGTCATAACTTGGGCGTGTCCAGCGCCACGGTCCGCAACGACATGGCGGTGCTGGAGGCCGAGGGATACATCACCCAGCCCCACACCAGCTCCGGGCGGGTGCCCACGGAGAAGGGATACCGCGAATTCGTCGACCGGCTCGAAGACGTCAAGCCGCTGTCGTCGGCCGAGCGGCGCGCGATCCAAGGCTTCCTGGAGTCCGGTGTCGACCTCGACGATGTGCTGCGCCGTGCGGTGCGGCTGCTGGCTCAGCTGACTCGCCAGGTGGCCGTCGTCCAATACCCGACGCCCTCGACCTCAACCGTTCGCCATCTGGAAGTGATCGCCTTGACACCGGCGCGGTTGTTGATGGTGGTCATCACCGACTCAGGCCGGGTCGATCAGCGCATCGTCGAACTCGGCGACGTCATCGACGATCACCAGCTTGCTCAACTGCGCGAGATGCTCGGCCAGGCGTTGGAAGGCAAAAGGATCGCGGCGGCCTCGGCCGCGGTGGCCGATCTGGCCAGCCATCTCGTCGGTGCCGGAGGGTTGGGTGACGCGGTTGGCCGTTCGGCGACGGTGTTGCTGGAGTCGCTGGTGGAACACACCGAGGAACGCTTGGTGATGGGCGGCACCGCCAACCTGACCCGCAACGCCGCCGACTTCGGCGGTTCGCTGCGGTCGATCTTGGAGGCCCTTGAGGAGCAGGTGGTGGTGCTGCGGTTGCTGGCGGCGCAGCAGGAAGCCGGCAAGGTGACGGTGCGCATTGGCCATGAGACGGCGGCCGAGCAGATGGCGGGCACCTCGATGGTGTCCACCGCCTACGGCACCACGGACACCGTGTACGGCGGTATGGGCGTGCTGGGGCCTACCCGGATGGACTATCCGGGAACTATCGCCAGCGTGGCCGCGGTTGCTCTGTATATAGGTGAAGTCCTGGGTGCTCGGTGAACGCGCACCCCGATAATTTGTGGACAGCCGCGTAGGCGCGGCATAAGAAAGGTCAGGCGTGGCACGCGACTATTACCGGCTGCTCGGCGTGAGCAGAAACGCCAGCGATGCGGACATCAAGCGCGCGTACCGCAAGCTGGCGCGCGAACTGCATCCCGATGTGAATCCCGATGAGGCCGCGCAGGCGAAATTCAAAGAGATCAGCGTCGCCTACGAAGTGCTGAGCGACCCGGAGAAACGCCGGATCGTCGACCTGGGTGGGGATCCGCTGGAAAACGTCGCCGCATCAGCTGGAGGGTTCGGCGGTTTCGGCGGTTTGGGCGATGTCTTCGAGGCGTTCTTCGGCGGCGGCTTCAGCGGAGGTGCGACATCACGCGGTCCGATCGGTCGGGTTCGGCCCGGCTCGGACTCGCTGCTGCGGATGCGGCTGGATCTCGAAGAGTGCGCAACCGGCGTGACCAAGCAGGTCACCGTCGACACCGCGGTGTTGTGCGACCGCTGCCAGGGCAAGGGCACCAATGGCGATTCCACGCCGATCCCCTGCGACACCTGCGGTGGCCGCGGAGAGGTGCAGACGGTGCAGCGTTCGCTGCTCGGCCAGATGGTGACATCGCGACCGTGTCCGACCTGCCGCGGCGTCGGGGTGGTCATCCCCGACCCCTGTCACCAGTGCATGGGCGACGGTCGGATACGGGCCCGTCGGGAGATCAGCGTCAAGATCCCCGCCGGTGTCGGCGACGGCATGCGGGTTCGCCTCGCCTCCCAGGGTGAGGTCGGACCCGGGGGCGGGCCCGCCGGTGACTTGTATGTCGAGGTCCATGAGCAGGCCCATGACATCTTCGTTCGCGACGGTGACGACCTGCACTGCACGATTTCGGTGCCGATGGTCGACGCGGCGCTGGGCACCACGGTCACCGTTGACGCCATCCTCGATGGCCTGAGCGAGATCACCATTCCGCCTGGCACGCAACCAGGTTCGGTCATCACGCTGCGTGGCCATGGGATGCCGCACCTGCGCTCCAGCGCGCGGGGCAATCTGCACGTCCACATCGAGGTGGTGGTTCCGACCCGGTTGGACCACCAAGACGGCGAATTGCTGCGCGAGTTGAAGAACCGCCGCAGCCGCGACGTGGCCGAGGTCCGCTCCACGCACAGCGGCGGCGGATTGTTCAGCCGGCTGCGCGAGACCTTCACCGGGCGCTAGTCGCAGTTTTACGGACCGCGCACATGGTGGCGACGCTGTTCTACATCGACGCTCTGCCCGATCCCGGTGCGTTAGCGGTGGTCGACGGCGACGAAGGATTTCACGCGGCCACCGTGCGCCGGATCCGTCCTGGCGAGCAACTGGTTCTCGGCGACGGAGCCGGCGGCCTGGCCCGCTGCCTGGTCGAGCACACCGGGCGCGACGGGTTACATGCCCGAGTGCTGGGGCGATGGAGCGTCGCGCCCGGGCAGCCTTCGGTGACGGTGGTGCAGGCGCTCCCCAAGTCCGAGCGCTCGGAGTTGGCGATCGAATTGGCCACCGAGGCCGGCGCAGACGCATTCCTGGCCTGGCAGGCGGCTCGCTGTGTGGCCAACTGGCAAGGTGCCCGGGTCGACAAGGGTCTGCGCCGGTGGCGTGCGGTCGCCCGGTCGGCCGCGCGGCAATCCCGTCGGGCGCACATCCCGGCAGTCGACGGCGTGCTGTCAACTGCGGCATTGACCCAGCGGATCCGCGACGAGGTAGCAGCCGGCGCAAAGGTGTTGGTCTTGCACGAGTCGGCGACCGACCGGCTCGCGGATGTCGCTGTGGCGCAAGCAAACTCGCTGTTGCTTGTGGTCGGTCCCGAAGGCGGTATCGCGCCCGATGAAATCGCGGCGTTAACCGACGCGGGCGCAGTGGCAGTCCGACTTGGCCCGCAGGTGCTGCGGACGTCGACGGCGGCCGCGGTGGCGCTGGGCGCGCTCGGTGTGCTTACTTCCCGATGGGATGGTTCATCGAGCGTGTAAGAGCCAGTGGTAGCGGAGTTCGACGCCGGAAGGAGCCGGTCGCATGACGGCAACTGTCGATAATCTGAGTGCGATCGCCGACGAGCACGTCGGCGACGAGTTCGTCGCCAAGGACGTCGCCGCGACCCTGGCGACGATGGCTGCGGAACCTTTTGTCAATCACGTGCCCACGATGATGGGCGGAGTCGGCGCGGGCGGCGTGGCGGACTTCTACGACAAGTACTTCATCGGCCACTGGCAGTCGACACCACGATCATTCCGGTCTGTCGCACCGCCGGTGCCGATCGTGTCGTCGACGAGATGATCATGTCGTTCACACACGACATCCCAATGCCCACGTTCCTACCCGGAGTGGCGCCCACCGGTCGCGGTGTCTTGTTGCCGGTGGTGGTCGTGATCGGCTTCGATGCGGACTCCGACAAACCCAAAGTCGCCTACGAACGGATTTACTGGGATCAGGCCTCACTTTTGGCACAGGTCGGACTGCTCGACGAGACGCTGCTACCGGTCACCGGTGTTGTCCAGGCTCGGAAGGTGCTGGACAAGGACCTGCCAGCGAATACGCTGCTGCGGCGCTGTTGATTATTGGGGTCGGCGTCCATCGCGACGATGGCCGCGGAACCTTTGCCGATTACGTGCCCAGCGTTGCATCTCTTCGCCGGGATCAAGAATTAGGGCACCATCCAGGACAGCAGCGAGGCCTGAAGTCCTGACAGGGCGCAAATGAACGCCAGGAACACCAGGCTCCAGAGGAACACTCGGCGGAAGATGTCGCCTTCCTTGCCGTGCACTCCGACCGCCGCGGCCCCGATGGCAAGGTTCTGCGGCGAGATCATCTTGCCAAGCACCCCGCCGGAGCTGTTGCCGGCGGCCATCAGCACCGGGGACAGTCCCGCCTTGGTCGCCGCGGTCACCTGCAGGGCGCCGAACAAAGAGTTCGAGGAGGTGTCGGACCCCGTCACCGCCACACCAAGCCAGCCCAGTACGGGGGAGATCAGCGCGAACGCGCCTCCGGCCCCGGCCATCCAGGTGCCGAGGGTGATGGTCTGCCCGGACGCGTTCATCACGAATGCCAGTGCCAGCACAGCCATTACGGTGACGATGGCCCATCGCAGCTGATACAGG
>Ga0210393_10000636_pt1 | contig 31456 bp, 21 predicted proteins | sample IncBWC27OmetaG_FD_160068 | JGI IMG/M metagenome (GOLD analysis project Ga0210393, IMG submission 160068) | Forest soil microbial communities from Barre Woods Harvard Forest LTER site, Petersham, Massachusetts, United States - Inc-BW-C-27-O ...
CTTCTGATCGCCCAGCGTGTACTTGAAATCGATTTCTTCGGGCGCCAGGAAGTTGAGGTCCTCCGTGAAGACTCCCGGAATGTGCGTGTGGCCCTGAAAGCAATAGCGGTCGACCAGGGCGAAGATGCGTTCCATCTTCCTCTGATTATAGATGTCCTCGGGAAACACATATTCGTTGAGTGGATTGCGGGCCGACCCGTGCACAAAGAGAAAGCCCGGCTCGCGATGTTGCCGCGGCAGTTCGCCCAGGAATTCGCAACGGCCTTCGTTCCCTCTGACGTCGGAGGACTCCAGCATCTTACGCGTCCAAAAGATGGCGCGTTCGGCCCCCTGGTTAAATCCCTCTGGATCGAAGAGCGCGCCCTGGTCATGGTTGCCTAACAGGCAAACGCGGCAATTCATGACCCGATCAATACATTCGCGCGGGTTGGGACCGTAACCGACGACGTCCCCCAGACAGTAAATCGTGTCAATTCCCTGACTTTTGATGTCGGCAAGAACGGCCTCGAGCGCTTCGAGGTTGGCGTGGATATCGCTGATAACGGCTTTCAACGAGCCTGGCTCCCAGTCCCGGCTGCGGGCAAATGACCTGCCGGCTATGCCGAATATGCCTGAACGGCGTGCTTGAGCGCGCGGCGGCCTCGCAGACCGGCGAGACTCGATCCGATCCCCTTCACGGCGGCGCAAGTCAAACCAGCAGTCTAGTTTGGATCAAGCGGACCGGTCAAGCCGTGGCCTTTTCACCTGTTGCCGGAAGTCGCCATGTTTCCGACTCGACACTTTGTTCGCTCCCGGCGCGTTGACCTTAGGCAACTGTGGCCTATGTTTGCGTACCCCAAAGTCATCGCTCCCGGCAAAGTCTCGCGAGGCATAAAACCCAACCCGATATCAGCCCCACGAGACCGACCGCAAGTTCAGCCTACGCGGACGGCCGGCGTTTTTGTTCTGTTCAACCGTCGTCCTCCGCATGTATCGACAACATCACTCCGCCGCCGCGCAAGCGGTGGACAGAGCACTCGTTGCCGGGGAGCGTAATGACGGTGAGCAAGACCCATCACGGTTCGTTGTTGGTCGTTGACGACGACAAGCACGTCTGCCAGGCCATGGCCGACTATCTGCGTGGACGCGGCCACAGGACGGAGACCGCCTCTAACTGCGTCGACGCGATCGAGCGGATGCGAGAACATCCCTTCGAGGTCGTGTTGTGCGATGTCTGTCTACCGGACGCCGACGGGTTCCATCTCTTACAGTGGGCCGTCGAACACACGCCCGATACGGCCGTCATTCTGATCACGGGCTACGGCACGATTGAAAGCGCCGTGGAGGCGATTCGCATTGGCGCGTTCGATTACGTCACCAAACCGGTGATCGACGACGAACTCAACCTGGCCATTCAGCGGGCGCTCGGACAGCGCAAGATGGTCGAAGAAAACCGCACCCTGCGAGCCCAACTCGACCAGAAATTCGGTCTGAGCAACATCGTCGGGCGCGACTACAAAATGTTGCGGCTGTACGAACTGATCGAAAGCGTCGCCGACACCCGCACGACCGTCCTCATTCTGGGCGAGAGCGGCACCGGCAAGACGATCACCGCGCGGGCCATTCACCAGCTCAGCTCGCGACGGGACAAGCCGTTCGTCGAGGTGGCTTGTGGAGCCCTTCCCGATTCGCTGCTCGAGAGCGAACTGTTCGGTCACGTCGCCGGCGCCTTTACCGGGGCGTCGCATGACAAGATCGGAAAGTTCCTGCAAGCCGATGGCGGCACGCTGTTTCTCGATGAAGTTGCCACCGCGTCGCCGGGCCTGCAGGTCAAGTTGCTGCGAGTTTTGCAGGACCGCGAATTTGAACCTGTCGGCGGCAACAAAACTCACAAGGTCGACGTGCGACTCGTGCTGGCGACCAATCGCGATCTGGAGACGATGGTCCGCCGCGGAGAATTCCGCGAAGACCTCTTTTATCGGATCAACGTGATTTCGGTCACGCAGCCGCCGCTACGCGAGCGGATCGGCGATATTCCGCTGTTGCTGGAACATTACCTGGAGCACTTCCGCCTCCAGACGGGCAAGAAAGTCACCGGCTTCGACGAGCAGGCCTTGCAGGCGCTGCAGCGGTATTCTTGGCCCGGCAACGTTCGAGAATTAGTCAACCTCGTCGAGCGCAGCCTGGTGTTGTCCAAAGGCACGGTCGTGGCACTTTCGGATCTACCCGACGCAGTCCGTCGCGAAGAGCTGGCCCGGACCGATCTGGCCAATTGCACCGGCGCCAATCTCAAGAGCGCCCTCGCCATGCCCGAGAAGCAAATTATCCTCGAAGCTTTAGCCTCGCATGGCTGGAGCCGTCAGGAAACGGCCAAAGCCCTGGGCATCAACCGCACCACTCTGTACAAGAAGATGAAGAAGTTCGGCATCGAGTTCGAACGGCAGATGGTTTAGCGGCGGTTGAGGATGAGACCCTCTCCCATTCCGATGGGAGAGGGCAGGGTGAGGGCCTTCCGTGGCTCTCCGATAGATCGAAGAAGACACTGGCGGACAAGCTGCCAGTGCCACCCGCCGCAAAGGTTTTTTGGGGCGCGTGCATTCTTGATCGACGGCTGGCGACCTGAGGAGATCGACGGGCGGCCGGCTGATGTATTCGACCCCCGTCCGGCGGAAGCTGGAGCGGGGGTCGTTCTGTTTCTGCACGACTTCGACGCGCAGTCGCTTGGCGAAAACGCAGTCTTCACGGCAGAACTGGCGCGGCGAAAGCTGCGGGTTGTTTGCCCGATCGCCGACCGCTGCTGGTGGACGACCGCGCCCTGCCCCGATTTTGATCCGACGATCAGCCCGCTGCAATTCGTCCGCGACGCGGTCGTGCCTTTTGTCGGTCGCCGTTGGAACATCGGGCCGCCGCGAATCGCCCTACTGGGAATTGGAATGGGAGGACAGGGCGTGCTGCAACTCACCTATCGCTGGCCGCGGGATTTCCCGATCGTCGCCGCAATCGCCCCAGCCGTCGATTTTCACAACTGGTACGGCTACGGCCTCTCACTCGATCAAATGTTCGCCTCGAAGGAGGCAGCCCGCCAGCAAACGGCCACGCTACACATCCATCCGATGAACTGGCCCAAGCATCAGTGGCTTTGCTGCGATCCCACCGACGAATACTGGTTCGAGGGGACCGAGCGATTGGGGTCGAAGCTGGCCTCGATCGGCATTCCGTTCGAGCGCGACCTGGTGAGCACAGCCGGCGGGCACTCTTGGAGTTATTTTGAACGCATGGCCGCGCCCAGTTTGGAATTCGTCACCAAGAGCCTTAGTGCCGAGCCTGTCCTATGAAGTAGGGCAAGCCGTCTGCCGGCCATGACTTGTGAATCGAGGCGCGTCTGCATTTCATTTAGGCAGGCAATTTGCCCCATGCTCTTAACCGAATCGCATGCATTTCGTCACGGGAGGGCATCGATGAGCACCCCGCCAGTCTGGAACGACGAATCACGACACGAACTTCGCGAGGCACTTCGGTCGGGCATTCTCGGCGAACTTCGGCTGGCGAAGCGCAGGCACGCAGATATCGTTCAGGCCTGCCGCGAAGTTTATATGGAGGACGTTTGCCCTGAGAATGAATGGGACAGTTTCATTCAATTTGTGGTCGACGAGCTCGACCGTGCCGCGACCCGGCTCGCATCGGAACAGAGCAAATGGCCTGAAGAAACCGATTGTGATCGCTTGGATCGCGTCGAAGTTGCCTTGCGCGAACGCGGCATTCTCCTGTGGCAAGTCTCTCCCTGCTGCGACACATGCACAGGGGGCGAACTGCCAGATCGGGTCGACGTGATTGACCGCCGATGTCCAGGCTTTCGCGAACGCATCCGAGGCTACGGCTTTTTCATCGACCAGAACCTGCCCGAAACGTTGGCCGACGCTACCGAACTGTCGGTCTTCCTGGCATACGGCTGGTTCTCGCGAGATGAGTTCGAATCTGCTCCCGACGTTTACGAGCGGAACGCACTCGGCATTGCCCGTGAGGTTTGCGAATGCCTACGCAACGAGGGTTTCGAGCCCGATTGGGACGGCGATTTCGCACGCAAGATTGGTGTCGCGTTGAATTGGCAGCGTCGCACAGTGCTTGAATAGTCGGACCTCTGAAAATGCCTCCCGTCCGCTTTAATTCGCCCGATACACCAAGCGCTTAGGCAACTCGCGTTCATGCAAATTCAGTTGTCAAACCGATCTTTCCACGCTCCCGGTACAATCGCGCCATGTGCGGAGCGGACGCCGACAAGCCGGACGGAAAGCGGCATCGATGGATAACCATCGGAATAGCAATTCTGGCAACCTATATCATTAGTGGGTTGATGCTGGTGACGCTCGATCAACTTGGGTGGCTGAATCGAGCGGTCGTTGATGCTCTTCTTCCGGCCTTCACGCCATTCATGTGGATCGTGCGGTCGTTGAATGAAGCCCTCGAATCGAAAATGGTCCCTTAACGAGGACCCCATTCGCCTCGATGGCGGCAGGCACAGCCTGCCCTACTTAGGGACCCGCGTTCTGGAGTTGCTGAACGTATTCGGTCGTGACGTCGACCGGTCGTGCCCCGTCGGGTGGCGAATACTCGAATTGGTGTTCGTCGATGGGGCTGTTGAGCACGATCTCGAGCAGGTCCAGCTCGACCAGCGACTCGACCTGATTGCCGCGATGCTTCAAGAAGGCGATCCGCCTCGGAAAGAGTGAATCGGTCTCGAGGGTAATTCGCACCGAGTCGGGCACGTGTTCGGGCAGGTGCTGCTTGCTCATCTTCTTCAGGAGTTCTTTGAGGCACTCGTCCTTCCACGCGCCCGCGAGGACCGTGAACTTCTTGCCGCTGATCTCCTGTTGTGCGACCGAATCGAATTTCATCCACCGGTCGAGGGAGGCCAACAGCGCGGGCAGGCCGCCCAGTCCGAGTTCGACGGTCGAGAAGTTGATCTGACCGTTGGTCTTGGAGGCGGCCAGAATCTGAGAGACGTCCCGACGGGTGATGCGAGTTTCCTTACCCACCTGGTAGTTGGCCCACAGAATCGTGCCATTACAGACTTCGAGGAGCTTTCCGGCAACTCGACTCGGGGATCTCTCGGGAATGACGTTCAACTCGAGCCGCAGATGCAGGTCGGTTCCTTGCAGATAGGAACCCTCGAGCCGAAATTTGCGACCGCTGATTGAGACTCGTTCGACGATTCGCAAGCGGATCGATTGCACGTCGTTGGGCGACTGTTTTTCGCGGTTCCCCGTGAGTCGTTCGCGCGCCATCCGTAGCACGGCCACCGCATCGGTGGGGAGAGGCGTCGTCGCCGGTGCCGCGGCGATCAGAGGCTTCGCAGGCGCGGCAGCACTGGCGGGTGAGCCATTGGCAGGCGAGGCAGTCGTTGCCGCGGGACCGACAGGCGCGGCGGCTGGAGCGGCAGTCTTTGCTGGAACGGGCTGCTCCGTCAGTGGCTTTTGTGTCGGGCGGGGACTGCCTTTCGAGACAATCCTGGCCGGGCCGCCTGCGGAAGGCTCGTCGGCAGCCCAGCTTAACGGGCCGCAGCAAAGGGCGGCCGTTGCCACGACGATGACAGGCAGATTGGGGCGATTATTCATGTTTTTCGGAAAATATGGGATTTGCCAAAGATTCCGGCACGATCGATCCGAAAACACAATAGTCCGCCGTTCGCGGGGAAGGCGCACGTTCCCAACGGACCAAGTCCTGAATCGCATGAAGCAGGCGGGTGCGGAAACAACGGCGGCTCCGCAGCCGGGAAGACATGCACGACGAGCGGGGATTTTAGTCGTTTCGGGACATAGGTCGACGGCAGTTCCGGTCGCGACGTACAGGGAAGGGGTCGTGATGAAGTATTATTTTCTGGCGTTGGGAACACTGATCCTGGTCTGCGTGGGCTGCTCACTAGACGGCCACCAGATCTTGGATAATGGCTGTGAAAAAGGGGTGTATAACGCTCCACCGGCCGAGCGACTGCAACGTCCGGGCCCGATGGTTGACGGCCCTGGACCCGGCGTCATGCCGCTCCTGGCTGCTCCGGTCGGCGGTCCCGGCTCGGTGCTGAAGCTCACGCAGGTCCGGTTTGCCGGGCCCGCGGGGATGCAAATCGGCTGGCAAATTCCCGGCGGCTTCGCCGAGAACCAGAAGATGGCCCCGGCTCGGAAGAACTTTCCGCAGGGTGCCACCTATCGCCTGAAGCTGGCCCACATTCCGGGTCGCGACGGCCTCACCTTGTATCCCACGCTGCAGGTCTACCCGGCGGCCCCGATGACGGACGCCTACCTGTCGCATGACACGGTTCCCATCGAAATCACTGATGAAGATCTCGACCAGGTCGAGAGCAATAACTTTGTCACGAAGGTCATCTACCTCCCCGATCCCCGCTACCAGGCCTTGGCCGTCGCGGGTGTCGAGACCCTGGTCTCCACACGGTTGGAGCCGGGAGTCGATCCGGTCGCCGAAGCGAATCGTCGTGGAACCATCCTGGCGGTCTTCCGCATCGGCAACATGGACCTGGAGATGCCCAACGCTCACGCAGCGGCTGATCCGGCCGGCGTCAATCAGGTCGTGTACCTGGATGGCGGCAAGCAGGAATTCGCCGAGCCCGTGCCGATCTCGCCGATGGAAGCAGGACTGTCCGCAGTGCCGGCTCCGATGATCGTCGCAGGATATGGACGTCCGGGAATGCCTGCACCGGGTCCGATCGCAGGTGTCGGTGGAACTCCGGTGTGGGGTATGCCGATCACCGGCACGCCGATCGGTTTGCCAGGACCTCCGGCCTTGCCGTTCGGCGGCCCCGCCGGCCTGCAATCGTTCACGATGCGTAACCTCACTGAGAATCATCTGCCACAACCCGTCGATCATATGCTGATCGACGTCAAGGAGACTCCGGGATACAGCGTGCCGCCTCCGGTCAAGCACATCGAATACACCGAGGAACACCCGGTGTATCGCGAAGGCGAAGTCCTGTATCCGAAATGGGCCTTGCCTGAGGGTGGAGCTGGAGGCACCGCGTGCCCTCCGGGTGCCCCGGGTGGAATGCCCCAGCAGTAAGCCCGAGTCCTTAGACGCCAACACAAACTCGCGGAGCGATGCCACCAACACATCGCTCCGCGAGTGGCGTCTAAGAGTCTGCTTCGGTCCTCGCCTCTCGCAACCGACCGGAACTGGCGCAGAAAGCAACCGCACCGAGGAGCGAACAAGTGGGTCGCGAACAAGTGGGTCGCGGATGCTTTAGAAACAGACGCGGGATGCTGCGAGTCGAACAAACCGCTTCGCATGCGAGACGGCGACTCACCTCGAGTTTGCTGCTCGCGGTTGCCCTGCAGATGGGTTACAGCGCGGCTTCGCCTGCGCAAGACCATTTCCAAGACAATCGCTATGTGCCGCTCGACCAAAACGCTCCGGTCGGCCGTGTCGGACGCTGGACGGGAATCATCGGCAAGGGACTCGCGGGCAGCTTCCAGTCGGTGCAAGTCACTTTGCCGACGGCTGGAAAGGTCACGATCTATAACGGTGGTCCCGAAACTGCCGTGACACTCGGTGCACCGGCCCAGTTCAGCATTGGCGTCGGCTGCGCCTATCGTCTGAAGATCTCCAACATGCCCGATTTCCCGGGCGTTGAATTGTTTCCCACCATCGAAATCTTCGATCGTTTGCATCCGCCGGTCGGTCGGGAATTCGAGTTCCCCGTTCCGATCGCGATTTCTGTAGAAGATATCCAGCGGGCCATCGATGGAACCATGGTCACGAAAGTCGTCTATCTCGAGCAGCCGCAGTTTGCGGTGACCGGCGACTTGGCCCCTGCCCTGCTCAATCGCATGATGCCTCCGGATCGCAACCTGCTGATCGAAGCCGATCGGCTGGGTCGGCCGATGATTCTGGTTCGACTGGGCGGGCGGACGCCCGACGAAGCACGTCCGGAAGAGGGATTCTTCCTGCCGCCGGCTCCGCTGCAAGTCGAACAACATCCGAAGCGAAACAGTGCGCCCGACGTTGGTCGCGCCGTGCTGATCGATAAAGCGACGACATTCACGCCAGCGGTGCCTCGCTCCGAAACGGACGAGGCCATCGCGCTGCGTTTGGCGCAGCGCCGCGGGCTCGTGCGACCGACTCGTCCTCGCGCCTTCGCCTCGGTCGAACCGGCGATGCCGCCGTGGGAAATCTATCCCGACGAATATCTGCTGGACGGCGGCGATCGAGATCTGCCCGTCCACGAAACTCCGTCGCACCGAGAAGGCCTCGATTCAGAAGACGCGATCGCGGAGTACGTTGACAGCGCGGGACGGGCTCACATCGTGCCCACGAATCGGGTAGCCATCTATTCGCCGCGCTTTGGCAATGTCGGCACGGCGCTGGGACTCGAGTCGGGTACAACGATCACGGGCCTGGTCAGCGCGGTTGATAACCGGCGCGGCGAGGGCTTGCGAAACCGCACGGCCGTCAGCGATCACGAACAACGAATGCCACTCGAAAGCATGCGAGTCCGTTCGCGGGCCGATGGATTCGAGAATCAACAGCGGGAAGCCGCCTCGCATCAGGCGACTGTCTTGAGCGAGAACCTCGATCTGGCCGGCACGATCGAAGACGTCCAGAATCTCAAAGCTCCCGAAATGCGGCAGGCCTACCGGGCCAAGATCGCCAAGATGCGTCAGGCTGGTATTGCCTGGACTCGTGACGAATTCCCGGTCATCAAGGCGACCGTCGCCGGGGCACAACAAGTCACCGTCAAGTTTGTCGTGAACGAAATCGTCGGCGTCGAAGATCGCCGCAAGCCGGGCCGCATCGAAGTCGTCAAATTGGCCGATCGTCAAACGGCCGCGCCGGGCGAGACCGTGACCTTCCGCATCGAGTATGAAAACACCGGCGACTTGCCGCTCACCGAAGTGAACATCGTCGACAACCTGACGCCGCGCCTCGGCTACATTGCGGACAGCGGCGTCTCGAGCCGTCCTGCGACTTTCGGGACTACCGACAATGGCGAAGGAAGCGTGATCCTCAGTTGGAAGCTCAACGAAGCTCTGCCGGGCAAGTCGCGCGGTTGGGTGACGTTCAAAGCCCACGTTCGTTGACGAGTTTTCTCAGCGGCCACGCGATCGGTAATCTGTCACATCACGTTTCACCGGTTTGATCAAGGCGAAGCGTAAATCCGTCGAATATACTCAGGGCGACTACCGCCTTCAGTCCAAAGAAACAGAGCCGGATCCGTTAAAAAGACGCGCAGAATCGCCGGGGGGCGACTGACGCGATTTCTGTTGCGATTTCGGATTCCCGCGAATCCAACCCGCTTCGAGACTCGTTCTCGAAGCGGGTTTTTTGTTTTTCGCGGCTGCTTGCCAGTGACATCCGGAACATCCCAGGCCCTTCAAACTCCCCCGCAAACTGATCTCCCGCCATTTTCGGCCGCCTGATACACTCCGCCCCCCTACCGGTTCCAGGGCCGGTCGGGCGCTCTCGATTTCGAATGCCCCGCGACTGATTCGCCGGCGGGGATCCCTTTCGCATCGCACAAACACGCTGATCCGATCGCTTCTTCTTTTACGCAGGGAACCCGACCCATGCGGACTTTGTCATTTATTCGACGACGCGGATTGATCGACCGCCAAATGTTTGCGGCAGGTGCTTTGACGGCGGCCCTGCTGGCGATTGCCCCGCCGCAGTCGTCATCGGTTTTGGCGGCATCGACGACCGCTCCGACCTCGACGTCTGCTGTGGTAGGGGCCCCGGTCGCGACGCGACATCCGATCGCCGCCGTTCGCCCGGAGCCGCTCAAGCCACCCGAGTATCGACTCGTCTACAAGTTCCAGGCGAACGAGGACGTGCACATGCCGCTGTCGACCGACTCGCGGATGGTTGTGCAAAAAGGTCCGGCGACTGTGACGACCACGAATCAGTCGACCGTCGAGCGGCACTTTCACGTCGTTTCGGTCGACGCGGATGGCTCTGCCGTCGTCGACCTGTTCATCGACAGCGTCAAGCTGAGCTATTCGTTCAACAACGGCACGCCGACCACTTACGACACGAGCAAGAAAGACACTCCGCCGCGCGGGTTCGAGAAAGTACCAGAATCTGTTGGTCCTTCTGGCCAGGTTCGATTCAGCCCGCAGGGCAAAATGGTGCGGTTGGCGGGGTCCAGTCCGAAACCTTCGACCGACCCGAGCGAGAACTTTTTGGACCTCTTGCCCGCCAAGCCGGTCCACGTCGGCGACGAGTGGTTTGACGATATCAAGATCCCGGTGTCGATCAGCCGCAATCTCAGTCAGAAGATTACGCTGCGCCGACGATATACGCTCGAGTCGGTGGACGGAGACGTCGCGACAATTCGATTGCGCACCGTGGAAATCACACCAGTCCAGGAGCCGATGATCCGGGCCCAACTGGTTCAACGCGCTCCAGAAGGAAAGATCACGTTCAGCCTCGCACGGGGCCAGATCACGATCCGCGACCTCAATTGCAATCGCACTGAAACCGGCATCATGGGCGAAGGCAGCGAGATTGCGGCAACCACCCACTGGAAAGGGTCGTTACGCTGACCGCAGGCGGTCGCCGCATCCCTTGCACGGCACGCTATAAATAGACGAACGAACTGTTGACCGGTTTGGCGGAGCCCCGCGAACCCCTTCAAGCACCTCGCGAACGCCCGAGGAGTCGGGCGGGGAACGGCATGACGGACGGGCAGCGGAAGCGTGTCGAAATCTCTCAGCAGATGCGAAGTCTGCTGAGCTCCGCACGGCGCATCGCCGTCGAGAACGACGCGCAGGCGCTCGTGATCCTGGCCGAGGTCCCCTTCGATTTTGCAGCGATCAAGCAATACCTCCGCAAAGTGCGTCTGATCGTCGCCACTGACAAGCCCGACGTGCAGAAGGCGGCCAAGGAAGACGAGATCGATCTCGTCCCGTTGTTGCACGAGCCTCAAACACGACAATTGCAACTCAGCCAGGCGTTGCTCGAGGCCATCGCGGACGACCTGCTGCAGCCGGGGGATCGCATCGTCGCGATTTATCCGGTGTATGAACGATCGGTGATTGACTCGATCAGTCTTGTCAGCCTCTCAGAGCATCTCGCTAAGCTGACTGCCCGAGATTTGCGAAGGCTCGAAACAACGGTTCCGCTCGAGACACTGCGGTTAGTCGTCGACCTGGCCGTCGAAATTGGGCGCGACGGGCGAGAAGGTAAGCCGGTCGGCACGCTGTTCGTCGTCGGCAACCATCGCAAGGTGATGCAGATGTCGCACGAGCAAGTGCACGACCCGTTTCGCGGCTACAACAAGAAGGAGCGGATGATCCGCAATCCGCGCGTTCGCGAAAGTATCAAAGAAATCGCGCAACTCGATGGCGCCTTTGTCATCTCGTCGGACGGAATCGTCTGCGGCGCGGGTCGCAACATCGACGCGCCGGCGGAAGGGCTCACGCTCTCGAAGGGGCTCGGCTCGCGCCACTGGGCGGCCGCCGCCATTTCCAAGGCCGCCCATTGCATCGCAATCGCCGTCTCGGAATCGACCGGGACCGTGCGGATCTTTCAAAACGGTCATGTCGTGCTGCGAATCGAGCCGATGGACCGCGCGATGAAGTGGTACGACGTCGAGACCGAACCCCCCGTAGCCGCCGACTAGCCAGGGGCAATGCCCCTGGACCCGGTTGCGGTTCGCGCGGGTTCGCAGGCGTCGCTTTCTGCCGCACTGCTCGTCTTCATTCTCGTCGCGCCGAAACACGCTTGTGAATCGGCCGAACTGGACAGGTGGGTAGTCGTCGCAGATCGCATTTTTACCTCGAAAGCTGCGGTCCAAACGCCGTATTGACTGACGGGCGATTCCTTGTCGGCGCGCGCGCCATCGGATATCCTTGCGCCGGACATGCAGTCAGCGCAAAATGCGGAGGGTGACACGACTACCGACTGGAACGTGGCACCTGCGATCCCCCTTGGAACGCCTCTTCCGGGCACGGCTCTTTCGCAACAATCGGACGGGCCGATGGGCTCCGGTCGCGCTATCCCGCCAGCTTCCCCACCCGAGTGAGCACCTTCGATGAAGCCACGGTTTCTCCTGAGCACACTGTCAACGCTGGCCAGCCTGGTCGCTGCGACTTTCTTGGCAGGGTCTTCGGCGCTGGCCCAAAACGGCACGGCCTCCAAGCCGGGCGGCGACGCCTGGTACGCCGACCCGATGGATTGGCCCAACTGGCGCGGCCCCGAGCTGAATGGCGTCTCTCGCGAAAAAGATCTCGTCGCCAAGTGGTCGCCCAAAGGTGAGAACATCATCTGGAAGCGAAACGACTTGGGCGGACGCTCAACGCCCATCTGTATGCGCGGGAAACTCTACACGATTCTGCGTGCGAACCCTGATAGCGATATCGAAGGCGAAAAGGTCGTCTGTGTCGACACGGCGACCGGCAAAACACTTTGGGAAAACGTCTTCAATGTCTTCTTGTCTGACGTCCCTTCGCCGCGCGTCGGTTGGTCGAGCGTCGTCGGCGACCCGGAGACCGGCAATGTCTTCGCGCTCGGCGTATGCGGCTACTTTCAATGCATTAGGGGTGAGACCACGACGGTCGAACGCGACGGCAAGAAGGTCAAGCTGAACGCGGGCGAGACGATCTGGTCGCACTCGCTCGCCGAAGAGCACGGCATCATCAGCGCGTTCGGCGGCCGTGCGGCGTTCCCAGTCATCGCCGGCAACCTGGTTTACATCAGCTCGGTCTTTGTCGACTGGGGTGAGAAGGGAGCGCCTTCGCAACGCATCCTCGCGTTCGACAAGCGGAACGGTCAGGTGGTCTGGTACGGCGACACTAAGCCCCGCCCCGAAGACGTTTCTTACAGTATGCCGGTGCCCACCGTCATCAACGGCCAGGCGATGCTCGTCCTGGCGTCGGGCGACGGAAGCATCTACGGATTGCAGCCCCGCACCGGCAAGCAGTTGTGGGCCTATAACGCTTCGCCCCGCGGAATTCAGGCCACGCCGCTGGTGATTGGCAGCGATGTCTTCATCGGGCAAGCCGAAGAAAATCGCGACGATAGCACGATGGGGGCCTTCTTCGGCATCGACGCCAGCAAGCGTGGCGACCTCACATCGTCCGGCGAACTCTGGCGCGACAAAGAGATCCCGGTTGACAAGGTTTCCGCGATTCCCGTCGACGGCAAGATCATGGTCGTTGACAACGGCGGCAACGGATTGATGTTCGACCCCAAGAACGGCAAGCTCTTCGGCCAGAAAAAGAAACTCGATACTTCCTGCGCCGCAAGTCCCATCTTGGCGGACGGCAAAATCTACGTCTGCACCCACAGCGGTGTCTGGCACACGCTCGAAGTCGGCAGCGAAGGACTCAAAGAGGTCTACAAGCAACGGCTCTCGAGGCCCGAACAGGGTGAGACAAACGCCTCACCGATTGTTTCGCACGGGCGAATTTATCAACAGTTGCCCGATTGCCTCTACTGCATCGGTCGCAAGGGGCAAGAACCGCAGGCCGACCCGCGTCCGGCGCCTCCGAAGGAAGCGGCAACCGATACGCAACCCACGCCCGATCAATTGCAGATCGTGCCGGCGGAATCCATCTTGCGGCCCGGCGACCAGCAAGAGTTCACAGCCCGTTTGTACAACGCACGCGGCCAGTATTTGCGGGACGCCAAGCCCGAAGAGGTCAAGTTCTCATTGACGGGTCCGGGGACCGTGGACGCCAAAGGCGAGTATGTCACCCCGTCGGATCCGAAACCCGCTGCCACGATTGTGAAAGCGGAAGTGGGCAGCCTCAAAGGGACCGCCCGCATTCGGATCGTGCCGGACCTCAATTGGAAGTTCGATTTTAACGACGGAAAGATCCCGGTGACTTGGATCGGAGCCCGGGCCCGCCACGTGCCGGCCGACTACGATTTGATCAAGTCGCTAGAGAAGAAAAGTCCGCTCGCGCGGCAGTTGTACATCTATTTGAACTCGGTCTTCGTCAACACCGGGAGGCCTTCGCTGAAGGTTGACAACAACACGCCTCAGCAGACCTGGACCGAAATGTTGCGATACCTCGACCTGATCGAGAAGGCGACCTCGCCCGAAAAGGCCAAGGCGGAGCTCGACCCTGCCCTGAAGATCCTCGCTGACGAAAAAGTGATCGCCAAGTGGGGCTGGCCCAACAAAAAGGGAATCGAGTTGACCGTCGAACGCGGCCCGCGAAAGATTACGGGCAACGGCGTGCTGCTCAAAATTACGACGATTCCGCGTGGAGCCCGCAGTCAGACCTGGTTCGGCCAGACAGACCTGCACGACTACACGATCCAGTCCGATGTCAGCGGTGCGATGCGAAACGGGCGTTTACCAGACATCGGTGTCATCGGCCAGCGCTATTCGATGGTGTTGATGGGAGACTCTCAGAAAGTCGAAATTCGCACCTGGCCGGCCCACGACTACCGCATGCGGAAAAGCGTTCCGTTCAAGTGGAAGCCCGAGATCTGGTACACGATGAAGTTCGATTCCGAAGATAAGGACGGCAAAGTCGTGCTCAAGGGCAAGGTCTGGCCGCGCGGCGAAAAGGAACCGGACCAATGGACGGTCGAAGTGACCGACCCCAGTCCACACCCAAATCTGACGGGAAGCCCCGGCATTTTCGGCGACTCGCAGATTACGGAAATCTTTTACGACAATATCTTGGTGACGAAAAACGCGAGGTAAGCGCGAGATGAAGACCTTCTCTGTCGCACGTGTCTGCCAGAGTTCTATAAAGCTCCGAAGCGGTGCTTCGACTGCGGGCGCCCTGCTTGCCGGTGCGGCTCTGGCCTGCTCGGCGATTTCTTCCGGCTGTGCCCAAGAAGGAACCGCCGCTCCGCCGGAGACGGTGCGAGCCGCTGTCTCGGCCGCTGCTCCCACTCGCGTCAGCGATCCGCAGTACGATCCGACCAAACTGGCTCTCGCTGAAATTGCCACTCGCAAGGTGAAACCACACGATTGGCCCATGTGGGGTGGCTGGACGGCGCGCAACAACACTCCCGAAGGCAAGAACATTCCCATCAAGTGGGACGCCGAAAAGAAAACGAACGTTAGGTGGACCGCCAAGCTCGGTTCGCAAACTTATGGCAACCCGGTAGTCGCGAATGGCAAGGTCTTTGTCGGCACCAACAACGGGGCCGGATACATCAAGCGCTATCCCCCCTCGGTCGATCTCGGATGTCTGTTGTGCTTCGACGAGAAGACGGGAAAGTTTCTCTGGCAAGCGTCGAGCCCCAAACTGCCGCAGGGCCGCGTAAACGACTGGCCGCAGCAGGGTGTCTGCAGCACGCCCTATTGCGAGGGCGACCGCCTGTGGTACGTCACCAATCGGGGCGAGGTCGTTTGTCTCGACGCGAATGGTTTTTATGACGGCAAGAACGACGGTCCTTATACGGCCGAGCCGAACGAGAACAAAGACGAAGCCGACGTGATCTGGCGCTATGACATGATGGCCCAGATGGGCGTGGCCCAGCACAACATGTGCAGTTGCTCGCTGTGTTGCGTCGGCGATGTGTTGTTCGTCTGCACGTCGAACGGCGTCGACTTCGACCATCTGAACATCCCCGCCCCGAACGCTCCCAGCTTCTTCGCGATGGACAAGAACACAGCCAAAGTGCTGTGGACCGACAAGTCGCCCGGCCTCAATATCCTGCACGGCCAATGGTCGTCGCCGACGTACGGCGTGTTCGACGGTCAGGCTCAGGTCATCTTCGGAGGTGGAGACGGCTGGCTCTACGGCTTCGATCCGGCCGGAGATGGCCAGGGACACGGCAAGGTGCTGTGGAAGTTCGATTGCAATCCGAAGGACTCCAAATACTCGATCGACGGCCGCTCCACGCGCAACCACATCATTGCCACGCCGGTCATCTATGACGGACTGGTCTACTGCGCCGTCGGCGAAGATCCCGAGCATGGCCCAGGCAATGGGCATTTGTGGTGTGTCGATCCGACCAAGCGAGGAGATGTGAGCCCCGAGCTGGCCGTCGACCACGATGGCAAGCCATTGCCCGAGCGGCGCATCCAGGCCATCAATGCGGCCGCCGGCGAAAAGGCCATTCCCAACCCGAACTCTGCCGCCGTCTGGCACTTTGCCAAGAAGGACTTCAACGGCGACAAGGAGATTCAGTTCGAGGAGGAGATGCACCGCACGATCGGCACTGCGGCAGTCAAGGACGGTTTGCTTTATATCGCTGACTTCAGCGGGCTGTTCCATTGTCTCGACGCCAAGACGGGTGAGCGCTATTGGGTCCACGACCAGTTCAGCGAATCCTGGGGATCGCCGGTCATCGTCGAAGGCAAGGTCTACATCGGAGACGGCGACGGAGACATCACCGTCTTCCAGGCGGGCAAGACCAAGAAGGTTCTGTCGGAGGTTAACGTGGGCAACGCGGTCCTCACGTCGCTCGTCGTGGCCAACGACACGTTGTACATCGCCAATCGGTCGACACTGTTTGCCATCAGCGAGGGCAAGTAAGCGGTCAGAAGGCCTCGGCACATTCCGGGATCGCTCTTGTGTGTGGGCATTCCGTGGTCGGGGCGGACATTATGAGGTCTGCGCTTCACCAATCCGGCTTTCAAGGTCTCGCGCGGGCCTGGCCGCTGACGATGCACCACGCATGGCAGAACAACTCTCGCCGAGCACGCGGACAGTCGAGGCCTCCCGCGGACCGCGGTTGGACCTTGTCCAGCCGTTCGATTACGACTCGCGGACGCGCGTGATTTTTGGTCAGGGAACTGTTGGCCGCCTGGGCGAGTTGACTCAGGAAATTGGCGGCCGGCGAGTTCTGCTCGTCACGGACAAGGGACTAACGCAAGCGGGCCACGCGCAGCCGGCCATCAAGTCGCTCGAGGCAGCCGGCTTGGCGGTCGCCGTCTTCGACGATGTGACGCCCAACCCCACGACGGACGACGTCGACCGTGCGCTCGAGGTGGCCCGCCGGGAGCAGATCGACTTTCTGGTCGGCTTAGGTGGTGGCAGCAGTCTCGACTGTGCCAAGGGCGTCAACTTCCTGTACACCAATGGCGGGCGGATGGAAGATTATTGCGGCACCGGACGCGCGAAGCTGCCGATGCTCCCGATGATTGCGGTCCCCACCACCGCCGGCACCGGTAGCGAGGCTCAATCGTTCGCGCTGATTGCCGACGCGAAGACGCATATGAAGATGGCCTGCGGCGACAAGAAGGCCGCCTGCCGCGTCGCGGTGCTCGATCCGGATCTGACCGTGAGCATGCCCGTTTCAGTGACAGCTGCCACGGGCATCGACGCCTTAAGTCACGCGCTCGAGACCTTTGTGTCCAAGCCTCGTAACGCGATCTCGAATCTATTCAGCCGCAACGCCTGGCGGCTGTTGTCGCAGGGCTTTCGCAGTGTGCTTCGCGAGCCCGCCGACTTGAACGCGCGCTCGGCCATGCTGTTGGGGGCGCACCTGGCCGGCGGAGCGATCGAAAACTCGATGCTTGGCGCGACGCACGCGCTGGCAAATCCGCTGTCGGCCCATTTCGATCTCACGCACGGACTTGCCATCGGGATCATGCTGCCCCACGTGATCCGGTACAATTCCCAAGTGGTGGGAGCGCTCTATGGCGAGTTTGCGGCAGATGCCGGACTGTGCTCGGTCGGCGATCCGGCCGGCCCCGATACTCTGGCGCGATTCGTCGCGTCGCTCGTCGCGGAGGCCGAGTGTCCCACGAACCTCGCGACAATCGGCGCGGACCCCGCTCTGGTCGGAGTGTTGGCCCGAGAGGCCGCGACGCAGTGGACTGCCAACTTCAATCCTCGCTCTCTCGAGCCTGCGGACTTCGAGGAGCTTTATCGCCGAGCGTTCGCAGACTTTGAGGGGTAAATCGCCATGAGGATCCCCCGCTTCGTTTGGGTGTGCGTGGGTGTGGCCGCAGTCGGTGGGGTGCTCTTGGCGGCGCGGAATTTCGTGCCCCGTTCGGAGTCGGCACGCATCGCGTCGGGCCTTCCCGAAGGTCAGAACTGGGCCATTGAAGGGAATTCCATCGAGGAGGGCGCTGACAAACTGCCCGGAGGACGTTCGTCGCAGGCTCGAAAAGAATCGCTGGTGCTGGCCAGTGCCGTCGACAGTCCCGCGCAGGACAAAGTCGCGGCTGCCCCCATTGCCAACACCGTCGTGGTTCCTTCGCCGCCAGGGCCGGAAAGCTGGGCGACCTTTCGCAACGGCTACGGCCAACTCGGTATCGCGACCACCACGTTGCCCGAAGAGCCGCAAGAACTCTGGCATTTGAAGACGTCAGAAGGGATGGTCGGCTGCGCGGCCGTTGTGGGGGGCCAGGTCTATTTGCCGTGCCTCAACGGGCAACTGATCAGCGTCGATCGACTTACGGGCAAGCCGCAGTGGGCGTATCGGTCGATCGACAGCAAGAATCCCAACGAGTTCGCGCCCGGTTTCAAGGCGGCTCCCACTGTCAGCGCAGACACTGTTTACGTCGGGGATGAAGAAGGAACGCTCCACGCCGTCGATCGCGCGACCGGCAAGCTGAAATGGAAATTCGTCACCGGAAACGAAATCGCCGGCGCAGTCGCGCTGGTTGGTGAGAACATCATCTTCGGCTCGCACGACAGCTTCTTGTATTGCCTCAAGGCCGCCGATCACTCGGTGGTGTGGAAATTCCAGACGGAGAACTTCGTCAATTGCTCGACGGCGATCGAGGGGAACTACACGTTCATTGCGGGCTGCGACACCAAGGTCCGCGTGATCGATATTCGCGAAGGCAAACAGGTCTACGAAGTCCCGCTGGGTGAAGGGGCCTACCTCATCGCGTCGCCCGCGGTCATCGGCAACCTACTCTACGTCGGCACTCACGACGGCCGCGTGGTTGCCGTCGATTGGAAACAGCAGCGCGTCGTCTGGACGTTTACCGACGAGACCCATCCGCTCGAGTATCGCTCGTCAGCCGCCGTCACCGACAAATTTGTGATCTTGGGTGGCTATGACAAGAAACTTCACTGCCTCAATCGGGCGACTGGTGCCGAAGTTTGGAACTTTCCGACGCGCGGTCACGTGGAAAGCTCGCCGGTCGTGGTGGGCGAACGAGTCTTCTTCGGCTCGGGTGACGGCAACGTCTACGCCGTCTCGCTCAAAGACGGCAAGAAAGTCTGGCAATTCCGCGGCGGCCGCTCGATCACGGCTTCGCCGGCCGTGGGCGAAAAGTCGCTCGTGATTGGGACCGACGGCCCCGATGGCACCGTCTACTGCTTCGGCGCGAAGTCGCCCTGACCCGTTGTCCGTCGGCTATTGCGCTTGGCTGTCGATGACGCGGATTTCTTTGACCATTCGCACCCAGCGCGCCGGTCGCTTTTCAGAAGGCGCGATGATCTGAAAGGGCCCGTGCTTTTTGTCCAACGGCTCGCCGTTGCGGAGGTCCGCCAGAATGATGGTCCGATCGTTGAAGGCCGGGTCCAACTCGGCCAGGGCGAAAACGGCCCGGTAGTCATCCAGGGCATCGACGGCGACGTAAGCACGAATCCACTTCCCGCGCACCTTCTCACCCTGCGGCACGGCGAGGCGGTCAAGCAGGACGCGAAGCGGCACCCCGGAGTAACGAGCCTTGGTCCCACCGTGATCAACGGCCTCGACTTCCACTCGCGGCAGTTTTTTGAAATCTGACTCGGTCAGTCGAATCGGTTCCCCGGTCATTCCTTGCAGGACGAGAATTGCCTCGCGCGGCGGATCCTCCGCTGAGACGCGCGTCGCGACGGAGATCACAAACAGCAGCACGACCAATCGGGGTGGCACTCGGCACAAGCTCGAGCCAGAGATTCGCATGAGGGGTTCCGTTCTGCGATTACGCTGCGCATGCAGTACGCGGCAGAGTGCCGCCAATCTAGTCGCTCGCCCCTGCTGCAACAATCTTGGTCGACGGACACCATCGTGTCGGCAGCAAAAGCGTGGCGGACGCCGTGGTCACCTTCATTCCGGCGGATCGGAATCTGTCGCAATCATGTTGCCGGAAAGTCTGTGTTCGCCATGAGTTTTGCTTGACACCAACCATCCGTCATCATATATCACTTATCCAATAGGTCATATTTGACGATAGAATTTTAGGTGTTTGGACAAGATTTCATTCTCAGTTTGATGCGTGTTTGGGTGAAACAGGTTATCCTCGCAGCCCTGGAAGACTTTGCCTTCTCCGAAGATAGCACGGCACTTTGTCCGCCAGCCGCTCGCGCACGGAAAGCGAGACAAGCGACTGATGAAATCGGGGGAGAACAGGATCGCTCTTTTCGCAGCCTCCATGGAGTCGATTGGCCGCGCGCCCTGGTTCCGAACGTTCCTTCATTTCATCGATGCCTCTGGAACGAACTTGAAGGGCGCAATTCCACTTGTCACAGGAAGTGCCTTGCCGCAGCGGAGCGGCAAACAAGGACCGCGGAAATGGAGAACCGCCCCAGAGCCGGCGCCTCACAACACCGAACTCGCCCGGCTTATGGTCTGCGCCGCGTTGTGCCGGGCTCGCGTTGAGCCCTGACCGGTCCACCAAGAAACAACGGCGACAATAAAGACACTGATCATGTCGAACGGTCTGTTGCAGCGTAGCGTGACGACGTCGGTTGCCAAGAACCTGGCGGACACGACCAAGACGTCGCCCAAGATGATGTCGATCACCCCGCGGTGGCTGCTGAGCCTCCTGCCGTGGGTGCATGTCCATGGCGGAACGTATCGGGTTAATCGCACCAAGGTTGAGTTGCCGAAAGCGGAGCGCATCGGACTCGACGTTTCTGGCGCGGCGGCCTCCTTTCCGCCGGAAGCGCTTCGCAACGTGCCGCTCTTTTCCAAGCTGCCCGAGGCGGTCATCACGCGGATGGCCAGCCGCTTCAAAACAGAAGACGTGTCGCTCGGAAACAAACTGCTGGTGGAAGGCGAAGATCTCAGCAAGTTCTTCATCATCGCGCAGGGGCAGGTCGAGGTCCTAAGCAAAGGCGTGCACGGTAGCGATTTGCGAATTGCCCTGTTGAGCGAGGGTGAATTCTTCGGCGAGACGGACTTGGTTTCCGACAAGCCGTCTGATGTGACCGTGCGGACGAACACTCCCTGCGTGTTGCTCACATTGTCGCGCAAAGATCTCGACGCGGTCCTCGCCGAGCAGCCGAACCTGCAGGAGGATTTCAAGAAGGCGATCGAAGAACATCTGGAATTGCGATCGACGGTGAACCGCTACGGCGAGCGGAATATCGATTTGGTCTCCGGCTACGCGGAGAACGTCGAGATCCCAGAGACGTTCGTCGACTATTCCGCCAATCCCCGCGAGTATTCGCTCTCGGCCGTGCAGACGGTGGTTCGCGTTCATACGCGGGTCTCCGATTTGTACAACGGTCCGTACGATCAGCTCGAAGAGCAGATGCGGCTCACGATCGAGGGGATCAAGGAGCGGCAGGAATGGGAGATCATCAACAGCAAGAAATTCGGCTTGTTGCACTCGGCCGATCCGGCCATGCGGATCAGCACGCGGTACGGCTCGCCGACCCCCGATGACTTGGACGAACTGCTCGCGATGGTCTGGAAGAAGCCCGCGTTCTTCCTGGCGCATCCTAAGGCGATCGCCGCCTTCGAGCGGGAATGCACTTGGCGAGGCGTTCCCCCGGCGACCATCAACCTTTTCGGAACGCCGGTGCTCACCTGGCGTGGCGTGCCGCTGGTTCCTTGCGACAAGCTCGACATCCAAAGCCGTAACCGGTCGAACCAATGGCTGGGCACTACGAATATTCTTCTGTTGCGCGTCGGCGAAGCCGACCAGGGAGTCGTTGGTCTGCATCAAGCCGGCATCGCGGGCGAGATCACGCCGAGTCTGTCCGCCCGGTTGATGGGTCTAGACAGTCTGGGTGTCGCCTCCTATCTGCTCACGCTCTACTTCTCATGCGCCGTGCTGACCGATGACGCGCTGGGAATTCTGGAAAACGTAGAAGTCAGCTACTACCACGACTACGAGAGTCGAGAGCCGAGACGTTTTGCGGATGGCTTAGGGATCTAGTCGTTTGAAATTCGTGTTTAAGGCAATGGACGGTAACGGAAAAGACGTTTAGGAGAGGCTATGTCGAACGGTCTGTTGCAGCGTAGCGTGACGACGTCGGTCGCTAAGAACCTGGCGGACACGACCAAGACGTCGCCCAAGATGATGTCGATCACCCCGCGGTGGCTGTTGAGCCTCTTGCCGTGGGTGCACGTGCATGGCGGGACCTATCGGGTCAATCGCACGAAGGTCGAGCTCCCCAAGGCCGAACGCATCGGCGTGGACGTGTCGGGAGAGACCCCCACGTTTCCCTCCGAAGCGCTCCGTAGCGTGCCACTCTTTTCCAAGCTGCCCGAGGCGGTCATCGCGCGGATGGCCAGCCGCTTCAAGACCGAAGACGTCTCACTCGGGAACAAGCTGCTCGTCGAGGGCGAGGACCTCAGCAAATTCTTCATCATCGCCCAGGGGCAGGTGGAAGTCCTGAGCAAGGGCGTGCATGGCAGCGATCTGCGCATTGCGCTGTTGAGTGAGGGAGAATTCTTTGGCGAGACGGATCTCGTTTCCGACAAGCCATCCGACGTCACGGTGCGGACGAACACTCCTTGCGTGTTGCTCACGCTGTCGCGCAAAGATCTCGATGCCGTTCTTGCCGAGCAGCCGAACCTGGAGGGCGATTTCAAGAAGGCGATCGAAGAGCACATCGAGCTGCGTTCGACCGTCAACCGTTACGGCGAGCGCAACATCGACCTTGTTTCCGGCTTCGCCGAGAACGTCGAAATTCCCGAGACGTTTGTCGATTACTCCGCCAACCCTCGCGAGTATTCCCTCTCAGCCGTGCAGACGGTGGTCCGGGTCCACACTCGGGTCTCCGATTTGTACAACGGGCCGTACGATCAACTCGAAGAGCAGATGCGGCTCACGATCGAGGGGATCAAGGAACGCCAGGAATGGGAAATCATCAACAGTAAGAAGTTCGGCCTGCTGCACTCGGCCGATCCGGCGATGAGGATCAGCACACGTTACGGTGCACCGACCCCAGACGATCTGGATGACTTGCTGGCACTCGTCTGGAAGAAGCCCGCCTTCTTCCTGGCCCACCCCAAGGCAATCGCCGCCTTCGAGCGCGAGTGTACCTGGCGCGGCGTACCGCCGGTGACGATCAACCTGTTCGGCTCGCCGGTCATCACCTGGCGCGGAGTGCCGCTCGTCCCCTGCGACAAGCTGGAAGTCTACAGCCGCAATCAATCGAACCAATGGTTCGGCACGACGAACATCCTGCTCCTGCGAATCGGCGAGGGCGATCAAGGAGTCGTTGGTCTGCACCAGGCCGGTATCCCAGGCGAGATCAAGCCGAGCTTGTCGGCCCGCTTGATGGGTTTGGACAGCTTGGGCGTCGCCTCTTATCTGCTCACGCTCTACTTCTCGTGCGCCGTGCTGACAGATGACGCGTTGGGAATTTTGGAAAACGTCGAGGTCGGTTACTACCACGACTACGAGCACCGCATGACGAAGTTCAAATAAGCGGCTGACGGAGCGTCCAACGATGAGTGATTTGACACCCGATCATGTCGCCGCGCTGGCGAGCCGACTCTACAACGAGAGTCCCGGCGGCCACGAGCCCTCGGGGATGGCGCAGGCCCCGAACGCGCCGATCGACCCCGCGGCGGATTCGGCCTTGCGCGAGCAGATCCAGGCGCCATCGTTCCCGCTGCCAAACGATGGCGTACCGGCTTCTCATTCGCCAATTCTGAACAGCCAGAGTCCTCCTGCCTCGATGGTCGAAGGTCCCAGCGACGGATTCCGCCTTCCGACTTCACTCGGTGGATTTTCGGATCGGCTGCCGGCGAGTTCCGCCCCCGCGCCCGAATCGCAAACGGACGGCCTCCGCGCGTTCGTCCAGAATATTCGTCGGGCCGATTATCGATCCGCCACCGAGGCGTTTCCGGCCGAGAAGGCCGATTCGCCGGGCTCCGTTCATCCAGGATCGGCCCGTTCGCACAGTTCCCCTCCCGCCTACGGGGATCCCGTTCCTTATGCACGCGACGATCGCACGAACGGTTACGGCGCGCGGGCCCTGGATGTCGACGCCGTCCGTCAGGATTTTCCGATTCTGCATCAACGCGTGCACGGCCGGCCTCTGGCTTGGCTCGACAACGCCGCCACGACGCAAAAGCCGCAGAGTGTGATCGACACGCTTTCGCACTTTTACGAGCGCGACAATTCCAACATCCATCGCGGTGCGCATACGTTGGCGGCCCGCGCCACCGACGCCTTCGAGCAGGCTCGCGACAAAGTGCGCGACTTCCTCGGGGCTTCGTCGTCGAAGGAAATCGTCTTCGTCCGCGGGACGACCGAGGCCATCAATCTCGTCGCCCAGACATGGGGTCGTAAATTTCTGCAGCCCGGCGATGAGATCATTCTCTCCACGCTCGAGCATCACGCGAATATAGTCCCCTGGCAATTCGTTGCAAAGGAAACGGGAGCGCGGCTGCGGATCATTCCCGTTAATGACCGGGGCGAAATTATTCTCGAAGACTACCAATCGCTGTTGGGCCCACGGACGAAGCTGGTCGCCATCACGCACGCTTCAAACAGTCTGGGCACGCTGTTACCGGTTGCCGAGATGACCCAGATGGCCAAGCGATACGGAGCGCGTGTGCTGATCGACGGCGCGCAAACGGTCGCTCACGTTCCGGTCAATGTGCAGCAGCTCGGTTCCGACTTCTACGTTTTCTCGGGTCACAAGATCTTCGGACCGACCGGCATCGGTGTGCTCCACGCGCGCGAAGAGTTGCTTGAAATCATGCCCCCCTGGCAGGGAGGCGGCAGCATGATCAAGAACGTGACGTTCGAAGAAACGACGTATGCCGAACCCCCGGCCAAGTTTGAGGCGGGCACACCGAATATCGCCGATGCGGTCGGGCTTGGATCGGCGCTCGATTATGTGAGTCAGTTTGGCTTGCCCAATATCGCCAAATATGAGCACGAATTGCTGGAGTACGCGACGGAGCAACTGTCGCGAATCAATGGGCTCAGGCTGATCGGCACCGCTCGAGAAAAAGTCGGTGTGATCTCCTTCGTGCTGAAAGACCGAAAAACAGAAGAGGTGGGCCGCATGCTCGACCTCGACGGGATCGCCGTGCGGGCCGGCCACCACTGTTCGCAACCGTCATTACGACGGTTCGGAGTTGAGGCCACAGTCCGGCCGTCGTTGGCGTTCTATAATACGGTCGGGGAGATCGACCGATTGGCGGATGCCATCCGCAGAATCCAACGCAGGTGAAGGAGCGACCACATGGCTACGGCAATTTCTGCGGCGGAGCTGGCCCAACTGCACCGATCGGGCAAACAGATCGACCTGATCGACGTGCGGACCCCCGCTGAGTTTCAGCAAGTCCACGTCGAGTTTGCCGAGAATGTGCCGCTCACCGAACTTGACCCGACTCAAGTCTTGCAGGCGCGAAACGGTTCGGCGAATTCGCCGCTTTACGTGATTTGCCACTCGGGTGGCCGCGGAAAGCAGGCTTGTGAGAAGTTTGCCAAAGCCGGCTATGCGAATGTCATCAATGTCGATGGTGGAACGCTGGCCTGCGAAAGCACTTCGCTGCCGCTCGTTCGCGGTCACAAAGTGATGTCGCTGGAACGACAGGTGCGGATTGCCGCCGGCTCGCTCGTTTTGCTGGGAATCGCGCTGGGAGTCTTCGTACATCCTTATTTGCTCGGCCTGTCTGCTTTTGTGGGGGCCGGGCTGGTGTTTGCGGGTGTCACCGACACCTGCGGCATGGGGATGTTGCTGGCGCGAATGCCCTGGAACAACCGCCGCGAGCCAAAATCGACCGCGTCCGCCCGGTCTGCAGCCTGATTGAGCGGGTTCTTTGCGCGGTCCCCGGCAGCTCGTTTTCGTCTTCCCTTCAGAATTACAGCTTGACACAAAATTGGCCGGTCTTTATATATCACTCACCAGCATGGTTATTGTTTGAGGACGAACGAAGCTCGCTATGAAAGTGTCGCGGAAATCTGACTACGCCCTTCGAGCCCTCTTCGGGTTGATCGCCAGCGACGGCAAGTCGCCGGTTTCGATCCGAGAGCTGGCCGAGCGATACGACGTGCCACGTCGCTTCTTGGAGCAGATCATGCTCGAACTGAAATCGAAAGGTTGGGTTCGCAGCATCGCCGGCCGGGACGGAGGCTTCATTTTGGCCAAAAAACCCGAAGAAATCACGATGGGGGAAGTGATTCGTCACTTCGATGGAGTGCTGGCCCCGATCAGCTGCGTTTCAACCACCGACTACGAGCCGTGCAGCCAAGAGGGGGCCTGCCGCTTTCGGCGAGTGCTCCTGGACGTGCGGAATTACACCGCGCGTCGCATGGATTCGGCTACCCTGGCCGCGGTCTATCAGGCTCCAATCGTCACCCGTGAAGAGGTGTTTTCGTTCGAGTTCGTGGGTGGCGAGGGAATCTGACTCTTTTTTGCGAACCATACTATCACCATTTTTGTCGTGTTTATTTATACCTCAAACTGGAGCTGTGGCCGTGATTCGATTGCTCCCCCTGTCGTTCGTCCTTCTGTGCCTGGTTGGCGTCGTCGCCGGAACATCGGGCTGCGGCGGGTCGACCGCCGGCGAACCGCCGAGCGTTCAGCTCTTGAACGTCTCCTACGATCCGACGCGTGAGTTATGGCGCGATCTCAACACCCGGTTTATCAAACGACTGCGTGCCGAGACCGGCGAGGACGTGGCCATCAAGCAGTCGCACGCGGGCTCATCGAGCCAGGCGCGTGCCGTCATCGACGGTCTCGACGCGGACGTCGTCACGCTCGCGCTGTGGTCGGACGTCGACGCGATCCGCAAACGGGGGTTGATCAAGGACGACTGGCAAGAGCGATTTCCCAATCACTCGCTCGCCTACTTCTCGACGATCGTGTTCGTGGTCCGCAAAGGCAATCCGAAAGCGATCAAGAGCTGGCCTGATGTCGTGAAGCCGAACGTGGTGGTCATGACGCCGAACCCCAAAACGTCCGGCAACGGAAAACTGAGCTTTCTCGCGGCTTGGGGCAGCGTGATTCAAGCGGGCGGATCAGAGCAGGCCGCACGTGAGTTCGTCACGCGGCTTTATAAGCAAACGCCCGTACTAGAAACGGGAGCCCGGGGGGCGACGACCACGTTTGCCCAACGGGGGATCGGCGATGTTCACCTCACGTGGGAGAACGAGGCGCATCTCGAAGTGGAAGAATCAGCCGGGGCGCTTGAGATCGTCTACCCGCCGCAAAGCATTCGGGCTGAGCCGTTCGTCGCGGTGGTCGACGCCAATGCCGATCGCAAAGGCACGCGGGCCATTGCGGAGAAGTACCTGAAATTCCTCTACACCGACGAGGGGCAGGAGACGATCGCGCAGCACTTCTATCGCCCGACCGACGAGGCCGTGTTGGCCAAACACGCCGATCGCTTTCCGAAGATCAATCTCTTCTCGATCACCGCGATTGCAACCAGTTGGGATGCCGCCCAACAGAAGTTCTTCGCCGACGGCGGTGTCTTCGACTCGATTTATCAGCCGAGCGGCAGCCACGCCGCGTCTGGCGCAGATCGGTGAACGGCAAATCGCGCAGGAAGTAGCCACGGATGGCAATTCCGATGATCGCAATCCGCGACGCCATCCCGCGGTTCAGGATCGTTTCCGATTGTCCAACTGCAGGAGGAGCGGCCATGTAACGCTGACCCGAGCTTGATCGATGGGACGAACTCAGACGCGGACGCAGTTTCATCGAGACTCGTCCGGACCGCCCGCTAGCGGGCAAGACCGTGAGTCACGCCAAGAGCGTCTCACAGAAGCGATTTCCACCACCTTCACTCTGGAGCCTGACGAATGAAAACTTCGATTCGCACGATCCGACGCCAACCGCGCTCGCGAGCAGGATTTACCCTGATCGAGCTGTTGGTTGTCACGGCGATTATCGCCGTCTTGGTCAGCTTGCTGCTGCCCGCGGTGCAAGCCGCGCGAGAATCGGCTCGGCGCACCTCGTGCCGCAACAACTTGCGACAACTGGCGCTAGCCGCGCTCAATTTCGAGAGCGCGACAAAAACCTTGCCGACCGGAGGTCAGTTGAACGACTTCACAACGCCGACGAACCCGTCAACGGGCCAGGTCGCGCCTTTCCCGACCTTTTCGCTGTACTCATTCTTCGCGGCCATCTTGCCGTATGCGGAAGAGACGGCCCTCACGGTCCAGTATGACTACACGAGACCCTACAACGACGCGACCTCGCCACAGAATCAGACGGCCGCCAAGACCGTGATTCCGTGGCTCCTATGCCCGACCGCGTCTACCGACACCCCCGATCCGGACGGGTACGGGACTGCCGACTACTTCCCGACGATCGGCACCGACATCGATCCTGCTACGGGCGTTCGCAATCAGCTGACGATCGTCAACGGTGCGTTGGGTTCGACCAAGCCGCCGACGATCGCTTCGATCAGCGATGGTACAAGCCACACAATCTTGCTCGCGGAGGCCGCCGGCCGCGCCTTCGAGACGGTGCAGTACGGCGAACTGGGCAAATACAACGATCCGGTTTTTGGATCGTCGTCTCCCAGCTCGGCGAAACAAGGCTGGTACTGGAACGGAACGAAGACCGTATTGTTCACAGGCGGCATCTTGCCGACGAACGATACTGTCCCGCCTAGCGGCAAACGTCTCCCGGGCCGATGGGCTGAACCCGACAACGGGAACATCGTTTCCGGTCAGGCGAACGCCTACTACATTTCTGCGACGAATTTCTTCATTCCCAATGCGATCAATGGGAACAACGCTCCGCTCGGTGGGCCAGGCGGATTCACTCAAATCCCGTCGAATCCCTACACGGGGACGCAAGGCCAGCCGTATCAGATCGTCAACCCCACGGCGCCCGCGACGGGTGTCTACACGGCCGCACCGCCCGCGGGTAATCCGTGCGGCTGGTATTGGAACCACTGCGGCCCCAACGGTGAGATCTTCAGCTTTCATCCGGGAGGCGCCAACGTCGCGATGGTCGACGGCAGCGTCCACCTGCTGAGCAATCTGACCGACGTGATCACCCTGCGGTACCTGGTCTCGGCCAACGAGCAGATTCCGGTTGAGGGAGGCACGTTCTTGCAGTAAGCGTGACCTGAGTTACGGCAGGGTTTCTTCGTCCTCCTGCCGTGAGGAGCCGGCACCGGACGCACTGTGAAGTGCGTCCGGCAGCCGGTCTGATCCGAGCCTCTCGGGACTTGGCAATCGCTGAGAGGCTGGTTCGTCTTCCATTCTTCTGCGTTTGGTTGATCGTTTCAACGCTTAAATCCGTCTCATGACGGTTCAGGAATCAATATGAAGCTTCCCACGCTTTTGACAGTCGTGATTTGTTCTGCGGTTTCAGTCGGCTGCGGCCAGAGCAATGGCGTGCAGACCAAGTCCCCTCCGGGATTCGTGAAGGGAGTTCCGGCTGCCCTGGAACCCGAGGAAGCCATCCAAAAACTCGAAACGCCCGAGGATCGCGTGACTTATCTCCACCAGCTCGGCGGTGATAAGAGCTTTGAGCCTCAAAAGCATGCCGAGATGCTCGAAAAGTACTCGAAAGATGGCAACGAAGAGGTGGCCTTGGCGGCCAAAGAATTGCTCGAGCGGAAGTAGCAGGAGCGCGTGGTCATGCAGACTCAGAAGTTAGCGTTCGGAATGGTCGTCGCGATTCTCAGCATCTCGGCTGCGATCTGGGCCGCGCGATTTGCCCCCTGGGTGGATCGCGCCAGCGCGGCGCCCAATCCTCTGGTCAGTCGCGTGCGCGAAATGAAAGAAGGGGCCGCGCGACGCAAAGGCGAAACCCCTGAAGCCGACGAACTAGGTGAACGAAGAGTTGACCCAACGGTCGATGCTCGTCCGCCTGTCGCCAATCAGGGTCCATTTCCAAAAACGGCGGTGGGCGAGCAAGTCTACCAATTCCGCCACATGGGAATTGGCGAGAGACGAGCACACCGTTTTCGGATCGAGAACAAGGGGCAGGCGCCGCTCGTCATCGCCAAGGGCCCGACCGAATGCAAGTGCACGATCAGCAACGTAGCGACGCGCGAAGTGCCGCCGGGTGGCTTCACCGAGGTTGAGCTTGCCTGGGCTCCGCTCGAAGCCGATCCGGCGTTCGAAAAGTCGGCCATCATCTGGACCAACGATCCAGCGATGTCCGAAATCCGCTTTCGCATCGCCGGCAAAGTTGGCCGAGGGCTGGCGGTTTCGCCCGTCGCCTGGCACGCCGGGACCGTCGCGGAGGATCAAGCCGCCAAGGCGGTTGGCATCGTAGTGTCAGAGGTCGCCGAGTTCAAAATCCTGTCCGTCAAATCTGTCGACGACAACATCAAAGTGAGTTACAAGCCGATGACACCCGGCGCTCTCACGCACGTTGGCATGCTCGCCGGCTACGAATTCACGACGACCGTCGGCAAGGGAATTCCGATCGGAAGCTTTCGCTCGCGGCTCGAAATTCTGACTTCGCTCGAGCCGAAGACTCCGCTGGTCGTCGACCTGACCGCGGTGCGGCCGGGGCCCATCCGCTTTCTATCGGCTGTTCCCATTGTGGGCCACGCCTTGTGGAATGCGGAAAAGACGCGGCTCAACCTGGGTCGATTCCGCCACGAGGTCGGATGCAAGACGGCGTTGACGGCCCTCATTTCAGAGATGAAGGGCAAATTTCAAATGCTCGGCGTCAAGTCGAGTGACAGCTTTGTCAAAGTCTCCGTCGAGGCGAACCCGGCAGCCGGCAGCGGAGAGAGCCAGGGCATTCGCTTCGTGTTCGAAGTCCCTCCGGGGTCGCCGCCAGTCAACTACTTCACTCAAAAGCCAGTCCATGTCACGGTTCAGACGAATCATCCGAAGCTCAAGAACCTCGACTTCGATCTCGAGTTTGTCTCGCTGTGAGCGTTGGGTGGGTCGATTTTCTGTGGGGAACTGGGGCGAGACGCTCGAGACTCGACAGGGCGATTCGATATGAACGATCCGGGCCAGCCGATGGCCGCCAGTCACCGAATCTTGCCGGGCTTCCGCTTGAGCTTGGGCTACACGCTGGCCTATCTCACGGTGCTCTTGGCGATTCCCCTGGCGGCCTGCCTGGCAAAAGTCTCCTCATTGACGGCGTCGCAGTTCTTCGCCGCCGTCTGGACCGAGCGCGCTCGTGCGGCCTATCTGCTCACGTTCGGCGTCTCCTTCGCGGCCGCGGCGATCAATGTTCCACTCGGACTGCTCCTGGCTTGGATCCTGGTTCGCTACGAATTCCCGTTGAAGCGGATCCTCGATTCGTTGATCGACCTGCCGTTCGCGTTGCCGACGGCAGTAGCCGGCCTCGTGTACGCGAACCTGTACGTCCAAAACGGCTGGTTCGGACAATTCCTGGTGCCTTTGGGAATTCAGGGAGCTTACTCGCGATTTGCAATCGTGCTGGTGCTGACGTTCATCGGCCTACCGTTTGTCGTACGCACTGTCCAGCCGGTATTGGAAACGATCGATGCCGAAATCGAAGAGGCCGCCGCTTCA
>Ga0210393_10000639_pt1 | contig 31093 bp, 29 predicted proteins | sample IncBWC27OmetaG_FD_160068 | JGI IMG/M metagenome (GOLD analysis project Ga0210393, IMG submission 160068) | Forest soil microbial communities from Barre Woods Harvard Forest LTER site, Petersham, Massachusetts, United States - Inc-BW-C-27-O ...
CGGGATCAACGACCCCGGGGAAGCCGTTGGTATGTCCGAAACAGCTGCTCCAGATCCGAACGGCGAAGACATTTGCGGCTTCGGCACACACCTTACGTGCGTTCCGTTTCTTTGGCGAGACGGCCACATGAGCGGTTTGCCGACACTCGGCGGAAATAACGGGCAGGCCAGCGCCATCAATAACCGCGGAGAAGTCGTCGGATTTGCCGAAGACGGTGCCGTGGACTCCACATGCCCAGCCGGCATAATCAACAATCGGATTGCGCTGGCGGCGTTGTGGGAAAGAGGCACCGCCGAAGCCCTGCCTTTGGTGGGTAACGATGTAGACGGTGAGGCATTCGGGATCAACGATCGAGGCCAAGCCGTAGGCTACTCGGGAAACTGCGTCGCAGCGACGCACGCCGTAATGTGGAAAGACAAAACTGTCTCCGTGCTTCAGGATCTCGGGGGTACAGGTTCCAATTTCGCTTACGTTATTAACAACAAGGGCCAAATCGCCGGGCAAGTCGGCACTGCTGACGGCTCAACCTTCTATGCCGCGGCTTGGCTGGATGGCGCAGACGGCGCAGTCACAAAGATCGACCTTCTGCCGGGAGATTTTGCCGCCTTCGCCACCGGCATCAACAACCGGGGCCAAGTGGTGGGAAACGATTTTGACTCGAAGTTCGACTGGTTCCACGGCTTCATCTGGCAGGATAATGTGACAACGGACCTTAACACGCTAATTCCCGAAGATTCCGGCCTCTTCATAATCTCGGCTAGCAATATCAATGATCGCGGGCAAATCTCGGGTATGGCCACGGTGGTCTCCGGGCCCCATGCGGGCGAGATTCACGCCTATCTTTTGACCCCCACAGACGGACGCCTAGGCGCCTCGATGGCAGATTTCGCACGTACACATCCCCAGTCCATTTTACACGGGAACGCTTGCAGCCACTTTTTACAGAGACTCAGACCCGGCCGATTCGAGCGTTAAAGGGCATTTTGGGAGCTTCCGCACAACACATACCAGCCGTATGCTGCGCGAAGGCGCAAGGCCGGAGATTGTCGGGGACGTTCTGGGTCATGTCGATATATTCGCGTGACCCAGCACGTTGACAGTAAGAGCTGGCGGAGAGGATTTCCTGACGAATTGGAGACTCGACTTCGAAGAGTCGCGCGCTAGCTCCTGATTAACGCCGTAGTCGTACATGTGCACGTCCGGATCGTGTCGTGAACGCGAGGCCTGCACAGACAGGAAAGAAAAGCGGGCGCCCGTGCGGGCGCCCGCTTTCGCATTTTGAGGGATCGGCAAATACTAGCGGTCGTTATCCTCGAAGGGAACGCCGGGCAGTACCGGCGTGCCTTCCAACTGGACCGCTTGCAGGGCCGAAGGATCGAGGCCCAAGGCCTTGAGAATTGTCGGGGCCACTTGGGCGGTTTGGACTGGGGTGGAGATAGTTTTTGGCGCGAACTTGGGGTTCGAGACAAGGATCATCATGTTGGTGTCGTCGTGCGAGAAGCCGCCGCCTTCTGCCTGCTTCGCGGTGCTCTTGGAGTAGGTGACACCGTTGTTTGGAGAAACGATGATGTCGGGGCTGCGTGGGTCACCGATCGGCGGAAGGCCCGGCTTGTTGAACAAAACCTGTTCGGGGCGCGCTCGAGAGGCTAGGAAAACTTGGCAAGCGGCTGGCAGATTGTTACAGTCGAGGTACCCAGCGAATTATTTGCAGGCCACCGGCGGAATGCAAGCCGAGGAGAGGCTGAGACCCATGGGGGAAGAAACTCGCGCGGCAGTGCGTGCGGTGGAAACGCAAGAGCGGAAGGACCGCGTCCTGATTGTGGAGGACGAGGACAACGCACGCAAAGGCTACGAACAACTTTTGCAGCGCTGGGGCTGCGATGTTCTCGGCGTGGGCACGGCGGAAGAGGCGCTGGCGAAATTTGCGGGCTATCAACCGGATGCGCTGATCGCGGACGTGGAATTGCCGGGGATGAATGGGTTGGATCTGCTGAAACAGCTCGGGTTGGAACTGCTAGATGTTCCCGCGATTGTAATCACCGGCAAAGGAAGCGAAGAGCGCGCCGTCGCGGCCATCGAAGCCGGAGCGTTCTGGTACATCGAGAAGCCGCTGAAGGGGCCAGTGCTGCGGGCGCTGCTGGATCGCGCTCTGCGGCGAGCGCGCGATGCGCGGCAGCTCGCTGTGTTGCAGCGGCAACTGCGCGAGGCGGGGCGGCTGGGCGACCTGGTGGGCGGGTCGAAGCCGATGCAGGAAGTGATGCGCATTGTGGAAATGGCGGCGCCGAGTTCGGCATCCGTGCTGATTACCGGCGAAACGGGATCGGGCAAAGAGATTGTTGCGCGGACGATCCACAAACTTTCGCCGCGCGCGGGCGGCCCCTTCGTGGCCATCAATTGCTCGGCGATTCCGGAAACGTTGATGGAAAGCGAAATTTTCGGGCACGAGCGGGGCGCGTTCACGGGCGCGGCGGAACGGCGCATCGGCTGTTTCGAATTGGCGGATGGCGGGACGTTGCTGCTGGATGAGATTGGCGAAATGCCCGCGCCGACGCAGGCGAAGCTCTTGCGCGTTCTGGAAGATCGAAAAGTTCGCCGGCTGGGAAGCAAGAGCGAAACGCCGGTGGATGTGCGCGTACTGGCAGCGACAAACAAAGAAGCGGAGCAGGCGGTGAGCAGCGGGCTGATGCGGCAGGATCTTTTTTTCCGCTTGAACGTGTTTCACATCAACTTGCCGCCGCTGCGCGAACACAAGGACGACATTCCGCTGCTCGTCGAACATATTCTGCGCGACTTGAATGCCAAGCACGGGAAGCATGTGCGAGGCATCGGCGCGGAAGTTCTGGACATTTTTATGGGGCATACGTGGCCGGGAAATATTCGCGAGCTGCGAAACGTGCTGGAGCGCGCTTCCATCATGTGCGAGAAGGATTTGATTACGCGTGCGTGCCTGCCGGGAGAATTCGGGAAAAATGTATCGAAGGGACCGAGCGATCTTTCCGCCATTAAATTCCCGGGAGGAACGACGGTGGACGCGATGGAGCGCGAATTGATTTTGCAGACGCTGGGCGCGACCGGAAACAACAAGACGCGCGCGGCGGAATTGCTGGGCATCAGCCTGAAGACGCTGCACAACAAATTGAAAGAATACGGCGGCGATCGCGCCGAGACGGAGTAGGGACGCGGGATGCAGCTGCGGCTGCGGACAAAGCTCACGCTGGTGATGACGGGGCTGGTGCTGCTCGTCGCGGCGGTCTTGTCTGGCGTGTTTGCGGCGCAACTTCTCGATCAACTGTTACAAGCCACCAGCAAGCGCGCCAGCGATCTGGCGGGGCAGGTTTTTCTTCAAGCGCAACATGCGCTGACGGACGCCGGAGAGCAGGGTTTGCGGCCGGCGTCAGACAGTCCTCAGGAAATCCACGACTACGTACGGCACGCTTTCGAAATCAATGAAGGCCTTCGCACGCAGCTGAAAGCGGCGAAAGAGAATCCGCTGATCTATGAAGTCTCCATCACGGACCATGAGGGGATGGTGCTGATCTCGACGGATGAGAACCTGCCGGGGAAATTTCTGCCGAGAAGAACGCCGCTTTCGCAATTGGTGCAGCGAAATTTCCTGCATCAAGTGAAGGTGTTGGCCAGTCCGCCACAAATTTACGAACTTGATTATCCATTCACCAAGGGCGGGCAGCCTTTCGGAGAAGTGCGCATGGTGCTCTCTTCGGGATTTTTGTTGAATGACATCGAGCCAAGCTTGCGGACGTCTGGAACGATCGTGCTGGTGGCATTGGTGATTTCCACGCTGCTGGCGGCGGTGGTCAGCGGCGCGACGCTTGCTCCGCTGCGTGACATCGCTGCGCAACTCGACCGCATTTCCGCGGGGGAATACGATGCCCCTTCGCCAGAGGTAAGAGGCTTTGCGGGAGGCGGCGATGAACTTGGGTTAGTGAGCCGGAAAATTACGCAGGTGGGACAGCAGTTGCGCGGGGTGCATGAGATTTTCAGCACCATGCGCGAGAACATGAATTCGGTGATGGCCGGGCTGGAAGACGGTTTGCTGTTGTTCACCCGGGATTCGCGCGCGGTAATGATCAGTCCGGCGGCGGAGAAATTTCTTGGGGCTCCCGCGGGGCACTTTCTGGGGAAGCGCGTGACGGAGATTTTTCCGGTCGGACATCCGCTGCATGAGGCGATGCGCATTGAGAGTGATGAATTGAGCGAAGTGGCTGCAGAGATCGAGCTGGAAACGAGCGAAGGGCCGAAACGCGTGAGCGTTAGCGTGCAGGCAATTCAGGAAGATGGCGAGCGCATGGGCGCGCTGGTGACGCTCCGCGACCTCGATTCGCTGGAAAGCATCAATACGCAACTGCAGGTAAGCGAGCGGCTGGCGGCGCTGGGGCGTATCACGGCAGGCGTGGCGCACGAAGTGAAAAATCCCCTGAACTCCATGCGACTGTGGCTGGAAAATTTGAAAGAGTCGCTCCCGCCGGACCAAGAGAGCGCGTCGCAGCAAGCCGTGCAGGTGCTGGACAAAGAGATCGACCGGCTCGATGCGGTGGTCAAGCGGTTCCTGGATTTTACGCGGCCGATGGATGTGCGGCTGGAGGCCACGCAACTTTCCGAATTGTTGAAAGATGTGTTGGAACTTGCCCAGCCGCAGTTCCAGAAATCGAATATCCAGTTAGCCCAATTGCTGCCAATTGACGTACCGGTGGTCTACGTGGATCGCGCGCTGCTGAAGCAGGCGGTGCTAAATCTGGTGCTGAACGCGGCCGAAGCCATGCCGAACGGCGGTCAACTGCGGCTGGTGCTGAGCCGGCGCGGCGAAATGGCGGAGATCACGGTTGGGGACACCGGCAAAGGAATCTTGCCGGAAAATCGTCAGAAAATTTTTCAGTTGTTCTTCACCACCCGTCCAGGAGGCAGTGGGATCGGCCTGGCGAGCGCGTTTCGAATTGTGCAGCTTCACAACGGTTCGATAGACTTTACTTCGGAGGTCGGGCGAGGCACGACGTTCCGAATCGAACTGCCGCTCGCCGCCTGAACATGACGGAAAATTCCGCCCGGACCCACAGCGTACTTCCGCGCTGCGCTGTTCGCTCATGGTTTGTTTTTCTTGGCTGCGCGACGATCGCGCTCGGCGGGTGCAGCGTTCGAAGGCGGCCGGCGATTCCATGGGCGACCGCAGTGCAGGTAAGACCCGTACCCCAACCGAACAGAACGTCCGCGAGTGAGACTCCTGAGGATCCCGTTCCCGAATTGCGATATGAGCTGCCGCCTTTTCCGCCACATCTGATCAACGCGCGAAGTGGCCCGCCACGGCCGCATGTGAACGCGCCGAGCACGGCGGGGGGCGAAGCGGAAAAGCGGGACGCGCCGATGATCGCACCGCAGCTAACTCCGGCTGAGACGACTCTTGCACAGCAGCAAACGAATCAGAGTCTCGCAATCGCCGAGAAAAACCTGATGGCCGCCAATGGAAAGAGGTTGAACGCGGCGCAGGCCGACTTGGTGTCCAAGATCAAAGGATTTATTAAGGACGCGCGGGAAGCGGCGCAAATTGGGGATTGGAGCCGCGCGCGAAGTCTTGCGAAGAAGGCGCAGGTTTTGTCGGAAGACCTTGCCGGATCGTTTTGATTCCTTTTCCCACTGAATCGTTCTACGTTCCGGCTCATTCGTCTGCCATTGCTCGGCTGTATCCACAAAGCCCTCGATTAATTGAGATAAGATGACGGTATGAAGACGTTTGACGTGGCCATTGCTGGCGGAGGCGTGATTGGCGGGGCGACCGCGCTGGAACTGGCGCGCGCGGGCTTACGCGTCGGCGTTTTCGACCGGCAACAACCGGGGCAGGAAGCGTCATGGGCAAGCGCGGGGATTTTGTCGCCGGCGCCGGAAAGCCCGGGGATGATTGCGATGGTGCCGCTCGGGAAGGCGAGTCTTTCTTTGTATCCGGACTTTGTGGCGCAGGTGGAGGAAATTTCCGGGCAAAGCACGGGCTTCCGTCCGAAGGGCACGCTCGAAGCTCTATTTTCGAAAGATACCAGGGAGGAGCTCAGCACAATTATCGCGTTGCATCACGGACTGGGCTTGCAGGCGGAGCCACTTCGCCCCGAGGATGCGCGTGAGCTGGAGCCGGCGCTTAGTGAAGAGGTCGAAGCGGCGGTGCTCAGGCCGAACGAAGCCTCGATTGACAATCGCTCGCTGATGAATGCTGTGCTGGAAGCAGCGCGACGCAGCGGCGCTGAAATTTTTCCTGGCAGCGGGGTGAAAGCGATCTGGCGCGAGGGCAACCGCTGTGCCGGATTCCAGCTTCAAAACGAAAAAGTGGAAGCCAAATGGACCATCGTTGCGGCGGGCTGTTTTTCCGAAACGATCGAAGGGGTCGCGAAGTACGCGCCTGTGACGCCAGCAAAGGGCCAAATGGTTGCGCTGCGTGCCGATGACGTGGAGATTCAGCGCGTCCTCTGGTCCGACAAGATTTATCTCGTGCCTCGGAATGACGGAAGGATCCTTGCGGGTGCCACGGTCGAGCACGTGGGCTTCGACAAGCGAACGACCGCAGGCGGGATCCAGAAAATTCTTTCCGCGGCGATCGAACTCGCGCCGGACCTCGCGAATGCGCGCATCGAAGAAACCTGGGCAGGATTGCGCCCCGATTCTCCCGACCACCTTCCGATTCTCGGCCCAACGGATGTGGATGGCCTGGTGATGGCCACGGGGCACTTTCGCAGCGGGATTTTACTCACACCGATTACAGCGCGGTTGATTCGCCAATGGATTACGGAGCAGCGCGTAAGCGAGGATTGGAGCCGCTTTAGCCCCCTGCGTTTTCAATCCGCTGGCGCGGAGGCCGCGCAGCACGCGCTTGATTGATTTTCTTCAGAACTAAAGGAGATGCGGCTATCGGACCACCGGCGGCGTAATGGGCTGGGCCTGTCCCACGTCGGTGAATTGGATTTGACTGCCATCGAGAGCAAGTTCGTGCTCCAGGACAATATCCAGTGAGGAACCGCGAGGCAGCTGTGCTTCCGGTCCGCGCGTCAGTAACACCGCGGCCAAACCCGCGACGCCGCCAATTCCAGCGCCAATGCCGGCGCCCTTGGCACCATCGGCGATCGCGCCGATTCCCGCGCCGGCGACCGTTGTTTCCGCAACAGTCGCTACATCTTTCCCTTTGCCGCCAGGCCCGGTCACTTTGCCTTCGGAGTCCATGGTTTCGTTGCCGCCGGAATCGGCGCTGCGCGGGGCCGCGTTCAAGTCCACGGTGTAGCCGTTGGGGAGAATCAAGGTGTTCAATTTGAGCCGGAGTTCGCCCTTGCCTTTGACGCGGCCGGGGCGCTTGCTTTCGAGCAGTTCGCCGCGCAAGTACGACCCGACGGGAATCACAATGCGATTATTTTGCGTGAGCGGAAAGGAAGTGCGCAGGTAAACCGAATCGCCGACCTTGGCGCTGCGCGTGGAGATGCCGTTTTCAAGGACAACTCCGAGCCGCGTGCCAGCGGGAATGAGAATTTTTTCATACGAAGCTGCGCGTGGCGCGGGGGCAGGCTTCGACGCGGGAGCGACCGTTAGTGGAGCAGAGGTCTGTGGTCCCTCCGGCTGTTGTGCTAGCAAAGGGGTGGAGCAGGAAATGCCGGCTGCGAAAACTAGCGAAAACCGGCGAGCCACGGCATGGATGGATTTCATGACGGCCTCCGTCTCTGCCACTTCCGATGCGCAGAATAGCCGGAACGGATGCCTTAGTACAGCGCCTATTGCTGACAGTGCTAAAGTTCGAGATTCGAAAAATTCGTAGGGGCCATTGTTCCCTGGGATCAGTCTTGGATGACTCCCGCCATAATTAGAGGAATAAAAACGATTACCAGCGGGAGGAGCACAACGCACGCCCCAACGAATCCAGTCCACTCTAGCCCGACCTTCAGGTGCGTGCCCACGGCAGGCACCGGCCTTGGAGCAGCGTTCAATTCCGAATAATGAATTCTGCGGCCTTTTCCAAGGATGCCAGACTGCACAAAGAACCCTTCATCACCAATGGAAGCAATCGCGCCGGTTACCACAACATGGTCTTTCAGCTCACAGTGAACGAAGCGATGCTTGTCAATTCCGAGAGTCCGAACGGCTTCGCGGAACGCCACGTCTTTGGGAGTGAGGGGATGTTGCAAGGGCCGGAAAAAATGACGGCGGATTCGTTTGGGAGTTGCGGGCGTGAATTGAGAAATGAGAGGCCAAAGATAGCGCAGGGCATCCCCGTTCTCTGGGGCAATTTCAATTGGCAATGGCACCAGTTCCTTGGGTGTGGTCTGGGCGCGAAGGACAGGAGCGCCCATTGAGAGAGTAAGAAGAACTGCTGGAAGGAATATATTGTTGCGAAGCATGTTCGCCTCCACAGTAAAGCGCAGCAGAGCTACTTGCCTCTCCCAGTAGCAGGCGGCATGCCAATTCCGCATTCGACTGTGGGAAGAAAAGCCCCAGGAAAAGATTGAAAATTAAGCGTTTAGAATCGCCGAAGAGCGCAAACAGGAAGGGACTATGTCCTGCCATCCGACCCGGAGGCGGGGCTGCAATCTGCCTGCTCCAGCTGGAGGATTTACGCGGCAGAATTGACTAGTGGGCTCCGAAGTGAGTACGCTGGCAAACATTCGAGACTGAGGGTATTGAAATGGCCAAGCTAGCATTGATCTACGGGATGCGATTGCTGCCGGAGGAAGATCTCGGCGAAGTGAAGGACGCGACGGTGGTGCTGAAAAATGGCCGCACAGCGCGCGTGACCATGCACCTGATCGAAGGCAGCAAGGAAGAGATCGAAACGACGTTTCGGCAGTCCATCGAAGCTTTCTTTGAGATGTATCCGGAGATTTAAAAAGTTTTCAGTGATCCGTTTTCGGTTCACAGTCATTTACACTTCGTGATCTGAGTAAGCGTACGACAGCGAATCGACCTACATAGCCGAGAGGCTTACGGTCTTTTGTGCGGAACTGAAAACGGGACGCTGAGAACTGACGACTCTTTTCACCGGTTGCCGAAATTTTCCGGATCGGCGTTGGGATCGCCGAGATTATCGTTGATGAGCACGGTGGATTGGCCAGTCAATTCGAAGCGCTTACGGCACTTGTAGCAGGCCACCAGGTCGTCCAGGCGGACCATGTACGAAGAGGCTTTCGCGAACTTCTTCCGGTCTTCTTCGCCCATGCCGCGCGGCAATTCTTTTTTCTTGCGGCAGACTTTCCAGCGCACGGGAGCTTCGAATTCTCCGCGGCAGCTGGGGCAGATAAGCTTGACCTTGCGCGTCTCTTCTTTCTCTGTGTAAAACTGTCGCTCGTCCATGGCTATGGGGCGGGTGTACGCACCGCTTCCGCAATTGTAACAAATTCGAGGCCGAGGTCACGCCAGCGCGGCAGCCAGTGTTCAAGAGCGGCAAGCGTTCGCGTGCGGTCGCCGTTCAATTGGCGGTGCGTGCCATCGTGCAGGCAGAGGACGTCGCCAGTACCGCTGGCGGGTGAGTTCGAGCCATTTCCTGGGTTCTTCCTTTGGGCATGATCCGCAATCGGTAGCATGCGCTGAATCAGCCATTCCGCGGGTTTTTCGCGCCAGTCTCCGGGAATCAGCGTCCACATCAGGGTTTGGTAGCCAAGCTCGCGGGCCGCGGGAATCACCCAGGGATTCCGTAGGCCGAACGGTGGTCGAAACCATTTGGGCGGCGCGCCGGCTGCATGCGAAATGGCGTCGTGGCAGAGGCGCAGCTCGACGCGGACCTGCATGGGGCTCAGCCGGAAAAGGTTCGGGTGTGTTTCCGTGTGATTTCCCACGACGTGTCCGCGCGCAACGGTTTCTTGGACCAACTCAGGACATTCGCGGACGAATTTGCCGATTAGAAAAAACGTTGCCTTGGCGTTGTAGTGGTCGAGAAAATCGAGCAGCTTCGGCGTGATCGCGGGATTCGGCCCATCGTCAAACGTGATCGCCAGCTTGCGCGGCGAATTGGTCCGGCGGATCGTCGGTCCGAAGAGTTGTGCACGCGGAAACGCCGCGCCGTACGCCGTGAGACCTGCTGCCGCAGCAGCAGCCGCCGCAGGCGCTTCGATGAGCCAGGGATTCACGCGCCCATTCTCGCATAGCAATTGAAGATGCGCAGCAATCTTGGGGCACGACATATCGTGCCCCGCAGCGCAAGGATCAATGGGTGTCAGGCCGGCAGGCCGCGGCGGGCCTTCAAGTCGGCGAGGAGGCGGTCCACCTCGGAGTCGCGGTCGAGGCGTGTGAGGCGCTCGGCGGTGTCGTCGGTGAGCAACTCGACTTCGGCGCTGGCAACGGCTTCGGTGTGATGCACGCGGTCCTTGAGACGATCGAATGTGGCGCTCTTGGAATTGTCGCCCATCGCGGTTTGCGCGCGGGCGGCTTTGCCGAGCGCGATACTGCGGCGATGGCGCGCGAGAAGCAAATCGCGCTTGGACTTGGCTTCGTCGAGCTTTTGTTCGAGTTTCACGAGCGCCCCCTTCAGCGTTTCGACCTGCGCCTTCTGGTCATCCACTTGTTCGCGGTAGCTTTGCGCCAGCCGCTGCGAAGTGTGGAAGCGATCGAGCGCGGCGCGCGCCAGATCATCCTGCCCCTTGTCCACGGCGATTTCCGCTTTGCGCATCCAGTCCTTGCCGGAATCTTCGTTCTCTTGCCACTTCTTCTCCAGCATGTGCTGGTCGGCGATGGAAACCGCCACCTGCGTTTTGACCTGGAGGTATTGATTCTCCATGTCAAGAATCACCTGCTTGATCATTTTTTCCGGATCTTCAGCGCGATCAACCATGTCGTTGATATTCGCGCGAATCAATGTGCTTACTCGTTCTAAAAGTCCCATGATGAATCTCCTTTCAAGAAACTGATGGTACGAACCACTCGAAACTTTTCAAAACACGCTCCTGCCTTTCGCAAATATGCTCAAGGCAAGAGCCAGACACCGCAAATCGCCACGGCAAATTTCGCAACGCACGGCAAAGATACGAGGCTGAGGGCGACGATCTTTTCAATCATGTACGCCGCGCAACTCCAGAAGTGGCGCAACAAGAAACCAAAGGCTACCGCCACGAGGATCCAAACAAAGAGAAGTTTTTCTTTCGTAGCCATTGCCATCCCCCAAGACCATTCGGCGTCCGCGGCGGGCCCTTGCGGGCCCACCCAGGACGGAAGCGATCGTTAGGCTTGCTTAGCCGGCGCCTGCGGCAGCTCCGGCTTCGGCGCTTTGTCGCCGATGATGCGGACTTTGCTAAGCAGGTCAGACATCTGCATGCCGGAAAGCGCTTCGAAGAGCGCGGGCACCTGCGCCGCGATTTTCGTGACGTCGCCGGTCAGCTTGTAGGCGCCGGCGGCATCGCCGTTGCCTGTGGAAACGATGGTCACCTTGTCTACTTTGCTGAGCGGCTCGGCGAGAGCGCGCACGATTTCCGGCAATCCGGTGAACAGCTTGTCTATGACGGCAGCCTGGTTGTATTCCTGGAAGGCTTCCGCCTTGACGTTCATGGCTTTGGCTTCGGCTTCGCCCTTCTTGAAGATGATTTCGGCCTCCGCTTCACCCTGCGCGCGAATCGCGGAGGCGCGGCCTTCGGCTTCGGTGATCGAGCGTTGCCGCTCGGCGCTGGCGAGCGTTTCGATGCGCTGGCGCTCGACTTCGGCTGGTTTCAATACCGTGGCGATGAGTTCGCGCTCGCGACGCTCGATTTCCGCGATCTGCACCTTCACTTGAGCTTCGCGTTCAACTTGCTGCACCCTCACCGACTCCGTAATCACCTGCTGCTGCATGATGTTGGTTTCGATTTCGTAGGCTTTGTCGGCCGTGGCCTGCGCTTTCTTGGTCATTTCCAGGTAGCTGGCTTTTTTCAGGTCCAGATCGCGCTCGGCTTCGGCTTGTTTGGCGAGCGACGCGGTTTCCGCAGCGACGCGCTCCTGATCGGCTTGTGCTTTGGCGACAGCGGCGGCGCGCTGGGACTCGGCTCGCTTGATGGCAATGTCGCGATCGGCTTCGGCAGCGGCCACTTCGGCGTCGCGCTTGATGCGCGCGATGTCCGGCCGGCCCATGTTGGTGATGTACTCATTCTTGTCGCGGACTTCTTTTAGCGTGAAGCTCACGACGTCGAGCCCCATCTTGTTCATGTCCGCGGCGCACGTGGAGCGCATGCGGTCGCCGACCATTTCCGGCTCTTTGACGATTTGCTCGACCGTAAGCTGGCCGATGATGCCGCGCAGGTGACCTTCCATCACCAGGCGAATCAATCCTTCACGCTGCTCGGGCCGCTTGGTCAGGAATTGTTCGGCGGCCGTTCGAATCGAGACGGGATCGGACTTCACCTTGAGTTGCGCCACCGCCTCGACTGTCACGGCAACTCCCTGGTTGGTGTAAAGGCTCTGCTGCGGAGCGACGTCAAACGACATCAGCTCCAGCGAGAGCTCGCGGCACTGCTCCAACATCGGAATCAGGATCGTGCCGCCGTTTGTGACTGTTCTCGGACCACGAATGCCGTACACAATGAGCGCTTCGTGCGGTCCTACTTTGCGCAAAAGTGTGGCGAAACTGGCCATCGCAAAAAGAATGACGAGGACCAGCAGCCCGGCCATAACGGGAACCGAAAGACCAAACATAAAGACCTCCCTTTTCCACTCACCTCCGGACTGTTCGAATCGTTCCTCAGTCCGAGAAATTCTTTGCAAACGTCACTTCGTAAATTCTTCCCACTTCTTTACGTAGGCGATGCCGTTCTCGTAGCGCGTGATCGCGACTTCCGTACCATTCGGAAGCGGCGTGCCATCCTCGCTGCGCGCGCCGATGCTCTTGCGCACGCCGTGCTGCTCGAAAATCACTTCCCCGGTGCCATCTGCACGGATGGGCGAACTGATGGTGCCGACTGTGCCTTCGATGCGGTAATTCCAGTCCAACATCTGCGAATCGTTCACTTTCACGATGCGCGCCATGAACTTGAACACCACGCCTGCTCCGAAGACTCCCGCGGCGATGGCGATGAAGAGTGCGACCATCGCTACCAGCTTCGAATGGATCGAGAGGATGTAGCCAACGCCTCCGAACCACGCCAAGAACGTCATGATGGTCATGGCGTTGAACCAGGAGAGGCCGCCGCGGGCATGCGCCGCTCCGCGTCCTGCGACTCCACGTCCTGCCATTCCACCAGCGTGATGCCCGCCATGAAACGGCAAGTGCAAGCGGGTCGGCAGATGGATGTGCGCCGCGCCTCCAAGGAACGAAAGCACGCTGAGCAAAAAACCCACGATGAAGCAGAGAAGATAAAAATCAGACCAGGTCATGACACACCTCGAGCGCGACGATTTCATTGCGCAACTTGCGGTTGCGGTGCGCGGGCCGGAATTCGAGACGCGAACCTACGACTTAGTTCTGGAGAGTTGTTGGCGGCGGATGCCCGCTGCCTCTTTGGCCGTTCTTGCTATGGGTCCCAGGATGCAAAACCTCCGACAAGCGCTCGGCAAGGTCGGGCGTGCGGAGAATTTCCGCGAGCAGCAGAATCGCCCGCCGGGAATCTTCATGCTGCGCGATCGCGAGAAGCCCACGTTGCAGCTCTGGATCCGCCGTGAACTGCTCGGCGCCGGCGAAAAGCCAGGAATCGACCTTCGCGTCAATGGCGCGCAACTCGGACTGAAGTCCGGGCGTATAGCCTTCGGGATCGTCCACGAGAAACCCCGGGTAAACCCGAAAGAAACGTGCCAGAAGCTCACGCGTGGTGTGCGTCAGGTGCGGCCGCGCGCCGTTTTCGATTTGCGAGAGATACGCCTGGCTTAAGCCGCGGCCAATCTCGCGCTTCATCGCGGCGGCCAGCTCCTGCTGGGTCATGGAGCGGCCCAGGCCACGAAGCGAACCTTCGACGGAGCGTAGGGAACGGAGTTTGTCGCCGAGTTTCATGGGGGACCTGCCTATTGCAATCTGCAAATAGCATATTACATTCCGCTATTCTGTCAAGCGGAAAATTATCCCTGTTTTCAATCACTTACAGCCACTTCTTGGATTGGTTGCTTATTCCGGCTTGCGCAAGGACTGCAGGTCGATTCCCAGCTGTTGGCACTTCTTATAGAGGTGACTGCGCTCGAGACCCAGCGCGCGCGCCACATTGGTCATGTGAAAGTTGTGGCGGCGAATCTCCGCCAACATCACTTCCCTCTCGAATGCTTCCGTGCGTTCCGCCAGCGTGCCGGTTGCGTTTCCAGATGAGCCTGATGCTGCGCTCGCAGCGTCGCCCTCCGACGTTGGCAGAATCAGGCGAACGTCCGCGGCGGTAATGTTTTCGTCCGCAGCTAGCAAAATGAGCCGCTCCACGACATTGCGGAGTTCGCGCACATTTCCCGGCCACCCGTACTTACGCAATTCCGCGATGGCATCGTCCGCAAAAATCTTCTGCTTCCATCCATTCTGCGCCGCCACTTGCCCGGCAAAATGCGCGGTCAATTCCGGAAAGTCTTCCGGGCGTTCGCGAAGCGGCGGCAACGTTAGCGGAAAAACATAAATGCGGTGAAAAAGGTCGCGGCGGAACGCGTTCTGCTTCACCAGCTCTTCCAGATTCCGGTGCGTGGCCACGACGACGCGCACGTTCACACGAATGGGTTTGTCGCCGCCAACGCGTTCGACCTCGCCTTCCTCCAACACGCGCAACAGCTTCGCCTGCATGGCCACCGGCATATCGCCGATTTCATCCAGAAACAACGTGCCGCCGTCCGCTTGTTCGAATTTACCGACATGCTTGGCCGCAGCTCCGGTGAAGGCGCCTTTCTCGTGACCAAAAAGCTCCGATTCGATCAACTCCGCCGGAACCGCCGCGCAATTCAAAGTAATAAACGGATTCTCATGCCGCGGCGATTTCTCATGAATCGCGCGAGCAACAAGCTCTTTCCCCGTGCCGGTTTCGCCCAGGATGCACACCCGCGTTTCGCTCGCGGCCACGCGCTCGATCTGCGCCATCAGTTTCTTCATCGCCGGCCCCGAGCCGACGAGTTCGTGCTTTCCCAAACGATGGCGCAGCTCGCGATTTTCATCTTCCAGCCGCGAAAGGCGCAGCGCATTTTCGACCGTCAGCAGCAGCTTGTCCGTCGACAGCGGCTTTTCCAGAAAGTCGAGTGCGCCAAGCTTCGTGGCCTTCACCGCCATTTCAATATTGGCCTGTCCGGAAATGAGGATGATCGGCGTCTTGACTCCTGCCTTCTTCAAATCTTCCAGCAACTCCAAACCGCTGCGCCCGGGCATCACCACATCCGAAAGAATAAGATCGAAGGATTCCGTCCGGAGAAGCTCCACGGCACGCGCGGCATTGTCGCAAACTGTCGCTTCATGCCCCGCCAGGCGGAACGCGCGCGAAAGCGATGCCAGGGTGTTCGGGTCGTCATCAACGAGGAGCAGGTGAGCTTTGCGCGGCAAGCATCAGTCCTTTAGCGCGCGCTAATCGGAAGCGGCGGCGAGAGTCGGCGGCGTGCTTTTCGTCTCGGAAGCAGTCTCCTTCGAAACGATGACCACGCCAGACTGGCGCTGCGGCAGATCCATTCGGAACGTCGTGCCGCGCTCTTCCGAACTGGTCACGGAAATCGTTCCGTGATGGTCACTGACGACCGACTGCACAATCGCAAGTCCCAGCCCGGTTCCCTGCAATTTTGTCGTGTAATAAGGTGTGAACAATCGCGAGCACTCTTCCGGCGTAAGGCCCTTGCCGGTGTCCGAAATTTCGATGCGCGCGTTGCCATCGTGCTCCGAAGTTCTCAGCGTAAGCGTCCCGCCCGCGGGCATGGCATCCAGCGCATTGAGGATCAAATTCTGAAACGCGCGATGGAGCAAATCCGGGTCCGCATCAATCTCCGGCAAAGGATCGGTCAAGAACAACTCCGGCGTAATCGTCGGTTTCCCCACCTCGTTGAACTGCGGCTCGAAGAGCCGCACCGCATTTCGCAGCGACTCATTCACGTTCACGCGCGCAAACTGCGGCGCAGGCATCTTCGAAAAATCGCTGAAGCGCGTGACGATGGTGTTGAGATTCGCCAGTTCCGTCTTCAACGTCGCCGTGGACTCGTTGAAAACTTCCAGGAACTGCTTGGCCTCAAGCTTGCGAGCCTTCTGCAGATTTTCCACCGTAATTTGCATGGGAAAAAGCGGATTGCGCAATTCATGCGCCAAACGCCGTGCCAGTTCGCGCCACGCCGCCACGCGCTCGGTCTGCACCAGCCGTTCTTTCTGCGCCGCCAGCGTCTGCGTCATGTGATTGAAAGCTTCGGCCAGTTGTCCGATTTCATCGCCGCCGCGGACGTCAATGTGCGTGTCCCATCTTCCAGCGGCCACTTCGCGCGCGCCCTCCGCAAGCTCTTCCACCGGCTTAGTAATGCGCGCGGAAATCCAGAACGCCATCAATAGTCCGACGAACAGCGCACCCGCGCCCACAGCCACCGCGATCTTCACAATTTTGTTGGTCAGAAGAACAAGTTCTTTGCGCGAACTCCCCACCAGAAAAATGCCCAGCAATTCATTATTCCTTCCCATCAGCGGAATGGCGTGAAACGCTTCCGCATCGGCCGGATCACTCGACCAATCGATCGTGCGCACCAGCGGGCGTGGCTGCTTTTGAATCTGCTCGACAAGGGGAGCAAACCGTTCGGGCTGCTCGACGTCTCCTTTCGCGGAAATCAGCGCCGCGGGAACAAAAGCTTGTTCCAAATTCGTGTAAATCAGCGTACGCATTCCGGCAGGCAGGACCAGCGATTCCAGAAATTTCTTATCGAGGCGGCGCCCGCCAACAATGTAAAACGGCTTGGGAACATTCGGTTGTGTGCGAACCACCGTCAACGAGAGAGCCACCTCCGTCGGAAGTTCTTCCCGCGACAGAAAAGCGGAAGAGGTATTCCAATCGGCGGTCGAAACAAGCCAATCATTCTTATAACCGACGCGCGCGGGATACTGCGCCGAGGAAATCAAGGTCCCATCGCTATTCACGAATTCCACAAAATCCAAGCCATGATCTTGCGCCGCGCCATTGGCATCGCGCACATATAGGGATTGGTCCGCGTTGGGTCGCCCCAGGTCAATGGCCATGCGCAGCGTCACTTCCGCATTCGCAATGTTTTCCACCTGACGCGCGATCTCTTCCCCGCGCTGCGCAAATTCTTTGTTGAATTGAGCGACGAGCGCTTCCGTGCGCTGCGCGTCCATCTCTTCGAACGCCTCGCGCGTGTAGTACGTCACGCCGTAGGCCACCACCGTCACGGAGGCAAAAATGATGAGCAATACGATGAGCAGCAGTTTTGTTCGAAAGCTCATGGTTTAGCTCCGGAGGGCGCAGTGGCCGGCGGATTCGCCGGACTCCCGGCGGAATTCGAATTGCCAGCCTGCGCCTGCGCAGGTTCCGGCAAATCAAGCCACACATCCGCAAGGTGCCATTCGCCCCAGCGCGCCGGCATCCAGTCCCGAACATTCTGACCTACTCCGACATATTCCGGCAATGCGACCAGCGGGAGAACGCGGCGCTCTTCCAATAATTTTTTCTCGCGCGCATAAAGCTGCTCCGGGTCGGTCGAAGTCACAGCACTCTCATTGGAATCTCCAAGACGAAGCGCACCGATGAACGATTCCAGCTCGAGCCGCGAAGAAAGCGTGGAATAGTGCCACGCAAAGAGATGTAAGCCGGTGGTGGTGTCGGTTGAACTCGCCGTAGTTGCGGTGCCGCGCGGTATAACGCGATTTACAATTTGCACGAGAATCGCTGCTTGCCGCGCGTTGATCGCCACGCGTTCTCCCAGAAGTTTTGCCAAATCACCGGGCGCGTCCACGCGCAGCCGCAGCGACTCTGCGCCGCCACCCGCGTTGGCGGGAAGCGCGGCGCGAATTTCCCTCGCTCGTGCGATGTTGGTCTCCATCGTGAAGAGGAAAGCATATCCCGAGAGCCACTGCGGCAAAAGGGCCGCTGCAGGTTCGGCTTGCTTCTGCAGCAACACGTTGGCCATGGTCTGCCGGTCGAGCGAGAGGGAGAGCGCCTCGCGCAACTGCGCGTCCGCCACCGCAGGCTGCGTGTCATCGAAACGCAAACCATACAGAACGACCGGCGACGACGACCACACGCGCAGATTATCCTGCATGGCGCGCCGCACGAGATCCGGAGACAGTTCCACCAGATCGGCTTTGCCCAATTGCAAATCAAAGAGCTGCCGCAGCAGCGGAACGCCCAGCGTCACATCAATGGCATCCAGAAAGGGCCTGCCCGACCACGTCTCCTCATTCGCGCGGAAGTGCAGATGCGTTGACTTCCCTTCGCTGCGCACAAGCGCGGCGCTAGAACCTTCCGCGGGCGCGGAATCAGACTTGTCCACACTCTTCGAAGTTTCTTTCGTCTCCGCCACAAAAAATGGCCCCGTCCCAAGCAACGTGCCATCCGGCTGCACGCGATACACAAAAAAACGGCCCGACGCCAACTCCTCGAGCAGATCCGGCATGGCAGTTGCCGATTGAATCACAACGCTGCTCCCGGTCGCCGTAATCTGCTGCCCTTTGGGAAGCAGCGGTTGGAGTGCCACCACAACATCCGTCGGCGTGAGTGTCGAACCATCCGAGAATTTCACACCGGCCCGCAACGTAAACTGCCAGCGCTTGAACGTCGCATCGTGCGTCCATTCCGTCGCCAACTGCGGCTGAAACCGTCCGTAATTGTCCAGCACCTCCAGCCGGTCAAACACCAGCGCCGCCAATTTTTCGTTCGTGGCCGACTCCATCGCTCCCGCCTTCCATTCCCTCGGATCCAGCGACAAACCTGTCTCTCTCAACTCTACTTGCAGAGTTCCGCCGTACCTCGGCCGAACTGAGGATCCCGCCGCGGGCGGAAAAAGCAGCAGGAGACCGAGCACGCTAATGATTGCAAGCCAGGGATATTCGAAATGCTTCATACTCTCCGGTCTTAAGGTTTCGGACTACAGCAATCGCCCCGTCGTGGGGTCCAGCAAACTCTGCATCAGATGGAATTTGCTCCGAGCCGAGCGAAAGGACTGGCCCAGGCAGCGCAACAGGCTGGTCGTACGCGACAATATGCTGCTCTTCGACCCGATAGGCCGTAATCTGGTCGGCATCTGTCCAGTCCTTGCGTGCGCTGGCCAGGACGTTCCAACCATCGTCGCAAGTGCTGTGGATGGTTGTGATCTCATTACCCCAACCTGCAAAACTTTCTAACTCCTTATCACTGTGATCTAACAATCGGGCGCGCCCATCAATGCCTGCCGCAATGAATAGACCCGATGGTTCATCGGATTTCAAGGCCAGGAATCCAGCAGAAAAAAAAGGCTTGATGTGCAACCTGATTCCGCTCTCAGCGTAGATCTCGCCCGTAAAATAGGTGCCTGATGAATCCCATTTTGCTCCGTTGTCGATCAAGTATGGCCCAGCGGAGAGAAGGCTTACCCCCACCAGTTCCTTTTCCTCATCTGAGCTGCACTCGATCCGAAGGGAATCTAGCGGCCCGAGAGGGTTGATGGAGCAGAGAAGCTTCGGAAAGCTCGCAACGAGACGCGGGTTGCCATTCTCGCTGAACTGGAAAAGTTGCCCTCGCGGAGCTCGCGATTGCGGGCCCGAATGAGGGATAGGAAGAGATTTCATGAGCGACCAAGTGGTTTCCTGACGCTGATAGATGGACAACTCTTTTTGGCCAAAGACAGCTATGCGCTGCTGATTCTGTTCTGAAGGTCTCAAGAACTTTAGGTCGAGAATGGGGCTTTCCTGTCTCCAAATAAGCTCCTGCACAAGCGTTACCCTTCGCGAACTGGGATCGCCGGGTGGAACCGTTCCAAGCGCTACGCGCTCAAAGGAAAAACGGGATAGCCCATTCTCCACGAGCTCAGCGATCTCGATCGCGCCGGAGAGATTTTCGGAAAAGGTCAACCGTACCGCGGCAGAAGATGAATCATCGTGTGAAACTTTGTGCCCGCGACTCTGAAGCTCTCTTTCAAATGTCTGGCTAAGACTAGTTATCTGGTCGGAACTCAGCGAAGAGAGATTGCGAACTCGAACGCTGACCCCCTCGCGAGAGTTCAAAAGGGAGGCTACCTTATGGGCAAGAGCGCGCGCTGCGTCTTCGAGTGAGTCAGCGCGCGAGGCAATCGGAACGAAGAGTAGCGCGAATCCCAAAGCTAGGTAGAAAAGAGTGCAGCCGAGAGAGCGCCGCGGGGACAATTTTTGCTTGGCGGACACGGGGTTCCGGGTTGATGATATCACGGCTGCAAACGAAGGTCGGTGCGGCGCTCGGACCTTTGCCGCGGCGGCGCGGTAAGACGCTTGGACAAAGGAATTTTTTCGAGCCAAAGTCGGTATCTAGCACCAGCGAAACGAATTGCCCCGGCCAGCCGTCCATGTAGAAGCCAGGTATCCCCGGGAATGCATCTTCAGGAGCGAACGGAATGAAGCCCATGCCCACGCGAGTGAACGTCTTATTGTGGCTAAGTCTGGCGCTAGCGGTCTGCCTGGCCGCAACGCCGGCCAAAGCGCCTGCACAGGCGGCCGCCGACCAAGTGCCCGACGGCCCCACCAAGCTTCTCCGGTATGCTGATATTTCTAAGGACAAAGTAGTCTTCGCCTACGCCGGCGATCTCTGGATTTCTTCGCGCGAAGGCGGCAATGCGCGCCGGCTCACCTCGCACGTAGGCGACGAGCTCTTTCCGAAATTTTCTCCTGACGGAAAATGGATCGCCTTCACCGGCGAGTACGACGGCAACCCCGACGTGTATGTGATTTCTTCCGAAGGCGGCGAGCCCAAGCGCCTGACCTTCCATCCCTCGAACGACATCGTCCTCGGCTGGACGCCCGACGGCAAAAACATCCTCTTCCGCTCCGACCGTTTCAGCGCGCCCCCGGGCCGCTTCACCAAACTGTTCCTCGTCTCTCCGCAAGGCGGCACGGCCAAGCAGCTACAAATTCCGCGCGGCGATTTGACATCGTTCTCGCCCGACGGCACCAAAGTCGCCTACATCGAAACCTCCCAGGAATTCCGCACCTGGAAGCGCTACCGCGGCGGCTGGAACCTGCCCATCGCCATCTACGACCTCAAGAAAAATACCTACGAAGAATTACCCAAGTCCGCCGGCATGGACATGTTCCCCATGTGGCACGGCAACGCCATTTATTTCATCAGCGACCGCGACGGCGTGATGAATCTCTACAGCTACGACCTCGGCTCCAAGCAAACGAAAAAGCTCACCGACTACAAGGAGTACGACATTAAGTGGCCGAGCCTCGGGCCTGACGCCATCGTCTACGAAAACGGCGGCGTGCTCTACGAGTTCAATCTTGCCAGCGGCAAGACGCGCAATCTCCCCATCATCGTGCGCGCGGAAGACATCGAAGCCCGCGCGGAGTTCAAAAGTGTCGCGCAGAATGTCGGCAGCTTTGCCATTTCGCCTTCCGCCGCCCGCGCCGTCATGGAAGCCCGCGGCAACATCTTCACCGTTCCCGCCGAACACGGCAGCATTCGCACTCTGACCACGCAACATTCCAGCATCCACGAACTGAATCCCGCATGGTCGCCGGACGGCAAGTGGATCGCCTATCTCTCCGACAAAACCGGCGAGTATGAGCTCTACACGCGCCCACAAATGGGCGGCGAAGAAACACGCATCACCACCGACGGCGGAGTCTACCGCTACGGCCCGGCTTGGTCGCCGGACAGCAAGAAGCTTCTCTACTGGGACAAACTGCACAAACTTTGGTACGTCAGCGTCGAGGATAAGAAGCCCGTCCTTGTGGACGAGGCCGGCTACGGCGATATCACCGACGGAAGCTGGTCGCCGGACAGCCTGTGGCTCACCTATTCGAAACCGCATCGCCGCGGCTCGAACGACATCTATCTGTACTCGCTCGGCACCAAGAAAGTCACGATGGTTTCCGCCGGTTTTTACAATGACACGAATCCGGTCTTTGATCCTGGCGGCAAGTACCTCTATTTCATTTCCTCGCGTTACTTCTATCCAAGCATCGGCCAGCTCGACCAGCGCTACAACTACTACACCACCGATGGCGTCTTCGCCCTCACGCTGAAGGCCGATGAAGCCTCTCCCTTCAAGCCGGAAAGCGACGAAGAAAAAGCTGCCGACGAAAAGAAGGACAAGGACGAGAAGAAGGACGAAAAGGCCAAGAAGGACGAAAAGAAGGCCGACGCCAAAGCCGGCGATGCCAAATCCGACGAACAAAAGGATGAAAAGAAAGACGAGAAGAAAGAAGAGAAGAAACCCGAGCCGGTAAAACCCATCCAGATTGACTTGGATGGCCTCGCCTCGCGCATCGCCCCCGTGCCCGTCGCTCCCGGAATCCTCAGCTCTCTCGTCGCGCGCAAAGACAAATTCTTCTACGTCACAACACCGCAAGAAGCGCGGCAATTCGGCACCAACGACCACGGTCCCAAGAGCGCTCTTCACGTCTACGACATCACGAAACGCGAGGACAAAGTTCTGCTCGACGGCATTGACGGCTTCGACCTCGACAAGGAAGGCAAAAAAGTTCTCTACAAAGCCGGACCCGTCTTCGGCATCGTCGAAGCCATCCCCGGCAAGGCCAAAGTCGGCGAAGGCAAGCTGAACCTCGGCGAAATGCAAGTGAAAGTGGACCCGCGCGAGGAATGGCGCCAGGTCTTCCACGAAGCGTGGCGCATCGAACGCGATTTCTACTGGGATCCCGCGATGACCGGCCACGATTGGAAAAAAATCGGCGAGCGCTACGAAGCGCTTTTGCCCTGGGTCGCGCATCGCAGCGATCTGAACTACCTCATCGGAGAAATGATCTCCGAGCTCAGCACCTCGCACACCTACGTCGGCGGCGGCGATCAACCCCAGAAGCCGCACGTCAGCGTCGGCTTGCTCGGCGCCGATTTCGAACCTGACGGCGGCTATTTCAAGATCACGAAAATCTATCCCGGCGAAAACTGGAACGACAACACGCGCTCCCCGCTGACCGAGCCCGGCCTCAAAGTAAAAGCCGGCGACTATCTGATCGCCGTGAACGAACAAGAAGCGAGTTCGAGCCAGGACGTCTATTCCTACTTCCAGGAGCTCGCCGGAAAACTAGTCACGCTGAAGATCAATACCAAACCCAGCCGCGAAGGAGCGTGGGAAATCACCGTAAAGCCCGTCCCCAACGAAAGCGGCCCGCGTTATCTCGCCTGGATCGAAGCGAACCGTCGCAAGGTCGAAGAAGCCACCGGCGGCCGCATCGGCTACATGCACGTGCCGGACACCACCATCCCCGGCATCATCGCCTTCGACAAGCAATTCACCGCGCAGCTCGATAAAGACGGCATCATCGTCGACGAGCGCGATAACTCCGGCGGACAAATTCCCGATTTCTACACGGAAAAACTGAAGCGCACGTTGCTCGCGTTAGTCGCCCCGCGCGACACGAAAGACGTCCCTTGGCCGCCCGTCGCCATCTACGGCCCCAAAGTCATGATCGTCAACGAACTCGCCGGCTCCGGCGGCGACGCCTTCCCGTGGTTTTTCCATCGCGAAAAAATCGGTCCCATCGTCGGAACGCGCACCTGGGGCGGCTTGGTCGGCATCGGCAACGTGCAGCCCCTGCGCGACGGCGGCTTCGTCACCGCGCCCGGCTTCGGCTTCTGGAGCGTGGACAATGGCGGCGAATGGGTCGTCGAACAGCACGGCGTCGATCCGGATTTCGTCGTGCCTCAGCGCCCCGACCTCGTCGTCGCCGGCCACGATCCGCAACTCGAAAAAGCCATCGAGCTCGCCAACGAAGCATTGAAGTCCTACAAGCCCATTCCGCCAAGGCCAAAATATCCCGTGGCCAAGCAATAAAATCCGTTTCGTAAATCACGCTGCTCACTCACAAACAAAAAGGACCGGCGAAAAGCCGGTCCTTTTTGTTTTGCAAGCGCGGCACGCAGCCGCATCCTTCATTTGAACGCCACTTCCATTTCCAAACCGCTAGCCGGGTGACGCGGTCCGCGAAACTGGCGGAGGATCAATCTCTGGCTGATCTGGTCAAGCGCGGCGGTGCTTGCCTTCCGACTCATGATCGTTCCTCCCTTCCAGCGTCGCGTCCCGGGCCACCCGCAGGGGTGTTGGCTAGCGGAGCTCGCTCGCATCGACATCAGCCGATGCGAATTTTTCTGAAAGCTAAGGCCTCTTCGGCTGCCGTTTCTGCGCCGAAGCCGAAGCCGTCGGCGTCACATCTTCCGACCCATCGTCCGCAGAACTGCTGCTCACTCCCGAAAACGCCGACCGCATCACGTCATTCGCAAAGAAATTCTTCCCATCCATCGGCACCATCATGATCTGCAGCTTGTCCGACAGCCGCTCCGCGATAATCTTCTGAATCAGCATCGGATTCGACTTCAGCACCGCCGCCTCGAATTTCATCCGCTCGGAATCCGCCGCCGCCGTCACTCGAATCCGGTTTGCATCAGCATCCGCAGTCACGCGAATCCGATTCGCCTCCGCGTCCGCCAGATTCTTCTGCCGCTCGATCTCCGCCTTGCTATCAATGATCTTCGCCTGCGCCGCCGCCTCCGCGTTTTGCAGCGTGGACTCCTTCCGCGCCTCCGCTTCCAGCTTGCTCTGCTCGATCTGTTTCTGTTTCAGCGGCAGCGTGTACTGCATCGCGTCCGCTTCCGCCTTGGCCTGCAGTACGCGCACTTGCGCCTGCGCTTCCGCCTGTTTCACCTCGCGCGCCTTCTGCGCTTCCGCTTCCAGCTCCGCAATCTTCACTTCTTTCCCCTTGATCTCCGTCTCCGTGCCCAGTCGCTCGTTCTCCTGCTCCTTCAGCAGCAGTCCTTCGAGCCCCTTGGCGTATTCCTCCGGCAGTTTCAAGTCGCGCAGCAAAACTTCGCGCACCACAATCCCGTCGCTCGCCAGCCGCGTAGTAATCGCGTCCGCCGCCTTGGTGCGCAGCTCCTCCCGCTTCGTCGCAAAAATTTCCCGCGTGATGTAATTGGGCGCCAGTTGCCGGTAAATCGTCGAAACCACCGGAGCCACCACCTGCTCCCCCACCGGCTGCGGCAGATTCGTGTGAATCGAATCCAGCCTCTTGGGGTCCAGCCGGTACCGCACGGAAACCGCCAGCCCGATGTTCAACCCTTCGCGCGCCTGCACCGTCAGCACGTCACCCTTGTGCTTTGGATCTTCGGCCACCTGCGTCGAATACACTTGCTCGCGCGTGTCGTAGATCGCCACGGAATCCACCAGCGGCGTAACCACATGCACGCCGGGATACAACGTACCCGGCCGCGCGCCCCAGATTTGGCTGACGCGTACGCCGGCCGTTCCATCCGGAATCACCACCACGCTCTCCGTAATCAAGAACGCCAGCACTCCCGCCGCAAACAATTGTAGCGCCAGCCTCCATCGCACCGGCCGGAAAGGGCGCCGAGCCAGCGCACCCACCTCCCCGCCGCCTTCCTCCGTCTTCCCCCGCGACAGCAACCGCCTCAATTGCTCCGACAGAAAAATGTCATACGCCACCAGCGCCCCCGCGCTCCCAAACAGCACTGCCCCCACAATCGTCAACAAATATTTCAATGCCAGCATCGCCTAACTCCCTTCTGTTCCATTTCCGGAGCCAGTAGCACAGACACTCTTGTCTGTGCTCTTAGCTCTCGGCCAAACCCCAGTAGCACAGACACTCCTGTCTGTGCTCTTAGCTCTCGGCCAAATCCCAGTAGCACAGACACTCTTGTCTGTGCTCTTAGCTCTCGGCCAAATCCCAGTAACACAGACACTCTTGTCTGTGCTCTTAGCTCTCGGCCAAATCCCAGTAGCACAGACACTCCTGTCTGTGCTCTTCATTGCAAATCCTGTAGCTCAGGCCGTCCATGCGCCCGCCAATAGAGCGCCCATAACCACCACTCACTCACCGCCCCGAATACGCCCGCGCCACCCGCACCGTCCCGTACCCCAATTCCGTCCTCCGCGCAGGAACCCGCCCAGCCGTAGCCGGCCGCATCATCCAAAACGCCCCGCGCAACAGCATCCAGTTCAATCCCGCCGCAGCCCCAGCCGCAAACATCGTCGTAACCACCAGCCCGGCAAAATGCAGCAAACCGCTCATGACGTGCCTCCAAATCCTGCGATTTGGTGAATCGCACGCCCATGCCCTATTCGAATGTATTGGAAATAAACGACTTACAGGAAAGCCCTGCCCAAAACTCCGTGGCCCACGTTACACGTCGTGTCGCCCTACCCGCACATCCGCCTTTGTAGCACAGTCACTCCTGACTGTGCTCTTCTCCTCTATCCCCGGATCTGCCTTTGTGGCACAGCCATTCCTGGCTGTGCTCTTCTCCTCTACCCCCGGATCTGCCTTTGTGGCACGGCCATTCCTGGCTGTGCTCTTCTCCTCTATCCCCGGATCTGCCTTTGTGGCACAGCCATTCCTGGCTGTGCTCTTCTCCTCTACCCCCGGATCTGCCTTTGTGGCACAGCCATTCCTGGCTGTGCTCTTCTCGCCCATCCGCGTAGGGGCACGATACATCGTGCCCCTCTGGCTCTCCGTGTAGGGCTCGCCTTCCGAGGCGGGCCGCTCCCGCAGCGCCGTAGGCGCACCACAATTTAGCCCAGCCCGTAAGGGCTGGGAATCGTAGCCAGAAAAAATCCCAAGCACCGGAGGTGCGACACCCCTCCGCGCCCTTTGCCTCCCGGACGCGATTGTGAGACGGAGGGATCCTCCAATCCTTCCCAACCTGCCAACCTTTAAACCTTCAAACGTTCAAACGGTCCTTCTCCCCATCCCCGCATCTGCCTTCGTAGCACAGTCACTCCTGACTGTACTCTTCTCCCTATTCGCACTGGCGCACGGTCCATCGTGCCCACTCCCCCGCGTCAACCCTAGCTATCGACTTGGTCATAAAACCCCCACACTCCCGCGCACACGATTCAAAACTGCGACATGATCGCCTTCTTGCGCGCCGGACTGACGCAAGACCGTCTTGCCCGCGAGACGAGCCAGAGGTGGCAGACAATGAATTGGATAGCCAGCACGCTAAGTCTCCTGGCGTTAGGCATCGGCACTCTTTTTTTTGCTTGGCGGGGCCATATCTCGGGCGAACTCGCTATGGCACGTTTCTTTCGGATGTACCGGCCTAACCGGCAAGACCATCCTTTCGCTTTCTACTTCTATCTCGCCCTCCTCATCGTGGTGGGCACCGTTGAGATTGTCTGGGGAATCCTTATATTCTTGCGTCTCCTAAGACCGCTTCCCTGGCGCTGAGCGGAACGGTCCTTCGCCCCTCGCCTCCCTCATTTCTTAACGAATTCCCCCAAATGCTCGCTGCTGGGGTATTGAAAAATGGGCTCAATTGCGACTTCGTTTTGTAATTCATTTCGCGCATCTCCCCAAGGAATTATGCAGCCAGTCTTTGGTTTGTCGGGAGCAGCAGCGCATTTTGCCCATTCCTGACCTCGTCCGAATTGATCTCGCCACTCGGCTGCTATCTGCAAACGGTCAGGCAAAAATCGAAGCTGCAAGACGACTTCACCTCTACTATCTTTGATCTCTAGCGCGCTATCGGTGTAATTCTTGTCCCAAATTTCAGGCTGCGCGGCTACGGTCCAACGATTCTTTTCGATGCTGGCTATTTTCTTACCCGATCTGTCGAGCACCGGAGTTGATATTTCCATGCCGTTCTTGCCCCTCTCAATTCGCAATCCGGCATTTCGTGCGAATACCCCGAAGTTCACGGGATTTTCCTGCCCCACGTAAATCATTTTCGACCCAGAATCGCCGCCAATCTCAATTATCGGAATGAATGGCGTGTAGCACTCTCCCCAAAATGAACGAAATGAGCACAGCTGTCCTTCAAGAGCAGCAGACTTCTCCACTCTCCACTGTCCGTAAGCGAGCGAATAAAATCCGATCACAAAAATACATGCAGTGACGGTTGCTCCCCAAATTTTTCGTTCCGCAGATTTCGGCCTTTCTAAATGAATCTCAACTAAAAGTACGGTAATTACAGCACACAGAAACCACGAGAGCCATTTCCACATTACTGGCATTTGAGGAGGCACCAACGAAGCGATGAAGAAAACCAAGTCGAGCAGCAGCAAAATACCTTTTTCTTTTTGCCGAATCGGCTTTGATGCTTGTTGTCCTTCAGAGGGCGCCAAAAGCCACAAAGAAAGTGCTGCTTCCAGGACAAGAATCGCGCTAAAAATGACTGTAATTGGTTGCAACGGGTCGTCGCGCATGCCAACTGGATTATATACCGTACCATGAGGTACATAAGCCCGGGCAGATGCGCGGTTGAACAGGCGGACCGATGTTTGCCCGGGGTGTAATATGCCGATTCAGAAGTGTCCCATGTGTTTGGAAACGAAGAAGGTCGTTTCGAGCCATCTCTACCCGGCGGCCCTGTACGTTAACTGCCGATCTGCTAATGACGCAAGTCCCGTGCGAATGGGAGACGGCGTGGTAATGCAGACGGATCGCCAAATGCAGGACTATCTGCTATGCGAGGAATGCGAAGATATACTGAATAGGGGCGGAGAGAAGTGGACGAATCCGAAGCTCGCCCGGCTAAACAAAACGTTTCCCCTGTACGAAATTCTGGTGAAGGGCCCGACCGGCCACGCGGATGAGACGGGAGGGATTTACTTCGCGTCTTCGAATCCGGAAATAGATGTTGAGAAAATGACTCATTTCGCCCTGGGCATTTTCTGGAAGGCTTCCGTCTATTCCTGGAAGGCGAACGAAAGAAACCCGATGATTCAGCTTGGGCCTTATGGAGATCTTATCCGCTTATGGCTACGGGGTGAGAGGGCCTTCCCCGAGGGCGTGTGCCTGAGTGTTCTCGTGGCCCGGCCCGAACAAGCACTGATCGTCCTCAACGGGCCTAGCGCGACAAGCCTGAGAGGTTGGCATGCATTTTTGCTCAATGTACCCGGTGTGTCGTTCATTCTCAATGTAGGGAGGCATATGGATCCCGAAATGATATTGACCTGCTTCCATGAAAGTCCCCAGCACCCCGTCTTCGTATCAGACGAGATCATGGGGCTCGTCTGGAAGCGGTTCGTTGAGCAATTCCTGGAGTCCCGAAAAACGAAGAGTTATTTGGCGGCGAAGGCAAAGCGCTCGCCTATTGGTAAGCCCGAGGTGAAGTAATGCTCACGATTCCGGGAAAGATCGTTCGAGGGCTTGGCGCGGCGTCACAAACCCTCATATTCCAGATGCCACATTTCGTTGAATCCCATCCTGAATTGGAGAAATGTGCGCTGCGGACTATAAACGTGATTCTGGAGTGCCAGCTTGAAATCATCTCGCCATCATTCGTGATTGGTCCCATTCAGTGGCATCCGAACGCCCGGCCTGAGATGTTCGGCTTTCGCTCAATCCTTCTCGAGTTCGATCAACCGCAACTAGTGAGCGACGCTTGGCTTTATTTGCCCTACAATTCGCCTCATCGGACAAATCCGTTCCATGCTGAAATCCTTGCGCCAGAGCTACGACTAGATGACGCAGCGACATGCAAGATCCGAATTACCGCTGGAAAGGTGTTCGCGTGACGAAATAGCGCTTGGGCGCCCCGTCCTCGGCCTTGGAGGGCGGGGGTTTTGACTCTTCCTCGACTTCCAGCGACGCGCTTCCGCCCCGATCCGCATCCACTTGCAGACAAACCACTTATAATTATCACTTGACAATAGGTACGGACCTGCTATAATGGCTTTGTTGCTTCGGCACTGATCCTTGGCGCCCGGCCCTCATGCCCTCGCCCCGAGCAGTCCTTCTAACTCCTTCAAGATCATCAGTCCTCACTCAGTTACCTTCTTGCCAACAGACCGCACCCATAAATCCTTTAGACGCAACACTTGCAGACTCCCTCGCATGTGCTGCAAACAAACGACTTACGCCAAACCTAAGTCCTGTAGATGCAACACTTACAAAAAACCCCGGGGTGGGCTCCCGAACCTCCCAATCTTCAAACCTGCCAACCTTCCAACCTTCAAACGATCCCCGCCCTAACTCCTTTCTCCTCACATCCTTAGCAGCCCCCCACCCACTAACCCCCATCGAATCACATCCTTACAAAAATCATAGGGGGGCCACTTCTTCCCCCGCGTGCTCCGAGCCTCTCGGAGAGGGGGTACTCCTCTTTTCCATAGTCACCAAAATATCTCACGCCCTTTCTTTTCAAGCACTTACAAATTGCCCATTTTCTATCCCCTTTGTTTTGACATTCATCCATGTAATGGGGGGTATGGCCCCCTACCAACGTTCCAACCTTCAACCTTCCAACCTTCAAACGTTGCCCCCATGCGGACCCGCCCCGCGCCCGTCAACGCAGTATGCTAGGCTAATCTTGAGAACAGAGATGAACCGCGGATCAGGCTTACGCATCGGCAAAATTCTTGGAATCCCCATCTACCTCCACTCAACGTGGATCTTTATTTTTGCCGCCTTCACCTACATCATCGCCATGCAGTTCAAGGAGCAGCATCCCGCCTGGTCGGACACCCAGCATTGGGTCGTCGGCGTCCTCACCAGCCTGCTCTTTTTCGCCTCGGTGGTCTTCCACGAGCTCTCCCACAGCGTCGTGGCCCAGCATTACAAGATTCGCGTCCTTTCCATCACCCTGTTTCTCTTTGGCGGCTTGGCGCGCATCGAGCGCGATCCGTCCAAGGCCATCCAGGAATTCAACATCGCCATTGCCGGACCGCTGGCCAGCGGATTCCTCGCCGCCTGCTTTTTTGGTTTGACCAAGCTTTTCCCGTTCGATCAATCGGTTGGAGCGATGGCCCTCTGGCTCTGCCAGACGAACGCTGCACTCGCCGTTTTCAACCTCTTGCCGGGATTTCCGCTCGACGGCGGAAGAATTTTCCGCGCCATCGTTTGGGGAGCGACCAAGAGTTTCGAGAAAGCGACTCGTGCCGCAGGCTCCAGCGGAAAGATCATCGCCTACGCCTTAATCGTCGGCGGCGCCTGGGAAGTCTTTCACGGCTATGTTCAATCAGGGCTCTGGACCGCCTTCATCGGCTGGTTCCTCCTGAACGCCGCCCAGGAAAGCGTCGCTCAGGTGGCTATCCGCGCAAACTTGGCCGGCCTCAGCGCCGCCGATGTGATGAGCCCCGAAGTTCCCACCGTGG
>Ga0210393_10000640_pt1 | contig 31017 bp, 23 predicted proteins | sample IncBWC27OmetaG_FD_160068 | JGI IMG/M metagenome (GOLD analysis project Ga0210393, IMG submission 160068) | Forest soil microbial communities from Barre Woods Harvard Forest LTER site, Petersham, Massachusetts, United States - Inc-BW-C-27-O ...
TGGCGGACCACGACCCGCTCACGCTATTGCCGAATCGGCGCCAGTTATTCGAGCATCTGAAGGCGGCGGTCGCGCGAGCCGCGGCGGGTGCCGCCTACGTCGGCGTCTTCTTCGTGGATCTAGACAACTTCAAGAACATCAACGATAGCCTGGGCCATGCCTTCGGTGACCGCATGCTCAGCGCCATCGCCGCGAGATTACTCGCAACCACGAACGCTGCGGGATTTGCGGCGCGCCTCGGCGGCGATGAGTTCACGGTCGTGTACGGCGGGCTCAAGAATGCGCAAGCCGTGAATTCATTGGGACAGGATCTGGTGCGGGCATTTCAGGCGCCGATCGCGGTGGATGGCCGGCATCTCATGATCAGCATCAGCGTGGGCGCCAGCATGTATCCCGATCACGGCAGCGATGCCGAGGAGCTGCTGCGCGCCGCCGACGCCGCACTGTTCCGTGCGAAGGCTCTCGGACGAAGCCAATTGGTCGTCTTTAGCCCGGCGCTATTGGAAGCGGCTTCCGCGAAGTTCACCATCGAGCAGGGACTGCGTTACGCCTTGGAACGGAATGAATTCGAGCTGGTGTTCCAGCCGGAGGTCGACGCCGCGACGCTAAATACGCACGTGGTGGAAGCGTTGTTGCGCTGGCGCTTGCCCGATGGACGATGCGCGCCGCCCGGCGAGTTCTTGGCGATCGCCGAAGAGTCGGGGCTCATCTTGGAAATCAATGACTGGGTAGTGCGAACCGCCATTGAAACCGCGGCTCAATGGCACCACGGCGCGTGGCCGGAGGCCCGCGTCGCCATCAACCTCTCCTCGCGCCAGTTGCTCGATGCTCGTTTTGTCGACCGCGTTACCGGGCTGTTGCGCGAGCATCGACTGCCGGCGCGCTGCATTGAGATCGAGCTCACCGAAAACGTACTGCAAACCGGCGCAGCGACCATTGCAGCCTTGCATCAATTGCGCAGCCACGGCGTATCCATCGCACTCGACGATTTCGGTATCGGCTATTCCTCGCTGGCTTCGCTCGAGCGGCTGCCCTTGACGCGCGTGAAACTCGATCGCGCGTTGATCGCGAGCGTGCATACCAGCTCCCGTTCGGCGGCGATTGCCAGATCTCTGGTCGGGCTCTGTCACGATATTGGGCTGGAAGTGACCGCTGAGGGTATCGAATGCCGGGAGCAGCTGGCGTTACTTTCGGAGCTGGCGCCCATTTACCTCCAGGGTTTTCTGGTCGCTCGTCCGGTGCCGGTGGAACAGATTTTACCGCTCATGCAGCTGCTGCCCGATCACCTCGCATCGCTGCTGCTCACATCCTCAGGCAAGCCCCTCGGGCGGGGCAAGAGGGCCAACGACATCGCCGGCCCTCTCGGTCCACGAGTTTTGACTACTGGACTCGGCCGGTCGACTTAACGCCGTAAAAATTGTGCACATCCGTTACCCAGGTGCTGTCAGCCATGGCAGGCCAGTGATCCTTGTCGAACCCGGGCGCGTTCTTTAGCTGCTCCTTGCTGGCATTGAGGGTAAAGCGCTTGTTCGCGGTATCGAGTTTTAGCGCCGCCCACGGAACGGCGAAAAGCCGATCGCCCATTCCCAAGAAACCGCCGTATGCGAGAACGGCATAACTGATTTTTCCGGAACTCATTTCGATCATGAGTTCCTTGATCGTGCCCAAGCTTTCATTGGCCGTGTTGTAGACGTCGTTGCCAATGAGCGTATCGGCCCCCATGAGCGCCGGGCCCGGGCCCGGTCCGACATTCTTGTACATGCCATAGGTGTCGCGTGAAATGTAATTTGTTTCCATTCATTTACTCCGTGAGAAGGTTAATAGGGCTCAATTGAGCGGGGAGCCACAATCGCCCAAATTTCGCCGTGGCGGCTTCAGCGAATGGCGCGATTCGCCCTAGATAGCGCGCAGATCTGTGTCAGCGATCACTGTCGGACAAGAAATGCTGCGCTTATCGCTTCGAAGGATGCGGCGACTGCGTCGCCGTTTCGCCCACGGGTTTCGGCTTTGCCGGCTGAGCAGCAGCGCCCTCGGGGTTCGCTGCGGTTGCTGGCGTTGCGGCATTCGCTGGGGTGGTCGGTGCGTGTCGTACACGGTTGGGGTTACCGCCGCTTCAGCGCCTCCAGCTCGTCCAAGGTGCGGGGCCAGTCGGCCCCCAGCAATCTCGACAACGCCCGATCCGCGAGCACCCTGCCGCCCGTCTGGCACTTGGCGCAATAATTCGTTTCATTGTCGGCGTAGCGGATGCGCTGCACCGGCTCACCACATCGCGGGCACGGCTGCCCATAGCGTCCGTGCACCGCCATGTCTGTGCGAAACGCGGTTACCTTTTCCGGAAACGCTTTGGCCGCCTCGGCTCCCAGCCGATCGATCCACACCTGTAACGTCCCACGCGTCGCCGCGAACAGCCGCTCCCATTCCTCCGCCGACAACTTAGAGGTCAAAGTGATCGGCGACAGCCGCGCCGCGTGCAGAATCTCGTCCGAATAGGCATTGCCGATGCCGCTCAAAATGCGCGGGTCGGTCAACGCCCGCTTGAGCGTGCGGTTCTCCGCGCTCATCGCGGTGATAAAGGCCTCAAGGTCGCTGTCGAACACCTCGATACCACCGGGGTCCACGGACCGCAGTCCTTCTTCGCCCTTCACCACATGCAGGGACGCGCGCCGCTTCGTGCCCGCCTCGGTGAGCACCAAAGTGCCATCGGGAAAATCGAACGCCGCCAAATTATTGCGGCCCTTGAGCGTTACACCTGGAGCGCGCCAATGCAGTCGCCCCGCAATCATCAAATGCAGCACCAGCCACAAACCATTGTCGAGGCCAAAGCTCAAGCGCTTGCCGATCCTGCGCAACTCCGTGACTTGATGGCCGGCGGCCTCGGAGATGGGCGGCGCGGCCGTGCGCAGCAAAAAGGGACTGTTCAAGCGCACCCGCTTCAAGGGCTGGCCGACGATGCGCTCCTGCAGTGCGTTTAGATACGCGGAAATGTCCGGCAGCTCAGGCATGCGCTTTAGGTAAACTCCTCTTGGTATGATGCACGCCGCTTACAAAAAAGAGGATCTCATGAGGACCGTAGCCTGCAAAATCGCCCTTGGCGTCGTCTTGAGTCTTGCCCTCGCCGCCGCCGTCCAGGCCGCCCCCCAGACCGCCGGCCCGAGCGCGACCGCACCCATCACGCCCATCGCTGCGCCGAAGGACCGTGCCTATGCGGGCGAGATTTCGCTGAAGGTCGATGCCAGCGACACCCGCCATCGCGTCGTGCACGTTCATGAAACCTTGAGCGGCGTCAGCCCCGACACCGTACTGCTGTATCCCAAGTGGCTGCCCGGCACCCACGCGCCGGAAGGTACGATCGATCGGCTCGGCGGCATCCGAATCAGCACCAATGGCGCACCGGTTACCTGGAAGCGCGACCCGGTCGACGTCTTCGCGTTGCGCCTGAACTTGAAGCCCGGCACGCACGAGGTCGATATCGACTTCGACTATCTCTCGCCCACCACCTTAAAGGTCGGCGCGCTCGAAATGAGCCCGGATCTGCTCATGATCGAGTGGAATGAGCTGGTGTTTTATCCCGCGGGCTACTTCGCGCGGCAAATCCCGGTTGAGGTACAACTGCAGTTGCCGGTCGATTGGCAGTTTGGCTCGGCCCTGGAAACTGCCTCGACCGACCATACGCAGACGCACTTCAAGCGCACCACGCTGGAAACGCTCATCGACAGTCCGGTGTACGCGGGACGGTACGCCTCCAAGCTCGATCTGGATCCGGGCGCGGCGGTTGCCGTACACATGGACCTGTTTGCCGACCGGCCCGAGAACCTGGCGGTGAAGCCCGAACACCTCGAAGCTTACCGCAACTTGGTGCGGCAGGCCTACAAGCTCTACGGCTCGCATCACTACAGCCACTACGATTTCTTGTACTCGTTGAGCGACCAGATTCAACAGAACGGACTCGAGCATCATCAATCGAGCGAGGACGGCAGCGATCCGGAATCCTTCACCAAGTGGGACAAGGAAGCATTCGCGCGGGATTTACTGCCGCACGAATTCACGCATTCGTGGAACGGCAAATTCCGCCGCCCCGCGGATCTCTGGACGCCGAACTACAACGTGCCCATGCAGGACAGTCTGCTCTGGGTCTATGAAGGACAGACTCAGTACTGGGGTCAGGTGCTGGCCGCACGATCGGGGTTGCGCACGCCGCAACAAGCCCTCGATCAGTTTGCGATCACCGCGGCGCATTATGAAGTTCAAAAGGGGCGCCAATGGCGCCCTCTGCAGGACACAACCAACGATGAAATCATCAATCCGCGCCGTCCGCAGTCCTGGGGCGACTGGCAACGCTTCGAGGACTATTACGACGAGGCGGCACTGGTCTGGCTGGATGCAGACACCTGGATACGCGAACATTCCAAGGGCGCCCGCTCGCTCGATGATTTTGCCCGCGCCTTCTTCGGCATCAATGACGGCAGCTTCACCGTGGTGACCTACACCTTTGAGGACGTCGTGAAAGCGCTGAATGCCGTCGAGCCCAATGACTGGTCCGCCTTCCTGCGCCAGCGCCTCGACGCCATCGGCAAAGCAGTGCCGGAGGACGGCTTTCACCGCGGCGGCTACAAGCTCGTGTACACCGACAAACCGAGCGACTATCAGTCCACGACCGAGGATCAGCGCAAGCGCATCGACCTGCTGAACTCGATCGGCATCGAGATCGACGACAAGGACGGCGGCATGGACGGCATGCTCACGCAGGTCATCTGGGACAGCCCGGCTTATCTGGCCAAGCTCACCGAAGGCGCGCAAATTCTCGCCATCAACGGCATTGCCTATGACGCCGATGTACTGAAGGACGCCATCCGCGCGGCGCATGGCACCCAAGCGCCGATCGAACTGATCGTCAAGACCGGTGATCGCTACTTGGTTGCGAAGCTGGATTATCACGACGGATTGCGCTATCCCCACCTCGAGCGCGACAGCGCCGAACCTGCGCGCCTCGACGCCATCCTGGCGGCGCGGCCTTAGGGCCGCGACAAAGACCCGAACGATATATAGAGAGTAACTGAACATGAAAATGGATCTCGACCGCCGCACCTTTCTCGCCGGCAGCACCGGCGCCCTGTCGCTATCGCTGCTGCCGTTGAAGCTGTTGGCAACCGCTACCGCCACCGCCTCGAAGGCCGCGGTACCGCCGGCGCCGGTCGCCCGGGTCGAAGTGGTGAAGGACACCTACTTCGGTGAAACGGTGAGCGATCCTTATCGTTGGATGGAAAACAGCAAGGATCCTGACTGGCTGCCATTTTTGAAAGGACAGAACGACCACACCCGCGCCATCATCGATGCCCTGCCGGGCCGCGCCGCGCTGCTCAAGCGTATCGAGCAACTCTCCGGTGAAGCCGTCGCAACCACCCGCGTGCAGCGCGCCGGCGGCCTGACCTTCATCCAACAGCGCCCCTTGGGCGCCGACAACTTCAAGCTGTTCGTGCGCCAAGGGCTCAATGGCCCGGACCGCGTGCTGGTCGATCCGACTGCTCAGAGCGGCGCCAAGAGCCACGTGTCGCTCGATTGGTGGCGCGCCTCGCCCGACGGCAAGTACGTAGTGTACGGCCTGTCGAAGGACGGCAGCGAAGATTCCCTGCTGCACATTCTCACCGTCGCCGACGGCAAAGATCTCCCCGAGACCATTCCCAATACCGAAGGCGCCAATCCGCAATGGCTGGATGACGCCAGCGGATTTTTCTATACGCAGCTCACCGGCGCGGTGGCCACACCGGAGCGCTACTTGGATGCGCAAGCGCGCTTCCACAAGCTGGGCACCGACCCGAAGTCCGATCCGATCCTGATGAAGCGCGGCTTGGTCGCCGAGGTGCAGTACGAGAAGATCCAGGCGCCAGGCATCCTCACCTTCTTAGGTTCACGTTACGCCATCCTGCAGCTCGCCGACGTCAGGCCTGAGGGCCGCTGGTTCATCGCACCGCTGAGCGATGCGCTCGCCGGTAAGGCCAAATGGATTTCATTCGCCGGCTTCGAAGATGAAGTCACGGATCTTGAACTCGATGGCAATGACTTGTACTTGCTGGTCAACAAGGGCTCGCCGCGCGGGCGCATCGTCAAGACTTCCGCGGCTGCGCCGAGCATTGCGAACGGCACGGTCGTCGTTCCCCAACACGCCACGCTGGTCATCGAAAACACGGTGCGCGCCCGCGATGGTATTTATTTGAAGATCATGGACGGCGGCGTCAACCGCCTGCAGCGCTTGGGTCATGACGGCAAAGTCGTCGACATCGCTCTTCCCTTCGACGGCACGATCGGCGCCGTTTTCACCGCGCCGGCTGAGGACGGCAGCTTGCTGTCGTTTCAAGGCTGGCTCAACCCCGCGGGCATTTGGTCGGTGGACCTCGCCGGTCATCTCGCCGACACCGGGATCACGCCCAAGCCCGCGATCGATGTCAGCGCCTACGAGGCCAAGCGTTTTTTCGCCACCGCGAAGGACGGCGTCAAGATTCCCTACACCCTGATTTATCGCAAAGGCATGAAGCAGGACGGCAGCAACCCAACCTGGATCTCGGCCTACGGCTCGTACGGTCTGTCAGCCTACACGCCGACTTTTGCCGGACGCACGCTGGCATTGGTGGATGCCGGCGCCATCGTCGGTTACGCCGATGTGCGCGGCGGCGGCGAGTACGGCCGCGAATGGCATAAGGCGGGGCAGCTCGGCAACAAGCCCAACACCTGGCGCGATCTCATCGCCGTCTGCGAAGAACTCATCGCCAAAAAATACACCTCATCGGAGCACCTTGCGATCGGCGGCCGCTCTGCCGGCGGCATCACCGTGGGACGCGCGATGACCGAACGCCCCGACCTCTTCGCCGCGGTGATCGACGGTGTCGGCTGGTCCAATCCGCTGCGCTATGTGGTCGAGCAAAACGGCTACGGCGAAGAACCCGAATGGGGCGCCATCGCGGATCCCGCCGGCTACAAGGCGCTCAAAATGATCGACAGCTACCAGTCGGTGAAAGATGGCACTGCGTATCCCGCGGTGCTGCTCACCACGGGTGTCACCGATCCGCGCGTCGCGCCGTTTCACCTGGCGAAAATGACGGCGCGGCTGCAGGCTGCGAGCACCTCGGGGAAACCCATATTGCTGCGCGTCGACTACGACGCGGGTCACGGCATCGGCTCCACCCGCGCACAGCAGGACCGGGAAGCGGCCGATACCTACGCGTTCTTGTTGTGGCGGCTTCGCGGCAGCAAGGCTTGAATGCAGAAAGGTTCGCGATTCGGGCAGACAGGAGCGGCCTTGGACAAATGGGACAAGGTCGAGATCCTCCTCGTTGAAGACAATCTTTCCGATGCCGAACTGACGGTGCGGGCATTGCGCAGTATTGGCGCCACCCAAAAAGTATTGCGCCTCTCGGATGGTGTTGAAGCGCTCGACTTCATATTTCACCAGGGCCGGTTCTCCGATCGTGACCGGGCACTGCCAAAACTGATTCTGCTGGATTTAAAGATGCCGCGAGTTGGCGGAATCGAGTTTCTGCAAAGATTGCGCGAAGACCACGCGACCAACAACATCGTGGTCGCAATGCTGACCTCCTTCCCGATGGATCAACTGCCCGCCGACATCCGTGACCTAAATGTGCATGATTACTTGCTGAAGCCCGTGAATCCGCAGCGTCTCATCGAGGTGGTGACGCACGCCGGGTTGACTCGCACGCAATCGCCAAACACTTAAAGAGCGCTCACCCGGTGCGAGCCTGCAGATACTCCATGGCCCGGCGAGTCTCCGAGCGCAGTTGCATTTCGAGTTTGACGAGATCCTCGGCGGCGCCCGCGCGGGCCGCGGCCTCGAGTCGCGCAGCCGCCTCGGACGCGGGGCCTGCGCACATATTTGCGCTCGAGCCTTTGAGCGAGTGAGCCGCGCGCCCCAAAGCCGCCATATCGCCGCGCTCGAGCGCGTCCCTGATATCCTTGAGCACCGAATCGCCCGACTCAATGAAGAGCTGGACCAGCTCGCCGGCGAAGTCGCGATCATTGTCCGCGGTGAGCATGAGGCGCTGCCAATCGACGGGCTCAACCGAGGCCTCGAGCCGGGGCTCAACCGAGGTATCAACCGAATCGGGCTGGGGTTTCCCAGGGCGCGACAGATAGCGGTTGATCACTTCGCTTAGCCGGTCGCGATCAATCGGCTTGGTGAGATAGTCGTCCATGCCGGAATCGCGGCATAGCTGTTCCGTTCCCTTCATGGCATCGGCGGTGAGCGCAATGATCGGAACTCGCCTGCCGCCCGTCTCGCGCGAGCGGATCTCACGAGAGGCTTGATAGCCATCCATGACCGGCATTTGACAATCCATCAGGATCAGGTCGAAATTTTGAGCCCCCCAGGCGGCCACCGCCTCCGCGCCATTGTTTGCGACTTCGACTTTGAGGCCCATTCTTTGCAATGCACCCAGCGCCACCTTCTGGTTGACGCGATTGTCGTCGGCCAACAGCACATGGCCGGCGTTGAGCAAATCTGCCGCCGGCACGGCAATGACAATGCTCTGGGTGCTGCCGAATAGTTGCGGCGATTGCGTGGACATGACTCGGTGCAGGGTGTCGTGCAGTTCGCGATTAGAGACGGGTTTCAATACGTACGCGGAAAATCCCAAGGCCGAAATATCGCCACCGCTACGAACGGCATGGGCCGAGGTGAGCAGCACCAGGCGCATCGCCGCAAAGCGCCCATCGGCAACGATTTGACGCGCCAGCTCCAAGCCGTCGCACTCCGGCATCATGTAGTCGAGCACCGCGAGATCGAAATTTTCTCCCCGATTGAAACTCTCTGTGAGTTCCTTGAGCGCCGCCCTGGCGGAATCGACGCTGCGCGATTCGATGCCGAGCCGCGCAAGCTGCAGGCGTAATACCTTTCGATTCGTGGCGTTGTCATCGACGATGAGGGCGCGGCGATTATTGAGTATTTCCAAATCGGAGTGTGTCGTCGCTCGCTGGGAAGTGGATTTACCGAACCGGGCGGTGAACCAGAATGTCGAGCCTGCGCCCTCTTTGCTGTCGACCCCAACTTCGCCCTGCATCAGTTCAACCAGGCGGCGCACGATCGAAAGCCCGAGACCGGTGCCGCCGAAGTGCCGGGTCGTCGACGCGTCGATTTGCGAGAATGGCTGGAATAGCGCCCCGACTCGATGCGTGGGGATGCCGATACCCGTATCACTCACTTCGCAGCGAATCACGCATCCCTGTGCATCGGCCCCGGCCAGCCGCAGGCCGATCGAGATCTCGCCGCTGCTGGTGAATTTTAGGGCATTGGCGCCGAGATTCAGCAAAATCTGCCGCAGCCTGCCCGGATCTCCGATCACGTATGTCGGAAGCAAGGGATCGATGTTCGTGATCAGCTCGAGTTTCTTGGCGTGCGCCTGTACGGAGAGCAAGTGGGCGACATCATCGACAATGGCGCACAAATCCAGGTCGATTTGTTCCAGCTCAACCTTGCCCGCTTCAATCTTGGAGAAATCGAGGATGTCGTTGATGATGGTCAACAGGCCGCCGGCGCTGGCGCGGATGGTTTCCGTATAATCGCGCTGCGTCCGGTCAAGACGCGTATCCAGCAGCAGCTCGGACATGCCGATCACGCCGTTCATCGGCGTGCGAATTTCGTGGCTCATGTTGGCGAGGAACTGCGATTTCGCCACCACGGCGAGTTCAGCCCGGTCTTTCGCTTGCAGCAGGTCCGCGTTCGCCCGCTCGAGGTCCTGGGTTCGGTGCGCGACTTGCTGCGCCAACTCCGCGGCCAAACTTCTCAAGTGCCCGACGCGAAGCCGGTACAGTGCCGCGGCCGCGGCGAGAATACTCAAGATAACCAGTAGCCGAAACCACCAAGTCTGAAAAAAGCGCGGTTCCAGCCTGAAGCGAAGCTCGGCGCCGCGGGTGCTTTCGACCCCATCACTATTCGCGGCCGTGACTTGAAAGGAATAGCTGCCGGGCGGCAGATGCGTGTAGTAGGCGGTTCTTCGGTTACCGGCGTCGATCCAACCCTTGTCGAAGCCCGCGAGTCGGTACTTGAATCGGGTACGTTCGGGCACGACCAAACTCGACGCCGTGTACTGAAATTCCCACTTCTCCTGGCCCGGCTTGACGTCTATCTCGCCACCCAGGTTCAGGGGCACCCCATCAACCGAAACCCGTTCGATTTGCACGAGCGGCGCCACGGAATCGAGCGGAATATGTTCGGGATCAACTCTGACGATACCGCGAATGCCCGGAAACCATAGCATGCCATCCGAGGTGCGGCAGCCCGGCGAGGTGTTGCCGCCGGAGAACTCCGCGCTGCGCAGGCCGTCCGCGAGACTGTCGTAGATCTTGAATTCTGGACTGATCTTCGCGCCGTCGAGCAACGCATCGAGATCGGCGCGCGGCACGGACACCAGTCCCTTGTTGGTCGTCAGCCAGAATCGGTGCGACTGGTCTTCCAAGACCTGAAGAATGGTTTCGCGCAGCGGTCCGCCGAACTGCACCAGCGAAATTATTTTCCCGCCGCGCCACGCCGCCATTCCGTCCGTCGTGCCAAGCCACATGGTGCCGCGTTCATCTTCATGGATGGCGATGACGTAATCGCTCGGCAAGCCATCCGCCGCGCCAAAATGCTGCGTCCCGTCGGGACCCACGAGGTACAAGCCGCGCGTTTCGGTGCCAACCCAAAGCCTGCCGCGCAAATCCTCGTAGAGTAAGTGCACCGCGCTTCGGTTCGAGCCGGGCAGCAACGCCTGCTGCGAGCGGATAACTCCTTGGTCAATGAGATCGAGCCCTTGATTGCTGCCGATCCAGATTCGTCGTTGTCGATCCTCGAGCAGAGCGATGACCGAGTTTCCCGCGAGTCCATGCGACTGATCGAACACAGTGGTCCCGTGTTGATCGATTCGATAGGCGCCCGCTCCTTGGGTGCCGACCCACAGGGCATGGGCCTGATCCTCGACGATCGCGCGCACCCGAATGTTGTCCTGCCCCTTCGGCGCCGCGATGTGCTTAAATGATCCCTCGGCATAGCTGCTGAGGCCGCCCTCCGACCCGACCCACAGACCACCGCTGCTGCGCGGTGTGATGGTCCAAGTCAAATTGCCTTGCAGTCCCTCGGGCTCGCCGGCAGACATGAATTTGCCGTCGCGAAGCCGCAGCAATCCTTCCCCATAGCTGCCGACCCAGAGACTCCCTTCCTCATCCTCCAGCAGCGCACGCAGCTCGCTCGAGGCAAACTGATTGGTGCCGAGAACGCTGAAGTTTCCGTCCCGCCAACGCACGAGCCCGCCCCCATGCGTCGCAATCCACAAGTTTCCGTCGCGATCGCTGGTCAAGGCTCGGACGATGGAACCCAATTGCCCCGCACCGGCCGCCACGGCGAAGCGGCCCTGCGCGTAGCGGTAAAGCGATCCGTTATCGGTTCCCAGCCAAACCGTGCCCTGAGTGTCCTGATGCAAGGCCGAAATTTGTTCCGTGGCGGCGCCGCCGAAGTTCAGGTCCTCGAAGCGACTGCCATCGAAGCGGCGCGCACCCGCCGCCGTGCCGATCCATAGAACACCGTCACGATCTGCCAGCAATGCGCGAATTCGGCTGTCCGGCAGCCCGCTGGTCGAATCGATTGATACGGCAGTTCCGGCGCCGATACCGAACAGGCCGCTCTCGGTGCCCACCCAAATGCGGCCCTGCTTGCCCTCCACGATATCGCGCACATAGGCCTGAGCCAGGGCGGGCGCGACGCTCAACGCCTTCATGTGACCTTGCTCGTAGAGCGCAATGCCTGCGCGGGTGCCGATCCACAGGCGGCCGGCAGCGTCGACATGCAGCACGGAGATGTGCTTGTCGGGAATGGCCGGCTCATTGGCATGATCGAATACAACGAAGCGGACGCCGTCAAATCGCGCCAGGCCTTCCTGAGTACCCACCCAAAGATAGCCATCGGGAGTTCGGGCAATGGTTTGGGCGGAGCTCTGCGGCAATCCTTGCAGGATTTGCCAGTTGTCGAGGACGTACTGGCTCAGCTTCAACGAAGGATCCAAGGCCTGCGCCGAGAAGCCCACCAAAATCAGCAGCATCGCGACAGCAACGCGCGACGCCCGTGGGATCAGGAGCGCTTTCGGTTGCTCCGGATTACTGCTACTCCTCGACATCACTGCTCCGAGACTGATGGGGCACAAACTGATTGGGACCGCCCACGATTTGTTCACGAATCTCGATCAGTTCGTAAAAGTCCCCCAGTCCCCAAAGCAGTTATCGTCTCGAACGGGCCAAACTTAAGCCCGCGGGCGTGAAGCCAGCGCCGCGTAAGCCTCTTTCTGGAAATTCTGCACAGCCGCAGCGCCCGGCATGCGCGGCGCCTTGCCGGAGCGCTGCGCCATTTTGTTCATTAGTGCCAGCAGGCGCGGCGAGGAGAACAGCCACCTCAGCAATGTTTCCGAGATGCGCGAATCGCCCTTGGCGCCGCTGCCGGGAATAGCCTGGGGCATGGTTTGTTGCAGCCACACCATCACCGTCCGCTGCGACGGGTCAGCCTGCCACCATCCTCCAAAAAGACCCGGCCAACCAAACGTGCCCGGGGTTCCCGCGCCCATCCAGGAATTTCTTTTTGCATCTTCAACTACCGACAGTCCGAGGCCGAACCCCTGGCCCATGAAGAAGGGAATGCCGAATTGCAGGTTTCGCCGCTGCGCCGGCGTCAATCGATTGGTGGTCATCAATCGAATCGAGTCCTCGGCAAGCACCCGCGTGCCGTCTATCTCGCCGCCTTGCAGCAGCATGCGCGCGAAAGCAAGGTAATCATCCGCGGTGGAGACCAGCCCTTGTCCACCGGCACAGAAGGACGGCGGTGATGGATCCGTGAAGCCCGGTAGATCGGCCGGCACGAAGTCTCCGGGCGCCGCTGTTCGGTAGAGAACCGAGGCGCGATCGCGCTTTTCCGGTGGAATCCAAAAATCGGTATCGATCATCTTCAAGGGATCGAACAGCAGTTGCTGCATCGCTGCTCGCGTACCTAAGCCCGTTGCGCGGCCGATGATGACGCCGAGCAGATCGGTCGAATGGCTGTAATTGAAGCGCTCGCCTGGGGCATAGCTCAAGGGCAGCGAGGCCAGTGTTTTCATCCATTCGTCGGGCGTGCGTGCGCTGTCGAATTCGAATCCGAAGCGCTCTTGCATCGCCTGAGCGAGCGGACCGCGCGCCGTGAAACTGTATGCCAGACCCGAGCGGTGGGTCATCAGATCCTCAATGGTGATGGCGCGCGGCGCAGGATAGGTGTCCTGCAAAGGACCATCGGGGCGGCGCAGCACCTGCATCGCCGCAAATTCAGGCGCCCACTTCGTGATGGGATCCTCGAGCCGCCACACGCCGCGCTCCCGCAAAATCATCGCGACCGCCGTGGTCACCGGCTTACTCATGGAAGCGATACGAAAGATCGTGTTGCGCTCGACTGGTAGTCGCGCCTCGATATTGCGCAATCCCACCGCGTCTATTTCAAGCAGCTCACCGTGCCGCCATACGAGGCACACCACCCCGGGAATATCACCCGTGGCGACTGCATGTTGGGCGGGGGCTGCTATGCGCGCAGCGGCGCTGGTCGGGTCAGGCATGGTTTTTCCTTATGTGTCACTCAATGAGCAGCAATCCGCGTTTTTTCTGAGCGGTGGCGTCGACCGTGTTCATCGCTTCGTACAGCCGATCCGACTTGACCAGCCAGGGGCCGTAGTTCTTGTTGACGTCGAGCACGAGAACCAAGTCTTCCTGGTCGAGATAGGCGGCGATGGGTGAGTGATGGCCACCGCCTGTGCCGAACAGGGGGCCGCGGGTGAAGTTGATGACATAGCGGCGCGACGGGTCATTCACGTGGCTCAGTTGTTCACGGAAGGCAGCCAAATCCAAATCGCGCAGCACGGTGATTTTTCTGTGCAGCTTCTGTCGAGCGATCACTGCGAGCTGATCGAGCGTGAGACCTTGGGGCAAGTACCCCATCACGGTGGAAAAGCCCGTGTCCTGCAGAACGCTCTCTTGGTTCCCCGGTTGCTTGAGAGAGTGCAGGACGTCGGCGAGGCTCGTGGGACCGCAGACGCTGCCATTGTGCTGAAATTCCATGTCGGCCTGGTAGGCCGACGCGACGGGCAGCGCCCACGCTTTCTTGAGGAGCGCAGGGTCTTGGTAGTCGCGAGTCTCTTTGATGGAGACCACGCGTGCGGTGTCGGCGCGTCCTTCGGATAAGAATATCGGGAGGACGAGGGCGGAGCCGCCCGCCCACAGAGCGGCGGCGGCTGCCCATGAGACAATCGTGCGGGTCCGTGCCATTCGCTTAGGGCGCTGCCGGGCTCTGCATATTGCGCACCATCTTCAGCACCATCGCGCGCGGAAGGAATGGGACCATCCTGGCGGTGCGGTGGTTTCCCTTGCCGGTAATGACGACGCGTTGGTTTTCGCGAAAGCCCTTGTAGCCCGCTTCCGCCACGGGCATGGACTCCATGACTGCGGCCGTCTGGCCGAACCGCGTGGCACCCGTTCCGGCACGCGCGCGAAACTGGCTCTTGGTCGCGCCGGGGCACAGACAACTGACATGCACGCCCGTATCGCGTGCCTCCTCCCAGAGTGCTTCGGAAAACGACAAGACAAATGCCTTGGACGCATAGTAGATCGCCATGAAAGGGCCGGGCACAAAGGCCGCCATGGAGGCGACGTTCAAAATGCCGCCGCGCCTGCGAGCGAGCATTTGCGGCCAATAAATATGGGTCAATTCAACCAGCGCGCGATCATTCAGGTCGATCATGCCCAGCTGCAAAGCGATATCGGAGCCGGCGAACGCTCCAGCCTTGCCAAATCCGGCGTTGTTGACCAGAACGTCGACCTCAAGTGCCGCTGCCTTTATCGCGTCGGCCAGGCGGGTTCCTCCGCCTCGTTCTGCCAAGTCGACAGTAAATACATTGGCTTTTATCGCGTAGGTTCCGGACAGACGAGCCGCGACCTCCTGCAATGCCGCTGCGCTGCGAGCGGCCAGGATGAGATCGTAACCCTCCTTCGCAAAGCATTCCGCCAGATCCACGCCGATCCCCATGGATGCCCCGGTCACCAGTGCTGTCTGCCCTGCTCCGGGTTTCTCGTTGTTCATTGGTCTATCCCCGTGTTGCCCGACTCCTCCGCAGCACGCAGTCTCGCGCCTTTTGCCGGTGGTGTCGAATAGCACCCGGCGGTACGATTGCGCCCGTATGAACGGCAGAGAAGTAGTGCCTTGCTTCGGCAATGCGGGCCGTCACTCGCACGGATATGCATTTGCGGCGCTGGTACTCAAGGGAGGCTATGAGGAGTCGGGTGATTCGGGTCGCTTTGATGTTCGCGAGGGAGATGTCATTCTCCACGAGCGCTTTGAAGCGCACTGCAATCGAGGCTCGCCGCTGGGCGCCGTCATTCTCCACATCGCATTGCCCGCCGATTCAGAGTTTCAGTCGGGGGCAGGACAGTTGGCGGACCCGGACTCGATCGCGCGCGAGGCGGAGTGCAACCCTGCGAGTGCAGCGGTGCTTTTGCTGCAAATAACGCAAATGAAACAACCGCGATTTCGCGACTGGCCCGAGCGGCTTGCCGCGGAGCTGAGCCGCAACACGGCCTTGAACTTGACGGCATGGAGCCACGAACAAGGCATTGCGCCTTGGACTGTATCGCGAGGCTTTGAGTCGGTCTTTGGCGTCTCACCGTCGGCATTTAGGGCCGCAGCTCGCGCGCGGCGCGCCTGGCAAGCCATCCGCACGAGCGGCGAACCGCTGGTCGATATCGCCGCCCGCCTGGGGTTTGCGGATCAAGCACATATGACCCGCTCGGTGAGATATCTCACCGGCAGTGCGCCCCGCGCCTGGCGGAACAGCAAATAGATTCAAGACAAACGCCGGCGTCAAATGATTCGATTCGCCCGACCGCGATGCGCCCGCGCGATTAAAGAGGTATGGAGCATGAGTTCGCCCAACAGAATGATTGGCTGTCTGGTAACGATGTGTCTATTTCTCGCTGCGATTTCCACGGCATTTGCGGACGAGGCCTTGACCGCGCGCAACAAAGCCCTCGTGACGGATTTCTATACCAGTGTCTTGATCGGCCGAAACGTCGATGCCGCCCCGCGATTCTTGAGCCCCGAATACATTCAGCACAGCGGCAATATGCCCTCGGGCCGCAAGGCCTTCATGGATCTGTTTCGGGCCAACTTCGCGAAGCAGCCGCCGAGCGACTACAAACGTGAAATTCTGCGTGTCGTCGGCGACAATGACATCGTAGTTATCTTCAATCGCCAAAGCGGCACGGATGACCAGGGCAAGCATCACTTGGTGCTGCAGTTCGACATGTTTCGCGTCGAGAACGCCGTGATTGTCGAACATTGGGACGCGGACTGAACTCAGTCGGCGGCAGTTTTCTTTCTGCCGAACTCGGGTCAGCTCACCTTGACCATGCGCTTGCCAACATTGTCGCCGGCGAGAAGTCCAACCAGCGCCGCCGGTAAGTTTTCAAATCCATCGACAATGTCCTCCAGCACCTTCAGCCGGCCGCTGCGCACCCATCCTTCCAGATCTGACAGCGCCTGTGGCGCTTGGCTGAAAAAGTCGGTGACAATGAATCCGCGTATCGTCACGCGTTTTGAGACAATCATCGGCGTGCCCTGCACACCATAGGGCGGTGCTCCGTCATAACGCGATACGGCGCCACAAGCCGCGATGCGGCCGTGTTCTTTCATGCCAAATAGGCAGGCGTCCAGGGTCTCACCCCCGACGTTATCGAAATAGACATCGATACCACCCCCACAGGCGGCCTGCAGCGCCTGATAGAACTCCAAGGGCTTTCCAACAAAGCGCTTGTAGTCGACCGCTGCGTCGAATCCCAATTGCGAGGTCAGGAGATTGGTTTTCTCCGTGCCGCCGGCGATGCCGACCACTCGGCAGCCCTTGATGCGTGCAATTTGCCCGACGATCGAGCCGACAGAACCGGCCGCCGCGGAGACCACAACCGTCTCCCCCGCCTTGGGTCGACCGCATTCGAGCAGACCGAAATAGGCCGTAAGCCCCGCGATGCCATAAACGCTCACGGCGTAACTGAGTGGTTCACGCGGCATCACCTTCATGACAGTGGTTGCGGGCAGCACCGCATATTCTCGCCAGCCGGTATCGCCGAATATGAGGTCGCCCGGCTTGAGTGCGCCGCTGCGGCTCTCAACGACCTCGGCCAGCGCGCCACCCGCCATCACGTCACCGGCTTTCAACGCGGCGCGATAGGTCGGCCCCAACATCCACGCCCGATTCGCTGCGTCCAACGACACGTAGCGTACGCGCAATAGAACCTCCCCCTCACCCGGCGATGGAACCGGCGCTTCCGTGAGACGGAAATGCTCGGTCGCCAGTTTTCCTTTGGGTAGTTGATCGAGTACGAATTGACGATTCTTCTGGCTCATCGCAATGCTCCCGGGTCAATGCTGCCTACTGGGTTTGTTTGTTAGTCTAGACCCAAATGGTGGACCTGAAGCAAAACAACCTCGACATCACGGCAGGCGTGATCGAGGGCTTCTTTGGGAAGCCCTGGAACTGGGAAGCGCGCATGACCGGTGCGGATTTCCTGCGCAACTGCGGATACCAGTTCTATATCTACGCGCCCAAGTCCGAGTCCTCCCTTCGCCGGCAATGGCGCGAGCCAATCCCTTTGGAGACGCTGCAACACCTGTCGCGGCTCAGTGCACGCTGCCGAGAGAGCGGTATTGCCTTTGGCATCGGCCTCACGCCTTTTGAGATTTATCGTAACTACGACGCCGGCGCACAGGCATCACTGCGCGCCAAAGTGGCGCAGATTGACCGGATTGGCGTGGATATCCTGTGCATCTTGTTCGACGACATGCGCGGCGACATCGACGGCCTCGCTGAGATTCAGGCGAGCGTGATCTCCGACATCTGCGACTGGAGCGGGGCTGCCCGCTACATCATCTGTCCTACCTACTATTCCGACGACCCGCTACTCGCGCGCGAGTTCGGTTCGCCGCCCAAGAACTATCTGCGGGATCTCGGTCGAGTCGTCGACGCTCGCGTTGATTTCTTTTGGACCGGCGAGAAGATCATCTCCCAAGGTTACTCGGCCCTGCATCTGGCGCAGGTCGCAGCGGACATCGGTCGCAAGCCCTTCATCTGGGACAACTCCATCGCCAATGACTCAAGAACACGCACGAATTTCTTGTTTCTCGACCCCGCGGCCGGCGCGTGGAACCTGCCCGCGGATCACGTCGCGGGGATCGCGATCAACCCGATGAACCAGCCGCATCTCTCGCGGATCGCGCTGCGCGGATTTCAGAATATTCTCACCCAAGGGCCTGGCGCCGACTTCTTGCCGTCAATTTGCCGGGAGCTCTGCGGTCCCGTCATCGCAGGGCATCTGCTCGCGGACATCGATCTGATGCAGAACAAGGGGCTCGCCGAACTCGACGGCGGCAATCGACGTCGCCTTCTCGAAGACTACGAACAGCGGCAGTCAAACCCTTTCGCCGCGGAGGTCGCTGCGTGGCTGCGCGGCGAATACGTGTTCGATCCCGCGTGCCTGACGACCTGATGGATCAGGTCCATTGCGGCGTCGACTCCGTTACGCCGTTGAAACGCATCGATTAGGCGCCGGCTGCTTCAGTCCGGCAGGCCGGGTGCCTTGGTCGCCATCGCGACCGCCTCGCCGCGTGACTGCACGCCCAGCTTGGACAAGATCGCCGACACGTGCCGGTCCACCGTCCGGGTCGAAAGGAATAGACGCTTGGCGATCGTCGAATTGCGCATGCCTTGGGATACCAGCGTCAGAATCTCCGCCTCGCGACGCGTCAACCCCAGCCGATTGCTGCGGGTTGAGACCCTCATGCCGCGCGGAACGGCGCGAACCCCTTCTGCGCGCATCCGTTTGCGCAGGGCCAGTGCCGCAGGGGCGGCGCCGAGCCGTTCGAGGATTTCCAGCGCCTCTCGCTGTTCCGTTTCGACGCCGTACCACGCCAGCAGGCAGGCGTACTCATAGGGACAGCCCAGGCGCTTCCAAGCGGAAGCGGCGGCGCGCCAATCGCCTGAGATCTCTTGCGCATAAGGGTCGGCGATCTCTGTCGGTTGTTCTTCGAGAGCGCCAACCCGACATAGCCAGCTTGCGAGTTCGCCCTTCATGCGTGGATCGCGCCGCTGACACACCAGGTCGTACGCGGCCCTGACCGCGTTTAGGACGCCCTCGCGATCGCCGGCGAGCCATGCGGCCTCGGCGCGGATCGCTGCCAGTGTGCCGATACGCTGCAGCTCCTGCACGGCACCGCCGAGCGCCCACGCCTCTTCGAGTGCGGCCTCAGCCTGTGGGTCGCCGCGGCGAATTCGGATGTGGCCCAGCGTGCGCAGCGCGGGAATGCGTGTAATCGGCGTGGCCAGCGGATCGCGCAGCACGGCCTCTGCATCCTCGCTCGCAGCCGGCCACTCGCCCTGCTCGAAATTTTTGCGTGCGCGATACATGAGCATATAACGCCGCAGCCCATCCAGATCGCGCTTTTCGCAATAGGCCAGCCCTTCGCTGAACCAATGAGACGCTTTGTCATATTGCCGCCAGGAAACGGACATCGCTGACAGATCCGTATAGGTACTGGCCACCTGCTCCTGCAAATCACATTCGAGCGCGATCCGCAAAGCCTGCTCGAGATCGGCCCATCCCGAGGCATCTCCGGCAATGAGGCGAATCGTGCCCAGCATACCCAATGCATCGCAGAGAATTTCTTTCGCCGCGCACGACTGCGCCAGTGCAATGGCGCGCTGCGCCCAGCTGATGCCCGATTCTAATTCGTGACACTCCATGTCGAGTTGCGCGCAAGCGCTGTACGCCCTTGCCAATTCGGGACCGTGCGGCAGCGATTCGAGCGTCGACACCGCCTCGGCGCCGTAGCGGTTAGCGTCGGCGCGCCGTTCCAAGAACCAACTTAAGCGGGACAGCCACTGCAGCGCATCTCCCTCGCACATGCGGGCGCCCGACGCTCGCCAGACCTCGAGCGCTGCGTGGCGCGCTTCGATCGCCCGCTCATGCTGACCGGTCAAAAAGCATTCGTAGGACAATCGTTCATGCAGGCGCGCGCGCTCATCCGGCGCGATCTCTTGTGCATAAAGGAGTGCGACCTCATACAGCGAGACGGCTTCCCGATGTGCTCCAACCGACGCCGCCTGCATTGCCGCCACCGGCGTGAATTGCAAAACTGCGGCTGCGTTACGCGCGCCGGCCGCATGGTGTGCGAGGCGTGCCGCGGAAATATGCGGCCGCGCGGAGAGAGCTGCGAATACCTTTGCGTGCAAGATCTGTCGCTGAGACTGCGACAAGGAGTCTTCGAACGCACGCCGCGCGAGTTCGTGCCTAAAGCTAAGCGCGCCGTCATCTGATCGCACCATGCCGATGCTCAAGCAGCCTTCGATGGCGGTTTCATCGAACGGAACCGTCTGCTCCAGCAACCAGGATTCCGTCCTGCCGGGAACCACACAGGCAAGCTCCGCGATTTTGCGTGCGTCCAGGGTCAAGCGCAGGGCGCGTGCAAGAACTGCGTCGCGCACGCTGACCGGCACCGTGTCTGCCAGGGACGCCAGCGCTTCAGTGACGAAAAACGGATTGCCGCCCGTTATGCGATGCAGGCCCGCCGAGGGTCGGCCGGCGCGGCGTGCGAGCTGAGCGACCGATGGCTCCGACAGGGGCAGAAGGGACATTCTGTGTGTGGCGGCCCGTGGCAAATCCCCAATGACGAACCGCAATGGATGGCGTGGCCCGACCTCATCATCGCGATAACTGACGGCGAGCATGGCGCGTGCGCGCTGAATGCGCCTTCCTAAATACTTGAGGAGGTCAAGCGTGGCTTCGTCCGCCCAATGCATATCTTCGAAGACTACAAGGGTCGGCGTACGTTCCAGTTCATTGAGGGCCGCCGCAAAAATGACTTCGCGATTCGCATTGCTGTTCATCGTGGCCAGCAGTTCGCTCCGTGCCTGACGCGCGATGTCGTATAGCGGTCCGAGCGGCCGGGGCGCGAACAGCGCGTCGCAGCCGCCCCAGAGCACCCGCGCACCGGACTGTGCCTTGGCGAATTCCTGCAAAAGCGCGGTCTTGCCAATTCCAGCTTCCGCGCCGAGCAGTGCAATGCAACCCGCACCCTCGATTGCGCGGCTAAGCCAGTCAGACAGCTCAGCCACGCTTTTTTTGCGCTCGAGTAACTCCATCGAAAATGCAGTCTCCAGCGATGTTTGTAGGGGAAGTTGTAACCGATCCTTTGCGCGCGCGCAAAGCGGGGTCCACGCCGGAGCTTCCTTTCCGCTGCAATGTGGGTATGCGAGCCGCCTAAATTGGGTAGATCCTCCGATTCGCGCATCTCTCGAGCAAACCATCATTCCCGCGTGGTTGGTTTGCCGGGGAGATTCAGATGTCCAGGTATTTGATCGAACGCGAGTTCCCAGATGGTCTTCACATCCCGCTCGATGAAACAGGCGCCCAGTTATGTCGAAACGTCGTCAATAACAACGCCGAAGACGGGGTCACCTGGCTGCATTCCTACGTAACTCCCGATCGCAAACGCACCTTCTGTCTTTACGACGGGCCGACGCCGGAGGCGGTGCGGCGCGCAGCGGTTCGCAGCCAATTGCCAATCACGCAAATCACCGAGGTTCGCGTCCTCGATCCGTACTTCTACAAGTAAGAGTTGTCCACGTAGCCTTTCAGCCAATCCCAAGGGAGATCATCGATGAAGATTACAGGCCGATTGATATTAACAATGTTGTCTCTATCCGTTCCTTTCCTCGCTCTCGCCGGAGAGTCCCCGCCGCATGTCATGACGATGAGCGCCGTTGATCAAAATTCGCCGCTGGTTGAGAAAGTTCGAAAAGCAACGGCGCAATACAAGGACATCAATGCGGCACTCGCGGCCGGCTTTGCACAGGCCACGCCGTGCGTCAGCGGTCCGGATTTCGGGGCGATGGGGGTGCATTTCGTACTGGGCTCGCGAATCACCGCCGGGACGCTAAACGCAAGTCAACCCGAAGCGCTGATCTACGAACCCCTGCCGAACGGTGCCTTTCGTCTGGTTGGCGTGGAATTCATCATTCTCCAGGCCGTCTGGCAAACCCAGATTCCGCAAGGGAGCATGGCCACCCCCGCATTGGAAGGGCATTTGATGAACTTCGTTGACGCACCGAACCGCTACGGTTTGCCGGCGTTTTACGAATTGCATGTTTGGGCCTGGGAACAGAATCCCGTCGGCAGTTTTGCGGATTGGAACACGCAGGTGTCATGCGATCTGCAGGCTACCAGCTGAGAAATGATCGACGAGCCTTGATCCGGCATTTAGTGCGGTTGTCGGCTAGATGTCCGGATCAAAGCCGTGCCCCCTGCCACATCACTGCAGATGCAAGGTCGCCATCAACCAAACGGTTCTCAGCGGCGCCGGAGAGGCCAAACCGGCAAAGTTTGGAGCAACCGACGGGCTCGCGAAGTCTTCGCTCAGACTATTATTGAGATTCTTGACCAGTCCGACCAAGCTCCAATTGCCATTCCCGCTCGCGACACCCAAGGATAGATCCAAGGGCCGGTAGGGAGCCGAGGGGAAGCTGTCTCCCTGCTGGTTATACATCGACCCGCGATAACGAAAGTGCGCCGCGGCCACCAGGTTGAGGGAGGCGGTGATCGGCCTTTGGTAGTCCGCGTCCGCCGTTCCATTCCAAGTGGGCGACTGCGTGGCTCGACACACGTGACAAGTGATGGTCGGGACCAACACGGCATCCTCCGCGGTCCTGGTTTCTGTCGCATAAGCGTAGGTAACAGCGCCGGCGAGCCGCAGTTCCCGACTCGCCTGCCATGCCGTTTCGATCTCGAACCCATTCGACCGGGCCGGCAGATTTTCCGTGATGAAGCCCGCCGCGGCGCCGGTAAACAGCGTGTCCTGGAAATTGGTGATAACCGTGTGGAAGATTGAAGCGTTGATGCGAAGACGGTGATCTAAAAGGGTGGACTTGATCCCCGCCTCGACCGTCTGTGCGGCTTCGGATTTGATGCGCGAATCGACCGCTGGGTCGGCGAACACGGGGTAAGCATTGGTGTTGGTTTCAACATATCCCCCCGTCTTGGTGCCGTGTCCATACGCGAGGTACAGCATCTCCGTGCTGGAAGGCGAGAACTGCAGGTTTGCGTTCCCGTCCAGGAACGAATCCGAGAAGGGTAGCGCGGTTGTCGGGAATGGCGGATTGGCGAGTGTGTTCCAGATCGTCAGCGGCGCGGCATTGGTCCGGCCGAAGAGCGTATCTTTTCGTTCATCCGAATAGCGCAGGCCGGTGGTCATGCGCCACCGATCGCCCCAGTGCCAGGTGGCGGACGCGAATACGGATTTCGAATCGGTCTTTTCCTTGAAATCGTTGGTGAAAGGACCGTTGTACAGTTGACCGGCGATGGGTGTACCCGGTGGCCAATCCGGCACGCCCCAGTTCTGATGTTCGATTGAGTGCCAGTCGCTGTGAAACAAAAAGGCACCCACGATGTAGTCGATTGCTCGACCCGTCGGCGAGGCGAGACGTAGTTCCTCGGTAAATTGCTGGTAATTCTCCAGTCGAATGAAATCTGTCCACGGCTCGGGCGAAAAATCGAAGTCATCGTCGTAGTCGAGGTTATAGTCAATCCGTGCCGTCTGGGATACGAGCGAGTACTGGCCGAGGTCCCACTCGAGCTTCAGGTTGTAGAAATTTACTTCGCTGATGTGGGTTGTTTCACCGGTCTTTGTCAGACTTGTAAACACGTCCTCCCGGTCGTTCAGCACGCCTTCACCGTAAATTGGATCGAGATTCGGATCGACAATCTGATATGGCGTACCCAGACGCTTATTGTCGCTATGCTGATACGATGCGGATACGGTGAAGGCCTCCCAGGGATGTAAAACGGCGGTTGTGCGCGACGCAAAGTCGTCGTCAATGGGCACCGATCTGCCGGTGGCCGTATTCTTGACCCATCCCGCGGTATCGTTGTAATGGATGGCTTCCCGCACAGAGAATGTCGGTGTGAACGGCAAATCAAAGCCGAGGTCGTATGTTTGTCCGCCGTCGACGAATTCTCGCGCCACTCGCACGTCGGCGTCATACTCCGCGCCGGGCTGTCGCGTGATCAGGCTAATCGCGCCGAGGCTGGTATTCTTGCCGAGCAAGGTGCTGTCAGTTCCCTTGATCAATTCGGCCCGGTCCAAATCGAAGAAAGCGCTGGCGTATAGACGTGCTTTGGCCAAGAACATGCCGTCCATGAACAGGCCGATCGACCCCTCGAACGCCTGCGATCTCGCCGGAGAGCCAAGACCCCGGAAAGTCAGCGCCATTCCGTCGTCGGGTGCCCGGGAGAAAACCATACCGGGGACGTAATCGGCGATTTGAAACAGGTTCCGCACATTGGCTCTCGACATCTCATCCGCCGATACCGTATGGATCGTCAAAGGAACATCTTGGGACGATTCCGCGCGCTTTTGCGCGGTAACGGTGATTTCCTCGAGTTGATCCGTGTCGGGTGAGCCACGGGCGGAGCCGATGGCGCCCAATAGCAAAGGAATCACCCATAGCTTCGAGCGCTTGATCGTTTGAAGTCTCACCCGGTATCCCCTCCCTGGTTTTTAGTTCTGTCGACGCCACTATAACCAGCGTGCCGGCCTTGGGGCCGCCGATCGGTGCTAACCTCATGAATCCCTCATTAGAGGAGGTCGTTGGCCGCATGCAGAACGATTCCGCCGCCCGACCGCGGTCTTTTTAAATCGCCATGACGCCTCCCCCTCTTACCCTGGCCCACGAACTGGCGCCCCTGCTCACCGGGTTGCAATGGGGAATCGGCGGCAGCCTGTTGCTCTATCACCTAAACCTGGTCACAGCGCCGCGAGACCTCGACATCGTGGCGACGCCCCAAGACTTCCCCGCGCTCAGCCAACGCCTCTCCTCAGTGCTCGGTCAACCCGCCCAGGTCGCTCATCCCACCTATGCCTCGACTCATTTCTCCCGCTTCAGCTCTCCCCGTGGTGTAAACCTCGATGTCATGGCCGGCATCCAAGTGCGCACGAGCACCCGATTCACATCTTGGGAATTCAATCCTCGCACGCTTGTCATGGCGGACGGATTGCCCTGGATGCAACCGCAAGACTGGGTCGATTTGTATGAGATGTTCGATAGACGCGAACGAGCAGCTTTGCTTCGACATTATTTGGATCGGAAATGAATTGGAATCGCGACAATCACGAACTGAACGAACCGCGGGATTCAACACCCGTCGCGACGATCGCTTGCAGCGAATGCCCCGGACGCCCCACTGAAGTGCGGCCTGCGTCACCGGCCGCTCCACGCCAGTGCATCAACTGCCGAAACGACAACCCACATGCCCCGTGGCTTTTATTTCAAGAACGGAACTTTTTATTTCTTTGCATTTGCTTGGTGCCCAGATCCTGAGGCGCGGTTATAGTTTGTCCACCCGAGCCCTCCCAACGGAAGTGACATGCCAGAACCTACGCTGAAGTTTTCCGTGACCTGTCCCGACTGCGCACTGGAGTCTGTCTCTGAACTGCCCATTGCCGTGATCGCCAGCGGGTTGCTCTCCGGCAAGAGTCTGCGCCTCCACAGTCGCTGCCACGACCGCTACTGGACCGCGACCTTCACCGAGCGCGAGCAGCTACGAAAATCTCTGGCCGTACTGAAGATGGAAACGCACGCCAGCCGCACGCTGCGGCATGCAGAACAACCCGCTTAGGCGGCATCTGCATGTCTACCAAACTCCCGGTAGCAAGCGCTTCGGGCCCCTCTTTTGATACTCGGTGTAACCAGGTAGATTCGCAGCGAGGAACCGTTCTTCTTCAAGCAATCGCCATATCACTACACCGCTGATGGCGGCGAAAACAAGCAAGCAGAAAAAGGAGCCGAGCGCGATCGACATACCGATGAGCATTGCCAAAGCGGAGGCGTACATGGGATGTCGTACGAGTGCGTATGGCCCGGTCGAGATGACGCGTTGGTCGCCACTGAGCTCAATGGTGGAAAACGTATAGGTGTTTTCCTTAAATACCCGTCAGGCACCGCGAGAAAGACCCACGCCTGCCAAAACTTGAAGGTTCCGGCAGGAATGAAGATTAGCGCGGCCATGATCACCAGCAAGACCACGAGTGAGACCAAGGCTTTCGCATTCAATGCGCTCATGGATCACTTCGGAAACCCAAGTCGCGTCGTGCCGGCAGTAAATACTCCCGCACGATCGTCACCGGCTTACGTCCGGCGGTCGGGCAGGCTTCTGCACGAAAAAAACACACGCAACCGCGAACAGCGAGATGATTGCACCACACAGAAAGCCGACCCGGATGCCGCCCGACAGCGCGTCGATGGGCGCGAGTCCTTGCGAAGCCAGCGTCGTGGTCCGTGCCGACATCAATGCCACGAACAGCGCGACTCCGGCCGCACCGGCGACCTGCTGAATGGTGCCGATGACCGCGCTGCCGTGCGAATAAAGGCTGGGCTTCACGGACGACAAACTAACGGTAAATAGCGGCGTAAATAGGCAAGCAAAGCCGACGCTCATCACCACATGTCCGGCGAGGATATAACCCACCCGGGTGGTCGGACTGAGCAGTGTCATCGCCCACAGCACACTGCTAACGACGATGACGCCCGGAACCATCAGCCTGATCGGCCCGACTTTGTCATATATGCGTCCGACATGGGGACCCAGCAACCCCATCAGCAGACCTCCCGGCAGCAGCAATAATCCGGTTTGAAGGGTACTGAGTGCGAGCACATTCTGCAGATAGATCGGCAGCAGGATAATGGTGCCGAACAGTGCCATCATCATGATTGCCATCAGCAGCACCGACACCGTGAAATTACGCGAGTCAAAGGTGCGCAGGTCGAGCAGCGGGTAGCCCTTTGCCTGCAGTGATATCTGCCGCATTATGAATACAACCAAGAACACAGCGCCAACCGCAATCCAGACGCCGGTCGGCAGCATACCCGGCGTCGCCGGCACACCAATATGACTGAGCCCATAGACGAGGCCGCCGAACGCAAACCCCGACAGAATTACCGAGACCCCATCGAGCGGCGCGCGGTGCGGCGTGGTGACGTTCTGAATGCGGCGAGCACCCAGCGCCAGTGCCCCGAGCGAGATGGGCAGCACCAAGAGGAACATCCAGCGCCAGCTAAGATAGTTGAGGATGATGCCGGAGATGGTCGGGCCGATGGCGGGCGCCACCGAGATGACGGTCGAAATAAAGCCCATCGTCTTGCCCCGTGTTTCCGGCGGCGCCAATGTCATCACCGTGGTCATCAGCAGCGGCATCATGATCGCAGTCCCGGACGCCTGGATGATGCGCGCGAGGATCAGCACCTCGAGGTTGGAGGCCAGCGTCGCGATTAGCGTACCTAGCGTGAACAATGACATTGCGAGGACAAAGATTGGCCGCGTGTTCATCCTCTGTAGCAAAAATCCCGTAACCGGTATGACCACCGACACGGTGAGGAGAAACGCTGTGGTCAACCACTGCACGGCGCCGGCCGTGACATTAAGGTCGCGCATGAGCCGCGGGATTGCCACGGCCATGAATGTCTCGTTGAGAATCACAACAAACGTGGCCACTAGGAGCAGCTTGATGACGAGCCGGTTGCGTCCCACGGTGTCAGCGGCCAAGGGAGCGACGACATTGTCCGGGGATACGTTGCCGGCGTCTGCTGAAGGGTTAGTCAAGTATCTACCTGCAATGTAGCGTGCGTTGCACGGACTTGCTCCGACGTATCTTACCTGTGATCGCCGTGGTCAGTCTGGCATTGCCGATTCGCGCCGTGACGCTTCGCGTTCTCCCGGAGTTCGCTGCGCCCGCATGGGCGCCGTCCGTCACCGAATGCCCGAGGGCGTGGCTTGCAACTTCCTCAGCATTTCGATTCCATGAGCGCTGTTTGGATTCAATTGCAACGACGCTTTGTAGTTCTGGATGGCGAGGTCCCTGTCACCGTTGTCCATGTAGGCCTCGGCAAGACTGTCATACGTGTTATAGGACGCCGGATAGACCTCCACGCTCAACTTGAATATCTCAATTGCTTCTTTGTATCCTTTCTGCCGGATCAGCTGATAACCAAGCCCGACGAACTCTTCCTCGCTAATGTCGTAGGCTTCGGGTTGTGTCGCCATCAAATTGCGATACTGCTGGATTGCCGCTTCGATGCCCTTGTCTTGAATTGTCTTGAATAAGACGGCGCCAATAAGCGGCCTGGCGGCGAGCGCCTCGACTCTGGCCAGCATCTCATCCAGGGCGGCCCTGGAATACAGCGTCCCTCGGTAGATGACGGCGTCGATCTTTTTAGTATTGCTGATCGCCTCGAGAGGATTGGCATCGAGCAACACGAGGTCGGCGACTTTGCCCGTCTGAATCGTGCCGAAGTCCTTTTCCATACGGAAGAACATCGCTGGATTGAGGGTCGCGGCCTGCAAAGCCTGCATGGGTGAAAGACCGGCCCGCACGAGCAATCCCAACTCGTCGTGCAGACTGAAGCCATAGAAGGTATAGGGGTTCTGCGAGTCCGTGCCCGCAAGAATTCCCACTCCGGACTTCTCCATGGTGCCGACTACCTGCAGATCTTTTTGAAATTCCTTTCTGCTATATGCGAAGTCCTGCGGAGTGCGTGCGCCATCCAATTTTGCCGGATCCCAGGACTCTCTCATGCGGCGCGGCATGTACTTCAATCGTGGATCGTCAAGAAACGCCCGATCGTCTCCATACCCGAACATGTGCAAGAGGACCAGGGTTGGACACTGCCAGGTTCCATTGCTCTTGAATACGCCGGAAAGCGTGACGGCTTTCTTGTGGCTATAGGTTTCCAGCATCTCTTGTCCGGAACGCGTGTCATGCAGCTCCTCAAATTTGCCCTTTGACTGCGTCGCCGTTGGGAAATCCGCCTGTGCGGCTTTGAACAGGTCTTCGCTGCGAGTCGAGCAGGCCGGCAGCACACCAACCAGATGCTCAAAACTTCTCTGACCGGCGCGAGAGCCCTCTTCTGCGGTGACGGTGACCGGCAAATGCCCCTCGAACGGGATTCCTCGCTTCTTCGATTCGTCGGCAATGTCCAGATAGAGATCGTGCGGCAGCCATTGATAAATCTTCACGAAATCCGCACCCAGGCGCTTCGCGTCCGCCACAACCTGCCGCGCCTGCGCTTCATTTGCCACGGAAATCGAGCCACGCCAGTAGGGAATCGGTCCATCCACAATGGCGCTTCCAATCTTCATGCGCGGAGCAAGCAGACTTCCGGCCTCGCTCTGCCTGCGCCACTCGTGGTGTTCGGGATCGCCCCACATCACCCGGACACCGGTGACACCATTTGCGATGAACAGCGGTAGATAGTCTCTGTAATCTAAATGAACATGCATGTCCCACAGGCCTGGGATCAGAAATTTTCCGGTTCCATCAATCACCCGAGCGGCCCTTGGAATGACGGTATGCGCGGCGCCGCCGATCATCGAGATGCGATCTCCGGTAACCACGACGGTTGTGTCGGGCCGGGCCGGTGCTCCGGTTGCATCGATCACCGTGACATGTGTGACGGCCAGAGCTGTCTGGTCAGCGCGGGACTGTTGTTGCGCGGGGATTTGAGATGAGAGCGCAAGGCAGAGGGCCGCAGAAAGAATGTGGCGACCCGCAATTCCCATCATATCGAACCTCCCAATTCGATCCGCTCCAACGAAGACGACGCCCGCGGCTCCTCATGGCGATTGTCAGGTGTATCGGTTAAGCGCAAATCTCAATGCGGTTGCCGTCCGGGTCGAGTATAACGCTCTCGTAGTAGCCATCGCCGGTACGCCGTGGGCCATCGATAACCGCGATGCCGTCTTTGCGCAGACGCTGGGTGAGCTCATCGACAAGTTGATCCGAACCCACGCGTATCGCGAGATGCGTAAGTCCCAGCCGCTGAGCTCCAGGGGCCGCTTGCACCAATGACAACGATGTTGTGGTCATCGCTTCCAAGCGTGCCCCGTCGCCGAAGCTAAGAAAGCAGGACTCGAATCCCTTGCTGGGATTCCGGTAAGCCGGACCCGCGGTGGCGCCAAAATAAGCTGTGTAGAAGTGCTTGCACCGAGCGAGATCGGTAGTCCAAATCGCAACGTGCTCTATTCGCATCGGTACGCCCGCCATTGGAAAATTTCGCCAGAGCCATTACACCACAAGCGCTGCCGAACACGCCGTCGGCGCGCCCCCATCCCCCTGGCCTTACTTCGATCGATCAAAGTGTCAATCGAGCAACGGAACTCCGGCTTACTCCGATCAGTCTCATATCGGGATTTGTTCTACTTAAAGGGATGCCAATTCATGAACAAACTGCTCAGCTTCTTACTCCTCGGCGCCATTGCCATTGCAGTGATTCCCTACGCCCGCGGCCTCGGCACCCCCGAAGCACCTCCGGGCATTGCGGCAGACCACTGGATTGCCATGGGCGATGCAGCCGGCTTCGTCGTTACGGATACCGCCAACGATCTTCGCAAGGGCCTGCGAAGCGACCCGAACGCCGTAAGGGGCTACTTCATGGTCAGACGCGCCCGAGTCTGGCTGCTGGTGGATCCAACTCCCGCAATCGGAGTCTATCCAACACGGCTCGGACAATAGGCCGGAAGCCCGAACCGCGTTTCACGCGCACAAGAATATTGAGCGCCGCGCGCAAAATCGCCGGAACGGCGGCGCTCGTCGCTCCGAAGCGCGCGACGCGCGACGCCGACATGAACAACCGAAAATGGTCCGACAGCTTCCGAATATCAGATATCTAGGAGCTGGACGCCCAAGCGCGGTGCGGACTTCACCGACCTACGCTCCGCCCTAGTGCGCCGCGTGCAAACACTGCACCGCAGTGATTTCCAAGCAGAACGGAATTTTGATTTTTTGCATTTTCCTAGTACCCAGAACCCAAGGCTGCAGTTATAGTCACCTCGTCCGACCATGCCAAAGGAATGACATGCTAGAACCTACTCTCCATTTTT
>Ga0210393_10000641_pt1 | contig 31013 bp, 32 predicted proteins | sample IncBWC27OmetaG_FD_160068 | JGI IMG/M metagenome (GOLD analysis project Ga0210393, IMG submission 160068) | Forest soil microbial communities from Barre Woods Harvard Forest LTER site, Petersham, Massachusetts, United States - Inc-BW-C-27-O ...
GAAACTGCCGTAGCGTTTCGTATCGCAGCGGGAGGACACTACATTTTGAACTGGTCTCGAAAGAAAAATGGAAAGAGTCTCCCCGGGCAGGCGGCTCGTCCGGCCACTTTTTTGGCAAGAGAGCTACCGCCGTGCTCGAACAGATTCAAGGGGTACTGAGTTTTTTTCTTGCCGAACGGCGGTGACTTTGTGAAGCAAACGCTTGGGGCCGCTGACGAAAGGATTGCCGATTTCGTAGAAACGCAGAGGGTGTTCGGCCGCGCGTGTGATGCCGATGCGCACAGTCGTGCCGATTTGGGGATCTCCGCGATGCGAATGTTGATTGCTTGCATTGCTGGAAATATCGCCGAGCCAGAGCGGACCTCGCCTGCAAAGATCGAGGCCGTCGTGACGGCGGTCGATTTGAAAAGCGGCTGCGAGACGTCCCGGCCCGCGCGTGAGATCCAGGAGATTTTTCGTTTTCCGATGGCGCTGCATGAATTCGATGCCGTCGATGGGTTCCACGGCGCGGATAAGAATGCCGCCTGCCGTGCCCGCGGGCTCGCTGGAAACATTCAGCATGAAATGCGCACCGTAGTTGAAGAAAACGTACGCGTGGCCGGGAGCGAGATACATCGAGCGGATTCGAGGTGTGGGGCCGCGGAAGTGGTGACCCGCGGGATCACCGGGAGGATAAGCTTCCGCTTCTACGATGCGGCCGCTGAGCCGGCCCTCCGGGAGATCGTGGACTACGACTTTGCCGATAAGAAAACGCGTCAACTCCACTGTCTCGCTCGGCAATTCCGGGCGCCGCAGACGGCGAATGCGAATTTTTTTCGGCGAGCGCATGTAGAGAAGGGAAGAATAGCGCAACGCAGCCCAGCCGATAAATGCCGCGCTGCGTTTTGCCACCGAGGCGACAAGAGAGATCAGTTCTCGATCGAAATCACGATTTTTCCGAAGTGCTGGCCGCTCTCCATATATTTGAGCGCTTCACGAGCTTCCTGGAACGCGAAGACGCGATCGACAACCGGCTTGAGCTGATTGGCGGTGATGGCACGGTTCATGGCTTCAAACATTTCAACGGAACCCACGTAAATGCCTTGCACGCGGATGTTGCCGTGGAGGATCGGGCCGATGTTGAGCGGGTCGTGAATTCCCGAAAGAACGCCGATGAGGCTAATCTGTCCGCCGAACTTCACCGAACGCAGGGAGTAAGGCATCGTGCCAATGCCGCCGACTTCCAGGATGACGTCCGCACCTTCTCCGCCGGTCAGGCGCGACACTTCTTTATCCCAATCGGGAGTGCGTTTGTAGTTGATGACTTCATCGGCGCCCAGAGTTTTTGCGCGTGCAAGTTTTTCGTCGCTGCTGGAAGTGATGATGGCGCGCGCGCCGTGCATCTTCGCAAATTGCAATCCAAAAACGGAAACGCCGCCAGTCCCCAACAAGAGCACTGTTTGTCCACTGCGAAGGTTCGCCGTCGGAACCAGCGCATGCCAGACGGTTACCGCGGCGCAAGGGAGCGTTGCGGCTTCTTCAAACGAAAGATGCGCAGGGACCGGCAGCAGGCCGCGTTCCTCGAAAATGCGCGCGCTGGTCAGCACGCCGTCGATGCCACCTCCCAGCGCGCTCTTGCCCACTGCACGGGTGTAAGGTCCACCGACCCAGTTCTGGAAGAACGAACTCATCACACGGTCGCCTGCCTTGAAGCGCGTGACCCCGCTGCCCGTCGCCATCACCTCTCCCGCGCCGTCCGACGCAAGCGTAAGCGGCCGCTGCAGTTTGGGATTGTATTTTCCAGTGGCCACCAGGAAGTCGCGGTAGTTCAGCGACGCCGCGCGCATCGTCACTAAAACTTCTCCCGGCCCGGGCTCCGCCACCTTCACGGAGTCAAAGGTCAGCTTCTCCACGCCGAAATCGCCGCTTACGCGCCAGGCGTTGGCGGTTTCGATTTGCGTTTTGTTTTGCAATGGTGGCGCTGCGGGATTGCTCATGGCCGTGTCCTCGGAAATGGCTGCCTATTGAAAGAGTTCTATCACCGGCCGGTTAGTTTTGCGAGTGCGTTCGCCGGCACCTCTAACCGATTACGAGATCCTGATACTCCGGGTGTTTCTGGATGTAGCTGGCGACGTACGAGCATTGCGGGACGACGCGCAGATGGTTGGCACGGGCAAAATCCAGCGCGGTCTTTGCGAATTTTGCGGCGAGTCCCCGGCCTTCCAGCGCGGGAGGCACTTCCGTGTGGTTGTAGACGATGCGATCGGGGAAGCGCTGGTAAGTAAGCAGCGCTCTCAGCCCGCCGACCGTCGCTTCAAAGCGATGGGCTTCTTCGTTGTGGATAACCGCGACATCTTTTGGATCGAAATCCATCGTTTCAGGAGCATTCTCTTTCCGCCGCCGCGTCTCTCAGGGGGTTCCCGCGTCCGGAGGCTCGTTGTTGAAGAGTCTCGCGAGTTCCGCATGCTCGATCACCACGGCAGGGTCGCGCTGAATGGCGTCAAAATATTTCTTCTGGAACCCGTCGCCCGATTCCGTGGGAACGAACATCTTCCGGGCGATGGAAATGGCCGTCCGTGTCTGCTCGACAGTCACCGGCTCTTTGGACGCCAGTGTCTCGTCAATGGTCACTACGAACTCCGAAATGTTGTGCAGCCAGCTGAATTGCGCGTGGTCCACCACGAGCCGGAACAGTTCGCCGACGGAGACGGTTCCGTGCTCGCGCTCGTATTCGCGGCGCTCCATGTCGAGAAGCGTCTTGTGCAGACGCAGGAGCGCTGCGCGAAGAGCCATGAGCTTTTCGCGCGCAGGCGAGTTGTCCGCATTTCCGGGGAAATTAGGCGTTTGAGAATCCATGTAGTTTGCGCACTTTCGATTATCCGACAGGTTCTGCCGGAAGACCAAATTCGGAGGCATGTTCCACGCCCGATTCCGCCAGTTCTTTCTCCCAAGAGGCGTCTTGGGCCGCCGGTGTGAACGCGGAAATCGAAGCGAGCATCATCGAGAAAATGAATCGTGAGCGGGAAAGAACGTGGGCGCATGAAAGAATTAAATGGTGAGAGCCGCGAAAGCCACGGCTTGAAGCGCAGAAAGAAAATTGCCGGTGCCGAGGGCTTCCATTGGGAGGAATCCAGGCGCGTTACCCGCCGGCACAATTTACCATCGAAAATATTGATGAAGGCCATCCGCATTTGTTATTGAGTACACACTAAGTCACCGCAGATGAGTGTCTTAGGTAAATCGATTTTTTAGATGCTTTCCGCACAATCTACTGTTGGTACAGTTGTAACTTCTGGAGCGTTCCAGCGTCTAAGCTAGTGTAGTTAATCTCAAGATTCCTCCGCAGGAACCACGGCCTCCGCCGCCTGCCTCTGAGGAAAAAGGATAGAGGGGCACAATATGAAGAACTCAAAAAAGATCTCCGGCGTGCTGGCGTTGTCACTGTTGGCGGTTGCAAGCGCCTTCGCGGGGAATTCGAACACCGGCAAACTGAAAGTTCCAGTGGCCGTAACCGTCGGCGACAAGCAAATTCCTGCCGGCGAATACCAGGTTGGGTGGACGGGCACCGGCTCCGCCGTGGAAGTCACCATCTCCAGCGGCAAAGAGACCATCGCGAAGGTACCTGCGCAAGTTCTCCCGCTCAACAAGCCTTCCACCGGCAATGGGTACGGCACCTTTACCGCGCAGGACGGAAGCCTATCCCTGACGGACATCTTTTTCGACGGCAAGAAATTCGAGCTGTCCATCGGAGGAGTTTCCGCGGCGGCGCCCGCTGCTTCTGCCAAAGCTCAGGGAAGCAACTAACGCCCGCGCTTCGACTTCAAAATTCTCACTCGTTTCGAGGAAAAAGGGCCGCCGCTTGGGCCCTTTTTTCTTTTTTATAGACGAGCTTTGTTCCGCATTTTCGCGCCCCGCAGTTGACTCGACGCTCGAAAGAATAAAGTCTTCGTAACATCGAACGCACCAGCCCTAACCATTTCGGCCCCACCGAGTGTATGCTCTTGGACGCCAGAACATCCGGCGGCGCCACTTTCGTTTCAAAAAGGCTTGCTGATTTGCCACTTGCGGACTTCCACTTCCAACAGTATTTTGGTTTTTCCTCAGGGGAGGCACTTTCATGATCGTCGGTGTTCCGCGAGAAAGTTTTCCAGGCGAGCGTCGCGTGGCGCTCGTGCCCGCCGCGATTCCTAATCTCACTAAGGCTGGCCTCGAAGTGGTTGTGGAAACGAACGCGGGCGCGCAGGCCGGTTATCCTGACGCGGACTACGCCGCCAAGGGTGCGAAGATTCTTTCGCGCCGGGAAGATGTCTTTCAGTCGGCGGACATCATCACGCAAGTTCTCTGCCATGGTTCGAATGACAAAACCGGCAAGGACGACGTTCCACTTTTCCGCAGCGAGCAAGTTCTGATCGGCTTCCTGCGGCCTCTCGGCTCCCTCGAAACGATTCAGGAGATCGCTTTGAAAGGGGTCACATCCTTTTCTGTGGAGCTCATGCCGCGCACGACGCGCGCCCAAAGTATGGACGCGCTCTCTTCCATGGCCACGATCTGCGGTTACAAAGCCATCGTTCTCGCGGCGGACACCCTTCCGCGCATTTTTCCGATGCTCACGACGGCCGCCGGAACGATCACGCCGGGCCGGATCCTCGTCGTCGGCGCCGGTGTCGCCGGACTTCAGGCGATTGCCACGGGGCGCCGGCTCGGGGCCGTCGTCTCCGCCTACGATCTCCGTCCGGCCGCAAAAGAACAAGTCCAGAGCCTTGGCGGCCGTTTTGTCGAACTTCCGATCGAAGCAAAAGATGCGCAAGACGAGCGCGGCTACGCGCGCGCCCAAGGCGAAGATTTCTACAACAAGCAGCGCGAGCTTCTCGGAAAAGTTGTCGCCGATAGCGATGTGGTTGTGACCGCTGCGGTCATTCCCGGAAAAAAGCCGCCGGTTTTAATCACCAAGGAAATGGTTGCAAGGATGGCGCCCGGCTCGGTGATCGTCGATCTCGCCTCCGAACGCGGCGGCAATTGCGAACTAACCAAGCCCGGTCAGATTGTTGTCGAACATGGCGTCACGATTATCGGCTGGCTCAATCTCGCAAGCACCGTGCCCTATCACGCCAGCCAAATGTACGCGCGCAACATCAGCTCATTCCTTCTTCACCTGACAAAGGATGGAAAGCCGCAGTTCAATTTGCAGGACGAAATCGTGCGCGACACCATGCTCACTCGCGGAGGCCAAGTTGTGAACGCCCGCGTTCGCGAATTTTTCTCGCTGCCCGCTTTGCCAGCGGAGCCGAAGGAGGTGCGACCGCAATGAAACTGGACCTGCTAACCAGCCTCTACGTTTTCATGCTGGCCGCGTTCATCGGATTTGAAGTCATCCGGCGCGTTTCTCCGCTTCTGCACACGCCGCTGATGTCTCTTACCAACGCGCTCGATGCCATCGCTGTTGTCGGCGCGATTATTCTCGTTGGGGAATTTCACGAGCGCCACGCGCTGCTCGCAAAAATCGTGGGCACCATTGCCATCGTGGCCGCCACCAGCAACATCGTCGGCGGTTTCCTGATCACCGACCGGATGCTCAAGATGTTTAAAGCCAGCGGGCCAAAAAGACCATGACCAATCCGCTCGTCACTCAAAACGTCATCGAAGTCATCTACCTCATTGCCACGGCGCTCTTCATTCTTTCCCTCAAGTGGATGAGTTCACCGGCCACGGCGCGCCGCGGCGTTTGGGCGGGCGAAGTCGGCATGCTCCTCGCCATCGTCGGAACGCTTTTCCATCATGGCATCGTTGAGTTCAAATGGATCATCATCGCGCTGGTGCTGGGATCGATCATCGGCGTCCCGCTCGGCGAGGTGGCCATGACGGCCGTCCCGCAGCGGACCGCGTTGAGCCACGCCTTCGGTGCGCTCTGCGTTACGCTTGTGGGCACCGCGGAATTCTATCTTCGGGCTCCCAGCGTTCCGCCGTTCATGATGGGCGTGCTTTCCATGGAAGTCATTCTCGGCTCGCTCACGTTTACCGGGAGCCTCATGGCCGCCGGCAAACTCCAGGAACTTTTGCCGCAGCGCCCCATCACTTACAAAGGACAGAACGTCGTCAACCTCGGAATGCTCGCTGTAGCCGTGATTGTCGCGGGCGTTCTGGTAGTTCACCCCGACAAAACATTTCTCTTCCCGCTTATCGTGGGCATTCCGCTTTTGTTCGGCGTGTTCATGATTATTCCCATCGGCGGCGCGGACATGCCCACTGTCATTTCACTGTTGAACTCCTACGCTGGTCTTTCCGCCGCCGCGATGGGCTTCGTTCTCGATAGCAAGCTGCTGATCATTGCAGGCGCACTCGACGGAGCCTCCGGCTTCATTCTCTCCGTTAATATGTCCAAGGCCATGAACCGCTCGTTCTCTAACGTTCTCTTCGGTGCCTTTGGGCAAGAGCAAGTTTCCGCAGCAGGTGGACAGGAATCGCGTCCAGTTCGCAGCGCCACCCCGGAGGAGGCAGCGGCGATTCTTGCGGCGGCCAATAAAGTTGTCATCATTCCCGGTTATGGCATGGCGGTCTCGCAGGCGCAGCACAAGGTCCGCGAACTTTTTGACGCGCTGACCAAGCGCGGGGTCGACGTAAAATTTGGAATTCACCCGGTAGCGGGGCGTATGCCGGGGCATATGAACGTGTTGCTCGCTGAAGCTGACATTCCCTACGACAAGTTGCTGGACATGGACGAGATCAACGGTGATTTCCCCCAGACCGATGTTGCCCTCGTGATCGGGGCGAACGACGTCACCAACCCCGCCGCGCGCACCGATTCATCCAGCCCCATCTTCGGTATGCCTATCCTCGATGTCGACAAAGCCCGCACGGTGATGGTCATCAAGCGCAGCATGGGCGCCGGTTTCGCCGGGATCGACAATCCACTCTATTTCCTAGATAAAACGCTGATGCTTTTTGGCGACGCCAAAGGTTTCGTCGGCAATATCGTCCGCGAACTTGGCGGTGGCGGCCACTGATCGCCGGACGCCAAACGTCAAATGTGAAAACCAATAACTGAGCACCGCAAACAGAAAAACGAAAGCTAAAAACCAAAGGCCTCAAGCTATTCTTCACGCCGGATTGAATTCTCCGCGCAGAATCATCTCTTCGCTCATACGGCGCGCTTCTTCGAGCGTGGCGGCCACTTGCGGATCTCCGGCATTGGGGCCTTCGCGGCTCAACCGTTCCTGTTCCTCGTCAAACAGCGCGTGAATGAATTCTTTGGTGTGCGGTACCGGTGCGCCGTCAGCGCCAAGAATTGCAATCGCGTTTGCATGTGTCATCCGTTGGGCGATCATCAGCCGGTAGATGCGGTCGGTCGCAAGATCTTCCATGTAACCATCGAGCAAACTTGCGCCGCGCCCGTTCAAGACGCCATTGCGGTAGCGAATGACGGTGCGCACGGCCGCGCGTGTTCCCGTCACCGTCCTCTGGCCAATGCCGGTTGGCAACGGCCGCAAATCCTGACGTGCATTCGCATCCTTTGGCCGCGCACTGAGTTGATTCGGAGCAGGGAACTGGCTCACGGCGATTTCATTCTGGTCGGGATGCCCCGTCCACGCGCCATCCATCAAGCAGTTCGCTTCGTTCTTCTTGTCTTCGGCGAGCACCGCGAGAGCGCGCGCATTTAACTCCGCATCTTCACGCGAAGGATAAAGCGCCGTCATCCCGCCAATCGCCAGCATTCCGTGCTTGTGGCAAATATCGGGTAACAAGCTGCGCAAATTCTGGAAAAATGCCACGTTGTGCGGAATCGTATTGCGGTCCGGAAGCACCCACTCCGGATTCTTCAAATTGAAATGGATGAGGCTCGCCATGTAATCCCATCGGCCAAGATTGAGGCCCAAAATGTGATCGCGCAGTTGATACGCAAACTCTTCCATTTGATAAGCCAGCGGATGGGATTCCACCAGAGCCATGCATTTGATCGCGTTCGGGGGCAGATTTTTCATGCGTGCAATCATTTGAAATAGATCGCGCCACCAGTTGGCCTCGTCCGCAGATTCCGACTTGGGAATGTAAAAGCAGAGCGGATGCTTCAGAGCGGCGAAATCCACCTGGAACGCAACCATCGCCACGTCAAACAGTGAAGCCGGCAGCAACTCGCCGGGCAGCACGCCCGCTTGATGAATGTGCAATCCGCGCGGCCGCGTGAAGATCACCGTTTTGCTTGGCTGGATGCCAACCGTTTTGTCGCGCTTGCGGTCGAAATAAGTCAGCTCACCCGAAAGTGCGGCAAGAACATTCTTGATCCCGCATGTAACGTGTTCCCAGTTGTTGGCCGTCGAATCTTCCAGATCCAGCATCACGCCCGGCGCGCCGGAATTGAGCATCTTCACCACAAGATCTGCGTCGTCGGCCGGGCCCGTCATTTGATTGCGCTGATCCGCGCACCATGCCGGGAGTTCGATGCGCCACGCGTTCGTCGTGGCGGCGCTCGCAGCCAAATAATCGGGCAGCGCGCCTGCGTGCGCATCGGCAAGGGCGCGCTCACGCCGCGCGATTAGCGCCCGCTGGCGCAACGTGAGCGCCGCGTGAAGCGGCGCAAGAAACTCCAGAAATCCCGCTGGCAGATCGCGGGCAGGTTCGAAGTCTCCGGGAGTCGAATTTAGCGCGACAATCCTGTCGGAGTAGAGCACAGCCGCGGCAGCCGAATTTGGCTTGCCAGAAGGCGTAGCCATGGTAAACACCGTCCTCAACGGCCGCTTGGCGGCCAAGGAGCCTCTCCTCGACTCTCAGAACCCCTGGTGCTGTTCTCGAGCAAGATTCAGGGCTCCTGAACGGAACGAGGAGTCCCGATCCGATTCGTCAAAAGCCGCGGACGGCTACTTTGCCGGAACGGCCAGATCATTCTTGACGGAGAAAACGCCCGTCACCCCATTGGCGCGAATCCCTGCCAGGTTTTTGTCTGCTTCGGTGTCCGCGACTCCAACGAGTGTGACGTTGCCATTCTTCACGATGATATGGATGGATGGCACAGCTTGCAACGCATAGCGATCGAGGGCCGCGGATCCGTAGATCGCGCGATAAACCTCGCGCCGCGTGCGATCGTCACTCGGCGAATTCGGAAGCACCTCGATATTGTTCACAACCGTAGAGACGCCTTCGATGCTCTTCACCGCCGCTTCCGAGTCGGATTTCAGGGACGGCCGTACTACCTGTCCTTCAAGAATCACTGTGTCGCCGTCGACTTTATACGAAAGGTTATCGAAGACCGAGTAATACGGCAGCATCACCAGCTGATGGCGCACTTCCCGAACCAAGTTTTGATGGCTCTTGGGCTCCGTTTGCGCTTGCGATCCGTTGGGTTGCGCCGCCGGCACGAACGACGCCCCCGCGAAGAAACTGAAAACTAACACTGCGATAATCGGTGCACGGCACTTGAAATTCATGGTGTTCTCCTCATGTTTTACATCTTTGCACTCTCCTCTGTTAGATTCAGGATGCAGCTGAAATGGGTGTACGGAATTGGCCGCGACCGGATGGTAGCATAGGAAAGAATTCAGCTATCCGCAACGGCGCGGCGCAACTTTGATTTGGATGGCGTGTTGCCGATTATCTATTGCCTGACCGTAGAAAGAGGTAATTGAATGCTGGTGATCGCTCATCGAGGAGCCTCGGGGCACGCTCCGGAGAACACGCTCGCGGCGTTCCGGAAGGCCGTTGCGCTCGGCGCATCGTTCATCGAGACGGATCTGCAACTTTCACGCGACTCCCGTTTCGTAGCCATCCACGACGATACCGTGAACCGCACGACCAACGGGCAGGGAGCGGTGCACGACCTGACCCTGGCGGAATTGCGCCGGCTCGACGCCGGCTCCTGGTTCGGCAGCGAATTTGCCGGCGAACGAATTCCCACTATCGAAGAGATTCTGGAGTTTGCCAAAAAAAACGATGTGGTCTTTTATCTGGAGTTGAAGCCGGGAGGTTCGTGGGGCGGAGAGCACGCGTTGATTGGCGCGCTGCGCGAGTCCGGCGAAATCCCGCGCACCGTGGTGATTTCGTTTGACGCGGCAATTATCGATGCCGTTCGCAAAATCGAGCCGACGCTGATGACCGGCTTGCTCTACGACGGGCATTTGGAAAAGCCGATTGAGAGGGCACTGGAGGTGGGCGCCCGCCAGCTTGCTGTGCGTGGCGATTTGGTTTCCCCCTGGATACTCTCGGAAGCGCGAAAAAAAGATTTGCAGGTGGTGTGCTGGACGGTGAATCATCCCGCGCACATGCGGCTGCTGATGACGGCGGGCGTTGACGGAATCATGAGCGATTATCCGGACTTGCTGATCGCCGCCAAAAAGAAAAAAGAAGGCGGCGGCGCGGAGAGCTAACGCGAATTCCGGTTCCGGCCCTCAGTGTGCGCCGGCCTACCAGGCCGAGGGCTGCTTTGTGGACGATCGGCGGATTGCGGTTCACTGATCTCTTGATAGAGAAAAGAGTCTTGCGAGCTGAGAAACCGAAAGTTGTTCGGCGCGGGCGTCGGGACGGAGAGCCAATGAAGCGAGCGCATCGCGAACGGCTTCGGGCCTGGCGATAGATCGCAAGTTGTTCACCAGCGTTTTTCGCTTTTTAGAAAAGCACAATTTTACAAACTCCAGAAATTGGCTGATATCTGCGGAGGATTCGCTGGACTCCGGCGCCGCTCCGCCCGAAGCCACCCCCTCAAAAGTCAATTTGGCGCGTTCACCGGGCAAGCGCAGCGTGACGAGAGCGGAAGTGACTTCCGGCGGCGGGTTGAAAGCGTCGCGCGGTATTTCAAAAACAAATTCAGGCCGCGAGTAGAGTTGCGTGATAACAGAAAGATAGCCATAGTCGCGCGTGCTGGGCTCCGCGGCGAGACGGAGGGCCACTTCCATTTGGATCACGACGTGAATCTCGTCGATGTAGTCCGCGAAATCGAAGAGGTGGTGAAGGATGGGCGAAGTGATGTAGTAAGGCAGATTGCCGTAGACGCGAATACGGCGGCCGGCGGCCACGGATGCGAGGTCGGTTTCGAGGACGTCCGCGGGCACGACGGTGAGGTTCGGAAATTTCTTCCCCATCCGCGCAAGTCCAGCGGCGAGCCCCTTGTCAAACTCAATAGCGTGGACGGGATCGCCGGTGGCGATGAGGTGCTCGGTCATTTCGCCGTGGCCTGCGCCGATTTCGATCCAGCAATGCTTGTCGTCCCGCGCCAGCGGCACGGTGGAATGCGGCGAGACCCGAATGGCGCGAGCGATCTCTTCGCGCCAGTGGAGATCGGAAAGGAAGTGTTGGCCAAGGCGTTGGCGTGCCATGCGTGAAACAGTGTAGCAGGGAGAAGAAGTAGGTTTTAGGGCGGGGACTTACGCCGATCCAAGGAACGCACCGCCAATTACGGCGCGACACCCTGGCGTTGGTCGACCTGCGAGCCGAAGTTGTAGGTTTCCAGCGCCCAGGCAAACTGGCCGGTGATCCCCAGCATGGTAAACGGCACGCTAAACGTTACCCGCGCAGTGCCGTTGGGCTCGGCTCTCACCTGAAACGGCACGCTGCCGCGAATGGCGCCCCATCCTCCTGCATTGGGATCGGCCACGGGGGGACGCGCGTCGCGAACGCGGATGGCATTGGCGATGTGAATTTCATCCCCGCGGATAAGAACATCCACGGCCTGTGGGTTTGACGGATTGGGTGTGGCAGGATTGAAAGCAACGAAAACTTGGAAGGAATCCTGCGGACGCCCATTGCTATCGAGCGTTGTGAAATCGGGTGTCTGGCTGACGTGCAGCACGAAATGCATGTCCGCCGCAAACGCGGTGCCAACAATTTTGAGGGGATTGCTCATGGAAATACCTCGCTTCTAGTTTGAAACTAAGCGAGCAGGAATTGGCTTGCCCGGGGAGAGTGAACGGGATATTGCTTCACTTGTCTCGAGATTGCAAGAGAGAACATCGAGCATCTCTGCCAGGAATCGAGCCGGCGCAGCGTAAGATGGCCGTCCAAGTTTTTGCGCGTGAAGGGTTGACGCGTTCGCGAGGGTAAAGTAGCGTAAAACTTGATTAGCCTGTTTTACATCGCGGCGGTGATTCAAACGTGAGAATTCTTTTTGTGGCATCGGAAGGGCTGCCGTTTTCGAAGACCGGCGGCTTGGCGGACGTCGTGGAAGCGTTGCCGAAAGCGCTCGTGGCCCAGGGCCGCGAGGTTGCCGTCCTGCTGCCGCGGTACCGCGGAACCAAGACGACCGCCGTGGTGATGCCGAGCTTGACGATTCCTCTCGGCGCGCGGCTGCGCTTTCCGGCAATTGCCGAGGGGGCCTCGCAAAGCGGCGTGCGCTATTTCTTCGTCGATGACCCGGCCTACTTTGACCGCGACGGTCTCTATGGCGGAAGCGCGGGCGACTATCCCGACAACGCAGAACGCTACAGCGAATTTTGCCGCGCTGCGATTGAGATTGCTAAACACGTTTGGCCCCCGGACGTAATTCATTGCCACGACTGGCAAACGGGGCTGGTGCCGCTCTTGCTGCGTACTTCGTATGCCGACGACCCGCTGGTGAAAGATATCCCCGTGGTGTTCACAATTCACAACATGGGATACCACGGAACCTTTGGAAGGGAAGTGCTGGAGCGCGCGGGAATTCCGTCAGTTCTGTTCCATCCGGGCGCGCTCGAGTTTTTCGGCAACGTCAATTTTCTCAAAGCGGGTTTGCTTTTTTCGGATTACCTCACCACGGTTAGCAAAAAATACGCCGAAGAAATTCAGACGCCGGAGTTTGGATACGGGCTGGACGGCGTGGCGCGCGGCCGTCGCGACCGTTTGGTCGGCATTTTGAACGGCGTGGACTATACCGCTTGGAATCCGGAAAAAGACAAGTTCATCGCCGCAAAATATTCCGCGAAAGATCTGAGCGGGAAACAAGTCTGCAAGCAGGACTTGCTGCAAGCGTACGAGTTGCCGGCGGAGCATTTATCGCGGCCGGTGATCGGGATTGTTTCGCGGTTCGCGGATCAAAAAGGGTTCGATTTAATCGCCGAGCGCGCGCATGAACTGATGCGCGAAGACCTGCTCTTGATCGTGCTGGGCACGGGCGACCGTCGATACGAGGATCTATTCCGTTCGCTGGCCGCCGCCTATCCGGGACGCGTGGGCGTAAAAATCGCCTACGACAACGCGATTGCGCATAAGATAGAAGCAGGGGCAGACATGTTTCTCATGCCGTCGCGGTACGAGCCGTGCGGCTTGAATCAGATCTACAGCTTGAAGTATGGTACGGTGCCGATCGTGAGAGCCACCGGCGGCCTCGATGACACCATCGAGACTTTCGATTTGGAACACGGCACCGGGACCGGTTTCAAGTTCGGGGAATATTCTGGCGCCGCGCTGGTCTATGCCGTAAGGCAGGCGCTGCATCATTTCTCCGACGAACGTATCTGGAAGCGAATTCAGTTGAACGGCATGGCGAAAGACTTTTCGTGGAAAGGCCCGGCGGCGGAGTATGCCAAACTTTACGAAGCGGCGCGGGCTAGCCGGGGGTTAGCGCCCCTGGCAAAGCCGGTGGCGACGGCGCCACCGCCACGAAACCAAAAGCCTGCTGTAACATCTAACTAAGCTGATTAAGGAGAAATTAGCAGCGGACCTACCCGTAAGCTGCTGAGGACAAAGGATATGGCTGAAAACATACAGGCTGTAAACGACGGCAACTTTGAAGCAGAGGTTTTGACGGCCAGCAATTCGCAGCCGGTGATGGTCGATTTTTGGGCGGAATGGTGCCGCCCGTGTCACGCCCTCGCGCCCACCGTGGCCGAGGTGGCGCACGACTATGCGGGGAAGCTGAAGGTCATGAAGCTCAATGTAGATGAGGCGATGAACTCCGCCGGACGCTACAACATTCGCGGGATTCCCACGCTGCTCGTGTTCAAGAACGGGCAGGTTGTCGAGCAGATCGTTGGCGCGGTGCCCAAGGATCAGATCACTAAGGCTGTGGACCGGCATATCGGATAATTGTTTTCGATTTGTCATGGTGGCGCGTTGCGGCGAAATCCGCAGCGCGCCATTTTCTTTGTTCCCCAGGAGTTTCTTGCTACCTCCACGGGCAAGACTGCTGCGATAATCCCAGCGCCGCTTCGCGCGGCTGAGATTCTAGCGGAGGCTTGGTAAATTCATTGCGACCCTCTCTCGCAGAAGTCTCCCCTGAACAATCCTTCCAAAAAGAAATTACTCCGTCCCTTCGATTGCTGATGTGGGTGGCCGTGTTCCTTCTCGGTCTGTTGCAATGTTGGGCGCACCGCAACGACATGAATCCGGACGGCATTTCCTACATTGAAATGGCCGAGGGCGCGGCGGCCGGAAATTGGCATGCGCTCGTGAATGGATACTGGAGCCCGCTGTATCCGTTTTTGATCGGCATCGCGCTGCGAATATTTCATCCTCAGCCGCAGTCGGAATTTGCACTCGTTCATGGCGTAAACTTTGTTCTTTATCTCGCAAGTTTCTCATGCTTCGAACTTTTTTTGACTGAACTGATGGCCTCGTGGCGTTGGAATCAAACGCTGCATCAAAGTTTTCAAACCATGCCGCCGCGAGCGTTTTGGGCAATGGGCTGTTTGTCATTCCTTTGGTCCTCGCAATTTTGGCTGAGTTTGCAAGAGGCCACGCCCGACGTCATCGTAGCGACGCTCGTATACCTCGCGACGATCGTCTTGCTCCGCATAAAAAGGGGAAACGCGACTTGGGCGGCGTTTGTTGGTCTCGGTCTGATATTGGGAACGGCCTATCTCGCCAAAGCGGCGATGTTTCCACTGGCGATGATTTTCCTGGCCTGTGCCTTCCTGCTCCATGGGTTTGTTCGAGGCTCCTTCGTTGCAGCCGGAGCGCGCACTTTGGTTGCGTTTAGCGTATTTTGCGCCCTTGCAAGTCCATTGATTCTTGCCCTTTTGCATGAGAAGGGCCGCCTCACCTTCGGCGACAGCGGCAGGATCGCCTACACCGAGTATGTTGACCGCGCAACGCTCAGCGTCCATTGGCAGGGTGAGCCCACCGGCACTGGAATTCCCACACACCCAACAAGGAAGATTCTCTCCGACCCGCCGCTCTACGAATTCGCGCAGCCGGTAGCGGGAAGTTATCCCCCGTGGTACGACCCGTCGTACTGGTATGAGGGAATCGCGCCGCATTTTTCGTTGAAGGGACAATTGTGGGTGCTGTTCCGCGCCGGCAACGCCTACTTGAAAATGTTTTCCAAGAGTGGGGCGTTGTATGTCGTTTTCTTTGTCCTCTTTTCTACCATTCGAAAAATGGGCACGTGGGAGCCAGCGGCCAAGGAGACCTCGCTTGTCTTCCTACCATCCATTGCCGCGCTGGCTTTGTATGCGCTCGTGCTGGTGGAGTTCCGGTACGTAAGTCCGTTCGTTCTTGTGATTTTGGTTTGGAGTTTATGGAGAGTGCGGGTACTCGTGTCCGCGGACTTGAATTATTTCAGGCGTGCCAGCGTCGTGATGATTGCTGCGCTTTTGCTTACGCTGGCGTGGCCAGTCGCGCACGATCTCGCAGAGGCTATCAGGCCGCAAGCGTTCGAACAATTGCAGGTCGCGGAAGGTCTACACGCAATAGGTGTTCCTGCTGGCGCCCGCGTCGGATTCATAGGCAAGGGAATTCAGGCGTACTGGGCGCATTTGGCGGGCGCGCGCATTGTCGCTGAAATTCCAGAGCAGGGACAGGCGGCATTTTTGGCGGCAGATGACGCCAAGAAACGGCAAGTGTTTGAAAAGTTCGGAGAAGATGGCGTGGCGGCGGTGGTGATGAAGGCCGCCGATAAGAATCCTGCAGCGGCCGGCTGGCTGCACATTGCCGGGACGCCTTACTATGTATACCTGATTCCGGGAAATCCCTCTGAGCCATAAAGCACGCATGACGATGGAAGGGATGCGAACTTTTTACGCGCGTGAACTATGACGAAAAAAGCGGAAAGTGAAATTGTTCGCTGCCACTGGGCCACAAGCGAGTTGAACATTCCCTACCACGACGAGGAATGGGGCGTACCCGTCCACGACGATCACCTGCTGTTCGAGTTTGTGATTCTGGAAGGCGCACAGGCGGGATTGAGCTGGGACACCGTGTTAAAAAAGCGCGCTCGCTACCGCCATGTATTCAACCAATTCGATCCGGAAAAAGTAGCACGCTACGACAAGAAAAAAGTCAAAGCGCTTCTCGCGGACGAGGGCATCATTCGAAACCGGCTAAAGATTGACGCCACGATTGGCAACGCTCGCGCATTTTTAAAAGTGCAGGAAGAGTTCGGCACTTTCGACGCCTACATCTGGCGCTTTGTCGACGGAAAACCCCGCCAGAACGCCCGGAAGTCGCACAAGCAAGTCCCCGCAACTTCGCCCGAATCAGATGCTATGAGCAAAGATCTGAAAAAACGCGGATTCCGCTTCGTGGGCTCAACGATCTGTTACGCGTTCATGCAGGCCACGGGTATGGTAAACGACCATCTTGTGACTTGCTTCCGTTACAAGGAATTGGCGCGGTAGAGCGTGCTTTTATCGCTTGCTTGCGTTGAGCGCGGGGCGGGCGTACGATTCTCGTTTGTGGTGTGCTGCGAATTCCCACCAGTATGTTTCCTCTCAGTTTGGCGATGGAGAGGGAATTGTGCGGGCCATATGTCTGGAAATCTTTGAGGAGAAAGTAGAAGAATGAAATCTGTCGTCGTGGTGGGCGCGCAGTGGGGCGATGAAGGCAAAGGGAAAGTAGTCGATTATCTCGCCGGATCATTTGATTACATCGCGCGAGTCGCCGGCGGCCACAACGCCGGCCACACCGTCATCATCGGAAAAGACAAATACGTATTGCAACTGATCCCCTGCGGCATTTTGCGGCCGAAGCAGCACGCCGTGATTGGTATGGGCTGCGTAGTGGATCCCGCCGCGTTGGTGGCGGAAATTGAGACACTCGCGAAGGCCGGGATCGAAGTGAAGGGCCGCTTGCACGTGAGCAATCGCGCACACCTTATCTTCCCCTACCATCGCGAACTGGACAAAGCCGCGGAAAACGCCCGCGGCGCGGACAAAATTGGAACAACCTCGCGCGGCATCGGTCCCGCCTACGAAGACAAAATGGCCCGCCGCGGCTTGCGCATGTGTGATCTGCTTCAGCCGGATCTTTTTCGAAAAAAAGCCGCCATCGTCGTGGCCGAAAAAAATCGTCTGGCCAAGGGCGCCTACGGCGCGAACATCGATTTCTCGAATGAAGTAGAAGAAACGCTGAAGCTCGGCGAGAAAATTGCGGTCTTCATCTGCGATACCGCGGAGCTCGTGAATCGCGCCCTGAATGAAGGCAAATCGGTTTTGTTCGAAGGCGCGCAGGGCACCATGCTGGACATCGACCACGGCACCTACCCGTTTGTAACGTCGTCCAGCGCCACTTCCGGCGGCGCCGCAACCGGCGTTGGCGTGCCCCCGACGAAGCTCAAGCACGTGCTCGGAATTTCGAAAGCCTACACCACTCGCGTCGGCAGCGGACCTTTCCCCACGGAAATGCCCGACCTCGACGCGCAAGAAGTTCGCGCGCGCGGCAAAGAATTTGGCGCGGTGACCGGCAGGCCCCGCCGCTGCGGCTGGCTCGATCTCCAGGTTTTGCGCTACGCGAAAATGATCAATGGCATCGATTCGCTGGTTGTGACCAAGCTCGACGTTTTCGACACCCAGCGCGAAATCCAAGTCTGCGTCGGCTACAAATACAAAGGCACGCCGTTAAAAGAGATGCCCGCGCTCGCCGAAGAATACGAGCACGTCACGCCGGAATACAAAACCCTCCCGGGCTGGAATGAATCGACCTACGGCGTGAAAGATGGCGCGAAGCTGCCCAAGGCCGCCACGGACTATTTGCGATTTATCTCCGATTTTCTGCAAGTCGAAATCGGCATGATTTCCACGGGCCCCGAGCGCGACGCCACTATTGTACCCGCGGGCACGCTGCTCGCTCGCTGGCTGTAGCGGCGGCGCGGCACAAAACATCCCAAAATGCTCACCTACGAGCAAGCTCGCAACAAAGTCATCGAACAAGTCGCCAAGAACGCAGGACCACGCCCGACGCAGAACCTCACCGTTTGGACTGCGCTGGGGTATGTGCTGGCCCAGGAAGTAAAGACCGACCGCGAATATCCTCCATTCGATCGCTCTACGCGCGACGGCTACGCGGTGCACGCCCTTGAAATCACGCCGGGCGAAACCCTCCGTTGTGCCGGCGAGATCAAAGCAGGCGACGCGGTAACCGAAGCTCTCGCCCCAGGAACCTGCGTCCAAATCATGACCGGCGCCGCCGTCCCCTCAGGAGCCGATGCCGTCGCGATGATCGAGCACACCCAGCGCATCGCCGACGCCATCCGCTTCGAACGCCCCGCGCGCCCCGGCCAAAACATCGTCTCCCGCGCCAGCGAAGCCGCCGCAGGCGCAATCCTTCTCCAACCCGGCACCCGTCTCGGTTACGCCGAGCTAGCGCTCGCCGCCCAAGTGGGAGCCGCCAACTTGCGTTGCTCAACAAAACCGCGCGTTGCCATTTTATCGACCGGCGACGAGGTCGTGCTCGTAGACGAAACTCCCGGCCCATTCCAGATTCGCAACAGCAATAGCGTCTCTCTCGCCGCGCAGGTGCATATCGCCGGCGGCGAGCCAATAATTCTCGGAAACGCCGCGGACCGCCCCGACGATCTCGGCGATAAAATCGAGCGTGGTCTCCAAGAAGACGCCCTCGTCCTTTCCGGCGGCGTCTCCATGGGCAAATACGATCTCGTCGAAAGCGTCCTGAAGGCCATGGGCGCCGAATTTCACTTTGACGCCGTCGCCATCCGCCCTGGAAAGCCCACCGTATTCGCGACCTGCCAGGGCAAACCCGTTTTCGGCCTCCCCGGCAATCCCGTCTCAACCATGGTCACCTTCGAACTCTTCGTCGCCCCCGCAATCGATCTCCTCAGCGGCGCCGCCGCCCGCGCTCTCCCGCTCGTCCAAGCAAAACTCGCCGAAGCCCTAAACGAAAAACCTGGCCTCGCCCATTTCTTACCCGCAAAAATCCACTGGAACAATTCCTTGCCCATCGTAAGAGCACTAAAGTGGCAAGGCTCCGGCGACCTAGCAGCGCTCGCCCAATCCAATTGTTTCTTGGTGATCCCCGCGGACAGGGAAGTCATCCCCGTTGGCGAAGACGTTTGCGTCATCTTGCGAAAGGACGTCATCTAGCCGCGAAGAAATGGCCAAACTCTCCCACTATGGAAAAAAGGGCCAGGTCCGCATGGTCGACGTCTCCGCCAAACAAGTCACCGTCCGCACCGCCTCTGCTCGCGCCTTCGTCAAAATGCCCCCCCACGTCCTTCGCGCCATCAAGCAGCTCCGCAATCCCAAAGGTAATCCTCTCGAAATTGCCCGCATCGCCGGTATCGCCGCGGCAAAACGCACCGCCGACTGGATACCTCTTTGTCATCCACTCCCTTTGACGCACATTGATGTGACCCCGCGCCTGTGCCAGAATGGCGTGGAAGTGCAATCCACTGTGACTACGGCTGCCCAGACGGGTGTCGAGATGGAAGCTCTGGTCGCCGTTACCGCTGCGGCCCTCACGGTCTACGACATGTGCAAAGCCCTTGATAAGGGAATGGAAATTACCGACATTGTGCTGCTCGAAAAGACGGGCGGCAAGAGCGGCGACTATTCCCGCGCACCCGCAAAACGCGCGGCAAAGCCCAAGCGCGCCGCTGTAGCTTCTCGCACGTCTCCAAGGCCCTCTCGATGAGCGCCGCTGCGGGAAAAAGCGTCAAGCTCCTGCTGGCCGACGACAATCCGCTCGTTCGCAAACTCATCGAAAGCGGCATCGAATCTCTCTGCGAAGTCGTGATTGCCGCCGACGGCGCCGACGCTCTCCTCAAAGTCATCGACGACCCTCCCGACGTAATCCTCTGCGATTACAAAATGCCCGGCCTCGACGGCCGTCAACTTTTCGAAAAGCTCCGCGGCCGTGAAGCCACCCGCCACATTCCCTTTCTCTTCATGGCCAGCCGCGCCGACATCGAAGAGCGTCTCCGCCCTCTCGTCGACGGCGTCGAGGATTTCGTCACCAAGCCTTTCCTGATCAAAGATCTGGTACGCATCACCAAAAAAGTCGTCGACCGTCTTCATCTCGAAAAATTGCAGAAGCGCGCTTCGCGTCCCGGCGTCATTCAGGGCCGCCTCGAAGAGATGAGCATGATCGACCTCATGCAGTCCCTGGAAATGGGGCAGAAGTCCTGCCGCTTGCTCGTCCAAAAAGGCGGCGAACAGGGCGAACTCTATTTCGGCAGCGGCCAGTGCCGCGATGCGCGAATCGGAACGGTCGAAGGCGACGACGCCGTCTATCGCGTCCTCCTCTGGACCGAAGGCGAATTCGAAATTGATTTCAACGCGGCCAATGCTTCCACCCGCACCACCACCACGCGAAACACCACCGGCCTTTTGATGGAAGCCATGCGCTTGATGGATGAAGCCAGCCGCGATGCCGTGGAGACCCAGTAGGCGGCAACCCGAAACGTATCCTAGGAAGCCTTGCCCATGCGCGTAGCCATTCTCACCATCAGCGACACTGTTACCAAAGGCGAGCGCGAAGACCTTTCCGGGCCTGCCGTCGTTGCGTCTTGCCGCGGTCTGGGCTGGGAAGTCACTTCCGCTCTCCGCGTCTCCGATGATCCCGCGCAAATTCGCGAACAATTGCGCGAGATGGCGGACTCCGGACGCGTGGACTTGATTTTAACAACCGGTGGAACCGGGCTTGGCCCGCGCGACAACACCCCGGAAGCGACGCTGGCCGTGGCCGACCGCGTTGTGCCGGGAATCAGCGAAGAGATGCGCCGCAAAGGCGCGGAAAAAACTCCCACGGCCATCCTCTCGCGCGCAGTCAGCGCGGTTCGCAGCAAAGCGCTCATCGTGAATTTGCCGGGAAGTCCCAAGGGCGCAGCGGAATCGTTGGACGCCATCGCGCATCTTCTGCCCCACGCCGTGCACGTCCTGCATGGCGCCCGCCACGATTAGCCGCGCCCTCGCAAAAATTTCGTCCTGGAAAATAAGCTAGGAAACGCTGACGAGCTTGTCCCTGCTTCGGCTTGCATCTGCTTGCGCCGCCGCTAGCGACATTTTGTAATGCAGCCGGATAATCGTCAGCCCGAGAAACGATATTTTGTGATCGGTTCGCAGAACGCCTTCGTTATCCACGTACACGTGAAATAATTCATGAAGTGTTTTCACATATCGAACCCGCCGATAATCAGCGCCGCCTTCTACAATGCGATAGAAGCCCGATCTTCCGAACGCCGAGCCCGATGAATCCAATCCAAACGATCCATCCGCGTGATTCACCGGACTAAGATACACATTAGCCGTGCCGCGGCATGGGAACGTGACCTTGACGCACGGATTCTCTTCGCCGGGGACGTGCACCGTGGAATACAAGCCCGCATAGATAACGTGTCCCGAAGATTTCAACCGCCGCAGCCAGCCCGTGTATTTCACGCTGTCACTCGCAGGCTCCACCAATTGCACGATTTGGCTGCTCATCCCCTTCGCCACTTCCAGCGAAGAGATCGGGAAATTCAACTGATCCATCCGCCGGCTGATGAACTCCACCAGCAGCCACAGAAAAAACCGCCCAATCAGCGACACTTCGGTCCACACATCGAGGTGATATTGTGCGGCGTGCTCGTAAAAATGGCGTATTTCGCTCCGTACCGCATCCGGGTCGAACGAAGGGCCGCGCAGAACGCCGAAGTCGGGAATTAGCCCCGCGTCCGCGGGCACGCGCATTTGCAAACCTTCCGCTTCCGCGATGCGTTCATAAATTTTCGTGCCGATCGGCCCTCGCTCGCCGATCGGGGCCGCCAGCCACGGTTCCTCGCCATCTCGAAGGCGTTTTCCCGTTGTCCGCACCCAAATATTGATTCCTTCTTCCAGGAAAAAAGAAACCACGGAATAGATTGCGCCCAGCAATCCAGAGGGACGCGCGTTGGCATCGCTATTCGCGGGGGTGGCTTGATTAGGGGAAAGAGACATCGTCGTTCTCTTTATTCTGGCATTGAACGGCGCAGGCCGCGCTTCCTTCCGCGGGGTTGTGTGCCTCCGATACACCCGGCCCGTCCGGCAAATTGCGAAACTGGGTTGACCGCGCCGCGGTTCCCGTCAACAATGTTTCCACCATGCCAACGAAACTTTCGGACAAGAAACTCGCTGTTCTGGGCGCCGGCAAACTCGGCGGCATCTTGCTGCGTGCCTATTTGAAGCAAGGACTCTTCTCCGCCAAGCACGTCACCGCCACCGTGAAGCACTCCGAAAAAGCGGCCGCCCTGGCCAAGGAACTAGGCGTAAACGTCACCACCGAAAATCGCCAAGCCGTACACGGCGCGGATATCGTGCTCCTCGGCGTCAAGCCTCAAGTCGTCGGTGACGTCCTCAAAGAAATCGCCCCCGAACTCACCGAGAAAACACTTATCATTTCCGTCGCGGCCTCCGTGCCCACCACTTATATCGAGCAGCGCCTGGGCGGCAAAGTCCCCGTCGTCCGCGTCATGCCCAACACCTGCTCGATCGTCGGCTGCGGGATGGCGGGAATTTGCCGCGGCGCCACCGCCACCGCTGAGCATGTGGAAATTGCCCAGGCCATGTTTGACGCCGTCGGTCGCACCGTCGTCGTCGACGAAAAAAATATGGACGGCGTCACCGGTCTCTCCGCCAGCGGCCCGGCCTTTGCCTACATTATTCTCGAGTCGCTCGCCGAAGCCGGCGTAAAAGTCGGCCTGCCCCGCGACGTCGCCACCCTTCTCGCCGCGCAAACTATGAAGGGCGCCGCCAGCGTTGTCCTCGAAACCGGCGATCACCCCGCCCTGCTCAAGGACTCCGTCACCACCCCCGCCGGCTGCACTATCGACGGCATCCTCGAACTCGAAGAAGGCAAGCTTCGCGTCACCCTCATCAAAGCGGTCGTCAAAGCCACCAGCCGCGCCGGAGAACTGCTCTTTGAAAAATAGCCGCGCCATCGCACCGGCTCCCTGATGCGGAAGCGCCTCCCCCAATGATCCACTCCATTCCTCAAATCCTTCGCGCGTTCCTGCAAGGAAGCGGCGCCACCATCCTCCCCGAGCTCGAACTTCTCCTTTTTGCATTGGGAATTTTTCTCATCGACCGGTGGCTCGAGGCCAAGGAGAAACACTGGAACGCCGCGCTCGCTCTCTCCGGCACGGCCTTCAGCGGATACACGCTTTGGACTCTGCGCGCGCAAGTCGCCGCCAAAGACAGCCTCTTTGGTTTTCGCGACTCCATATTGATCGATCCATTTTTTCTTCTCTTCGCTTCACTCCTTCTCGCCGCCGTCGCGCTGGTCATCCTGTTTTCTGGCAGAGCACTCAAACAACGCCCTGAAGTCAGCGGCCCTTACCACGCATGGATCATGATCGCCGCCGCGGGCATGCTGCTCATGGTTTCGGGCAGCGACCTCGTCACCCTTTTCCTCGGGCTCGCAATCACGACGCTCAGTTTTTATTTTCTCTCTGGAATTTCACTCCGCGGCCGATCATCCGAAGTCGCCCCGCTGCAATCGGTGGCGCGCAGATACATCCTCATCTGGCTTCTTGGACCAGCCTTCGCCGCTTCCGGTTTCGCTCTCCTCTATCAGCTCACCAGTTCCTCCAACATCGGCAGAATCAGCATCGTCCTCGGCCAGCGCAGCGATCTCGCCCGCGCCCTGGCCCTCAGCCAACAGCCCGGCTCTCAAGGCGAATCCATGCGCCAGCTCCTCGAAGCGCGAATGCCCGCAGCCCTTCAGCATCACCTCCTTCCACTAGAAGCACTTCCCCTGCTCGCGCTCCTCCTCATCCTCTCCGGCCTCTTTCTATGCTGCGTCGCCGCTGCCTCATCACCCGTTATTTTGGCTCCTGCCCCGAATGCTACCGTTGAAGAAAACGCCTCCGTCGCCGCGGACGCCGCAGTCAGCGCCCTTCCGAGTAGCGCCGGCATTTTGCCGGCCTCTTCGCCTTTGTCGCCCCATCTCGCCTTCACTTCCATCGCCGCATCCACCGCGATCTTCGCCACACTTCTCCGCCTCCTCCTAACCGTCTTCTCCTCCTCACAAGAAACTTGGTCCTACCTCCTCGCCGGACTCTCGCTGCTAGGTCTCGCCTCCGCCAGCCTTCTCGCGTTTCGCAAGATCACCCTCGCAAATTTTCTCCCCATCTGTTGCCTCTCCCAATTTGCCTTCCTGTTGCTGGGCCTCGTCTCCGCAAATGAAACCGCCATCGTCGGCGTCGCTTTCCATCTACTCGTCTACGTTTTCATGGCCGCAGGCGCCTTCACTATCGCCCTGCTTCTCGCCCAGAATCCACCGCCGCCGGAGCCCTCTTCCGATCCCGCCACTCTCTATCAACGAAACCCCACCGCCGCCTACCTCCTCACACTCTTCCTTTTTTCCCTCGCCGGTATTCCACCCACCGGCGGCTTCCTCGCAAAATATTACATTTTCAAATCGCTCATCGAGACCCGCCATTTCGCAATCGCCATCGTCGCCGGGCTCTTCCTCCTCCCCATGCTTTACTTCTGCATTCGAATCGCCCTCACCGCCTTCCGCAAGCCTCCCGCCGAAACCGGCCTCCCGCCCATCACCCTCACCAACTCCGAAGCCATCGCCCTCGGCATCTGCCTATTTGTCACTCTTGCCGCCGGGCTGTATCCTGAACCGTTCCAACGTCTGGCCCGCTATGCCTTCGGACAATAACCAACTCGATCCGGCTCCGGACAACTCCTCGAAGCCGCTGGTGAACAAAATCCAAAAGCTCACTAACCAATCCACCCTCGCCTTCGAGCTCCCATTCACCTTCGTCGGAGCTGTCGCCGTCGGCGGCCTCATCGGCTTTTACCTCGACAAATGGCTGCACTCCGGCCCCTGGCTGATGATTGTTTTCGGTACATTCGGATTTGTGGCCGGCATAGTCGAAATTGCTCGCCGCCTCGGTCCGGGGAAATCCACCTGATGGCCGCCGCAGTTCCTGGCGCGGCCCCAGCTGTCGGTCAGCGCACCGTACACCGCATCACCTACCTAATTCCCGTGTTCGGTGTTCTGGCGGCTGCCACCGCGGTACTAGTGCGTCGCATTGATTGGGCCGAGGGCCTCTTCCTGGGCGCCATCCTCGCCTGGCTCAATTTCCGCTGGCTCCGCCGCGGCCTCGAAGCCTTCACGTCTGCTGCCGCCACCCGTGGCCCCGCTCAACAGCCTCGCGGACAGGCCGCCATCTACCTCGCTGCCACCTTTCGGTACGCCTTGATAGGCCTGGCCGTGTATGTTATTTTTACTTATCTGCACATCCCGCTGCTTAGCGTGGTTTTGGGGCTGTGTACGCTGGCAATCGCCATTCTCGCGGCCAGCCTGTGGGAAATAGCACAATCGCTCTGATAAACGAGGCTTTAGACCTGCTACAGGTGCGTAAACGATGGAAGAGAAGCTAAGTCCGATCACATATTTCGTGAATCACTATCTCGGCTCGCTGGCTTTGAGCCTGCTCCACGCGCTTCATCTCCAGCCGGAAAACAAGGACTTGCCCATTCCCCAGCACATCATCATGGCTGTGCTGGTCGTCATTTTCCTCACTATCCTCGCGCTCATTCTCCGCTCCCGCCTCTCCGTCGAAAAGCCCGGCCCCATGCAACAGATCGCCGAGCTCCTGATCACCAACCCCATGAAGCTCGGTATCCGCGACATCCTCGACGAGACCGCCGGCCACCACGCCCGCTCGTTCATATATCTGGTAGGCACGATCAGCATTTTCGTCCTCTTCTCCAACTTGTTTAGTCTTTTCCCCTTGTTCTCCGCACCCACCGGAAATGTCAGCGTGCCCCTCGGCTGTGCCCTCATCACCTTTCTTTATTTCAATTGGCAGGGACTTAAGCACCATGGCCCGGTGAAGTATGCCGCGCATTTTGCCGGCCCGGTTTGGTGGATGGCCTGGCTGATCTTTCCGGTCGAGGTCATCAGCACGCTCGCCCGCCTGCTCTCACTTACTGTACGTCTCTACGCCAACATTTTCTCCAGCGACTTGATCTACGGCCTCTTTCTCGGCTTGCTTGCCGATGCCTTCACGACGGTTTGGACCAAGTCTCCCATCGCAGGTGCCGTGGTCGCGATCTTCCCGGCGCTAATTCCGATTCTTTTCATCCTGCTACACATTTTGGTCGCCGTGGTGCAGGCGCTGATTTTCACCGTTCTTCCCGCCTCCTACCTGGGGATGGCGACCGCCGCGGAAGAACACTAATCGATATTTGCCGGTGGCAACGCCGGCAAGTTGTTGCGCCAGTGTGAGCCCGGCTGCACGGTGTCCGGTAACCACCTCCTGGCGTCAACCAAGGAGAAAGTCATGAAGAAGCTGTCTATGTTGTTGGTCGCGCTGTTTAGCGTCGCCCTCTTGGCCCCCGCTGCCTTCGCGCAGACCGAAGCGGCGGCAGGATCAGGAGAAAACCACGCAGCTCTCTGGATCGCGGCAGCCTTTGGTATGGGCATCGCAGCATTCGGATGTGGCTTGGGCCAGGGCAAGATCGGCGCTGCTGCGCTCGAAGGCATCGCCCGCAATCCCGGAGCCGCAAATGCCATCTTCACCCCAATGCTCTTGAGCCTGGCCTTCGTCGAAACGCTGGTTCTCTTCACCTTCCTGATGATCATCATCAAAGTGAAGTAATAGACTGCTGAAAGTAAACACCTTGAAAAACGGCCCGCGGGCGCAACCCTCCGGGCCGTTTTCTTTGTGCTTAAAAGGCCAAGCAAGCAAGTCCGGCCAAGCAAGGCCAAGCAACCAAGGCCAAGCCAACCCAACAAAATTGTCACCCCGAGCGTAGCGAGTGGTCTGCTTTTTCTTCCGTCCTCTCCTGCACGCCAGCGTACCTTCCCGGCACCAACCTAAATATCCCGCCTCCAAGGCTTTAGCCCCGCTTAGGCCTCCGCCGTTCCTCGTCTCATCCACTCTCCCGGCCAACTTATGCTGGCCGACTTCTCCTTGACAATCAGTAACCATTCGGCTATCATACTCAATAGGAAGAATCATGTTTTTTCCGAGTAGCGCCCCGACCCTGTCGGGGCGTTCTTGCTTTTACCACCGAAACCGTTCCTCGTCCACCCCACAACCCCTTTAAATGCAACACTTACGCGTGCGCCCACAAGTGTTGCATCTAAAGGACTTATGAAACACCTAAGTCCTTTATCAGCAACACTTACAAAAATGGGGGAGGGGGGCTTCCGGCCAGAGCAATTCCCAAAACGGGAATCACAGCTCCAGTCGGCTAGTGAATGTTGCCAAGCAGTTTCGAGTCAAAGATAAACCGCAGCACCTGGTTGGGGAACAGCCCAAAGTAGATCGTGCCCGCCGCGCTTAGCGCCAGCGCCAGGTTCACTGTCAGCGGGAAACGCATGGGCCCCGCCGCCATCGTCTCCGCGCTCGGCTCGCGCATATACATCGCCACGATCAGTCGCAGGTAGTAGTACGCCCCAATAACGCTGTTAATGGCCATGATCACGGCCAGCCAGATCAGGTGCGAGCTCACCGCCGCCTTGAAAATGTAGAACTTGCCAAAGAAACCCGCCGTGATCGGCAGCCCCAGCAGCGACAGTAGGAACAGGCTCAGCGCCGCCGCCACCACCGGCTGGCGTTGTCCCAGCCCTGCGTAATCGTCCAGCGAAAGGTGTTTCTCGCCCGCGCCGCCCAGTTGCGAAACAATCGTGAACGCGCCAACTTTCACCAGCGCGTAACTCAGCAGGTAGAAGAGCACCGCGGCGTAAGCCGGCGTCGCGCCGCCTTCCAAATTCCCGGCCATATAAGTGACCGCCGCGAACGCCACCAAAATATAGCCGGCGTGCGCGATCGAGCTGTACGCCAGCAGCCGCTTCACATTCGTTTGCAGCAGCGCGCCGAGATTCCCGGCGAACATCGTCAACACCGCCAGCACCCAGAACGCCCAGAACCAAAAATGGGTGGCCGCCGGCACCGTCGCGAAAATCCTCAGCAAAAGCGCGAACGTCGCAGCCTTGGGCCCCGCGGAAAACAGCGCCGTCACCGGCGTCGGCGCGCCTTCGTAAACATCCGGAGTCCATATCTGAAACGGCGCCGCCGCCACCTTGAATCCCAGTCCAATCAGAATCAGCGACAAACCCAGCGTGAACAGCGTGCTTTGAAACAAATCGCCCGAAACCATCTGGTTCAGCTTCGTCGTCCCGCTCGCGCCGTAAACCAACGCGATGCCATACAGGAAAAACGCCGTGGCAAACGAACCCAGCAGAAAATATTTCAGCGCGGACTCGCCCGACTTCAGCGAATCCCGCCGGTAACCCGCCAGGATGTAGCTCGAAATTGAACTCATCTCCAGCCCGATGAACGCCGTCAAAAGCTCCTGCGCGGACGCGAGCACCCCCATCCCCGCCGTGGCAAACAGCAGCAGTGCGTAAAACTCCGCGAACGGCAGCTTCTCGCGATTGAGGTACGGCCCGGCGCCCAGCACCACCAGAAACGCCACCACTCCGATCAGCAAACGGAAAAACAAACTGAACGCATCCGATTCGATCAGCCCGTAAAATCCGGGGCCGTCGAATGAGGCCGAAATAAACGCGCTGCCCGCGCCAAGGCTGGATCCCACCAGCGCCAGAAACGTGAAGAAGTGTTTGTTCTTCACAAATGGCTGCAGCAGCATGATCAGCACGCCGAAGCCGCACCAGATCAGCTCCGGAAGCACGCGATATAAATCTTCGGGGCGGGGAATCATTTAGCGGGTTCCGAGCCTTTCCAATGAAGTGATTCTTGCCGCGCCCATCGCGCTCGCCGGGCTATTCGCAACTTTCGGTTGCACAACCGAGGGTGCGGCGCTGCCTTCATAAAGGCGCTGCGGTTCCGCCTGCTCCAAAACCGTTTTCGAAGCCGCCGCGGTTCGCGCGGTGATAAATGTCGAGCCCACGCCCATCCACACGGTCACCACCGCCATCGTCACCAGGATCCAACGCTCGCGCGCGGAAGTATCCGGCAGCGTTTTGTTTTTCTCCTGCGTGATTTCGCCGAAGAACACGCGCTGGTAAGACCACAACAGGTAGCACGCGGAAAGAATCACGCCGATTGCGGCCCACGTGGCCCATTGCCAGTGATGCTGGTACGTCCCCAGCAAAATCAGATACTCGCCGACGAAGCCGTTCAAAATCGGCAAGCCCAGCGATGAGAGCGCGGCAAACAAAAAGAACGCCGCCAGCTTGGGCATCGGCGTGGCCAGCCCGCCGTACTCCGAAATTTCAAACGTGTGCCGCCGGTCGTGCAGCATGCCGACCAGCAAGAAAAGCGCGCCGGTGGAAATACCGTGCGCGAGCATTTGGTATACAGCGCCTTGCACGGAAATTTCGTGAAAGGAAAAAATACCAAGAACTACGAAACCGAGATGGCTCACCGAAGAATACGCCACAAGTTTTTTCAAGTTCGGCTGCACCATCGCCACCAGTGCGCCGTAAATAATTCCGATAATCGCCAGCACGCCAATCCAGCGCGCCGCACGGTGCGACGCTTCCGGGAAGAGTGGCAAGCAGAAGCGCAGCATGCCGTATGTCCCCATCTTCAGCAGCACGCCTGCGAGCATCACCGAGCCGGCCGTTGGCGCTTCCACGTGCGCATCCGGCAGCCACGTATGCAGAGGGAAGAGCGGCACCTTGATGGCAAACGCAACAAAAAATGCCAGGAATAGCAGCATTTCATTTTGCGGCGAGCCGATCAGCGCCGGGTTTTCCGCCAGCTTGGCTTGAATCGCCGGCAAATCAAATGTGCCCGTCACGTTGTACAGCCACAGAATACCGACCAGCATCAGCGCCGAGCCCGCCATCGTGTACAGGAAAAATTTAACCGCCGCGTAGATGCGCCGCTCGTGTCCCCAAATTCCGATGAGAAACGCCATGGGAATCAGCATCACTTCCCAGAACAAGAAGAAGAGGAACAAGTCCAGCGAGACGAACACGCCGACGACGCCCACTTCCAGCATCAGCAGCATGAAGAAAAACTCTTTAACGCGGTGGTCGATGCTCTTCCACGAAGCCAGAATCGAAATCGGCGTGAGAAACGTCGTCAGCAAAACGAGAAACATGCTGATGCCGTCCACGCCCAGGTGATAGTTGATCGGCGGAATCTTGATCCAGGGCACATATTCCTGGAGCGGATAACCGGCCACGCCTATCGGCACTTTGGTGATCAGTATCAGCGAGAAAACGAATTCCGCCAGCGAAACTGTCAGGGCCAGCCGCCGAATCCAGACGTGGTCGTCGCCGCGCAGCAACAAAAGCGCCAGCGCGCCCACGGCAGGAAAGAAAATCAAGGTAGTGAGCAAATAGCCGCCGGGCACCATTAGCGCACCATCCCAATCACTGGTTTTCCCGCGCTGGGCCAGAAGAAGACGATGGCCAGAATCAATATCGCTCCGACGACTACCCACACGGCGTAGCTGCGCTCGTTGCCGGACTGCGTGTGCCGCGTGACGTCGCCGATTTCCGTTGTGCCGTGAGCGATGCCGTTCACCGCGCCGTCGATGATGGAGACGTCCGCGGTCTTCCAAAGCACGTTGGTGGAAATCCACATCAGCGGCTTCACCACCACCGCCGCATAGAGTTCATCGACGTAATACTTGTTCAACAGCGTCGTGTAAACCGGCTTCATCGAATTCGCGAGGCCATCGGCCTTCTTGGGCTGCTTGAGATAGAGCCAGTAGGCCACTCCGACGCCAATCAGAGCGGTGATCACGGCGACGATGGCTAGAGGAACTTCCAGCGCGTGTGCCGCAGCCTCAGCCGCGCCGGTTTCTCCGCCGCCGAAAACCGGTTCGAGGAATTTCGCGAAATAATCCGGACCGCCCCAGAACGCCGGAGCCGCCAGCCAGCCGCCCACGAGCGAGAGCACGGCAAGAATGGACAGGGGTATCAGCATGCTTTTCGGCGATTCATGTACGTGCACCTTATGCTCGTCGTAGCGCTGCTCGCCGAAGAATGTCAGGAACACCAGC
>Ga0210393_10000643_pt1 | contig 30943 bp, 28 predicted proteins | sample IncBWC27OmetaG_FD_160068 | JGI IMG/M metagenome (GOLD analysis project Ga0210393, IMG submission 160068) | Forest soil microbial communities from Barre Woods Harvard Forest LTER site, Petersham, Massachusetts, United States - Inc-BW-C-27-O ...
GTTCCCTGGTGGGTTACCCCCGCTGTGGACCACCACCCTTTCACGGCGCATCCGGTTCTTGCCCTTATTCTTCTACGTACTGGCAGTGTTGCCAGTACATGGGGGATCGTTTTGCGCAGAGCCTGAATTCGTGCTCGGTCACCATAAGCCGGGACGAAGTAAAGCCTCCGTCGTGTGAAACAGGTTTCTTTCTGGGCGAGCAGCCCGTCGGCGGTCCCATTGAGCAGAGCCAGAATATTGCTGGCCGATGATCACCCATGCTTTCCGGACTTGGAAGAACTTCTCTTGGAACCGGAGTTCGAAGTGGTCGCGAAAGTGGGCAACGGCCGAGCCCTGATTGAAGCGGCTACGCGACTAAAACCCGACGTCATCGTCACCGATATCTCTATGCCTATTCTCAATGGCATTGATGCCGTTGACCAATTGAAGGAGTCTGGATGCCCATCGAAAATCGTTTTCTTGTCGGTTCACTTCGACCCCGATTTTATATACAGATGTCTCGTCACTGGTGCTCGCGGGTACGTAGTGAAATCGCGAATGTCCACAGAACTGTTACCCGCCATCCGCGAGGCGTTGGCTGGGAATATCTTCGTATCCTCCCGTTTGGCAAACGAGAACTCCAGGTAATGTCTGACGTCCGCTGGATGCCCGCAGAAACGATTCCCGGAAGCAAGACGGCCGCCCCGCTAGCGGGAGTCCGTTGAGGTCACTGGGCAATGGCTATTTCGGAACCGGCTACCGTAGCGACAAGTCTAAAGTCTAGATTCTTTGACGGGCTGGCCCCCAGCGAGGTCAAAGCCGTTTTGGCGGCGGCTGGCCAGCGGCACGTCCTCTCTAAATCTTTAATCGTCAATCAAGACCATCCTGCGGGTCATCTGTTTCTACTGACAAAGGGCCGTGCTCGGTTTTTCTTCAACACAGAAGAGGGCCAAAAGGTCATTCTTCTTTGGCTTACACCTGGGGAGATCTTCGGCGTCTCGGCGCTGAGATCGCGGCCTTCTTCATACCTTGTTAGCACCGAAACACTGCAAGATAGCTGCATGTTGGTGTGGGATCGCGCCACGCTCCTGAGTCTTGCGGCACGGTACCCAAAGCTGCTGGAAAACGCTCTGTTCACCGCGTCGGACTACCTGAGCTGGTACATTGCGACGCACGCCGCTTTGGTAGGGCGTACCGCTCGTCAAAGACTCGCTCGCGTTGTGATTTGCCTGGCCGAAGCTATCGGCAAGAAGAGCATGGATGGGTTCGAGTTCGATGCCACGAACGAAGAGTTGGCCGGCGCAGCGAATGTCACTCCCTTCACCGCCAGCCGCCTTTTGAGCGAGTGGCAACGTAAGGGTGGGATAGTAAGGCGTCGCGGCAAGATTTTGCTTCGTTACCGGGAACGTGTTTTTTTTTCTTAGCCTTGCCGTTATGCGCCCACTGGCAAGTGGCTCTAGCGCGAGTTCTAACCTGCCTTTACGCAACGACTGGAGTATTCGACTCCGCCTTACTGCAAGTGACGACCACTGCCAAAAGCGGTGAGAGGGGTCTTGGTGTTGCAAGATGGAGGGAAAAACGAATTGTTCGATTCGAGTGCCCGCATTCTTGTTATGGATGCTTTCGCACCTTGGCGCGCTTTCGCGCAAGCCTATTGAGGTCAGGACCCGAACATCTCAGTCATTGGCCCGCGATCGATGGGTTGGAAGCTGTGCAGAAAGCGGAAGAACTGAGGCGGGACGTAATTCTGCTCGACATTGGCCTGCCCAAGCTGCATGGTATCGAGGCCACTCTACAAATTCAGCAGCGTGCCTCCGACAGCGCAATCCTCATTCTTGAACGAAATCTCGGACTGTGATGTCGTACGAGCCGCCCTCCGCGCGGGAGGGCGGTGCCATGTGCTCAAGTCGGAGGCCATGCGGGATCTGGCAGCCGCGGTGCGAACGCTTTTTTCGAGTAAGCGTTTCCTAAGCGACGGCTTAATCCACAGCGACGACAGGAACTGAATCAGCAGAGAGGGATTCAAGTGCACCTCGTCCGCTTGAGACATTCGATGTTCGCTTGATAACCACCGCGGTCAGATCGTCCTGCTGTTTTCTGTCTCCCAGAGAAGTCGGGATTGCCGCAGACCAGCGTCTCTTGAGCCTGGTCAAAGCGCGACGGCAGCTTGTGCGACTCGGAAGGTCACTGGGTCAAAGCGATAGGCGAGGTCGAACATTTCTTCTCTATTGATTGCAGGAAAGCAGTTTGAAGGCACTGGTAGTTTTTGCAGGCATCGCTCAACCACAGAAGAAACTTCGAGTCGGACATTCTTTTCTTGGTCCAACAGCCTTAGTACCGTCAGTTATTTTATGCTGTACATAATTATCATCAAGATCTGTAATATCTTATAAAGATCTGTGAGATAATTTGGCTCCCTTTAGAGGGTTACCGCACTACGAAAGAGGATAATTATGAGACTGCCCCGGGTGATCCTGGCTGATGACCATACGCTTGTAGCCGAGGCCTTGCATCAGGTCATCGCGCCACACTTTGAGGTGGTTGCGAAGGTGGCCGACGGACACGCACTCTTGGATTCCGCTGCATCCCTCAAGCCAGACGTAGTTGTGGTTGATGTTGCTATGCCATTGCTGAACGGGTTGGAGGCTGGCCGGCAACTCAAGGAGAAGATGCCCGCAATCAAACTCGTTTTCTTGACGATGAACGACGATCCCGACCTTGCCATCGAGGCCATGAGGGCGGGGGCGTCCGGCTATGTGTTGAAGAGCGCTACAGCTTCGGATTTAGTTCAAGCGATTCTAGCAGCGCTCCGAGGCAAGACTTACGTCTCACCGCAGATCGCTCGCGGGATGCAGGAATCCTTCATTCGCAATCCACAAGGCGGGAGCCATCTTAAATCACTAACGCCACGGCAGACACAAGTGGTCCAGCTTCTCGCAGAGGGGCAAACCATGAAACAGGCGGCGGATACCTTACGAGTGGCGCCGCGCACCGTGGCCTTTCACAAATACCGGGTGATGCAGGATCTGGGCCTTAAAACGAATGCCGATCTCATCCAATTCGCGATTAAGAACCGGATTTCCATCCGGTGATCCTGAGCGGTCTTGCGGTAGTGCTTCTCCGAGGGGTTTCCGTCGGCCCGGTCTTTTAGACTAGTAGGCTGCTGAAAAAATCGGAATGTGTGTAACGACGCAGCGCGGGATGCGTCTCATTGGACATGCGGGGAACTAATCAATAGCAGGAACGTGTTTTTTGGCTACATTTCGGGTTCGCGAAAACCCAGTGTTCATCAATCTTCTAGAACACCGTTTCTTATTTCGCTAGCAAAATCGTGAATAATTCAGGCTAGGGAATCGGAGGTGGGCGGTAGTCTACGCTGCTTTCGCGGGACGTTACCCCATAACGCGACCTCGCCGCGATCAACTTCCGGACTTCCGCGTGAGGCAGCAAGTGAGGCCCGCCAAGCGATTCAGCGGTGAGCAAGATCTTCGCGAATTGTTCCACGGTTTCCAGTCGTTGATAAGCGGTGGTCAAGTCTTGGCAGCAGGTCACCACGCCATGATTCTCGAGCAGAATCGCATCATATTCCGGCGCCAGACGCTCAAGACTCGCGCAAAGCTCCCAAGTGCCCGGTGTTCCATATGGCGCCAACGGAATCTTGCCGAGGCCGACGATCACTTCTGGAAGAACGGCTTGTTCGAGAGCACGTCCCGCAACGGCAAATCCGGTGGCTGTCGGGGGATGTGCATGACAGACTGCCCGCACATCATGTCGCAGCCGATAATGGAGGAGATGCGTTTGCATTTCGGTGGAAGGTTGTCCGTCACCGCGGAGCACCTCGCCACATAATTCGGTAACCAAGAGGTCCTCAGGAGCTAGATACCCTTTGCATACGCCTGCAGGGGTCACAATAATTCGGTCACGGTCGAGACGTATCGATAGATTGCCTTCAGATGCGACGACAAAGCAGCGCGCGTACATCTTGCGTCCCGTCCTGCAGATCTGGCGTCTGAGCTCGCGCTCCGTCTCGAATGGTTTAACCTCGCTAGCCACCGTGAGACATTTGCTCATCGAGCGCCGTCCTCCTGAGCGTAAATCAACCGTCCGTCATCTTGTCAACCCTGCTGCAGCTGGCTGGATACAGGCTGAGCTTCGTAGTAGGTTCCCAAGTAGCACGGGCTGGGGTGCCCTAACTCAGCCGCCCAGCCCGCCTACTCAGACGTTGGGAATGCGAACGAAGATTTCGTCAGGCCTTCAGACTGTCGATTCTGGCAGCGGCTGTCCGGATCGCCACCAAAGCGACAGAGAGCGCACAGAACAGAACTCCCAGCAGCCCAATGAGCGGCACGTTGCTGGCTGTTGTCGGTAGCTTCGTGGGTGCAGGTTCCGCAGCGGCGGGGGCTGGCGTCGGCGCCGCCATGACGATCAGAATCGGTACATCCTGCTTCGGTGGAGCTGGCGGTGGCGGCGCACTTCCCGTCCTGCTAACTTGCTCTGCCACTACCGTTGAGGGAACTTCAACCACTCTTTGGGCTGAAACATTCATTCCCTTTTTCAGACCCCAAGCGTCCGTTTGTTGGCCATCAATCGTGAACTTTTGACCGGTGGGGATTTTGAACTGCTGGTTTTCGCCGTTTTCAAGCGTCAGAATAACGCTGTTCGGCGGGCTAACGTGCCACACCTTACCGGTCACGGTCTCGACGGTAGTAACCGTCTTCGGCGTGGTTGTTTTCACTGTTTGTTTTTCGAGCTTCATTCCCACTTTGGCGTTGTTGATATTGACTGGCTGACCGTCAACCATGAACGTGACGTTTGCTGGGACGTTATCGAATTGCCGGAGCGAGCCATCGTCCATCTTGACGACCACGGTATTCCCGCTGATGTAGACAATCTCACCGCGCTCGACGGTGACATCTTTAGTTGCTGGACCGTGTTCTACTGCCGTGCTGCTTTGCACTTGCGCTACCGACGGCAGGGAGAAGGCTAGACAAAGTGCGCCTCCACCCAGCAGGCCGCGCAAGATCGTTCTTGAGAGCCTAGTTGAGATCATCTTTTCTTCTCCTTATTTGTGTTGTCGTTGCCCATGGAAATGGGTGTCTTCGCCGCGGCGAGGTCGGATTCGTACGCACCATCTAGGATTGCCGTCACGATGTATCGCTTAGGTGCGTGGCCGACGAAATGAAAAGGGAAGCATGTCACCAGCGTCAAAGTCGGCAATGCGGTCGGATCCAAAACCGAAGTATCCTCAGGCAAAACAATCCGAATCTGGCTCACCACGTATCGGTCTGAGTGTCGTGGCTGGACGAGTTCCAGCACGTCTCCTAAGGCCAGGGTCTGCAAGCCCCGGAAAAAGCCATCCCGGTGCCCCGCGATCCCTAGGTTGCCCGCTGCACCAACCTGCGCGGTCCCCAGAATCCTTCCCGCCCCGCGATTCAGCGTTAAGTCATCCGTATCATTAAAGACTGGAACTTCGAGGTCGATCTTCCGAATACGGAGAATGGCCAGGGGAGCATCAACCTTCTTGCTGAGGCTGTCCTCGTAAGCCGAGATACGATTGGCCGACCACAGACGAAAATCGACCGGCATCGTTAAAATAGGATCCAGTGACGAGGCCGGGTTCAAAGAGGCAGCCGTGTTTTCAGCTTTAAAATCCGCGATAGCTACTCTGGAACCGATAGTTGTGTGAAGTCGAGCAGCGAACCATACGGCCAAGAGCGTCATGCCCATGATCAGGAGCACTCGTTCGATTTTTCGAGTCCTCACGGTATCGTCTCGCGATTCCTTAACAATTATTTATTGCGAACTGGTCCGGAGCCACTCTAAGGTTCCCGCCAAGCACTAACAAATCGCAGCCAGATGCTCGTTACCCAGTCGCTCGCTATAACAACGAGGTAACTTGCACTAGGCTCCAGGACGCTATTAATCGTTGTTTGCAATAGCGCTTCTAACTGGGCGGTAGCTCTCGGCTCGAAGTCACTCGGCTTCATCTCAGTCTTATCAGGCATGAGCGAACATCAAGTGCGGAGATAACTGCGCCTAGTCAAGCTTGCAAGCCGCACGATACGGGAGAGTTCGTCCGCCGCAAACTGTCAAAAGTAACAGGCTAACCCACCAATCTGCTGTCTGATAGTTTTGACAGTATTCGGAATTAAGGGAGCCACCTATACACGAAACGCAGAGTGAGTAAGAGGTGGCGAATGGCAATACTCGTCCGAGGCCTGCGGAGCCAGGTGACGGCGATAATCTGCTCGATACTGTTAGTTCCCGGAGGGCCGCTAGCCGCGGCGCTAGGCTCAGTTACACACCAGGCTGAGACGCCCGATGAGCAAGCCCCCAAGATTCCGGCTGATCAATTAGATTCGCTGGTGGCGCCGATCGCTCTGTATCCCGATCCGCTCCTGGCTCAGGCACTTGCCGCATCGACCTACCCGCTAGAACTCATACAGCTCAAACAGTGGCTGGAAAAAAATAAGGAACTTAAGGACCAGGCCTTAGTTAGTGCCGCGGAAAAGCAGAACTGGGATCCAAGCGTTCAGGCGATGGCTATGCTTCCGGACGTCGTCAAGCGTCTGACGGACGACGTTGAGTGGACCACCGATCTGGGAAACGCTTTCTTGACACAGCAATCAGACGTCATGGATGCAGTGCAGCGTATGCGCGCGAAAGCCGAGAGTAAGGGGAACCTTAAAAGCAACGAGCAGATGAAAGTAGAAACAAAAGTTGTGGAAAGCAAGAGCGTCATCGTGATCGAGCAGGCCAAGCCCCAGGTCATCTACGCTCCCAGCTATGACCCTGTCGTTGTCTACGGCCCCCCTCCGTACCCCTACCCGCCTATTACCTACCCACCTCCTGGATATTACGCCGGGGGCATGGCCCTTTCATTTGGCGTTGGAATGATGGTGGGGGCCGCTGTGAGTGGAGGCGGAGGCTGGGGGTGGGGTTGCGGCTGGGGCGGTAATAACAATGTCACAATAAATAATAATAATACGTTTGTTAACAACTCTAACAAAAACATCTCGAACCGGCAAAACGTCAACAACACTAATAACAATATCTCGAACCGGCAAAACGTCAACGCAGGAAACAGAACCGGCGGAAATAACAGCTGGCAACACAACCCGCAGCACCGGGGGGGTACTCCCTACTCGAACCAGGCTACGGCAAGCAAATTTGGCGGCACAGCCCGTGGAGATTCGATGAGCAGCCGCCAGACCAACGCAAGGCAGAATCAAAGTCAGCGTGGCGGGGGGCAGCAAGTGCGTACTTCGGACCGCGGGGGCGGGCAGCAAGCTGGCGCCAGCAACCGAGCAGCGGGGGGTACGAACGGAGCAGACCGAGCAGGTGGCGGCGGGGATCGCGTGGGCAACCGAAGTGTATCGTCAAGCGCTGGGGGTGGCTCCAGGGGCGGAGGCGACGCCCTTGGCGGAGCTTCCAGTGGAGCAGGCGGAGCGGGCGCGCGAGCAAGCAGTTCGCGAGGCGCCTCCAGCATGGGAGGTTCGCGAGGCGGTGGTGGTGGACGGAGGCGCAGATAGTCAATCATGATCAACGAAAATCGTATGAAGTCGAAAACGAGGACTCTTGGAGTCATAACCTCCGGATTCCTCCTGTTGATTGCGTTGTCTTGCGCCGTGGCGACATTCACAAGAGCAGCGCAGCAATCCGTACAGAAGGCATCCACTCCCGCACAGTCTGCGCAAAAAGCGTTCGCGACACCCCAGGAAGCGGCCGAAGCGCTGATCCGGGCGACGGAGACCTTTGACCTGGCCGCTCTGAAGGAGATTCTTGGTCCGCATGGCGAGGATCTCGTGTCTTCAAAAGACCCTGTCCGGGACAAGAACATTGCTGTCGCGTTTGCCGCAAAAGCACGCGAAGGAAATCAGATTACCCTAGACCCCCAGAATTCCAGACGCGCGTTCCTATCCGTCGGTAATGAGGATTGGCCACTGCCGATCCCGCTCGTCGAGAACGAAGGGAAATGGACTTTCGACACCAAAGCGGGTCGCGAGGAGATCGTTTTCCGACGCATCGGTGCCAATGAACTGGATGCCATCCAGATTTGCCGCGGCTACGTCGAGGCGCAAAACGAATACGCTTTGGAAAAGCATGACAATGCTGAAGTAAATCAATACGCACAGCGGATCATCAGTACCCCCGGAAAACACGATGGTCTTGCATGGCAAAACCCTGACGGAATCTGGGTAGGTCCCGTTGGAGAGGGCATCGCCAAGGCTCTGGAGCAAGGCTACTCCAATCGAAGCCAGCCCTATCATGGCTACTACTTCAAAATCCTGAAGGGTCAGGGCCCTGCTGCGCCGTTAGGCAAAATGGATTTCATGGTTAACGGCGCAATGATTGGGGGATTTGCGCTCGCGGCTGCGCCAGCAGATTACCGCGTAACGGGCGTGAAGACATTCATCGTGAGCTATGAAGGTGTTGTTTACGAGAAAGATCTAGGCCCCGACACACTTAACGTCTTCAAAAGCATGGAGTTGTACAACCCGGACAACACATGGAAACGCACGGACGATAACTGGTGATCCCCACGTTTGGAACTGACCGGAGAAGAATACGGAGGTTGTCATGAAGAAAGTTGCGCTATCGGCATTGGTTCTGTTTCTGCTGGGAGCCACCGCTACAGTGGCCCAGGATGTTCGGTACGACTTCGATCGAGAGCAAGACTTTTCTAAGTACCGGAGCTACAAGTGGGTGCCGATCAAGGGAGCTGATGAGCCCGATGAGTTGACCGGGAGGCAGATAACCTCCGCAGTCGACACGGACCTCACGACCAAAGGGCTAACGAAAACGGATTCGGACACGGCAGACCTGTACATCGGCTACCAAACGGCTGTCGGCACGGAGAAACAGTTCACGTCTTATAACACCGGTTGGAACTACGGTCCAGGCTGGGGTGCAGGATGGTATGGACACGGCGGAATGTCGTCAACCTCTACGTATGGCTCGACTTCGACAATCTATGTGGGACAACTAGACCACAGCATGTACGATCCTGCGCTGAAACGACTCGTATGGCGGGGAGTTGCGTCGAAAACTCTGGATCCAAAGGCCAAACCGGACAAGAAGCAGAAAAACATCACGAAAGCAGTCCAGAAGCTTCTGAAAGATTATCCGCCAAAGCCCAAGAAATAGTCGTCGTTCTAGAGCGGGGAAAAAAGGGCCGCGAAGATGGACTTCATATGATCCGCCGTCGAGCCGAAATCGCTGCGAGTAGCTCGCTTCCAGCCCGGATTCGGGAACCTGCCCTAGCGCGTCCAGTTCAAGCGTGCTTTGCACTACCTCGGCAGAGATCTCCATGTGGAGGAAGGCGATCTTGGATTCCGATATGGACTGACCAATTTCGCGAGCAACCTCAATTCCATTGAGCACTCCGGGCAGGCCGGTATCCATGAGGATCAAATCTGGGCTCAATTCCCGCGCCCAGCGAACAGCCTCCGTCCCGTCCGCAGACTCCCAGACAATTTGGAGGTCTGGATCTTGTGCAAGGAAAGATGAGATGAAAACACGGAAGGGTGCAAAGTCTTCGACAACGAGGATTCGCGTGATTGTTTGCGAGGCCTCATCGCAGGGAATCCGCGTCAGTGCAGAAACGTAGTCTTGCAAGCGCATAGACCATAGAACTTGCTGAAGCCACCGTCGAATCCATTTCTGTGTAATATCACCGCTCTCTGTAAGAAGTGACAGTTGAGGCTTCCGGGTAACTATTCCAATCTCCGCACTTGGAGAGCATTCAGGCTTGGGCCGCAACTCTGTTCGGGTCGCCGGGACCTTGCTGCGTGGCCAGGCTAAGAGGATTGGAATGTACAGCCCACTCGTTCCCAGTCGCGCGGCCCTTGGCGCAAACGATCCGAGGAAAACGTTTTTAATGAAGGATCGCGGGTTCATAATTCTGGCAGTAACTTTACTTGCTGCCGCTTTCTTCCCCGGGGTCGCCTGGGCTCAGTCGGAGCCTTCCATACAAAACGTCCAGGAATTGCGCAAGCAACTCGACGAGTTGCGCGAGCAAATGAACAAGTTGCAATTGCGGATCGGGCAATTGGAGAGCACAGAAGGGAAGGTCGCTACGAGTCCGGCACCAAGCGCATCCGCAGCGCCAGCGAGCCAACAGGGCACCATTCAGACGACTCAGGCTCAGCCTCTTCCTCAGACTGCACCCTCACAGCAAGTGGGACAAGCCACCGCCACCTACACGGAATTTTCTGAGGATACCGTAGCCGCTGCTCGTTTCGATAACGTCCCCCTCGATCCTAAGTATCAGGGATTCTTTCGTTTGCCGGGGACACAGACGCTTCTTAAGATTGGTGGCTACTTCAAGACGGATTTCATTTACGATCTGAAACCGGCAGGAAACACTGATTCGTTCATCCCGTCTTCGATTCCCATCCCCTCGGTGGTAGGCGTGAATAATGCGAACGTTTCGATCCGTCCCACGCGCCTAAGCCTCGATTTTAGAGTTCCCACCAGCCAGTTTGGGGACGTGCGCTTTTATTTGGAAGGCGACTTGTTTGGAACCAACGCGACCACACCCCGCCTGCGTCACGCCTACGCGCAAGTAAGAAACTTTCTGATCGGCCAGACCTTTTCAAACTTCATGGATCCTGATGGATTCGCCGACACTCTGGACTTTCAAGGGCCCAACGGTATGGTATCCATTCGAAATCCACAGATTCGCTACGGCTTTGCGTTAGGCTCTGGTACAACGCTTTACATCTCACTGGAAAAGCCCAGCTCCGATGTGATCTTTACGACGCCGCAATTCACGGACCAGCCAAATGCTCCAAGCCCAGACGGGACAGTCCGCCTTCGGCGGGAATTCGAGCGGGGGCATTTGCAGGTCGCAGGTTTGTTCCGCTCCATCGCAGCATTTCTCCCAGATGGAAGAACGGATTCGGTTTTTGGATGGGGAGTGAACGTTTCTACAGGCGTGAAGACATTTGGGAAGGACAACGTAATTTTTGCGGTCGCCGCAGGACACGGCGTGTCGCGATATATTCAAGACACTTCAGGGCTGGGGATTGATGCGGAGCCCGCGTTAGGTGTAAGCCCTCACTTGGAAGCGACGCCTGCACTGGGTGTTGAAGCTGCCTATCAACACTATTGGAGCAAGAAGCTGAGGTCTAGCGCGATCTACTCGTACGCTGCCGTAAACAATACCGACCTCTCCGCCGCCACGACCTACAATCACGGCACCTATACCGGAGGTAACGTGATTTGGAATCCGTACGGATCGCTGAATGTGGGGGCTGAATTCCTCTACGGTTGGGCGATGGAGCAAAGTGGCCTGAAGGCCAACGCGCCCCGCATCCAATTCAGCGCCAAGTACAGCTTCGTTAAAGTTGACGCGGATCGTTAATCGTCGGCCGATGGCCCCGAAGTACATCAATGAATGGGTCCGCTACTCTCGGCGCATTCACTTTGCTCAATTTGTCACACGATTTTGTTCCTTACCGGCTCTCGACATCGGCGCTGTTAGTTTCGGCAGTATTTCGACACGACCCGAAACCGCAGAATTGTCTACGAATTTAAGCAAAGACAGTCGACGACTCGCCGTGTAATCGGCACACCTCTAAATCCGCAAAAATCATGCGGCGTCGTCGAGGGAGTAGTCCTTCATGGCCTTGGCTGAGAGCACAAACAATAGTCGTCTCAAACGCAAGCCATACGAAAAAGAGCTGCGACGCCTCCAGGCCCAGCTCTGCAAACTTCAGGACTGGGTCACGTTCAAAGGTCTTCGAGTGATAGTCGTGTTCGAAGGACGCGACGCTGCAGGAAAGGGCGGCACGATACGCGCCATCACGGAACGCGTAAGTCCTCGGATCTTCCGCCAAATAGCGCTGCCCGCGCCGTCCGATCGCGAAAACAGCCAAATGTATGTTCAGCGTTACCTGCAGCATTTTCCTGCTGCCGGAGAGATCGTAATCTTCGACCGGAGCTGGTACAACCGTGCTGGCGTCGAATATGTGATGGGCTTTTGCACTCCGGACCAGTCTCGTAAATTTCTTGAGGTATGCCCTGAATTCGAGAAGTACATCGTGGACGGCGGCATCATCCTCATCAAGTATTGGATGGAGGTAGGAAAGAAAGAGCAGCAGCGGCGATTTGAGGCGCGCATCAACGATCCTCTCCGGCTGTGGAAGCTCAGTCCCATGGATTTGGAGTCATTCCGACGGTGGTATGAGTACTCGCACGCTCGTGACAAAATGCTTGAGGCCACCGACTCCAAGTATGCCCCATGGTATATCGTTCGCTCCGACGACAAGAAGAAAGCGCGCCTCAACTGCATCACTCATCTATTGAGTATGATCCCTTATGGTAAGGTCCCGCGGGAGAGAGTGAAATTGCCAAAGCGCAAGGAAAAAAACAGATACGACGATCAGGTCGTGCTAAAAGGAAGGCATTTCATTCCCGAGAAATACTGATTCGTCGTAACCATCTCCCCCTACGCACGGAGGCCCATAACCTCGGCTTGTCGAATCGGGACGCCGTTATGGTCTTAGGTGGTCTGGCCCGCTTGCCTCCAATACCTGCGGCCTCAGCGCGAGCACTAACCGGCCCCGCCTCGTGCCTGGGCGCTTCTCGCCTTCTCAGTTACCTCGATGACTCCCGCACCCTTACCGAGCTCGACCGCCTGCTCGGGGGTAGTAGTCGCAAACAGATGTATTATGCGGGCGATGCCACCGGTCCAACCAGTTTGGTGACTTGCGCCCAGGCCCGCGCCGTTGTCTCCGTGGAAGTATTCGTAGAACGAAAGGTAGTCGCGCCAGTGCGGGTCTTCCTGAAACTTGCAGATTCCTCCGTATACTGGCCTTTGGCCATCCTTGTTCTGTAAGAAAATGCTGGCCAGCCGATGCGATATCTCTTCTGCGACCTGATACAAGGTCATTTGTCGTCCCGAACCGCTTGGGCATTCGACCGTGAAATCGTTGCCATAATAAATGTAGTACTGCAAGAGCGCTCGAATAATCAGTCCATTGACGGGCATCCAGATTGGGCCGCGCCAGTTGGAGTTCCCCCCAAACATGCCGGTATCAGACTCGCCTGGAAGATAAGACACCGGATAGTCTTGGTTACCCCAGCGAAACACATAGGGATGCCCGGCGTGATAGCGCGAAAGGGCGCGGATGCCGAAAGGACTAAGAAACTCGTTCTCATCCAGCATTCTCGCGAGCACCCGGCGGAGCTTGTCTTCGTTCAAGATGGAGGTCAGTCGGCGTCCGCCGCAACCGCGCTTAGCGGGGTCGTGGATGAAGGCCCTGAGCTCTGGGCGAGCAGTGAGAAAACGGTGCAGTTCTTCGCCCAACTCGGGGTATTTTCCGATGAGTTCTCCCTCGAAAACGGTCACCGCACACAGCGGCAGCAGTCCCACGATGGACCGCACCTTCAGCCTCTGAGCGCTGCCGTCGGGCAGTCGCAGGAGGTCATAGAAAAAACCATCCTCTTCGTCCCACATCCCGACGTTCCCGCCACCGTGCACCAGAGCTGCCGCAATCCACAGAAAGTGCCCGACGAACTTGACACACATTTCCGTATACGCTGGTCTCTCCAACGCCAACTGCACAGCGATCTCCAGCATGTTTTGGGAGTACAGCGCCATCCACGCGGTACCGTCCGCTTGCTCGAGGTAGCCGCCGGTTGGAAGTGGCGCGCTGCGGTCAAAGACACCAATGTTGTCCAGGCCAAGGAATCCACCCTCGAAGGCATTCTTGCCGCTGCGATCCTTGCGGTTGACCCACCAAGTGAAATTGAGCAGCAGCTTGTGGAAACTACGCTCGAGCCAGTCCACGTCGCCCTTGCCACGCTGGGCTTTCTCCAAACGATAGGCGAAGATGGTGGACCAAGCATGCACCGGAGGGTTAACGTCGCCGAAGTTCCACTCGTACGCCGGCAATTGGCCGTTTGGGTGAAGGTAGGAAGCGCGGAGCATCAAGTCCAACTGCTGCTTACCGAAGTCCGTGTCCACCAGCGTTAGAGCGGGGACATGGAAGGCCAGGTCCCACGCCGCAAACCAGGGATATTCCCATTTGTCTGGCATTGAGATGACGTTGGCATTGAACATGTGGTGCCAATGTTCGTTGCGGGGTGCAGCGCGCCGCTCAGCTTTGAATGGGTCGGCCCCATGCTCCTCTAACCACCGATCAACGTCGTAGTTGTAATACTGCTTAGACCAAAGCATGCCGGCGATTGCCTGACGCATGACTTTGGCCGCATCCGCATTCAATGACGATGGGATGACTGTGGCATAGAACTCGTCCGCTTCCTGCTGGCGCGCTCGCATCGTCGTATCGAAGCCAGTTCCGAGGGGAGCGCTTTGTACTTTCTTGCCGGCCGTCACCGTCGCCGATGCAACGTCGCCCAACCGCAGGCGGATCGTCTGAGATTGTCCGGCCTCAACGGTGAGCCGATGGTGAGCCGAGGCCTTCGTGCCCTTTTTCTCCGGATTCACAGCTTCTTGCCGGCCGTGGACTACGTAGTCGTTGATCCCGTCTTTGACGTATGGCGTTCGGTTAGGGACATGGAACAAACGCTCATTATTTGTTTCATTTTCGGTGAAAAGGAAGTCCGCCGAGCCTTCGCAATATAGAATACGCTCTCCCAATTCGGGATGTGTCGCGGAAATCCCGTTTTCGGCCGTTTCCAGCGGTGCCCTCTGGAGCACTGGCCGAGAAACAGCCCCATCCCATGACCAGAGGTTTCGGAACCAGAGCGTCGGGAGCACATGCAATGTAGCTGGCTCGGGCCCGCGGTTGAGAACAGTGATTCGAATCAAGATGTTCTCTGGTGTTTCCTTGGCGTATTCGACAAACACGTCGAAATAGCGATCATCATTGAAAATGCCCGTGTCGATCAGCTCATATTCGAAGTCGTTGCGTCCGCGCCCGCGATTGGTACTCACCAAGAGGTCGTAGGGATAAGGTTGCTGTGGATATTTGTAGAGGTACTTCATGTAAGAGTGCGTGGGCGTGCTGTCCAGGTAGAAGTAATATTCCTTGACGTCCTCGCCGTGATTCCCTTCGTTGTTCGTCAATCCAAAAAGGCGTTCTTTGAGGATCGGATCTTTGCCGTTCCACAGCGCCAAGGCAAAGCAAAGATTCTGTCGATCATCGGAGATGCCCGCGAGGCCGTCTTCTCCCCAACGGTAAGCGCGCGATCGCGCCTGGTCATGAGTAAAATAATCCCAAGCATTGCCATCAACGCTGTAGTCTTCGCGGACCGTGCCCCATTGACGCTCACTCAGGTAGGGTCCCCATTTTTTCCAAGCTGCATTCTGTTCGCGAGCAGCTTCAAGGCGGGTTCCTTCTGCAGTCGTACTCATGATTGCGGACCTCCTAGTGTTTCTAGACTGCCCCCGGCACAACCAATTTTGTCTTCCAGCGCGCCTCCGGGCGTGAATGCATGATCCAGCGCGGCTCGTAGTTCCAGGCTATCTGCCAGCTCTAAAAGCCAGTCTCGGACGTTGACCTCATAGAGGCAGGGATACCGATGTATGCGCAAACCAACCATCGGTGCTCGAAACTGGAGAATTGGCCGAGTAAGCCGGTTCGGCCTGAATTGCGTGCTGGACATGCGAGATGCGATGTTGCGTCCCGTCGGCGGCAATCGGAACTGTCAATTCTCACAGATGTCCCTGTCGGGCCATGTTCTTATATTGTCGAAAATGAGGTTCCTCGCTGTAAGTTCATGTGGGACCGTGATCTTCATGATCTGGGGTCTATTCGCCGCCATCGGCTGCGCGCAGGACCTCGCCCACGGGCGTATCTGATTACCCCTATTCATTCCAACGCGGTCACCCTGACGTATTCCTTCTTGGATGGAGGGATAACTTTTGACGGAACGGTCCCAATCACCGGTGCAACGGCGACGTTCAACCTCTCGACATTTAGCTATTCGCACTCGCTGAATTTCTTCGGCCGCACTGCCAATTTCGTCGTTTCGCTGCCATACGGTGTTGGCAATTTCCGGGGACAGGTGGTCGGCGCCGAGGTTCTTACGTACCGCTCTGGCCTCCTGCCTGCAACCCTTCGATTTTCGGTAAACCTCAAGGGCGGTCCAGCGATGAACGCTGAGGAGTTCAGCGGACTCATCAATCTCGGAACCAACCGGTGGGCACTGAAGCCCGAACTCAGTTACTCACGGCGTTGGGGCCATTGGCTCCTGGAAGGGTACGGAGGAGCTTGGTTTTATACGACGAATCCCCAGTTCTTCTCACACAATCAGTTTTCACCCGGCACGAATACACAGTCGCAGAGTCCGATAGGTCCTTTGAAGGGCACCTCAGCTACGACTTTAAGCCTCGGCTGTGGATACCACTCGATGCGAACTATTGGTTCGGAGGCAGCACGAGCCTAAACGGTGTCCAAAGCTCCGCCACGCTTCAGGGGAATTCCCGCGTGGGATTGACCGCCTCAGTTCCTCCATCGAGGCATCAGTCCATAAAGCTCAGCTACAAGCGACGGTGCCTACATCAGATACGGCGGGAACTACCAGAATGTCTCTGTTGCGTGGCAATACTCATGGCTAGGCAGACCAAACTAGAATCGGTCACGAATGAGCATTTACGATTTTCGGTGTCGCAAGACCAGCGCCAAAGGGAAACGCTTCTCCATCACCCGTGGGTGCTGACCTCAATCCTCGCGGTCGTCCTGGCTTTTTTCTTGGAGCTCGGCACAGGGTCGGCGTCTATTCACGCCTCCATGAGGACCAGAACCGTAAAGACCAGATGTCCACAGTTCGCCGTGGTCTGTTTGTACGAGTCAATCTACTCGTGAGATTCACGATGGCCTTAGCGTGATCACGCTATGAGGATCACGCGCTGGTGGTCGACGAGGCCGTTTCGATCGGCGCCAGTTACCAGCGTGCCATGGAGCGTCTCAAAGCTGGCGTGAGTGTCGAACCCACACGCTGGATTCCAGCAAGAGATTTGCCCGATGTATCCGAAATGCAGGAACGGAAGGAAGGGACGAGGAACTGCCGTAACGTCGAACTGATTAGGTCATCAGATAGACGATAATGGTTCCCGAGGTCGTCAGAAAGATATGACCGAATGCCGCCGTGTACGAATAGCCTAGTGTGGCAACTGGGCTGTCTGATTTCTCTTGCACCGCAGCAACGCCTGCGATCATCGTCTGAGCACCGGCGATTCCGCCCAGCAACAGCGCAGGGTTGAGTCTGAGAACGTAGCGGCCGAAGAAAAGGCCTGCAATGAGTGGTGTAAGGGTCACCACCATGCCTCCAAGGAAGAGCAGGTAGCCATACTCTCTCACCGCTTGAACAAAGATCGGGCCCGCTTTTAACCCAATCATCGCCACAAACGCTGCCAAACCAATCGACCGCATAAAAAGAATCGCGGCATCTGGGATGATTCCGAACCACGGACGCACGGAGCGCATCCACCCGACGATCACTCCGGCAAGGAGAGTACCAACGCTAGTACCCAGCGCTATTCTCAGATTACCCAAGGGTATTATGAGCACGGCCCCGACCAACACTCCGGTGAATATGGCTATTCCGAGCACCGCAAGATCGCTTTCTTCCGTTGGTTGGATCAGCCGCCCAAATTCGGGGGCCAGTTTCTCGACTGCAACCTGAGATCCCGTTACATGTAAAGTGTCGCCGCGTTGGATGACCGTGTTTGTCCCAAACGGAATCTCCTGACCGTTGCGCGTAATGCCACGGAGCAAGACACCGCGAGCTTCCTCGGCCCCATCCGCGATCTCCTGGAGAGTCCTGCCTACTATGGCCTTGCTGGTGACGTATAAATCAAAGGATGCTACCGGGATGGCCAGTAATTCCGGGTCCGCGACCTCGCGCGCCGACGGACCAAGTGCTTGGATCATGATTTCGGTACGCCCGAGCACGGCCAGTGTATCGTTCGTCTCGAGGACTGTCGTGCTGGCGGGTGAGAAGATGTCCCCCCTACGGCGAATGCGCTCTACAAAGAGTCGGACGCCGGGCACAGACTCTTCGGCTTCCGCAACTGTTTTGCCAACGACGAGCCCGTCTTGAGGAATTGAATACGCGCGAACGCCGATGGGCTGCCATGCGGAATAAACGCCAAGCTTCGAGCGTCGGATTCCGAGGGTCGCTTCCACTTTTTTCGACTCCTCGCGCAAATTGAAGCGAAGCAGCTTCGGTCCGAGGCTGCTGCAACACCAGATCACGCCCAGGGTTCCAAAGATGTAGCAGATCGCATCCGCAACAGCTATGTGTCCGATCCACAACTGTTTTTGTTCGTCAGGCAAGGATAGGGATCGTATTGCTTCGCTTGCGGTGCCGATTGCGGGCGACTCCGTCAATGACCCAGAAAGCAAACCGGCGGAGTAGCCGGGGTCAAGTTTCAAGAAACGAGCGACCGTATAAGCTGTTAAAAGGCCAATGACGGGAACAAATATACCGAGTACCGCCCAGCGCCAGCCGTCTCCTTTCAGGTTCTGAAAGAAACTGGGTCCCACCGAGTAACCGATTCCGAAAAGGAATAGAAGGAACACAATCGCTTTGGCTTGATCTGAAACGGGCACGTGAAAGAAGTTTCCAATCAGGATCCCTCCCAACAGGGATCCTGTCACTACACCAAATCCGACACCACGAAACTTCAGCTTCCCGATCAAGTACCCTATGCCCACCGCCAGGTAAACTCCCATTTCGGGATACTTTGTGAAGAGTTTCGCCAACCATTCCATAAGCCATTCTTTCCGCGGCGACTACTGCCTGGAGGATCTATCGAGTAAGTTTTGAACGATAGTTGTCGAGAACGCTTGATGAGCTGACCATTCTGTTCCTGACGGATGGGGCTAAATCGTTCACCGAATATCGCTGTTATCCGTGCCTGCGGTTCGGAGTTTGCCCTGACACTCCTCTTTTCAATGTGCCCAATGTGTCGGCTCGCCCGCGGAGTCAGTTTCGTCGATCCGAATAAGCTTGGGGACGAAGCCTATCAGCCGGGCTACGCTGATCCCCGGGGGAGGCCTCGGCCAACCTGCGCAACGCGTAGGTCCTGGCAAGCGTTCCTGGGCAACCAGAACGATCCCACAAATCAGCCGGCCACTTTTGGCGCGGTCGCGCACCGCGAGAACTGGCATAGCTTTGACGAGTTATTGCGCGGCCGCTCGCGCAGATTTTTCGGCGCTCTTCGAAGCCTCGAAGGCATCCCGATACCCTCGCGCGACCGATCGAACGCCGCGTCCGATGTCGTCGTAGGCGTCATCGGGCAGATTCGCCAGGGACACGCGCAACGACCAGTCGGGCGCTTCGAAGCCGCCGCCGTTCAGCAACACGATCCCGTGATACTCGGCCAAACGGAAGGCCAGGTCGAGCGGGTGGACGTTCTTCTTGAGGTATTCGACAGCGTCCTCGCCGATATTCTTGCGCGCAAAAAACTCGAAGTCGATCAACCCGTAGTAGGCGTTGTACAGCGGGTTCGGGGAGACTTCGATGCCGAGCCCTTCTCTCATGGCCTGGGCGCGCCGGTGCACGATCTCCATGCATGCCTTTTGATACTGCTTGGTTTCATCCATCATCTCCGCAAGGGAGAACAGACTCATCATGACCTGCTGGGGCAGCGCAAGGCCAGCCGTGTGGTTGAGGGCCACATCCCGGCTGTCGGCCACGATGCGATCGATGAACTTGATCTTGCGTGGCTCGAGGACCAGCGCGCCATACCGTTTGTCGAGCGCTTTCAGATCGGTATCCGCGAGCTTTGCGATCATCGTGTCGAAAATATTGTCTTCGTGGACCGCGATGACGCCAAGTCGCCACCCCGTGCAGCCGACATACTTGGAATAGGAATAGACACCAATCGTGTTCCGTGGCAGTTCGCCGAGCAAAGATCGGAAATCGTGCACGAAAGTCCCGTAAACGTCATCGGTCAGGAGCATAAGGTCGGGACGTTTGGCCTTCACCAAACTCGCGATCTTGGCGATCACTTCTTTGCTCATTGCCACACCCGTTGGATTACCAGGATTCACGAGGAAGAACGCCTTGACCTTGGGATCCTCCAGCTTCTGAAGCTCCGTGTCCGTGAACTGAAAGCGGTTCTCCTGTGGGGCCTGGATGGTAATGAACTTGAGCCCGTAGTCTTCGAGATGCGGCAGCTCGATATAGGGCGTGAAGATCGGCGTGCCCAGTGCGATGGTGTCTCCAGAACGCAGCAGGCGATTAGCTTTCAGCGATTTGAAGATGTAGCACATCGCTGCCGTGCCGCCTTCAACCGCGTAGAGATCGAACTTGCCTGCGGGCTGCGGTTTCCCGCACATCGCCCACATCAGGTACTCGTGTACGATGCGCTCGTTGTGGACCAGCATGCGGTCGGGGACCGGGTAGTTGTCGCCGATAATCGAGTCCGCGAGTTCGTGGACGAATCCGTCCGGCTCGAACCCGAACGTCTTTATCGCAAACGGCACCATCGCCGTGAGAAAGGACGCACCGGGCACGTCGGCGTGCTTAGCGAGCCACGCTTCAAAACGGCTCGCGATGCCCTGAGGCTGCGGCATGCCGCCGACACCGGCGGGATGCTCCATCACTCGCTTGCTCTCGGTGAGCGCGAACTGTCCGAGCAGGAAGAAGCCTTCACGCGGGATGGTGGCGATCCAGTTGGGGTTGCCGCGGCCTGCATTGAGGAATGCCGACTGTGTCGTTCGGGAGGTCTTCCTGGCGAGCTTGATCAATTCGTCTTTAATCTCAAACGGGCCGAGAGTCTCGAATTTACGGAGCTTCACGAGATCCATGTTCTTCACCTTTCAGCAAACGTCACGACAGCAGCATGATGGCGACCATGCCCCAGATCGTGAGCAGAGTGTTACCCACGGCGTAAGTTACGGTGTAGCCGAGCGCAGGCACTTGGCTCTTTCCCATATCACAGACCAAGCCGAGCGAAGCTGTCGTGGTGCGCGCTCCGGAAACGATCCCCAGCAGAATTGCGTCGTGGAAGCGGAAGATATACTTGCCGATGAACATACCGAGGATGAGGGGCACCGCCGTCGCCAGGGCTCCCCACAGGAACAAGCCAATGCCTTGCGTCCGCAAGCCATTGACGAATCCCGGCCCCGCCGAAATGCCGACTATGGCGATGAAGATGTTGAGGCCGACGGAGTTCATGAACCAGACCGTCGATGTCGGGATGCGGCCGAAACTGGGATGCACCGAACGTAACCACCCGCAAATGAGTCCTGAGATGAGCGCTCCCCCAGCGGTTGAGAGTGTCAGCGGCACACCGGCTACCTTCCAAACCAGCGCGCCGATTAGCGCACCCGCTGTGATTCCGGCGCCGATGAACGCAACGTCGGCGACATCCGTGGCGCGATCCGGGGCGCCCAGCAACTTGACGGCCGCGTCGGTGTCCTGGGTACGGCCGACCACGGTAACGATGTCGCCACGGAAAATTTTCGTATTCGGCAGAATGGGAATCGAGGTGGCAACTGCTCCCCGTATGATCTTTCGCAGAAAGATGCCGCGGGCAGTTGGTTGCTCGGCCAGTTCAGCAATCGTCTTGCCGTCGACCGCTTTGCTGGTAACGTAAACGTCGACGCCTTCGACCGGGACGCTCAACAATTCAGGATCGTCAACCTCTATCGCGACTCCACCAGCAGCCTTCGCCGGTACGTCGCGGCCACCGGCGGCCGCCGCCACCACCTTGGCGCGTTCGCCGATGATATTCACCAGCGCTTCGCGAGCACCTGCAACCGCTACGACGTCGCCCTCGCGCAATACCGTGTCTGCGGTCGCGTCCTCAATGACCCCGTTACGCCGTATGCGTTGAATAAAAACGCGTGACTGGGGGAGTAGCGCCTCGGCTTCGATGGCCCTCAGACCGGCGACTTTGGCGCCCGGTGGCACACGAAACGCACGCATTTCCCAGCGGCGCCAGGCTGTGCCCGGTCCGCCAAGCTCCTTGGTACCACCTTGCTTCTCCTCGTAGTCTTTGCAGGCGACAGGAAGATTGATGCGGAGCAGCGCCGGGCCGAGAACGGCGATCACGATCGCCGATCCAACTGTCCCGAACAGATAGGTTACGGCGTACGCGATCGGCATCGCGTCGAGCTGCCTCTTCGTCTCCTCAGCGGCAAGGCCAAGCCGGTTGATCGCGTCGGTTGACAAGCCCATCGCGGCAGAAATTGTCTGAGACCCAGAATAGAGGCCTGCTGCGTAACCCAGATCGTAGTGAGCTATTTTGGCAATCAGGACTGGGACTGCGAGGCAGAACACGCATTGGACCACCGCGAAAATTGCTTGCGGCAAACCATCCTTGGCGACACCGCGAACGAACTGCGGCCCAACCCCATAACCGACGGCGAACAGAAACAGGAGGAACACCGTCGCCTTGAGGGGCGGCGAGATGGTGATCCCGACCTGTCCGATCAATACGCCCGCCAGCAGAGTGGCGGTCACCGACCCCAATCCAATACCCTTGAAGGTGAATTTACCGAAATAGTATCCGATACCGAGCGTGAGGAAGATGGCGATCTCCGGGTATTGCCGGAGCGTCGTAGCAAACCATCCTAGTATGCCCATATCTAACTCCTTTGTTCCGGTAAGATATCGGTGGCCGACCGCGAACTTATCCACCACGCAGATGCGACGCGCGGTAGCTAATGGGCTGTTGCTGCCCGCGCTGACTTGCGCTTGGCATTCTTTCCTTCATGTGCAACGTCGTTGTCGCTTGGTGTCTTAATCGATTGCAGAAACGGTGGACTCAGCAGCTTCAATCCCAGCGCCGCTGCATAGCCGTGGATTTCTTTGACGTCTAACTTGCGCATGAACTCGATGGTCTCTGCGTTGATGACTTGGCCGGGCACCATAATGGGGAACCCGGGTGGGTACGGGATCACGAAGTTTGCGGAGACGAGTTCGGGCCCTTCCTTCAAGCGTTTGTCGATCTCCGGATCGGACAGTTTCAGGTGCTCGCACTGCTGTTCTCGATACGCTCCAAAGAATGCGGAACGCATATCTCCTTCGCTGGTTTTGCTCGTTGGGTCTTCGCGGAAGCGATTGAAAAAGCAGCTGAAGTTCGGGAGGTTAGGCACGTCCGTCATTAAAGATTTCACGCGGGCTGCGAAAGCCTGCTGCGCCGGCTTGCCGCCCTCCGCGAGTCTCTTTTCGATTCCTTGTGAAATCTCGACGAGCACCTTGATTAGCTGGGCGATGTCGCTGCGCGTGTTGTTAATGTTCGTCTGCAGCAACACGCTGTTCCTTGATGTTTTGTTAAGCTGGATGTCGTAGTCGGCTGCTAACATGTTTTTGAACTGCGTACCGTCGAATCCCGCTGAACCGGAGACCAGAGTGAGTCGCGTAGCGTCGAGAGCGAATTCGTCGTCCCTCAGCGCTTTTACAGCCGTTGCCCAGTTCACTCCCGGCGTCAGATAGTCCACGAATCCCGAATTTCGGAATGTCGCTGGAATCATTTCGTCCGCTCCCAGTATTCGAAAATACTTAGAGACCAGTGGATGGGTGTTTACTTCCCGACGCACATCCAGCGCCAACTGAAGGGCTCGATTCACCAGTTCATAGCCCTCCAATTCCATCTGCCTCCGGGCAACATCCAACGAGGCAATAATCTGCAGGTTGGGAGAGGTGGACGCGTGCGTAAAAACAGCCTCATGAAACTGCTCTTCTACGGTGTGATAGTCGGGGTCCTTCACTAGCACCATCGAGCCTTGACGTAGGCAAGACATGGACTTGTGTGTTGAGTTTGTCTGGTACACGCGCAGTCGAACTTTATCGGGGTCGGCGAGCAGTCGAGTTTCCAGAATCGCTTGATCGCTCGGGTTGGCGCCGAGTTTCTTCTGCTGTTCTTTGTATGCCTGACGGTAAGCTACGTCCTTGAACTTGCTCTCGAGAATGGCTGCGGCTCCCATCGCCGTCCGTCGGCGGTAGAAAGGACTCCATCGGGCGAACCCAAACCACGCCTCGTCCCACAGAAAGATGAGGTCAGGCTTGATCGCCAAACACTCCTCCATGACCCGCTCGACGTTGTAGATGTGCCCGTCAAACGTGCAGTTTGTAAGCACCAAGAGCCGTGCCCGATCTAGCTTGCCCTCAGCCTTTAGATCGAGCAGGGCTTTCTTGATCGTGCTCAGCGGCACCGCCCCGTACATGGAGTACTGCGTAAGCGGATAGGCTTCGACGTAAAGTGGAAACGCGCCGGAGATCACCGCGCCGTAATGGTGCGACTTGTGGCAATTGCGATCGACCAGCATGATGTCGCCTGGGGCCAGTAGGGCCTGCTCGACTATCTTGTTCGACGTCGAAGTCCCGTTAGTGACGAAAAAGACGTGATCGGCTCCGAATGCGCGGGCGGCCTTCTCTTGGGCGACCTTGATGGTACCGGTCGGCTCCAGCAAGCTATCGAGACCGCCGGTAGTGGCCGAGGACTCCGCCAAGAACAGGTTCAGCCCGTAAAAGCTGCCCATATCCCGAATCCAATTCGACTTGAAGATGGACTTGCCTCTTGCGATTGGCAACGCGTGGAATGTCCCGATCGGGCGTTGAGCATATTTCTGCAAATTGTCGAAGTAGGGGGTCTCATAGCGATCCGCAATGCCGTCCAATATGCTGAGGTGCAGTTCGAGAGGTTCCTCAACTTGATAGAAAACACGTCGGATGCAAGTAGCGTTGGTGTCACCAGCCACTTTCTCCGTCTGACGATCGCTCAGGAAGTAAATATCAAGTTCAGGCCGCAACTGCTTCAATCCGCGGGCCAGCGCCAGGCCGTGTAGCCCGGAATTCGCATCGATGCCGTCGATGGCCAGATTCGCAGTCAAAAACTCGCGTAAGACGGGACTGTGGAGGGATGAAGCAAATGGAATGCCTTCGTAAATGACCACCGCTTCGATGCTGCCATTCAAGATGGTTCCGAGCACAGCGTCTTCAAAACTGCCGGCAAATACCGGTTCGTAGATGAACTTGTCCTGGGGCCTGCGCAATTTGCGCAGTTCTTGTCCCAGCTCCGACCATGTTGCCGAACGAGCAGGACTAACCACCAGCGCTTCAAAATACGGTCGGTGCGGCGAAGTTTCTTCACCGGCACCCGGTACCCTGTCGGCAAGACCAATGGACGATTGTTCGTCGCTTTCCCAATCGGCGAGATTGCTGCGATAGGAATGAGTAAGCAGTGCCGTGCTGATGGACTGCACCAAACGAGCGCCTCCCGTGGCATCACCTGAAGCGATGCGTTCGTCGAGTGTCCTCGCTAGCGCAAGTCCCGGATAAGCAAAGAAATGCTCCCACTGACGCAGTTCCTGAAGGGAAGCCAAAACCGCGTCCTGATTTCTTTGTTTCGACGGAGACTGTTGGTTTGCAGATTCTTCCCACGCACGCGCTGCTTGGAGCAAAGAACGCCAGCGGTCAAACCTTGCTTCTGCGCCGGTAAAGAACTGATCGACTCGAACGGTTGGTGCTTTTGTCGCGGTACTCATAATCGTTGTCCGATTCCTTTCTTGAGGAGCTGCGCATGACCTGTTGTTCTTCAATCGCGCTTGCCGCCACCTGCCCGTCGAGCTCTCGTGTTTGCGGTCACGCAGCTGGTTGCCTCTCGAAACGAAACTTGATTCAATCCTTGCCGGAGTTTGCCGAGACGAGTATCGAACGTCATGAATGCCTTCGCACGAGGCCTCATCGTGCCCAGTCGGACGTTAGGCTAGGCATTCGGAGCGCGGAACTGGCAAAACTAACAGACAGAAAAATCAGCTCTGCCCACAACCGCCAAGGTTGTTCGGTGATTCCCAGCGCTCCGCTCGAGGAGGGGCGCGTTCCGCGACCGGCGTCTATGTATTGAGTTTTGTTCGACGGATGCGAACCCGGATCCGAGTACCTGAGGACATCATCCTGTAACTTTTGCCAGTAGGATGTGAGGCCCGGTAGTGACGACTCTATGAGATTCGCAAAGTTTGCGTCGCGATGTTCACAAAAGGCGTTCCATGCGATTAGCCACCTTCTGCCTCGTAGTTTCCGCCGTGCTCGCGACCCGGACGCTCGCGTAACTTCTCGTCTCCCGAGCTAGCATCAGCGGTCTTGGGAGCCAAGATCCAGGCAGATAGTGTGAATACGGGAAGCGCGTGAAGGGAGGAAAGCTGAAGGGCAAAGACTTCTTCTAGGTCAAGCCGAATCCGTTGATCACTTTTCATTCAACGAAGGTTGTGCAGACGGGTCCCGAGGCCGTTGAGTTCGACGGCGACTTTACCATCCGGGGAGTAACTAAACCCTAGAAGTTCACATTTACGATTACCGGTAAAGGAAAGGGCTCAGGCTCGGTCACAGGGACGATGGCCTTCGACCGTAAGGAGTACGGGATGAACAGCGGCATTCCGTTCATCAAGATCGCCAACCGTGTCGAGGTGAACGTGGACCTCAACGGGAAACGAGTTACCGGGCCTCCAGTAGTCTTCAGCAGCAGACAGCTTAGCCATGAGACTAGTCGCAGCGACGCGTTTGGCTTCAGGTAGGTCGCATTACCAGTGCGCCATGAAAAGGCGGTGGTCCACAGCCGGGGGTAAACCCGCCCGGGAACTGGTTCGCTCCACCCGGTAGGAATCAGAGCAGCAGTGGAGGTAACGAGACTGCTGAAGCCTCTTCTTGGCGAAACACCCAACGTCACCGTGGCAAACGTTGTCAGGATTGGGTTTACGATGGCCGGTCGGATGGGGTCGGGCAGCAGCACTACTTGAGTCTAAAGTACTCTGTTAGCTAGTGACCGAATTCTCTCAATGATTCCGATCGGTCGCGGGGCCGTCCGCTTAGCGGCGTCCGAACAGGCTCACCTTGGGCCAATGTTCCCAGGCGGCCTTGAAATACCAGAGCTGGACGCTCTCGATGACCCGGGGCGCACCAGTCAGATCGATGGTGGGGGTCTGGCTGCCGGAGAGAATGCGATCGTGGATCCCGAGCTCTTCGCTGGAGCCGTCGACGTAGCGGACGATAGCCCGCTCAAAGAAGATCGCGCCGTCATCGCTCACACGCATGCGCAGCGCGCGGAACGTTCCATCGCGACGCTCCACAGGGATATTGTCGTGATCTCGGGCACCGTCGATGCGAGTCTCACCCAAAAAGTCCCAACGTTCGCCGTAATTCGCATGGGCTGAAGAAATGCCGAACGCTAGGATAGCCACACCAATGGCCCAAGTAGCGTGCCTTTTCGACATCCCTCGCCTCCATTAACCGCCCTTAAGTTGCCCATAGGAAAAGTATCTTCGGACTTAGAGGGTTACAACTGGAGGCTGCCGGAGACTTGCGCTGTTTCTAACCTGTTCTAAAGGGCGGGTTGCTCGGAACACAAAAGACTCCGCTCCTCTGTTCGCTAGGAGCGGAGCCTCATTTCTCGACGGATGTGCGACACGCGCAGTTTGCGGAGTTTTATCGGCGGTTTAAATTGACCCTGAGTTGCTTGCGCTCGACAGCCAACGGCAGTGCCGAAGTTCCGGTCCCGCCGCTCCCAGCGTAGCGCACAGCTGGAACATCGACAGAATTGAACCTACTGATTCTGTTCGACTACGGTCATTTGAGGTTTGGCCCGTTGCCATAAGACGTCCGAGTCAGGGGCGTCATTAGGGTAGAAACGCAGCGACTCACGGTTTGTCGGTTGCAGGACAACGTCGACTCGGCGATTGTACGCGAGCCAGGTTGATCGCGAGTTCCGCACACGGGCTTTCGAAGGTGGGTTCGGGTTCTGGGTTTGCAGGTCTGCGACCACACTCTCGTCGAGCTGCTTCTCTGAGCCGTAGGCGGACGCGTTGATCTTACCTTCGGCAACTCCTTGAGAGACAAGAAAGTCTTTCACTCGCTGCACGCGAAATTCAGACAGGCTCTGATTGTGCTCGGTCGGGCCACGCTTATCCGCGTACGCGGCGAGCGAAAGTTGAGCTTCAGGATCGTATTCCAGGTATTTCGTGAACTTGCTCGCCAAAGTCGTCAAGACCTCTTGCTGACTGCGGACAAGTCCCAGCGAGGGATTTTCCTTGGTCGGATAGTCCGTTGGGAAGAACACGCTGTGGAGCAGCACCTCAGGCACAGGCTCGATAGCACCGGTGAGGTGAACGGAAGCCACTTTCATTTCCGAACCGCCGCACGCGTTTGTTGCGGTCAGTGTGTACTTGATCGTCTCGTCGACGGGTCCTTCCGTCGTTTGTGTTGGTTTCATGGCCACGGATTTGTTTCCATTTGGCTCGACCGTTCCAAAGGGGGTGAGAGAAGCGGAATCTGCGTTTGTCGACGACCAATTCAAAGTGGCATCGCCGGCCTGAATGGTCTTATCGCCAATTTGGCGGTACTGAATTTCCGTGGGCGAGGCAGTTAGAGAGGATTGCACCACGGTGTTGACGTCGACTGTCGTACTGGACTTGGTCACGCCTCCCGGACCAGTTGCTGTGAATTCGTAGGCCGTAGTTCGCTTCGGCGACACCGCGCGATCTCCCGACACCGGGACCGGACTGAATCCGCTGATATCGGCGTCGACTGTGTCCGCGGACGTCCATTTCAACTGACTCGGTTGACCACAGTCTATCTTCGCAGGATTGGCGGTAATTTCTCCGCTCACGGGTGCGACCACGATTCGGGCGCTCGCTATGCCCGCGGTAAAACGCGGCAGAGCTTTGAGTTGTGCTCCGGCCGCCCACTCTTTGGTCTTCCGCTTTCCGCTGGAAATGTCAATGATTACGCGTCGATTGGCAGCTACAGAGACCGTATCGGACCAGACTTGCTGCCCCCTCCTGGTGACTGTGACTATATGATTTCCGACCGGAACGATCAGTTCCTGATGCCAGCCGATATTGTTGTTCATTTCATCGATGTGGCCCACGAAGTAATTGGCCGTTTTTCCGTTCAGCAGAACCGCGTGGTCGCCTGCGTCATCCAGACTCAACGGCCCCAATTCCAATTGAATACGGCCAAACGGCCCGGATACTTCCGAGCCGGACGGTTCCAGCGATACTTTCAGAACAGTAGGTTTGCCAGCGTCCATGCTGACTTCCCTCTCGAAGAACTTGTAGCCGTAGTTGGCCACTACCACCTTATGAGTGCCGAGTGGGAGATCGAAGTGCTTACTCCCTGTACCCATCGCGTTCCCGTCGACAAAGGTATAGGCCTCCTTTGGTTCGACGGACATTTTCAACGTTGCTTCTTCTTGGGCAGACGCCGCAGCTACCAACGCAAGCACAGCCCCGATAGAGCTAATAATCCTGCAAGCAGTCATGTTCATGGAATTGAACCTCCGAGCCGACTTTTTAAGGATGACCTGAACCTCTGAATAATGGTCGCTTGGCTCGCTCTCGCCACTGTCACAAGTGACAGAGGATCTTTGACTCAGTGAAGGAGACACCGTCCTTGCGGGCGTAGTGAGCGATGCCAAGCGAATAAGCCGCCAATGAGAGAATGACTGCCCATTGGTATGAATAGTTAGACTTGTGACGATGCTTTGCCGCGGGATTATTTGGGATTTCTGTTCAAGCTGTTTGGTATTAGATGACAGAACATTTCCTCAAGACGAGCTGCCGATCGCATCCGTGGAAATGCAGTTGAGGGTACGCCACACTGGTCTCAAACTGAATGATTCCGAAAGCTAAGCTGATCGTGAGGGTCGTGATTTCGGCGGGGAAAGGTAGACGAGGTAGACTCCGCTGGTGGCACACGTCGTAATTCTGCGGTTGTAAACTGCAATCCAGGGAGCTACCGTTATGCAGCCTGCTCCAGTCGAACCTTCAGTCGCCATGGTTTCGAAAGACCCTGCTATGAGTTCTCGAAGTGTTCCCGGCAGTTGTCTCACAGTAAGATAGGCCGGGTCGTTATTGTCGACGCTGCCAAAGTCGAACCTATGATCAATGGACTAACTCTGCCGTCGTTTCAGCATGAATTTCCTTGAATTGCGTCTGAGAAATCTTCTCCGCTACAACTACTCCGTCATCGCAAAACACACGGATGCGGTCGCCAATACTCAATACCTTGATGAATTCACTGAGTTCTACGGGCTTTCCAGCAAAATCTACCTGTAAGGGATGGCTGACATCTATTACTCGCGCAACTTCTAATGGACTTTCTTGCCCCGCCATCCGCAATTGATCCGCAATTCTGCCAGCAAACCGCCGACACTTATCTGCAATCTTTTTGCACAGGTTCAGCACCTTTGAAAGCGGCACGCCGACCGCCCAAAGTCCACGTATTTTCGACATCCTTTGTCTCCAGTGCCGCAGTCAAGTTTCCCTGCAAGAAAATATCTTTCTGCCTATAAGAGTATCTGTGATCAGGCGGGACGCTGTCGTTGCTCGAGGACAAGGAACAGTAACGTATCTGATTTCCACCCCAGGATGCCCGACGCTCGAATTTCTGGGAATCGGAATCGACGAGCAAACCCCGGATCATTCGACGATCTCGCGGACGCGGCGGCTGATCGATGTGGAGACGCACCTCAAAGTGTTTTTCTGGATTTTCGAAGCGCTGCGAGATCGAGGGCTGGTGAAGGGCAAGACGTGGGGATCGACGCGACGACGCTGGAGGCCAGCGCGGCGATCCGTTCGATCGTGCGACGCGATACGGGCGAGAGTTACGAAGGGTTTCTGAAAAGATTGGTCCAGGAATCAGGAATCGAGACGCCCACGAAAGAAGACCTAGCCCGATTGGACCGGAAGCGCAAAAACAAAGCCAGCAACGAGGATTGGGTGAATCCGCATGATCGAGATGCGCACACTACGAAAATGAGAGATAGTCGGACTCATCTAGCGCACAAAAGCCGAGCACGCCGTGGAGATGAAGACGGGAGCGGTTGGCGGTGACCGCACAGGATGCAGATTCGGGAGACACCACCACGAGGGTCGAGATTCTAGCGCAGGCCGGTGAAAACGCGGCGGAGTTGATCAGGACAGAAAAGCCGACCCAGAAACCGCAAGCACACCTGAAGGGCATCGAGGAGATGGTTGGCGACAAGGGCTACCACAGTGGAGCGGTGGTAGTGAATCTGCAGAGAGCGGAAGTGCGG
>Ga0210393_10000644_pt1 | contig 30910 bp, 26 predicted proteins | sample IncBWC27OmetaG_FD_160068 | JGI IMG/M metagenome (GOLD analysis project Ga0210393, IMG submission 160068) | Forest soil microbial communities from Barre Woods Harvard Forest LTER site, Petersham, Massachusetts, United States - Inc-BW-C-27-O ...
TACGCGGCAGTGTGGCTCAGTCGCATCCCCATGACCATCCCGGGCCATTTCATTTCTCTGGCTGCGACCGGTGACGTTCGAGAAGCGTTCGATCGGCAAGGCGCGGACGATTGGAAGTTGTTTCTAACGTTGCGAAGCAGCGAACTGCGAGCCGGCGCCCGGCTCGTGCTCGTATTACCGGCGCGAAACGATAATGGTCCGACCGGACTGGAGCCGCTGTTCACGCACGCGAAGTCGGCGCTTGCGGAGATGGTGGATGAGGGCGCGATTACTCGGGAAGAATCTGCGCGGATGGTGCTGGGATCGTTCCCGCGGCGAAGATGTGAACTCATGGAGCCTTTCAAGGTTGACGGCCAGTTTAGGGGTCTGACTGTAGAGCACTGCGAGTTGTCCGGACTTCCCGACGCCGTGTGGAAAGAGTACGAGCGAGACGCAGATGGGGAACTGCTGGCGGTCCGGCACGCGGGTTTTTTTCGTTCCATCTTCATTCCTTCGCTCGTCTCCACTCTGGATAGCCCCGCCAAGAGGCAACAGTTTGCCGATGTCATGGAGCGCAAGTCGGTGCGGCGTATGGCGGCCGATCCAGTTCCGCTTCACTCGTTCGTTCAGACCATGGTGCTCGCGAAGGTCACTTCATGAATAGCGAGCATCGCAGGGTCTTTTATGGCTGGAGGGTAGTGGCTGCGGCGGCCTTGGGTCTCTTCTGGGGTGTGCCAATTACGGTCTTTTCATTTTCCGCTTTCCTCAAGCCGCTCATGCAGAATTTCCATGCCGGTCGCGCCGCGGTTTCACTGGCGTTTACTCTTCATCTCGTCATCGGTGCACTAAGCACTCCGCTCGCGGGATGGCTCATCGCTCGCTACGGAGCGCGCAAGGTGATCCTGGCGGGAACATCGATGTTTGGGGCAGTGCTGCTCTCCAATAGGTTTCTGTCTACCACGCTGTTGCATTTCTACTTCTTCTACGGCGTCCTGGGTTTGATGGTGCATGGCATGGGGCCAATACCGTATGGCCACGTGGTCTCACATTGGTTTGATCGTCGCAGAGGTCTTGCCCTTGGTCTCATGATGATCGGCATCGGTTCGGGGGCGATGATCATGCCTGCTTTCGCCCATGGCCTCATTGCACGCTATGGCTGGCACGCGGCGTACGCGATTCTTGGCGCCCTGGTTCTGATCATTCCGATTCCGATCATCGTAACGGTTTTGAGAGACAAACCGTGCGAACTTGGACTTTTACCGGATGGAGCGAAGACTCAGCTCGGTGCAGCGTTGCCACCGACGAATCTCGTGGGCATAAGGCGCTCCGAGGCGTTGCGGAGTCAAACGTTTTGGATATTGGTTGGCGCGTTTTCTCTGACGAGCGTGAGTGTGCAAGGCTGTCTGGTCCACATGACGGCTATACTCAGCGATCGCGGCGTGACAGCGGAAACGGCGGCTCTCGGCGCATCGGTCATGGGTGCAGCGGTGTTAATTGGCCGGGTCGGAACCGGTTATTTGTTGGACCGTTTTTTGGCCCCACACTTGGCCGTCCTATTGTTCGGAGGAGCGGCGGCCGGCATAGGCTTGCTTCTCGTCACCAGCTCACCGACAGGCACCTTCGTAGCCGCATTCCTTGTGGGATTGGGTCTGGGCGCTGAGGTGGACATGATCGCCTATATGGTTAGCCGATATTTTGGCCTTCGTTCGTTCGCGGAAATCTATAGCTTGGTATTCGGCGCTTTCGCCCTGGCGGGCGCATTTGGACCGTTCATCATGGGAGCGGGCTTCGACCGGACCGGATCCTACCGCGCACCTCTGGTTGGATTTCTTTTGGCGACATTGGTTGCGGCTGCGCTCATGAAATACCTCGGACCGTATCGTTTTCGTGTCTCCGAAAAGACAGAAACAATTCAGATGCTGCCGATTCAAGCAGAAGACCAGTCGCACGGAATCTAATTGCCTGCAAGTCCTTTGAAACGAATTCAACCACCTCCTCTAATCGGTCATCTTGGCTCGATCCGATATCGCGGCGCATCGAGACGGTGCGAAATGCCGGTGGCGGCGCGGAAATTGACGGGGCGCGGGAGAAAATGACGGTCGGCGCATTGGTCGTGCGTGGATTGCGCACATCCTACCAAAACAAAAGAAATAGAACGCGCGATTCGCGGCGGAGCCTCGCGACTGGATGCGGCGGCGCCGAGGTGTGTGGAGGTACTTGAGAAACAATTCGACGGGTTGCAAATGTTAGGGCTTGACAGGGCGAGAATTGCGTAATTGAATCGGTTTAAATCACGGGGTGGACGCGGTGATCCCGAAGTGTCCGACCGATCCGCGCTGCTCTGTCAGTGGGAATTGTAGTCAGGGTGTGGTGCAACTCGAATCGCGCAAGGCTGCGACAACTCGAGTTCATTGTCCGATCCATTCATGGGAGGCATCAATGAATGCGTTGCGTTCTGTGTGCAGCTATGATCGTTGCGGGGAAATTACTCGATGGCTGTTGCTGGTTGTATTGCTGATTCTGCCGGCGGCACTGTGGAGTCAAGGATATTTCGGGACGGTGAGTGGGGAACTCAGCGATCCCAGCGGCGCGGTGGTGGCGGGAGCCAAGCTCACACTCAAAGACCAGCAGAAGGGCTTTACATTCAGCACGACGTCGGATAGCAGCGGGCGCTACCTCTTCTCTACGATTCCGCCGGGCACGTACTCGGTTTCCGCAGAAGCGACCGGATTTGAAAAGGCGGTCACTCCCAACATCAAGGTGAACGTCACGGAGAACGCGACTGCAAATTTGCGGCTGCGTATCTCGACGTCGACGCAATCGGTGCAGGTGGAGGAGCAGGCGCAAAAATTGTCCACCGAGGATGCGGTCACGGGGCAGGTGATCGACCGTAAGTTCATCAATGACTTGCCGAATGTGGACCGCTACGTACTCGACTTTGTGGCTCTGGCGCCAGGGGTCACGCAGGCGAGTGACAGCAATTCCGTCAGCGACACTGGAACGAACTTCATCTCCAATGGCAGCCGCAGCGCCAGCGCCGATCTGTTGATGGATGGCGCCTCGATCACGAACTTCGAGCCGAATGGCGGTGTCACCCAGGTGACCTACGTGCCGTCGTCCGAGGCGGTGGAAGAATTCAAAATTGAGCAAACCAATTTCAGTGCGGAGTACGGATTTTCGGGGGCTGCTGTCGTGAACATGATTACGCGTTCCGGTACCAACTCTTTTCATGGCAGCGCGTACGATTTCATTCGCAACCAGATCGCCGACGCGAACAACTGGTTCAACAACGCGAATGGTGTGCCACTCCCTCCGGTACACCGGCACAACTACGGCGGCACCATCGGCGGGCCGATCATCAAGAACAAGACGTTCTTTTTCTTTGACTGGGACGGCACGCGTGCGTCCAACATGAACACGTATCAGGCCGGCGTGCCGAGCACCGCTGAGCGAGGCGGCGATTTCGGTGAGCTATGCGCAGCGAATGGCGGGACGTTCAGCGCCGCGGGATTATGCAGCGCAACCGCGGGGCAACTATGGGATCCATACACGGGATCATTTCAAAGTCCCGATAATCTTCCCACAGGCGCTTATCGCAGCGGGTTCATTCCCTTCAACAATCTTGCGACGTACACCAGCCCCGGAAATCCGAATCTGGCCGGCACGCCGTACCAGTTGCCGGCAGTTGCCGGGAACCTGATCGACCCGGTGGCACAGAAGATGATGGGGCTGTTCCCGGCGGCAAATATCCCTGGCGGCACGCTCTACGACAATTGGATTGCTTCAGGCGCTTCGCGGAATAGCAACGACCAGTTCGACATCAAGGTGGACCATCGTTTCAGCGATAAGAATTTGGTCAGCGTGAAGTATTCGAAGGAGTGGAACAGCAACAGCCCGTACAACTGTTTCAAGAACTTTACCGACCCGTGCGGAAGCGGCCCAAACAGAGGTTGGGCGCAGCTGTTTACGATCAACGACACGCACACGTTCAGTCCGACTTTGATTCTGACTTCGACGCTGGGATTCACGCGCGGCGGCGAGGCCATCGATGCGTACAACAAAAGCCTGAACGCCGATCCCTTGGGTACGCTGGGCTTTCCATCGTATCTGGGAACGAACGGCTTTCTCGGTGTGCCGGCGATTGCCATCGGCAGCGGGTACTTTTCCGCGAGCTTCACCAGCGCCGGCCAGGACCCTTACGGCAACTACAAGCAAGGCCAAGATACCGGGCAGTGGACCGAACTAATGACCAAGATTCACGGGAATCATGAGTTTAAATTCGGCTGGGAGGGGCGCATTCACCAGCAGAATTACATTCAGACGAACGCTCCGCTGGGACTTTTCAGCTTCAACAGTCTCGGCAGCTCGGCGTGTCCGAATCCGGATATAACGCAGTGTGGCGGAGACGGCATGGCCAGCTTCATGATGGGGCAGATCTCAACGGGCGACCCTTATGGCAGCACATATGAAATCGAAATCCAACCGGCGACCACGAGTTATCAGTACGCCGGGTTCGTCCAGGACAATTGGAAAGTCATTCCGAAACTGACGCTCAACCTGGGGCTGCGTTATGACGTCAACCTGCCTCGGACGGAGCGATTCAACCGGATGAACTGGTTCGACCCCGATGCGGCTTCGCCGCTGGTCGTTCCGGGATTGCCCGCGTTGAAGGGCGGAGAAGTGTTTGCGAGCCCAAGCCAGCGGACGAACTGGGTTACCGATTGGAAAGATATTCAGCCGCGGTTTGGTTTTGCGTATTTGCTGACGCCCAAGACTGTGATTCGCGGCGGGTATGGAATTTACTTTGACCAGACGCGTTCGGGCGCGAATGGATTGTTGAGTTACGGGTCGCAGGGCTTTAACCAGTACACCAATCCGGTCACGACATATCTCAACGACGGTGCAACGCCGTACCTGCATTTGAGCAATCCGTTTCCGAACGGCCTGATTCAGCCGACGGGGAGCTCGCTGGGTTTACTCAACGATGTCGGTTACGGCGCGATCGGCCCCATTCGCGATGGTGCATACGGGCGCACTCCGTATGAACAAAGCTGGAGTTTGGGTTTTGAGCGCCAACTGGGATTCGGGACTGTGGTCAGCGTTCACTATCTCGGGAAGAAAGGAACGCGGCTCTATTACAACGGCGGGAATAATTTGAACATTCTGCCGGCGTCGGTGGAAAGCATGAGCCCGACGGCGATCGGTAACCTCGGGAATTTTGTGCCGAATCCGTTCGCCTCGGTGCTTACGGCGCCGTACTACGCGAACAGCGTGCTGACCAGTCCGACGGTGCAACAGTTTCAACTGATGCTGCCGTTTCCGCAGTTTACGAGCGTGACGACGGATGAGCCACCGAGTGCGAATTCGATCTACCATGCTTTGCAGATCGTCGTCGAAAAGCACTTTTCGAATGGCTTACAGCTATCGGCGAACTACACGTGGTCGAAATCGATCGACGATTCGTCGATTTATGACGGCAACGTCAGCTGGCTGACGAACACGACGGGCTTTTTGCTCGGCCCTCAAGATCCAAACAAGCCGTGGGAGGATCGGAGTCTTTCGACGTTCGATGTTCCGTCATCCTTGAAGCTGAACTACTCCTACGATTTGCCGATCGGGAAAGGGCGACCGTTCCTCGGCAATATGCCTCGTGCTCTTGATCTGCTGATCGGGGGATGGCGCACTGCGGGCATCTGGACGATCCATGATGGATTTCCGTTGGCGTTTATCGTCGCTGGCGGCGGCACACCGATTTGGACATATGGTCAGCAGCGCCCCGACATCACGGGAGCACTGGAGAAGAGCGGCGGACCAGAATCCAACTGGGTCAACAATTATTTTGCGAATCCAGACGTCTTGCAGGCGCCGGCCGCCTACACGCTGGGTAATATGGCGCGGACGTATGGCGGGGTGAGGAGTCCTTTCTTCTTTACCACCAACCTGTCGATTGCGAAGGAATTTGGACTGTCCAAGAGCCATGAAGACCTGAAATTGGAACTGCGCATGGAAGCGGAGAATGCTTTCAATCATCCGGTCTTTGGAACGCCCGACACGAATGTAGGCGATCCTACTTTCGGACTCATCAGCAATACCACCATTGGACCGCGACAAGTGCAGTTGGCGCTGAAGTTCAACTTCTAGAGCGCGGCAAGTTCGTAGTATTTTCGGATTATTGTTCGGCGTTCCTGCCTCGCACAGAGTTTCGTGCGCATGGTTGTGTGCCGAGCATTCACCGGCTTCGTGATGCTTGGGTTAACTTGCAAACCACGAGGCAAAGCTCATGCCTATACCTACGGAACCGATCGGCAGCGTGCCGCGGTCTGCGGAGTTGCTGTCCGCGATGACGCGGCATGCTAGCGGTGTAATTTCCAATGATGAGTTGGCAACGGCGCAGGACGCGGCGTTGCGCGAGACGATTGCGGCGATGGAGGCGACAGGGTCGCCGGTGATTTCGGACGGGGAGCAGACGAAGCCTAGTTTTGCTAAGTATCCATTGGAGGGGTTGAAGTTGGCGGCGGATGGGGTGGTGATTCCGTTTGCGGATGGGCATACGCGGCAGTTGCCGAAGCTGGTGGGCGGGCCGTTTCGGTATGGGGTGCACGCGGTGAGTTACTTGCGGGCGGCGCAGAAGCTCACGAAGCTGCCGGTGAAGCAGGCGGTGATTGCGGCGTCGGCGTTGAGTTTGTTGTATCCGGCGGAGGGGGTTGCGGGATATTCGCGCGAGGCGTTCATCGAGGATTTGATTCGCGAAGCGGTGAGCGGCATTCGCGACTGTTCGGATGCGGGGCCGGCGTGCGTGCAGATCGATTTCACGGAGGGGCGGCTGGCGCTGAAGCTTGATCCTTCGGGCGGCGTGCTGAATGCGTTTGTGGATTTGAACAATCGCGTGCTGGGGAATTTTAGCGCGGAGGAGCGGAAGCGGATTGGGGTACACGCGTGTCCGGGCGGGGATCACGATTCGACGCATAGCGCGGATGTCGATATCTGGGGCTGCTGCCTGTGTTGTTTCGGTTGGAGGCGGGGCGATTTTATATTCAGCTGGCGAGCGAGCCGGACCGGCGGCGGGTGTTGGATGCGGCGCGGAAGCTGTTGAAGCCGGGCGTGAAGTTGTTTGTCGGCGTGACCGATCCGATTTCGCGGCGCGTGGAGACGGCGGAAGAGGGGCGCGATCGCGTGCTGGAGGCGGCGGAGTTGATTCCGCTGGATGCGCTGGGGACGAGGGACGATTGCGGGTTTTCGCCATTTGCGGACGATACGTCGACGTCGCGCGAGACGGTGTTTGCGAAGATTCGGAGCCGCGTCGAGGGGACGGCGCTCGCCTCGCGAGCGCTCGGCGTTTGAGTTCGGTTGATCTGGCGCCGGCTGCTGATCTGATTCGAAACCAAAGAAATGCGACACGCAGGGTCCTCTGACTGGCTGCGATTCTCCTTCGCCAGGGGCGAGCTGGAGAAATCGCGAAAACCCAGCGCCCCTGCGTGTGCATACTCGCCCCGGTGGAATGAAACCCGTGGCAATGCTTGCTGCGGCGGCGAGAAGCGCGCCGTGGCCGAACTTACTTCACTGGAATCAGAACCGGTGCGTTTTTGTTTTTCACCAGAAAGACGACGAACTTTGCGGGTTCGGTTTGGCTGGCGTTGCGGCCGACGGTATGAACGTCGTTCGGGCCTTCGTAGAACGTCTGATCCGCAGTGAGCGTGACTTCTTTTCCGCCCTTTACCTGCATCACGATTGAGCCTTCGAGGACGTAGACAAATGCGTCCGCGTTGTGGCGGTGGATGGGATCCTGGGAGCCCGGCGGATAGACCACGGTGATCATCAGGCCCTCCTTGCCGGGGAAATCGGGGAGGTCCTTTGACATGAGCTCCTCGACTTTTGCTTCGGGCGGCGTGGATTTCGGCGCGGTATTTGGAGTTAATTTGGGCGGATCATTTGGCGCCGCTTTGGATTGCAGAGTCAGAGCCAACAGACACACGGACAGCGAGACGAATTTTGTGATCGACATTTGCGAAACCTTTCGAATGAATTTTGTATTTGGTGCGATTCGGACCGACTTGTATCTGGTTCGAGTTATTAGAGGCCGGCGCTTTTGCGGCACGGCCTCTGGTGCGCTGCTGCGTTAGTTCTTCGCGGCTTTCGCTACAGTTTGAGCGGCTTTGTTTTGGGCTTGTGCGACGGGCGTAGCGAGCCACATTTCCAAGGTGGTTTCGCCGAGGCGCGCGTCTTTGCCGGGGACGAGCGTGGTGTCATCGATTTTAGCGCCGGCGTAGGGGCCGTTGGGGTCGGTGACGACTTCGCGCGTATCGCCGACATCGAGCATGCGGCGCTTTACGATTTCGTCGAGGTGGAATTTCTCGGGGCCGCCGGTTTCGACGACACCGTTGGCGGGCGCGCCGGCTGCGACCCTGGCAACAGAGGTCGCAACATCGTCAGCGGACATCGGCTGAAAGAGGGTGGGCGACAAGCGGACGGTTTTGCCGTCGAAGCAGAAGTCCGCGAGCTTGGCGAGGAATTCGGAGAATTGTGTGGCGCGGACGATGGTGTAGGGGAGCGAGGATTCCTTGATCAATTTTTCCTGAGCGATTTTCGCGCGGAAGTAACCGCTGGCCGCGAGACGATCGGTTCCGACAACGGAGAGCGCGATGAGATGTTTGATGCCGGCGGCGCTGCCGTACTTGATGAGATTGCGAGTCGATGTTTCGAAGAAGTTCATCACGGCGGCGTCGTCCCACGCAGGGGAATTCGAAACGTCGACAACAACAGATGCGCCTTTCAATACTTCGGCGAGGCCTTCACCCGTCAGGGTGTTGACGCCGGAGTTGGGAGACGCGGAGACGGCTTCGTGGCCGTGCGCGTGCAACTTCGTAACTACTTTTGAGCCGATGAGCCCGGTACCACCGATTACTACGATCTTCATTGTGATTACCTCGATTTCGAATTCGACCTGGCTTTTCTTTTTGCCTGTCGTCACTTGCTAAGACCGGAGAGCGCGTGAGTTTGTGACAGCGTGGCTGCGAATTTCTTGGCGAACTAAGACGACAGAAGTTCGCTGAGAGTTTTTCGGGGCTGCCATTCCGGCTGGTTTCGACGATAGGAAGTGGCGTCGGTGTCGATGAGTCCAACCAAAACATCCGCGACGATTCGTCCGCCGACAGGGCCGAGGCTATTCCCGCCCGCGCAGATATCGGATTCGCGAAGAATGTAATACCAGAGGGGCGTTTCGCCTTGCCAACCGACGCCCGCGAAGCCGACCTGCTGCGGGGTGAGCGGAACGAATCCCAGAGCGTTCGGGCCGAAAAAAACCTGGCAACCCATAATCCCTTCGTGAATCAATTGATCTAATGGAGGGTATTCATGGCGTCCGCTACAAGATCGCTCACGCGAACGGTTTCACCACTACCACCGAACATCGAGACAGGCGCAAACGACGCGGGATTGTCGGCTTTCATGAGCGTGCGGCCACGTCTGTTTGGGATCGCCTATCGGATGCTGGGGAGTGCGGCAGATGCTGAGGATATTGTGCAAGACGTCTGGCTGCGCTGGCAGTCGATCAATCGGAATGTCGTCGTGAACCCGGCGGCGTACCTGGCGACGGCCGTAACGCGTTTGTGCATCAACGCCGCGACTTCGGCTCGCGCACGGCGCGAAACCTATGTGGGACCGTGGCTTCCGGAGCCGGTGGATACGAGCGCCGACGCCCAGTTGGGTCCGGAGCGCGACCAAACGTTGAAGTTGGCGATTCTTGTGCTGCTGGAGAAACTTCCGCCCACGGAACGAGCCGCCTACGTTCTGCGTGAAGCCTTCGACTATCCATACGGCCAAATCGCTGAGATCTTGCGGATAGAGGAAGCGAATGCGCGGCAGCTTGTGACGCGCGCTCGAAAGCATGTGTCAGAAGGAAGGCGGACTTCAGCCGATTCGGCCGAACAACGGAAATTGCTCGCGGCTTTCCTTGAAGCGGCGCGCAAAGGGGATATGGCCGCTCTCGAAGGGCTCTTTGCTGAGGATGTTGTCTCGGTGGCGGACGGGGGCGGGTTGGTCCGCGCTGCCCGCTTCCCGGTTTGCGGGCGCGAACGAGTGGCAAAGTTTATCGCCGCGGTTTCGCATTTCTGGAAGGGCCTGACTGTCGAGTGGGTGGAAGCGAATGGCCAGGCGGCGGTGCTGATTTTGCGCGATGGGTCCGTGGTTGCGCTCGCTACGGTGGATGTGTCGGAAAAGGGAATCGATCAGATTCTGTGGATCATGAGACCCAGCAAACTCAATGCTGTCTCGAGGACGGGACGAAGCACGAGCGACGATTCCCCTTCAGAATCTTCTGTCAGCTAGGCGAGTCGGGCCGTCAGCGCCGCATTCGGAGTGCTTTCCTTTTCATTGGATCGTGACGTAGCATCCGTTCGCCCGTGCTCATCGGGCGATTGCCGATACCGGAGGAGGCGTCTGAAGTGAAGCCGTGCTGCGATGCGCGGGCGCTGAGTCTTGTGCGAGGTTGCGATGAATACACCGATTTCGATCGGATTGAGGGTTGGCGGCGAAGCCCGGGCGGCGGCGGGTGGGGAGTGGGCGGAGCGACGGAACCCTGTGTCGGGGGAGGTGGTGACGCGGGCGGCGGCGGCTACGGTTGGGGATGCGGATGCGGTGGCGGAGGCGGCGGCGCGGGCGTTTGGGATTTGGTCGGAGATGGGGCCGGGAGCGCGGCGGGGGGTGCTGAACAAGGCGGCGGAGTTGTTGGAGGAGAAGGCGGGGCGGTTTGCGGAGATTGTGGCGGCGGAGACGGGGGCGACTCTGGGGTGGGGGCAGTTCAATGTGATGCTGGCGGCGAATATGTTGCGCGAGGCGGCGGCGTTGACGACGCATGTGAGCGGGGAGGTGATTCCTTCGGATAAGGCGGGGGTGCTGGCGATGGCGGTGCGGCGGCCGGCGGGAGTGGTGCTGGGGATTGCGCCGTGGAATGCGCCGGTGATTCTGGGCGTTCGGGCGATTGCGGCGCCGCTGGCTTGTGGGAATACGGTGATTCTGAAGGCGTCGGAGATGTGTGCGGCGACGCATAGTTTGATTGTGGAGACGCTGGAGGAAGCGGGTGGGCCGGCGGGATTTGTGAACCTTGTTACGAATGACGCGGTTGCGGCGCCGCGGATTGTCGAGAGGTTGATCGAGCATCGGGCGGTGCGGCGGGTGAATTTTACGGGGTCGACGAAGGTGGGGCGGCGGATTGGGGAACTGTGCGGGCGGCATCTGAAGCCGGCGCTGCTGGAACTTGGTGGGAAGGCGCCGATGGTTGTGCTGGATGATGCGAATGTCGATGATGCGGTCGCGGCGGCGGTGTTTGGGGCGTATGCGAACTCGGGGCAGATTTGCATGTCGACGGAGCGGATTATTGTGGATCGGAAGATTGCGGATGAGTTTGTGGAGAAGCTGGCGGCGCGGGCGAGAGGCTTGTCGGTGGGGGATCCGGCGGCGGGGCAGGTTGTTCTTGGGTCGCTGGTGAGCGGCGATGCGGCTGGGCGAGTGCGTGAGTTGACGGAGGATGCGGCGAAGCTGGGGGCGGTGGTTGTTGTGGCGCCGCGGATCGATGGGGCGATTTGTTCGGCGGCGGTGGTTGATCGGGTGACTGCGAAGATGAGGTTGTATGCGGAGGAGTCGTTTGGGCCGATCGCGGCGGTGATTCGCGTGGATGGGGATGATGAGGCGGTGCGCGTGGCGAATGATACGGAGTATGGGTTGTCGGCGGCGGTGTTTAGCCAGAGTGTGAATCGGGCGATTGATGTGGCGATGCGGGTGGAGTCGGGGATGTGTCACATCAATGGTCCGACTGTGGCGGATGAGGCGCAGATGCCGTTTGGCGGGATGAAGGCGAGCGGGTATGGGCGATTTGGGGGAATGGCGGCGGTTGCGGAGTTCACCGACCTGCGCTGGATTTCGATTGCGACGAAGACGCCGCACTATCCGTTCTAAAACCTAAGATAACTTTCTCTCGCCAACGAGAGGGTGCGGCGGAAATTTTGGCGCTCCTCGCTAAGCCGGACTTCTGTCTGCGGATGACTTACGACACTGCCTGGTAACCATAAATTCTCCATAACTATGTGTGGATGCTCGATAACTATGCCGATTTCCAGATGAAGGGCGCGCGCGGGTTGGGACAAGGTGAAGGAACTAAATAACTTATTTATGTCATGCGTTGGCAAATTTATTGCAACCAAATTGGCCCATTAACCGGGGTGTTTGAGTTCGTAGATGGATGGGCAGCGGGCTTTCTACAAAAGATATTTCTGCAAATCCAAACGCTCAGACCTGTTCGCCGGAACTGGGAGATAAGGAATGCGAAGACGCTTTTCGTCGCTATTGGTGTGTCTCGGAGTATTGCTGCTGTTGGCCGTTAGCGGAGTAGCGCAGGAAACGACTGGAGGAATAACCGGGACGGTGAAGGATCCGTCTGGAGCGGTCGTGCCGGGCGCGAAGGTTGAGGTGAAGGCGAGCACGTTGGTTGGAGAGAAATCGCTCACTACGGATAACAGCGGCTACTACCGGTTCGCGAACCTGCCGCCTGGGAATTACACGATTACTGTTGCCGGCAACGGGTTTGAAACGGCGAAGCGCGATTTGATCCTCGAAGTCGGGCACTTGCCGACGGTCGATTTTGTGCTTGAGATCGGTAAAGCGTCTCAGGTAGTGGAAGTTACGTCGGCGACGCCGGTTATTGATACGACGACGAACGTGACGACCACGAACGTGACTGAGGACGTTATTAAGAATGTGCCGCATGGGACGTCGTTTCAGTCGGTGATTCAGTTTGCGCCGGCGGCGCGCAACGAACCGTTGATGGGCAACACGACGTCGATGGCCTCGACGACGTTCCATTCGGCGGCACCGGGAAATGGCAACGGGAGCTCTCAAGCGGGCTCGGCGGTCGATGGGAATACGTTCGGATTTTCGGTGGCTGGCGGGTCGGACTCTGAGAACTCTTATCTGGTTGAGGGGCAAGAGACGGCGAACCTGATCGGCGGCTATTCGCACACGAATGTGCCGTTCGACTTCATTCAGGAAGTGGAAATCAAGAACTCGGGAATTCAGGCGGAGCACGGCGGCGCGCTGGGCGGCGTGGTGAACGTGATCATGAAGAAAGGGTCGAACCAGTTTCATGGTTCGGTCTTTGCGCAGTTTGAGAACGATGCGCTCGATGCGAACCCGGTGCCGACGACCGCGCTCTACAATCCGCTGGGGACAGCGACGACGACGAGCTGGGGCGTGCTCGACCCGAATGTCGAGGAATACGTATCGAAGAAGGATCACTACAGCACCATTTTGCCGGGATTCACTTTGGGCGGACCGATCCTGAAGGATCGGATTTTCGCGTTCGTGGGCTTCAATCCGTGGATTTCGAACGTTGAGCGTGGCGTGAACTACGATCAACCGGGCGGGCTCGGCGGTTTGGGTCTCGTGAACTTCAGCCAGAATACGCGGACGTATTACACCAACGCGCGCGTGGACGCCGCGGTTACGCAAAAGTTGCGGTTGTTCACTTCGTGGCTGTATCAACTGCAGAAGCAATACGGAGAGAATCTGCCGACACTCGGAGACTCCGCGAACGGCCTGTATAACCCGAACTCGTCGATTGCGCCTTCTACGTATTCGCACGATCTCGGCTTCACGGCGCCGAATAACACGACGAACGTCGGAGTGGACTACAGCCTCAAGCCGAACCTCATTTTGACCGGCCGATTTGGCTACTACTTCGAGAACTATCATGACTTCGGATTCCCGACGACGGGAAATCTGACGTCGTGGTTTACGAACGGCGTTGGGGGAACGGACGTATTTGGCGCTCCGCTACCGGCATCGCTGCAGGAGCCGAACGGCTTCGTCAACCTGGCGAGCAGCAACAGCTTCACGGTGCGTAACGCGAACAAAGCGATGCAGGCAGACGTAAACGCAGCGTGGTTCAAGAGCGGGTGGAAGGGAACGCACAACTTCAAGTTCGGCTATCAGCTGAATCGTTTGAACAATGACGTCGCGCAGCACTACAACGTGCCAGTCGTGGAGTACTACGTCGGCAAAGCCGCCTCGTATACACCGCTTGGACCGGTCGGTCAGGCGAACTGCGCTCCGCTGGTCGCGGAGTTTGGACAGTGTTCAGGTCAATATGGGTACATCAACGTGCAAGACCTGGGAACGCAGGGTCAAGCAACGAGCTACAACCACTCTTTCTTCGCGCAGGACTCGTGGTCGATAGCGCGTGGTCTGACGGTCAACCTCGGCGTTCGCGTCGAGAAAGAATATTTGCCTGCCGAGAATCAGCCAGAGGGCGGAATCACGCGTCCGATCGATTTCGGATGGGGGCAGAAGGTTGCGCCACGCATCGGCGTCGCGTGGGATCCGACCGGCCGCGGGAAGATGAAGATCTTCGGCGGCTATGGACAGTTCTACGATCAGATGAAACTCAATCTGGCGATCAGCTCGTTTGGCGGAGGGTACTGGAGCAACTGCTACTACGCGCTGAATACGGCTGACGTCGCATCGATCGCGCCGGAGTTCAATAACGTCGGACGATACTGCGGCGGCATCGGAAGCAACTCCGCAAGCCAAGCGAACTTCGGAGGAACGACCCCGGCGGGAATTACCTTCCTCGAAAACCAGAACTACCGGACGAACCCGACGACTTGCTCAACCTGCACGCTCACAGAAGAAGGCGTTGCTCCCGGGTTGAGTCCATACGAGCAGCACGAGATAACCGTTGGGTTTGATTACCAGCTCAAGCCGTCGCTCGCGTTCGAAGTTCGGTATGACCGGCGGCGCCTCGACCATGTGATCGAAGATTCGGCGTTGGTGAATCCGAACATCGGCGAGACCTTCGTCATCGTCAATCCGGGCCAAGGCGTGAACAGCACGTACAACGGCTTCTACAACTTCCTCTACGGGCTCACGCCTGGGCAGACGGGAGCTTCTCCTTGCACGAATTGCCCGCCGACGATTCCGGCGATTCGTGACTATGACGGCGTTGAGTTCCGGCTGACGGAGCGGACCAAGCGCTGGAATGGAATGTTTTCGTACACGTGGAGCAGGCTGTGGGGTAACTACTCCGGCTTAACCAGCTCGATGCAAGAGGATGGCGGCGGCGGCCGGAACGCGCCGAACAACAGCCGCGCTTTTGACGAACCGATGTTCTCGTGGACCGCGGAAGGGACGTCGAACGCGGGCCTCTTGCCAACCGATCGGCCGAACACCTTCAAGGGCTACGTCTATTACAGCCTTCCCTGGCTGCGTCGCATGACGACGGACTTCGGTATCTTCCAAGTCATGTATCAGGGCACGCCGGAAACGAGCTTTATGGACGTGGGTAATGCCGGGCCGCTCTTCTCGTTGGCTGGCGGGGGTTACTCCACAAATATCGTGGGCCGCGGCAATTGGGTTGACGTGTCTCAGGATCCGACGACCGGTCAGATTACGTTCGGCACGCCGCACCTGCAGCGCACGCCGTGGTACCTCCAGACCGACTTCAACGTTCAGCAAAACTACCGAGTGAGTGAATCCAAGACGCTCTCGTTCTCGGCCACCATGTCGAACCTTTTCAACGAACGCTCGGTGACCGCCATAAACGAATCGATCGACAGCGGATTTAACTTCAACTACATCGGGCCAAGCGGCTTGAACACAGGGGCGGGCACGCCGTTCTACAGCGCCATCTTCCAGCCGTACAACTATCAACAGTTGGCCAACAATGCGTATACAAACTCCTCCTGCGCGGCGGGCAAGGGTTGCGGACCGCTGACCGTGAGCTCCGGATACGGGATGCCGAACCGGTATCAAATCGGCCGCACGATCCGGTTGCAGGCGAAGTTCACGTTCTAACCTCGGTTGCGAAGTGATCTGAGAAGGGAAGGGAGCCGCTTCGGCGGCTCCTTGTCTTTGTGTGGTGCGCTACTTGAGCCAGGCGAAGGCGAGCGAGTCGGTGGCCATGGCTTCGTCGACAAGCGGGTGTGCGAGATCGAGGCCGTTGGTGCTGTTAGCGAAGATCACTACGGCCGATTTGGTTTTTGGCTCGGCCATCACGAAGGCTTTGAAGGAGCCGTTGTCGCCCCAGTGCCATAGGTCTTCACGGCCGTCTTTGCGTTGGATGCCCCAGCCCACGCCCCAGAACAGAGTTGTCGAGAGAGTTTTCGGTTCCTGATTGATGCAGATGCGGCAGGCGGGGTCGAGCGCGACCTGTGGGGTTTCCATCTCGCGGAGCGTGGCCGGTTTTAAATCCTTCCCGTTGAGAATGGCTTCGACGAAGAGCGCGTAGTCTCTGGCGGTGGTGTTCAGCGTCGAGGCGACGCCGGCTTCGTCGGGCTTCCACTTTTTCTCGGGTGTTTCGTTTTCGTCGTGGCCGGTGGCGGTAAGCGCGTCGAATTCGGGGCGCCAGACGTAGCTGCTGCTGGTCATGCCGAGAGGCGTGAAGACGGCTTCGGTCATGTAGTCGTTGAGTGGCTTGCCGGTGATTTGTTCGACGACGCGTTGGAGGTAGATGTAGCCTTCGCCGGAGTAGCTGAAGCGATCTCCTGGAGTGAAATAAATGTGGAGCAGGCCGTCATCGCCGAACCGCCAGTTCGGGAGGCCGGAGCGATGGCTCAGGATAAGTCGTGCGGTAATTTTTGCGAGGCGGTCATCGTCCGCAATGTAGGGCTTCGGCAAGTAAGTGGTGAGCGGGACATCCAGGCCGAGCTTGCCTTGATCGACGAGTTTTAGAACGGCGTAGGCGAAGACGGGCTTGCTGAGAGAGGCGGCTTCGAAGGTGGTCTCGTTTGTGACGGGCTGGTTCGTTTTGGCGTCTTTTACGCCGAAAGCGTGAAGCCAAGTTGTTTTTCCGTTGCGAATGACGGCGATCTCGAGGCCGGGGACGCGGTCTTTTTTCATGAGTTCGGGGGCGTCTTTTTCGAGTTGCAGAATTGTTGGGTCGGCGGGTGGTTTGGGTTCGTTCCTTGCCGGCAACATCGGCGGGAAAAGGGAAAAACTGGCGAGCATTGCGGCAAGCAAGACGGCAGTTTGGATTGGCATCCTTGAACGAATCACGCAAGCCTCCAGGGCCGGGTATCGCAACTCAACGATTTAGACGAACGGAACGGCCGACGGTCACGAAGTGAAGTACGCGAACGCTCTGGAGTAAGTTCCTTAGCGGACAACGGTTTGTTGGGCGCTGTAGGCGAGCGATTGGGCGACGCGGGAGTCGCCCATCTCCGTATTGAACATGGCGTGATAGAGGTGGCGCTCGGGCCAGTTCAGCTTGAGGTATTTTTTGACGAAGGCGGCGCGATCGGTGTCGATGGTGTCGACGTCGGCGATGGCTTTGTCCTCCGGCATTCCAGCTGTAATGAGGCGGTGGATTTTGAAACTACGGGAAGCGTACAGGAATGTTCGAAAGACGTCTTGGCGGTCGCGGAGGAAATATTGCGAGCCGCGGCCGACGATGACGCACGGGCCGGCTGAGAGTGCGTGGTTGACGGCGGCTTCGGAGACGGCTGCGATGCGGCGGGCGTCGAGGAGTTCGAGGCGATCGGTTGGCGGCAGGCCGCCTTCGAATGCGCCTCGGAGGAAGGATTTGAAGACGCGATAGACGGCGGGATCATTTTTCCATTCGCGCTGCTCGACGGCTTGCGGTGTGCTGTTAGTAAGGCGGGCGATTTCCTGCGTCAGTTCGTGATCCCACAATTTCCAGCCGAGGAGCTGGGCCAGTTTCGCGGCGATCTCGGAGCCGCCGCAGCCGAACTCGCGTTCAATCGTTATGGCGCGTATTTGCATGATCGTGCCTAACCGGCGGCCACCTGGCCGCCTGCTCGCGGGTCGTTTTTCTTCAGAAAAAATGCGAGAACGAACATGATGGAACAGAGAGCGCCGAGGATCCAAAACGTGTCCATGTAGGAGAGAACGTGTGCCTGTTGATTGACCTGTTGATAGAGCCGCGCGATGGCCTGATCGTGAGCGTCGGTGCGGCGCAGGCCGGAATGTGCGATCTGTGAACTCAGCGCGTGGAGTGACGACCGAAACCGGGGAGTATCGGGCGTGACGTGGCCGACGAGGATTTGCTGGTGATATTGAGAGCGCCGGATGATCAGCGTGGTCACCAGCGAAGTTCCTATGCTGCCCCCGATGTTGCGCATGAAATTGATGATGCCCGATGCGCTCGTGCCTTTCTCTTCAGGAATTCCGATGTAGCCTGCCGCGGTGATGGGAACAAAAAGAAATCCGATTCCGATGACGTGGGTGATGCGCAGCCACGTTGCAAAACCAAAGCTGATGGATAAATCGACCTGGTGCGACGAGTAGATCAGTCCAATCGCGAGGCAGAGCCATCCCATGGCGATCAGGTATCTGGCTTGAATTATCGACGTGAGCCGGCCGGTGATGGGCATCATCACCAGCAAGACGACACCTCCTCCCGACAAGACGAGACCCGCGAGTTCGGCTGTGTAACCGTTCAGCGTCTGGAGAAATTCGGGAATCAAAACCAAGGTGCTGAAAAGCATGAAGCCCATCATGAACATCATGAGGTTGGCCGCAGCGAAGTTGAAGCTCTTGAACATTCGGACGTCGACGAGCGGATCTTTGCGACGCCACTCCCAGATGATGAGCGTGACGATGCAGATCGCCGCGGTTATCGCGAGGGTGGTGATGAACCGAGATCCGAACCAATCGTCTTCTTGCCCCTTGTCCAGAAGCACCTGCAACGAACCGATTCCGAGCGCCAACATGGACATCCCGATGTAGTCCACGCGGATGCCTCCGCGCTTCAGTCGGTGGAGGAACGGTGGGTCTTCGACGAGTGTATAGGTCAGATAGAGCGCGAGCGAAACGACGGGCAAAGTAATGAAAAATATCCAGCGCCAGGAATAGTTGTCGGTGATCCATCCGCCGAGCATTGGCCCTACTGTCGGCGCGAGAACAGCGGAGATTCCGTAGAGAGCAAACGCGACGCCACGTTTTTCCGGGGGGAAGGCGTCGTTGAGAATTGCTTGGGCCATCGGCTGCAGGCCACCTCCGCCCACGCCTTGTATGGCTCGGAACAAAAGCAATACGGGAAGATTCGGGGCGAGTCCGCAGGCCAGCGAACTCAGGGTGAAAATCAAGAGCGAGTACATGAAGTATCGCTTGCGGCCGATCACTTCGGCGAGCCATCCGCTCATGGGCAGGACGATCGCGTTGGCAGCGAGATACGACGTGAGTACCCACGTGCTGTCGTCGTAGCTGGCGCCTAATCCTCCGCCGATGTAGGGCAGCGCGACGTTGGCCACGCTGGTATCGAGGACCTCGACGAATGCCGCCATCGAAACGGTGATGCCGATCGCCCAGGGGTTTGCTTTCGGGCGCCAAATGGCCTGGGCTACCGGAAGAGTTAGTGCCTGAGAGCTCATCTCAGATAGACCTTGGCCTCGACGTTCATCCCGGGGCGAAGCTGATGGTCGCGGTTTTCGCCTTGTTCTAGGACGATCTTGACCGGGATGCGCTGAACGATTTTTACGTAGTTGCCGGTGGCGTTTTCTGGAGGCAGCAAGCTGAAGATGGGGCCGGTGGCGCCGGCGATGCTATCGACGTGGCCTTTGTACGAGCGGTCATTAGAATCGCAGGTGATCTCGACCTTTTGCGCGGGCCGCATGTGCTTGAGTTGCGTTTCTTTGAAGTTCGCGGTGATCCAGATCTGGTCGAGCGGGACGACGGTGAGGAGTTGTTCGCCGGGATCGACGTTGAGTCCGACGACGACTTTCTTGGTGACCTCGCCGGTGACGGGCGCGAGAACTTTCGTGTATCCGAGGTTGAGTTCGGCTTGATCGAGTTCGGCTTTCTTTTGACGTTCGTCGGCGACGGCGGAGAGCGCTCTGGCTCGTGTGGAAGCTACGCGTTGCGGTCCGGCGTGTGCGGATTCGTCTCGCGCGACGGCTTCGGCGAGACGGCTTCGCGCCTGTGCGACATTTTGTTCGGCGCTCGCTTCTTCGGCTTTGGCGGCGACGACTGCGGCAGTGTTCGTTTGTGCCGTGGCAATCGCGTGATCGTAAATTTGTTTTGGGAGTTCGTCTTTGACCAGCAGAAGGTGGTAGCGCTGGACGTCGTCCTGGGCCTTTACGTTTTCGGCTTCGGCTTCGAGGATGCGCGCTTGTGCTGCGGCGACCTGTTTTTCGCCGGCTTCGATGGCTGCTTTGGCGTTTTCGATGTCGGAAGAAGTGAATTTTAGCTGGCTCTCGGTGTCTACCGAGCTGATCGGCACATCGATGTTGAGGGCGCGGGCGGCGGCTTGTGCGGTTTCGAGGTTGGCTTGGGCTTTTGCCAGAGCGACGTTGTAGTCTTCGGGGTCGATCTCGATGAGCGTGGAACCTTCCTGCACGTACTGGTTGTCTTCGACGTGAACGGCTTGCACGTAGCCGGAGATCCGCGCGCTCACCGGATAGAGGTGAACATCGACTTGCGCGTCGTCGGTGCTCTCGAAGCCCGAGAAGTAGTTCCACAGAAAGATTCCGCCGATGACGATTACCACCACGGAGGCCGTGATGATCCAGCGCTTGCGGGACCGGCGTCGCGGATAGTCGACGACCGGCGTCGAATCGGAGGTTGCTGTTCCTGCATCGTGAGTCGAGTTGGAAGAAGTTTCGGGGCTCTTGGCCGAGTATTGGTCAGGCATCTTATTTTCCTTTGAGATAGAGCGCGTAGTTCGATTCCGCGCCGCCTATTGCTCGCGCGAGAGAGATTTTTGCGGTGTTGTAGCGGTAGAGGCTGGAGATGTAGGCGTCGTTCGCATCCGCGAGCGATTCCTGCGCCTGGACGACTTCGATGTTGTCGGTCACTCCGGAGGCGAAGCGATCGCGTGATTGCGCGAGGGTTTCGGTGGCGAGACGGACGGCATTTGTCTCGACTGAAACTTCTTGCGAGGTATCCTGCAGGTCGAGGAAAGCGTCGCGGACTTCCTGGTCGATGCCGGCGCGCAGGTCTTCTAGTCGTTGGCGGGCGCCTGCGACGACGGAATCCGCGACGAGGTTGTCTCCGTGAACTTTGCCTCCCTGGAAAATCGGCAGGCGGAGTTCGGCGGCGGCGTCGAGAGTTCCATGGTTCGCTGCAAGATTAGTGCCGATGGATCCGTAATCTGCAACGGCGGACAGCGTCGGGTAGCGCTCGGCGGACGCGGCCTTTTTTTGCAACTCTGCGGAACGCACTTGCTCGATTTGGCTCTTGTAGTCAGGGCGAGAGGTGTACGCCTGGCGTAACGCTGCATCAAGCGTTGAAGTCGTAAGCGGCTGATACGCAACTTCCGTGGCTATGTCGAACGTTTGACCTGCGGGAAGTCCGATCGCGCGCGCCAGAACCAGCTTCTGTTTGGCCAAGTTGTTGCGGGCGACAATCAACCTTTGTTCGCGGGTCTGGAGCTCGACATCGGATCGAAGTACGTCAACCTTGGCGGCTAGTCCTGCTGTTTTCTGGTCTGTCGTCTGTTCGAGGAGTACTTTCGCGGTGTCGCGCTGAGCCAAGGCGGATTCGACCTGCGATTGTTCCGCAATCACCAGCAAATAATTTGAGACCACCACGGCGACAATCAGTTCACGTGCGTTCTGGTAGCTGAATTGGGCGGACTTCTCTTGAGCAGTGGAGGACCGCGCTCGTTCGATCGACTCCCAGTCGAAAACGGATTGGTTGAGGTAGGCGCGCGTGTCGAAGACTCCGAAAGGGCCGATGACGGGCGGATGACCTGGGACAGTGATGCCGATGACGGCTTTCAAATCGTTTTGGCGAACACCGAAACTGGTGGCGGTGGTCAGGTTTGGCAGGAGCGAGCTGAGTGCTCGCCAGCGCTCGCCTCGCGCACCCGATTCGGCATCGGCGGAAAGCAGGCCGCCGAGGTTTTGTCGCAGGCCACGACCGACCGCGTCTTCCAGCGAAAGCGAGAGTGCGGTCGGGCTAGCGGCGCCAGTCGGAACTCCCCCCAGATAGGCGTTCTGCGCCTCGGATTGGCCGTAAAGTGCAGCGCCGGCGGAAAGGGTGAGGCAGACTGCGATCAGTTTATGGAGGAAGCGTGCGCGACTTCTGAGCAGCGCTTTTGCCGCTATGAGGCTGAGCAGCTCGCAAAATCTGCTTGTGTTTTGCACGATGCAAATTTAGTTAGTCGTGTCCGAGCAAAACAATTGGACGAAGGTATCGACAATACTTTGGTATTGGATGTGCGATCTACTTTTACGCATTCTGATATCAAGTACTTTGGAACAAATGAGAACGCGAGGCAGCCGTGCTTCCTCGGCGAGAGGGATTGCCAGCATGCGATCGCGCTTCGGTTTCGGTTGAAAGAAACAGAAGCTGACTCAAACATTTCAACTAACTTTCGGGCGAAGAGCACATCTCATACCCAGGTGGCGGAGATACCTTCGTCCAATTGTTCAGCGGCTATAACGCTGCTGTCATTGTGGTCGCACGCGCGATCCAGTCCATGGGCGCGACGCCAAAGAAGGCAAATCGGTATGAAAGTATTGATGGTCTTAACTTCTCACGATGTGCTGGGTAACACGGGACGTAAGACGGGATTTTGGCTGGAGGAGTTCGCCGCGCCGTACTTCGTCTTGCGCGACGCCGGAGTCGAGCTGACGTTGGCTTCGCCAAAAGGAGGCCAGCCGCCGATCGACCCGAAAAGCGATGAGCCGGGGAATCAGACTCCCGCGATGGCGAGGTTCAAGAAGGATGAACAGGCGCAAAAGCAACTGTCCGAGACGGTGAAGCTGGACACCGTCAAATCGGAAGACTTCGACACGGTTTTCTACCCCGGAGGTCACGGGCCGATGTGGGATCTGGCCGAAGATCCGAATTCGATCGCTTTGCTGGAGTCTTTTTACAACTCAGGGAAGCCGATCGCCCTGGTGTGCCATTCGCCCGGCGTACTTCGCCACGTCAAGTATCAGGGCCAGCCGCTGGTGAAGGGCAAGCACGTAACTGGCTTTACGAATGGCGAAGAAGAGGCAGTGCAGCTCACTCACGTTGTGCCGTTTCTCGTAGAAGATGAACTGCTGAAGCTTGGCGCCATCTTCGAGAAGTTGAAAAACTGGGAGCCGTTTTCCATCACCGACGGGCGTCTCGTAACCGGCCAGAACCCTGCATCGTCCACTGTTGCGGCGCAAGCGCTTTTGAAAGTGCTCGGGCAAAAAGCTGCTTCGGCGTCTTAAACAACGAGGCCGAGTTTCGCGCCATCTTCACCAGAAGAGCGAGATACTCGGCCTTTTGCTTTCTGTGTTTCGTCGCCCGAACAGTCGGAATCGTTTCTAGCCCGCCGCCGTCAATCATTTCCCGCCGACGAAGAGGCTGCCTGATATCTCTCAGTTTTTTGCCTCTGCAGCTTATTGATCAAGCTCGTTGTCTTAAACTTCCGCTCGAGATGCCTCTTCAGAAACCTTCGCGCATGAAACGTCCGCGCTTTGACGGCGCTCACCGTCAAGCCAAGACGCTGAGCGGTTTCGGCGCTGGTCAGCCCTTCCACATCTCTGTGGAGTACCACCACCCTCAGGCTCTTTCGAAGCTTGGCGATGGCTTGCCTCAGCGTGGCATGGCGCTCGTTTTCGCAAAGGATTTCTTCCGGCGTCGGTCCGTCATCAGCGATCTCCACGCCGCCTTCATCCTTCGAAGCATCGACGCTACCTTCGTGAAGTGGTTCACGGGTGCGGCGCTGGCGCAGTAGCATCAAGGCCTCGTTGATTACGACGCGCGTCAGCCACGTCGAAAACGTTGAGTCCTCGCGAAACGCTTCCAGGCCGACAAATGCACGCTGAAAGGCGCGCTGCACGACGTCTTCCGCGTCCTGCTGATGGCGAAGGATGCGAAGGGCAGTGCGATAGGACTTGAGTTGGTAACGCTGATATAGCTCTCCGAAAGCATCCTCGTGCCCCGACTTGGCGCGGGCGACGAGCCAACTCTCGTCTCGCAAATCAGCGTTCGCCGCGACGTGAGGCATTCCGTCGATCGTGTTGACCGCTGGCTGAAAATTCATATTGCCCATCGTCCCCTCCTCACCGCTGTCCATTCCGTGTACTACCAGCGCCCAACGTGGGCGCCGCCGTCGACGTGAAGAACTTCACCGGTGACTTGCCGGGCGTCAGCCAGATACAGAACCGCGTCGACGATGTCGCTGATCTCGGCGATGCTTCCCATTGGTTGCAGTGTGTAGAGCTGATCTTTCGGGTTGTCTTGATGCAGTGGCGTGTCCACGACGCCTGGCGCGACGGCGTTGAAGCGGATGTTTTGCTTTGCGTATTCGATCGCCAGATGGCGGGTGACGGTGTTCAGGCCGCCCTTCGTAATCATGGAAACTGAGGCATTCACGCCGGCGATCGGATTGTCCGCGAGTGCGGCGGAGATTGAGATCACGCAACCCGATTGCTGCTTCAGCATCTGTTTCACGGCGAGTTGCGTCATGTGAAGAAATCCGAGAAGGTTGATGGAGACGAGAGCGTTGAAGTCGTCGGTCGTGAATTCCGTGAATGGCTTGGTGATGTAGATACCGGCGTTGTTCACCAGAACGTCCACGCTTCCAAAACGAGAGAGCGCTGCTTCGATGCTCTTCGCGGCGGTTTCGGAATCGCGGATGTCTCCATCGATGACAATCAGATCGGGTGAGGAGCGCAGTGACTCGCTGGCGCGAAGCGATGTTGCGACGACGCTATAGCCGTTCTTCAGAAACCCGTCGACGATACCCGCGCCGATTCCTTGCTGTGCTCCCGTGACGATCGCGGTTTTATTTTTTGCCATGCCGCTCCTTTTCGAGACTGGCCTTGAATACGAGCGATTAAGCCAGTCGATCTGGAAGCAAACAATTGAACGAAGGTATCGGCGATACCTTCGTATAGGTCCGCAGGACCTGCAGAAAATCAGCATCCTTCCTACTCGGGCGTTATCCAAGAAAACAACGAATCAGGCTGTGGTTATGAGGGCGGGAGAGAAGGAGTCGAACAATGATTCGCGTCGAAACTTCAATAGAAGGTGAAAATCACATTCCGTTTTCGATGACGTGGGCGGGTACCGGTCAGGCAAGCCTTGATGCAAGGATGCACCGCGCCGGATCTTCTCGCCGTGCCCCTGCGCGAGAACTCAATCTCAGCGGATATCAATTGCTCACCGGGTGCGCTCTTCTGATGGGACTGGCTACGGCTTTTCTGTGGGCCCTGAAACTGTGGCTTTTTGAAACGTAGCGAGACGTGCTGGTGGATCCGACACCATCGTCCAATTGTTTCGCCCTCCGCGCTTTTGTTCTGATCCACTCGTCGCCTGAAAAGTGAAAGCCACTCGGAAGGAAAACTCGTGATGCAATCAGGAGCCTCAAAGGCCGCTTCACCTGCTCATCAATCGCGCCCGGCACCGAAGCCATCGAGCGCCGAGCGACGCCTGAAGGAGCTAGGCATTCAACTTCCATCGCCGCCGACGCCATTTGGCACCTATGCCGAGGCCGTTCGCACCGGCAATCTATTGTTCTTGAGCGGGATGCTTCCAACGGAAGGACACGCCGCGAAATTCGTGGGTCGAGCCGGCGTCGACTTCGATGTGGAAACAGCAAAGCAGGCCGCGCGTCTCGCGGCGCTCAATGGCCTAGCGGTGGCGCGGGAATTCCTTGGCTCGCTCGATAAAATCACACGTATCGTTCGCCTGGGCGTGTCCGTGGCGACGACGGAAGATTGCCGCGAGCATCCGAAGGTTGCCGACGGTGCGTCGGACTTGCTCCAGGATGTTTTTGGGAAAGACAAGAACCCAACTCGCTTGATCAACGGTGTTGCCAGCCTGCCTCTCGGCACGCCCGTCGCGCTCGAGCTGATTTTCGAAGTCGCCTGACCTGGAATTCAGAACCGCAGAAAAAGGAATATGCTGGATTAGGAAGCTTCCGTCAGGCCTTTGATGAGGCCATGCCGAGCTTACCGGCCATTTTCACGAGGTCGGGAAGAGAGTCGGCCCTCATCTTTTGCATGACCTTGCCTCGATGGGCCTTGACCGTGATTTCGCTGATTCCCAATTCGCCGCCTACTTGCTTGTTCAACAGCCCGTCAACCACGAGTTTCATGACCTGCTGTTCACGCCGCGTGAGCGACGCGTAACGGTCCCTCAAGTCCTGCGTGTTCGCAACTTGAACCAAATAACTTCGACTGCGCTCCAAGGCGTTCCGGATTGCATCCAGTAGCACGTCATCCGGAAAAGGCTTGGTCAAAAATTCGACCGCACCGGCTTTCATGGCTTGGACTGTCTTTGGTACATCGCCGTGCCCAGTGATAAAAATGATGGGAAGTTCGGGCCGAACCGCAAGAACCCGTTTTTGCAGCTCGAGACCGTCTAAACCCGGAAGAGAAATGTCGAGCACGAGGCAATGCGGGACGGCAACGAGTGGATGATCGAGGAATGCTTGTGCCGAGGCGAACAATTCAGGACGCCAGCCGGCCGCGTGGATGAGCAGCTCCAGCGATTCTCGAATTGAAATGTCATCATCAACGACGAATACGACGTGCTTCGCGGGGGGCAAGTTGGAGCGTCCCGTTTCGTGCTTAGAAACGTTGGCCGGCGGCATGTCGATCTCCAGGAATGAATGACTGCTCATCAGTCTCCTCCGTGACTGTCGTCAGTCTTCCCCCATTGCTTTGCTGAGCGCCTTCCGTAGCGCGGTGTCGCTAAACGGCTTGAGAAGTACGTCCACTGCTCCCTGGTCAAGCACGCGCTTGCGGATGGACTCGTCTTTTTGAGCGGTAATGAAGATGATCGGAATCTTGCGTCCACGATTCTTCAGCTCGGCTTGCAAATCGAGACCGCTCATACCCGGCATGACCATATCCAACACCAAACACGTGGTTCGGTCAACGCTTTCGGATGCGAGGAATTCGTCGGCTGAAGAGAAAGCGAGGACCGTGAAGCCAAATTCCTTCAACAGGTCGGGGAGAGACTCGCGAACTGATTCGTCGTCGTCGACTACTACAACCACAAGAGGTTCTTTGATGGAGCTTTGCTCCTGCCCGTCCGTCATATCCCTACAATGCGAACAATGGATGAGCGCGTCTATTGGACCTAAGTATTGGTACTGGGCGGGATCGAAAACAGAAATGTTGCTCCCGGGCCGTCGTTTCGGATTGCCCAGAGGCGGCCTTGATGGCGCTCTACGATGGAGCGGCTGACGGAAAGTCCGATTCCCATGCCATCACTCTTGGTTGTGTGGAAGGCTTCGAACAACTTTTTCTCAATTTCCGGATCTATGCCCACTCCTGAATCCTTGACGCTTAGGCGTACTCCGCCGCCTTCGTCGCATTCTGTTTTGACCAACAAACCCCTTGGGCGGTTTTCAACGGAGCTCATGGCATCCCAGCCATTCTTTAGCAAATTTAAAATGACTTGCTGAATCTGAGTTCGATCGCCTAAAACCGGCGGCAGATTAGGGGTAAGTTCCGACTGGGGAACCACCCTGTTTCGCTGGAGCTCGCTGGCGCATAGCGCGATCACTTCTCTTACTGCGTCATTCAGATCGAACAATTCGAACGTCGCGTTCTTCTTGCTGAAGAGCGCCCGTAATCGCGAGGTCACTTCAGATGCCCGATTGCCATCGCGAATGGTCCTTCGCGCGGTTTCACGCGCGCCTTCCAGGTTCGGAGGGTTACTGTCGAGCATCCGAAGACACGTGCTCGCATTGGTGACAATCCCGGACAAGGGCTGATTGATCTCGTGCGCGATCGCCGCCGTCAGCGTGCTGAGCATTGTAAGCCGCGCTATGTGGGCAAGTTCCGAGCGCGTCTCGTCGAGAGCTTCCTCAGCTGACCGGCGGTCAGTGACATCTTCAGAAAGCGCGAGTAGAAATCCCGACGATCGGTCTGTCCTCGCGACCACCGAAACGCTAACGCGCGCCCAGATAATGCCGCCATCCTTTCGCAAGTAACGCTTTTCAATCTGAAACTGCCGCCACTTCCCGTGAATAAGGTCCTGCAAGAGCATCCGGTTGGAATCGCGGTCCTCTTCAACCGTAATGTCCAAAAAGTTGAGCTGTTTAAGTTCTGCTTCGGTGTATCCAACCATCTTCTGGAAGACAGGGTTCGCTGCGAGTAAGCGAGTGTCAAAGTCGGCCAAGGTGACGCCGACCGCTGAGTTTTCAAACACGAGCCGCCATCGCTCCTCGCTGCGCGCTAGCTTCTCATGGGCCTCGAGCAGGGCATCCTGGCTTCGTTTGCGCTCGGTGATGTCGCGCAGAAATCCCGTAAAGGAGGGCGGCCCATCCTCCGCGATCCGTGTGATCGCTATTTCGACGGGGATTTCTTTCCCGTCGGCGCACAGCGCGGTCATCTCAGTACGTTTCCCGAGGACGCGTGACTCGCCCGTAGCTACGTGGCGAGCGAATCCTGCGCGGTGTTTCTCGCGCAGATGGGCTGGGACGATGACATCGCCCAAGTGTTTCCCGATGGCGTCGTCTCTTTGGTAGCCGAAGGTCCGTTCAGCCGCCGGATTGAACTCCGTAATGCGGCCCTCGTGGTCCATGGCCACAATACAATCGAGCGAAGAGTCCAGGACGGCCGCTTTATACGCTTCGCTGCGCCTAAGCTCCGCCTCTTCTCGGCGAAGCCTTTCTTCCACGATTTTGCGTTCGGCGATTTCCTTCCTGAGTACCTCGTTCGTGGCGGCAAGCTCTGCGGCTCGTTGAGCGACTCGCTCACCGAGATCGCTCGCGACCCGTGTTTGCGCACTCAGGAGGCTCGACTCCTGCAGCCCTATCGCGGCCTGATTCGCCGCTATGTTCAAAACGAGCTTCTCGGTTTGTTGGGGGAAACTAGATCTTTGGGAACCCGCGACAAGCACGCCGATTTCCGCGTGCAGGCCCAACTGCAAAGACACTAGCGTGATCGCGGGCTTTCCGAAAAAATCCGTCGCAACAGCCGGCAATTTTTGGAAATCACCTTCCAACCAGGGTTGGAGTTTCTCGCCGAAGTCTTCGGGTTGCGGCTTAGACTCCCAGCTCGCGCCCACTCGCACCATCTCGGTAAAGGACGTGACAGTTGAGTCTTTGAGCCGCGCATAAACAAAATCGAGGCTCAACATGCTGACGAGAGCATCGAGCGAATTACCAAGAATTTGCGAAGGGCGACCGCCAGTCCAAGTGGCCGGCAGGGCGAGTACGCTGACTAAATCGCTGATGCAGCGCCGAAGGTGCCTGACTTCCTCGGCGGGATTCTCGGGTTGGGCTGGCATCCTAGCTTCCGGCTGAGGCTGCTATGCTCCGCCCAGTTCGCCGTTGGCCAAATTCTTGAAGGAATTCCGCCGGAGGCACGAAGAATGGATTTCGCTGGAGGGTTCCGCCGATGATGATCATCGGATGTGTACGCATGATGTCGATCACCGTGTCCCCGCCAAACTGGTCGAGGTGATAGGTGCAAATCACGGCGTCGTCGTGATGCTCCCACACATCGTTTACGCGTGATTCGAATTCAATCAGATCGTCGGCGTAGGATTTTCCTTCCGCGGCCCAGTCCATTCGACAGACGATGCGGCTCAGCGGATATTGCCCGCCGGCGTTAGCACTTGCGATTTGTTCGAAGGCGCTCAGCATCCGTTCTTTATCGAATTGGCCGTCGCGAAGGTAGGTTTCGATATTCGTCTTGAGTTCGAACTGGCCGGAGCTTTCCGCTGCCTCGGCGTCGATCCCGGCTGCGGCTAGGCGCTGGAGGTGCCCGCTGCGCTGATCAGGATTAACGACGTGGACGGCCTTGTGGCCGCATGCGAATCCATCCTTAATAAAGGGAAGCAGTACGCGATATTCTTCCTCCTCGCTGTTAAAAAATGCGCAAACGTGACGGGTGTCCGCGAGGCTGGAACCCGCCAATGAAATAGGGGCCGTGGTCTTCATGATGTAGTCCCTCCCAAAGGGAGTCCGGCTTAAGGGATGGACGTACACACTATCGTGGTCCGTGGAATCATTCAACCATCAGTCAGTTAATATACTCTCGCCTGATATCATCAATCGGCACTACTACTTGCGCTCGAACACCATCACGGTTGTCTTGTCGCCCCCGGGGCCGATTGTGATCGTCAAGGTCTTCCGGTCGGGAGAAAGAGCGATCTCCTGAGTGTTCGATACCTTTCCGTTGGATTTGTCAGTGAGTACTAAAGTGCGCCCGTCACGCCGCTGGACGGACGAAGTAGCGCCAGGAGCTGCGTTCGGCCCTTCGTTGGGATAATCCTTGCCGTCGAACTTCACGTTTCGGGTCACGCGCTGCAATGTATTGGTAATGGAGAGGCCGTCGCCCTCGAACGTCCTCACCTCGATGACGTAGGGCGTGTTAAACGTCTCCTTGAAGCTCTGCCAGTCTGCGGCGAAACCGGACTCGCCAGCCCCGGTGCGTTTGTACACGTAGTCCATGCTGACGCTAACTGTCGAACCGTCTGCCTGGAACTCCCGATAATAGTCGGTGAGCGTGCTGCCATCCGGGGCGAGCTTCCACGTCGCCCTGAGCATCAACCGGCCGTCTTTCTTGCGCGCGACGATCCACGTGTCGGGAGCCTCCTGTTTTGCCGACAGCAGTGTACCGTAGAGGCCCTGCTGGTCGGTTCCGTCGGCGACGATCGTTTCGACGCCTCCGCCGAAGTCGAACGCATATCGATTGCCGCCCTTGCTCTCTACCTTCATTTCGTCGGGCATTCTGCTCTTCGATGAGTCGAGCTGCCATGCACCGATAAAAGGGCTTTGCGCAGCCCCTGCCACGGTCGCCGCCAGGCAAAATGCCATCAATATACTGAGATTTCGCTTCAACAAGGCCACCTCCGTAGTCGCGTCCTGAAGTGAGAGAGCGTATCCGTGTATTCAGGGGCGGTCTGCCGAAATGTTCCGAAACGGATCGGCCCGTTGCGAAAAGGCTTGAGTCGATTGGCTTTTCGACCTTAGCTCTCGCGCTACGTCGCAGGGCGATAACCGATGTGGAGATCGCCAAGTCGCCTCTGTGGCACC